>Ga0187833_10000100_pt1 | contig 87802 bp, 94 predicted proteins | sample ETNtaG_37_FD_167968 | JGI IMG/M metagenome (GOLD analysis project Ga0187833, IMG submission 167968) | Marine microbial and viral communities from oxygen minimum zone, Eastern Pacific Ocean - ETNP2014_SV_400_PacBio MetaG (Illumina Assembly) | ecosystem: Environmental > Aquatic > Marine > Hypoxic... | reverse complement strand
TCTTTTGGTTATTATTACTTTTATAATTATAAAAAGAAAAAAATAATTATTTTTTTTCTAACTTTCTTTTATATGTTTCTGCATGTTCTTCACTACAAAATCTATAAAGCTCATCCTTAAGTTCTTCTTCAACAAAATCATCTGCTAAAGGTTTCAAACATAAAGAACATTTAGCTAATCTATCTCCTGCTTCATAACCTTGCATAAATCCTTGTTCTACTTCATCTATCTCATCATCTTCAATAGACTCTTCTCTTCCTTCCTCAGAATACACATCTACGTCTTGTTTATCTTCGTTTTCAACTGTTTCTTCAACAAATTCTTCCTCTTCCATCAAAAATAAATTATCAAAATATTTAAAAAGATTTTTATTCTTAATAGATTATATGAATATTGCAATATTGTTTAGTGGTGGAAAGGATTCAATTAATGCAGTCCAATTAGCAAAACAGAAAGGTTGGAACATTAAATATTTATTATCTGTTAAACCAAGTAGAACAGACTGTTACTTATTTCATTTTGCTACAGTAGAGCATACAAAAGAAATTGCTAAAATTTTAGGTTATAGTCATATCTTAGTTGATTGTGATGTAGCCGATCCTCAAAAAGAAGCGGATATTGTTAAAGAAGTTGTAACTAAAAATCCAGTAGACGCTGTTGTTTTAGGAGGTATAGGATTACAAGAAACTCAACTAAAAGTTATTAGAGATACTCTATTTCCATTAGGTATTGAAGTATTTGCTTCCCATAAAGATGACGACCATGAATCTTTAATGAGAAAATTAATAAAAGACAATTATGAAGTTGTGATAACTCAAGTAGCTTCAGATGGAATGAGTAAATGGCTTGGTGAAAAATTAACTAAAGAAAACTTTGAAGAACTAAAAAAAGATTCTATTAAATATGGATTTCATGTTGGATTTGAAGGAGGATATGCAGACACATTTGTTGTTGATGGTCCTATGTTCAAAAAAAGATTTGAAGTTTTAGACACTGAAAAAGTTATGGATACAGAGAATAGTGGATATGTTATTATAAAAGATTACATAATTAAAGATAAAAAAAGTAGAATAACTCCAATTTCTAAATAATTAATCCTCAACAATTAATAAACTAGGATCTTCTAAATATTTTTTAAGTTCATTCATAAATCTGGAGGTTGTTGCTCCATCAAATATTCTATGATCAAACGTAACAGAGATTGGTAGGATTTTTCTTATTTCTATCTTTCCATCTATCACTCTAGGAAGATCTTTTGCTCTCCCTAATCCTAAAATAGCTGCCTCAGGATAATTAACAATTGGTGTGCCATAATTCCCACCAATACTTCCATAATTTGTTATTGTAAATGTACTTCCTTTTAGATCTCCTAAATCAACTTTTCTCTCTTTTGTTTTATCAGCTAATTCTTTTATTTCTTTAGCCAAATCTAAAATTCCTTTTTGATCAACCCCTTTTACTACAGGAACGATCAAACCATTTTCTGTATCAACTGCAATTCCAAAATTATAATATTTTTTTATTATAATCTCTTCTCCTTGGATTGAAGAGTTAACTATAGGGTAAGATTTTAATGCATGTATTAATGATTTTATTATATAAGGCAAGAAAGTTAGTTTAATTCCTTTTTTCTCTGCAACTTCTTTTTGTACTTTTCTTATATCATTTAGTTCAGTGATGTCTACTTCATCCATAGAAGTAACATGGGCAGCTTCATTAACAGCCTTCATCATGTTATCTGCAATAGTTTTTCTTATTCCTTTTAATGGAATTCTATCTACATATCCATATAAATCATATTTTTTTGTGACTTTAATTTCTTTTTTTTCTTCAATCTCTACTGGAACTTCCCCTTTAGATGCTTTTTTTACATCTTCTTCTAAAATTCTTCTATTTTCACCTGTTCCTTCTAAAGTAGAAATATCAACATTTAATTCTTTAGCTAATTTTCTTATAGCAGGAGTTGCTAAAATTTTCTTTTTTTCTTTTGATTCATTCTTTGTTTCTTTAACAATAAATTCTTCATCTGATTCTTCTAAATTTCCAACAACAGAAGTAGTTTTTCTTTTTTCTTCTTTTACTTCTTTCTTTTCTTCTTTAGTTTCTTTAACTTCTTCTCTTTCTTCACCGATTACAGCCAATATCTCTCCAACTTTAACAGTTTCTCCTTCTTTAAAATTCAATTTTAAAATCTTACCAGACTTAGGACTTGGGATATCAACAACAGCTTTATCAGTCTCAATCTTAGCTATTGGATCATGTTCTTTAACTATCTCTCCTTCTTTAACTACCCATTCTACTAATTCACCTTCACTTATTCCTTCTCCAACATCTGGAAACTTAAACTCGTATGCCACCATAATCTACCTCTTTTTTATTAAATACCTCAGAAAATCTATAAACTAATCTATCTTTAACTTTTTGTAAATCTAATTCTCTACCTAAAATTGTTTGCATACTTATAGGTGAAGTTTCACTTACTGGAAATCCACAAGGATCTATCAATTCAGTATAAGGAATATCGTGAGAATTATTAACATTTAATGCAAATCCATGATGTGTATAGATCCATTCGCCTCTAGTTTCAGTTCCTATACCCTTAGTACAAAGAACTTTGTACTTACCATCTTGTTTAAACCATGTTGCCCTATAAGGTTTATCTGTTGTTGGGTTCATAGTATCTACTCTTGTGATTGGAATATCAAAATCTTCAGCTGTTTTTATCATAACTTCTTCAAAAGAAACCATAAGTTTGCGTATGCCCGGCTGTCTCCATTTCATTATTGTGTATCCAACTATTTGACCAGGACCCAAAAAAGCTGCACCTCCTCCCCTCTCTGTTCTTTCATGAAAAGCAATATTGTATTTTTTTAATTCACTTGTGTCTACTTTCAGTTTATTCCAATTAGAATTACTAATTCCAAAAGTGATTGTAGGGGGATGTTCCACTAAAATTAAGGTATCTGATGTTTCTTCATCTATCCTTCTTTGAAGTTCTTTTTTTTGTATTTCCCATGCTTCTTCATAAGATACATTTCCTAAATCTATCACTTCTAATCTATTTTCCAAATTCATTCCCTCACACCTAATGCTATACAATAAAAACTTTTTTAAGTATAAAAATGTTATCTTAAACATGCCTGATTTTAAAAGACATTATGTAACCACAATGATAACTATAGTTTTTGTATTAGGTTTTTTTTGGTTCTTACAAAATCCAAGGAGTTTAGAAGCAGATAGTGGATTAGAAACCATTACTGGAATGGATATTTCTGAAATTTTAATTAATAGTATACTTTCTTCTAAAGAAGATAATAATAAAATTATGAAAAATGCTGAAATAATAGTATTTGATTATCTAATCAATAATGATATAGATGGGGATGTCCAAAGATCATTTAAGGAAAATGAATTGTTTAAAGTAGAAGTAGATATATTTAATTCTGAATTTGATGTTGTATTTGATTTAGATAGTGGTGGAAATATAAAATGTTTTCAAAGATTTAGTGATAAAAAATGTTATGATGATTTTAATGATCTCAACATAAAATTTTTAGCTATGTTTTAAATTTATTCTAATTTTATTTTGATTAAACACATTTATATAATATAAAATATTAGATATTATATCGATAAAATCAGTTCTAACACAAGAAATTAAGAAAATGGAAACGCAATCCCCTGAATCAATAAGAGCTCATCTAGATGATATCATCCAACTTTTCAAAAATGGAGAAAATTTTTCTGAAGGTGATATTGAACATGCTTATGGTGAAATTGAAAGGCTCCCTAGTGAAGAACGTGAAGAGTATATTGAAAAAGTTGATGCTGCATTTTATAAAAAAGATTTACAACCTATCTAAAAACTCATAACTTTATCTATAGCTTTTTTTATTCTATCACTATTTGGCATGTAGTATTTTTCTAATTTAGGAAGAGGAACTACAATATCATATCCAGTTACTCTTTGAATAGGTGCTTCTAAACTCAATAATTCTTTTTCGTTTATTAACGCTATTATCTCAGACGCTAAACCTAAAGTCTTAGGGGCTTCATGTACAATAACACATCTTCCTGTCCTAGAAACAGAATTTAAAATAGTTTTAGTGTCTAATGGTTTTAATGTTCTTAAATCAATAACTTCTATATTATATTTGGATCCTTCAATTGATTTTAGTGTTTCTCTAACCCATGAACCATAAGTTATGATTGTTAAATCTTCTCCTTGTTTTATTATATTTGCTTTTCCTAATGGGATTGTATACTCTTTTTCTGGAACTTCTTCTTTAAATGCTCTATAAATTTTCTTAGGTTCAAAAAAGATAACTGGATCTGGATCTCTTATTGCACTTATTAACAATCCTTTAGCATCATAAGGTCTAGAAGGAATAACAACTTTTAGTCCAGGAGTGTGTACAAAATAAGTTTCAGGAGAATCTGAATGATGTTCTAATGCTTTAATACCTCCACCAAAAGGACTTCTTATTACAAGTGGAACATTAAACATTCCTCTTGATCTATTTCTAATTCTAGAAGCATGACTTATTATTTGATCTAAAGCTGGCATTAAAAATCCTTCAAATTGAATTTCTGGAATAGGTTTTAATCCATTCAATGCTAGCCCTATAGATGATCCAACAATTCCTGATTCAGCTAAAGGGGTATCAAAAACTCTATCTTTATATTTTTGGAACAATCCTTCTGTAACCCTAAAAACCCCTCCATCTATTCCCACATCTTCCCCTAATAGAACAATAGATTTATCTTTCTCCATCTCTTGGCTTAACGCCATATTTATTGCTTGAACTAAATTAGCTTTCATTTTTCATCTTTTTGTTCTTTTAGATTATCAGTTAATTCTGAATACATATAATTGAATATCTCTTCTCTTTTCGGATCTTCTAAAGATTCCATTTTTTCGACAGCTTTGTCTATCTCTTCATTAAATTTTTTATCTAATTCATCTTCATAATCTTGAGCCCACAATTTTTTACTAGACATATAATTTCTTAATCTATCAATAGGATCTTTTTTCTTCCATAAATTAACTTCTCTATCTGATCTATATTTTTTAGCATCATCTGAAGTTGTATGATCTCCTCTTCTATAAGTTAAAGCTTCAATTAAAGTTGGTTTGCCTTTCCTTGCTCTTTCTAAAGCTTCTTTTGTTGCTTTATACATTGCAAAAACATCATTACCATCAACTCTTATCCCATACATCCCATAAGCAATTGCTTTTTGTGCTATTGTTTCAGCCTTAGTTTGTTTGTTAACAGGAAGAGAGATAGCATATTGATTATTTTGACAGATGAAAACTAAAGGAACTTCAAATACAGAAGCAAAATTCATAGCTTCATGAAAATCTCCTTCTGATGTTGCCCCATCTCCAAAATAAGTTATAACAACATTTGATTCTTTTTTTATTTTACAAGCCCAAGCATAACCCATTGCATGTAACATGTGTGAACCAACAGGAATAGAAACCGTAAAAATGTTAGCATCTTTAGTAAATTTCATGCCTCTTTCATCACCTTTCCAATAAGCTAAAAATTGTTCTATTGGAATGTTTCTTGATAGATAAACCCCTTGTTCTCTAAAACTTGGAAAAACAAAATCTTCTTTTCCTAAAGCAAAAGCACTCCCAATATGTGCTGCTTCTTGTCCTAAACAGGAAGCATAAGTCCCCATTCTTCCTTCTCTTTGTAATTTTAGAACTTTATCATCAAATATTCTTGTTAATTTCATTAACTCAAACATTTTTTTAATCTCTTCACCACTTAATTTAGGCATTAATTTAGAATCAACTTTTCCTTTCTCATCTAATACACTTAGAAATTCTACATTAAATTGATGTATAACTTCTTTAGGCATTTTATTTAGAAGCCCATTTCTTTAGTTCTTCATAGCTAACAGAACCACATATCCATTTTTTAGTTTCTTCATTAAAGAAAAAAGGAACACCGCCACACTTTCCATTATCTAATGCTTCCATTTTTTGTTTATTTGTTTCACTATGCCACACTTCCAGTACTTTTACTTTAACTTTTGTCTCTTTTTCTAACTTCTTAATTAATGGATCCATCTCATGACAGTGTGGACACTCTTTACCTGTAAACATAATTAAAGCCATATTTATCACCTCTTATCTTTTCTAATAATATAATTTGATTGTTTTTAAATTTAATGCTTAATATTAACAAAACATATATAAATAAAGATACACAATTAATTATAATGGTATTGGAGTCATTGATAGGTCCTGTCAAAGCAGAGAAAAAATTTTGGGAACTTTTCTTTTTTGGTGTTTTATATTCATCTATTGCGGTTATCTTAGCATTATGGATCTTCAAAGATCAATCTAGTTTAATTGTTGTTTTTTTAACAGTTTTAGCTACAGTTCCTTTAATGTATAAAACAATTAAATTTGAAGAAAAAAAAGATTTGCGAATAAAAGATGAAGTTAGTTTATTAAAAGCACATAGTAGAGCATTAGCATTTTTTATGTTTTTATTTATGGGAATAACAATTGCATTTTCTTTATGGTACACATTCCTTCCAGAAGAATTAGTTAATACATTATTTTCTACCCAAGTTAAAACAATAGAATCAATAAACGCTCAAATCTTAAGAACTGAAATATCTGCAAGTGCAACAATCTATCAAGATTTTTATATGCAAATATTATCAAATAATTTTAAAGTTTTATTATTTAGTATATTCTTTTCTTTCTTTTATGGAGCAGGAGCAATTTTTATTTTAACATGGAACGCTTCAGTTATTGCAAGTGCTATTGGAATATTCATTAGAAAAAATCTAAGTGAGCTAGCTACTAGTTTTGGTTTAGCAAATGTTGCTAGTTACTTCCAATTATTTTCAATTGGGACTTTAAGATACATGACTCACGGTACATTTGAGATATTAGCTTATTTTATAGGTGGATTAGCAGGAGGCTTAATCTCTGTAGCAATAATAAAACATAATATTGAAAGTAAAGAATTTAGGCATGTTTTAATTGATTCTATAGATCTAACGTTATTAGCAGTAGCAATACTAGTTATAGCCGCTTTTGTTGAGGTGTATATCACTCCAACTTTATTCTAAAGGTAAAATTTTTAAACACAATATGTTAAATATTATCAATGAAATCTTCAATAATAAGAAAAGAAAGAATTGCATTTTATAAAAATAAAAAAATTTTAACTGGATTTATTGGATTGTTTATCATAGGAACTATGGTTTTTAGTATATTTGGTTATAGTAATACACAACATAGTAGATCAGGGGAATCTAATTTTTATGATTATAATGGTCATAAATTCATACAAACACAACAAGGATGGTTAACATATATAGAAGAAAATCCTGTTTCATTTTACTTTGGACCTAGAGAACTAGAATATTTTAATCCAGAAATTGATTTTAAAAGAAATAATCTAAATTATTTAGACAAAATTTATTTAAGTTTACATCCAAATGAAAGTTTACATCCTGCTGCACAAGAATTTACTAGATTTATTAATTTTGGAACTAATTATGTTACCTCTTGTTCAGAAGATGGACAAGGGTGTGAAAATCTTCCAATTAGAACATGTGAAAATGCAACTGATAATATAGGGGTAATAGAATTTAAATTTTCAAATGAAACAAAGATAACAACTAAAAATACTTGTATAAAAGTTGAAGGGTCACAACAATCTATAGTAATGTTAACAAATAAGATTGCTTTAACTGAATTAGGAATAATACAATGAAAAAAGTATTAATATTATTAATTTTCAGTTTATTTTTAATATCAAGTTGTACATTCTTTGATTCTGCTCCAGGAACATATAAATATGGAGAGTATGAAGTAACTAGGGTTAGACATGGAGGTTATGAAGGATATCTAACAACAGTTTACATTAATGATAATACTAATCCAACTCAAATAAACACAAGACACGATCCTCAAAGCTTAGAAAATATAAAAATTGAAGGAGATGTTAGAGACTCATTATTAACTAAAAAAGAATTGTTTTTACATATTGAAGATAAAAATTTAACTGGATTAACAACAGTAGCAGGATTGGAATTTAATAATTTAATAGAAAGATTTTATAGCATCCCAGTAAAATATGAAGAAAATAAGTATAATTGTGATTATGATCTGAATGAAAGTATAGGAATTGTTAAATTACAATTGGGAGATGTAAATAAAGTATTTGTTAAAGATAGTTGTGTAGTTTTACAAGGGCAAACTGAAAAAGATTTAGTCAAAGTAGCTGATAGAGTAATCTTCTTCTTATTAGGAATAATGAAAGAATAATATTTAATAATGATTTATCCTCATTATAATTATGAAAGATCCAATATCTAAAGAACTATATGATTTGTTAGCCTGTCCAATATGTAAATCTAATATTGTATATAATAAAAATAAAACATCTTTAATATGTAAAAAATGTAATAAAGAATATCTAATAAAGGAAGGAATTCCATTATTACTACCCTAAATTTTCTCTCTACTCCAATTAATAAAAAAGTTTTTATAATAAGTAGTCTTAAAGAGAATATAATTTTAAAACTAAAAAAAGGATGTTAAATTAATCTTTTTACATCCATAAAAATCTTGCTATTAATGATAATACAAGAATTGAGATTATAGTTAGAGGTATTCCTGCTTTTAGCATATCTTTTATTGATATTTTTCCTGTTGAATATGCAATTGCATTAGGTGGTGTTCCTACAGGTAATAAAAAGTCTAAAGAAACTACCATTCCAGATACCATTGCTAGTGTTTTTGGTGAAAAGCTTAGAATCGCTGCTAAAGGTATTATTACTGGAATCAAAATTGCTGCTGTTGCTGTATTCGATGCTAATGCTCCTAGAGCAATTGAGAATGTAGCTACACCTGCTATAATAACAAAAATAGGATAACCTTTAAGTAAAGATCCTAAATTATTAGCAAAAAACTCTGATAGTCCAGAAGAGAATATTGCACTTCCTAATAAAATTCCCCCTCCTAATAAAATTAAAATCTGATAATTTATTTTATTCAAATCTTCTATTTTCAATAGTTTAATTAAAAATAAAAAAGTTGCTGACATTAAAGCTATTAATGAACTAGATAATCCATGAAGTGAAGTTGTAAGCCAAAGCAACACAGTTAATAAAAATACAATTGAAAAGAGCTTTTGTTCTTTAGTTAATCTCCCAATATTAATTGGTTTGTCTATTTTTAAAGATGGAAATGGAAACAACTTTAATAATAATAACCAAGCTAAGGGGATTATTAATAAAACTACTGGGACTGCTGATTTGATCCATTCAAGAAAAGTAACGTGAATATTTGAAATTTGTAACAAATTTGATACAGTTATTGCATTTGGTGGTGTCCCTATAATTGTTCCTATCCCTCCAATATTTGCACTATATGCAATGCCTAAAACTATTGCTTTACTAAAATTACTCATTTTTCCTTTAAACTTATGCATTATACCAAGTGCTATTGGAATCATAATTACTGTAGATGCAGTATTGGAAATCCACATTGATAAGAAAGCTGTCAAGAACATTAATGCTAACAAAGCATATTTATTATTTTTTATTTTATTTAGAATTTGTTTTGCAATTCTTTTGTCTAATGAGACATCTTGCATTGCTCTAGCAATTAGAAAACCTCCAAAAATTAAAACAAGGACAGGATCTGCAAATCTTATTACTGTTTCTTTGAATGTAAAAATTCCAAAAATTGCAATTAATATCGTTATTACTAAAGATGTTAAGAATAATGGAATTGTTTCAGTGATCCATAATAAAGCAGCTAGAATTAAAATTGAAAAAACTATCGAAGCTTGTTGCGAGATGGGAAGAGGAATGAAATAAGATAATATACTTATTAAAGTAATGATTATTAATTTATTCCAATGAAATTCTTTCTTTATATTAAACACCTCTTATTTTATTTCTACTAAGATAAATTATCTTGTAATCATTGTTTCATGTATAAAAAATTTAAGAAAATGTTGTTTATATGTTTTTTCACGTAGTTTATGTAACAACTTTTATAAAGTAAAATAAAAATTTTAATTATAGTTGCCGAGATCGCATAATCTGGTATTGCACTGGCCTTGAGAGCCAGGCCCTTCCGGGCATCTGGGTTCGAATCCCAGTCTCGGCGTTTGAACAAAGTTCCTTTTTGTTGGGCGCAAGATTTTATCTAGGCGTTCGGAACTTTGTTCCATATCTCTGTCTCGGCGAGATAACATTGTTCTATTTGGTAGGCGTATAATTAAAAGCTAAAAAAGGAGTTGATATATATGCCAGAACAAGATATACATAACTATGAAGGAAAATATAAATGGGCTAGAGGTCATTTTCTTAGTCTAAATATTTCTAAAAAGAATAAAGAACTAGTATTAGAATTTGAGAAGAAGTGTAGTATTGTAGAAAATTTAGCTATTCCTACAAGACTAAAATACTTTGATGTGTTAGGAAATATAATAACAAAATATGGAGGTATTTGAAATGAGATATGAAAAATTAAAAAATACTAGAAAAGAAGTAGGTTATTTGGCAGAAGATGTAGCATATCATCTCCCTAATCATGGGATTCCTTTAGTTGCTGGAGCAGCATTATTTATGGGGATGATGATGACTGTAGGTTATGTTGGATCAAAAAAGAATGTAACAAAACATTGTGAAGGAGTAATAGAAAGAAAAGTACAAACAGGAGAAATTAAAACACTTGATGGATGTGTTCAAAATACTTTAAGAAAAAATTTAGATAGAAATTTAAAAGGAGAATAAAATGGAAAAATCAAATTTAATTCAAAAGTTGTCTAATAAGATAACTAAAATAGATGAAGCATCAAAAAGGACAGCAGGATTTTACCCAATGGGAATTAGTGGTACCATAAAAACATTAGGTTCAATTGGCTTATTAGTAGGAGGACTTACTATTATAGGTGGTACAGTTGGTGTAGGAGGAAGCTATCTATATTCTGCATATAAAACTGGGACATTTAATTTTAGTAGACAAAATGAAATTCTTAGAGAAAGAAGAATACAAATAGATAGAAATAAAACAATTGAAAGATATTTTCAAAATACTGATAAAGATTGGGTGGAATAAATATATAAGAATAAATAAAAAGAATTGATAAGAATCAAATAATAATAATTCTCTCAATAATAACGTCTTTTACAGGCCTATCTGCACCATCTACTTGAGTTTTTCCAATATCCTCTAATATACTATCTCCTTTGATAATTTGACCAAAAATAGCATGTTTATCATCTAACCATGGAGTTGGAATTAAAGTAATGAAAAATTGACTACTTCCAGTATTTGGTCCTTTATTAGCCATTGATAACAATCCTTTCTTATTATGTCTTAGTTCATTAGTAAATTCATCTTTTATCACATATCCAGGACCACCAGTACCCCATCTATCTTTTTGACTAATATCTTTACTTAAAGGATCACCCATTTGGATCATAAAATCTTTTATAACCCTATGAAATCTTTGTCCATTATAGAAATCTTGTTCTATTAATTTTTTAAAATTTTCAACAGTTTTAGGAGTTAATTCATCAAACAACTCAAATTCCATCTCTCCTAGATTAGTTTCAATCTTTACTTTAGTATTGCTCATTTTATTATTACAACCACCAATTAATATTAAAGTTATAAAAAATAATATGAATATAACTTTTTTCATTTTACAACATCAAAATAAGTTATATAAAAAGTTATTTATTATTAAGAATTTATTTCAATTTGTTAGACTAGTGGAACATAATCTAATCTCTTCTCTCCTAAAAGATAGGGAAATAACTCTCTCGCAAAATCAATTCCATAAGTAGGATGTCCAAAATCTCTATCTAATAAATCTAATAATCTCTCAGGAGAGTTAGGTAAACCTTCCTTAAAAATTCTTTTTGATAAAGCTAAACATCCATCATTAAAGTATTGGGTGCACACATGCCTTTGTTTTATTCCTAACCATATAACTCTTGTAACGTCATCCAAAAATATTTCTCTAACAGGGGATTCTGCAGTTTTAGGATCAAACTTTAAATTAACGGGACTTGAAATTAAACTCATATTCCTACCAAAAAAATCTTCTTGTTTTTCTTTTTATGTATCTTCTATTCCAAGATAAAAGAAATAAAACAACAAGGCCAATTATTGTTAATATGTAATTATTTGCTAATTTGTTTATTATATTAGGCCTTCCAGTTGTTAATCCTGTTATCTCTTCTAATCCTTTCTCTCCTTCTTCCTCAGCAATCTCAACTTCTTCTATTGCCTCTTCTTCTATTGCCTCTTCTTCTATTGCCTCTTCTTCTATTGCCTCTTCTTTCATTGTTTCTTCAGCCTCTTCTTCAACAGTCTCTTCTACAATTACCTCTTCTTGGATTTCTTCTACTTCTATTGGTTCTTCTATTACCTCTTCTTTAGTTTCTTCTATTTCAATCTCTTCTTCATCAACTTCTATTTTAGGCTCTTCAACAATTTTTTCTTCTAAAACCAATTCTTCTTCTATTATATCTTCTTTAACTTCTTCTTGAATTTCTTCATCAACTTCTGCTAAATATCTTCCAAAAATCTCTCCAGAGAATAATCTAGACAAAAAGCTTAGAATAGGATTTTCATCCTTTTCTTCCATATTCTCTCTTTTTGTTCTTCCAAATAATAAAACTTTATTTATCTTATCTTCCTCTTTTTTATGTTCTAAAGTAAATGTAATTTCTTTATTCTCTATCTTATTCAAACTTATAACCATATCATCAAGATTGTCCCTATCAAAATCTAATCTGACAATGTTTTTAAATCCTAAATTGAGATATTGTGGGGTCTCAGCACCTTGTATAAATACTGTTAATTTAATAAAATTACTATCTGATCTTACCTCTCTAATCATAACTTTATGTTCTTTTTCTATTAATTCATAATCTATCTCTCCTTCTTTATATTTATCTAGATCATACTCTCTAAATGGAATTACAAATCTAACAACATCCCTCTCATTAATTGTGGTTTTTATTATATCTTCTTTAGAAAAATCTAGATCATGAATCTTTCCTGCAAAAGCTAAGTTTATACTTAATAGGATAAAAAGAGATATATATAACAATCTTACACTATTCATAAATGATAATTAAGATAGATTACTTATAAACATTTAGAAATTATAAAATATATAAATCAATATAAAAAAAGAAAAAGAATTATTTCTTTTGCATGAAATAATAAACTATTAACAACACTACTACTAACAATATTACTATTATTGTTATTGTTGTTCCGTAGCCTTTAGCTTCTGTTGGTGTTGGTGCTACTTCATCTACTGGTTCAGGAGTTGTTGTTCCTGCTTCTTCAGCAGCTGCAGCTATCTCCTCTTCTGCTACAATTTCTGCTCCTTCTTCTACTTTCACAATAGTCAAGTCTACTACACCATTATCAATGCTCTTTAACGTAACTTCTAAATCATCTAATCCATCACCATTGATATCTACTCCTAATGTCTCACCTACATTCATCTCAAATGTTTGAGGATCTGAAGATATGGTTATTGTTGCAGAGGTATCAGATACTGAATCTACTTTTAATGTGTGTGTTGTTGCACCATCAAAACTAAATGTTCTTGTACTTCCTTCTGCTACTTGCATTGCTGCTTCTGTTGTTGTAGCTTCTGAAAAGTCTACATCAAAACTTACTGTTGCAGCAGATCCACCGCCTCCGCCTCCACTAGAACCGGAAGAGCCTGTAGTGAATAATGCTGTGAATGAGGATGATGTTGAAATTGCATTTCCTACATTATCTGTTAATGTACAATCAACATCATAACTTCCTGCTTCATTTGTATCATCTCCTGTAAATGTTACTTCAGTATTAGCTACAGTAGTTGATTGAACAGCTGTATTTCCACTAGGCTTTGTTATTGTTGTAACATAAGTGTCTACACCACTTTCTGTATCAGTTCCTTTACAAGTATATTTAATTGAAGCTCTTACATCTATTGATGTATCAACTGGGTCTACCAATTCTACCCCTGGTACACCGCCATCTATTACATATGAAAATGGTCCTGCGATTACAGAATAGTTTGTAGTTCCACTCCTTCTTCTTGTAGCATTAGCTATCCATGCAAATGTTACATTAGTTGATAGATTAGTTCCTGCACCAAAATTTATTCCAGTCACAAAAACTCCTGGATTTGTATTATTATCAAATCCTGTACCTAAAGCTGAAATATTATTTAATGTAGCATGTTTTATTATATATGAAGATGCCTCAAATGCATTTGTACCTAATACTAATGTATTTGATAGATTGTATACAAATAATACATCTGTTGTGTTTGTACCTCCACCACTATATTCTATACTAAATGTATGATTTCCTGTAGCCAAATAATCACTATTTCCGTCTAATGCAGCATTTCCAGTTAATGTATTTGTATTATCTGTTACATTAGGATTATAGAATGTTGGCAATCCATCCCCTCTTCCTTGAGTTAAGAAAGTAAATGGAGTTCCACCAGTATAATTAATTTCCCTACTATTACCAAATGTATCATTGACTACTATTAATAAAGTTGCTACAGAATTACCATTCACTCCAGTACATGTATTGTCTATTGTTCCAGTAAATGCTAATGTTTCTGTAGAGATCTCTACCCCAGTAGTGCCAGCCCCTTGTACTCCCTTAAATGAATAATTAGTTGTACCACTTGGAACAAAAAAATCAGTTACAGGATTTGTTGAGGATACATTAATATTATTATTAGTTGAACAATTGTAGTATAATAACACAGTATCTATCGCATGTTCTTGTAGAGTCATAGTAACTGTTAAGTTTGATCCATTACTCAATAAACTATCACGACTTATATTCAAATTACCTGTCCCATTTAATAATGTTGTATTACCATCACTTATGTTTAAGTCTAATAATCTTGGGATTATACCATCTATAGTTAAATTAAGATTAGTAGTATTAACAGAACCAAACTCAGTATCGTTTGCTGTTGATAAGATTAGATTAGCTGTATACTCACCAGTAGTATTTGCACTAACATTAAATGTTACTATTATTGTTGTGTTTTCTCCTCCACCTAAAGCATCTCCAGGAGTTGTTCCAACAACCTCACTTGTATTACATGTAATCTGTGTAGAAGATACATTATAACATCCCCAATTTGTAGTTGCTCCACCAGGGAAAAAAGTTACATTACCCATTGGGATAGTTGCATTTGGAATATTATCTCCAGATTCAAGTTCTGCAACACCTTCTGCACTTACAAAATATAAGAACGTATAATTAGCAGCTGGTAAAGTTATATTAAAAGCAGTTACATTATCGCCAGTAGCATCTGCATTAACTACGATAGTAACATTAATTGTTTCTTCTTCTCCACCTTTTGTTCCATTATCATTACCTTCAGATCCACCATATGCTATGATAGCACTATTAGTATAATCTAAAGATGCAACAGAAATAAATGCACTATAAATAAAAAAACTTATTGTAAATAAAATTAATGTTAAAAATAATATTTTAAAATCTGAAAATCCACCTTTTTGATCCATTAGAATCGTCCTCCTTTTACTTTTCTAAAAAATTCACCTTTCTTTTTGAACATATTTAAGTTTTTAAGACAGACTTCCTATATAAATATTTCTATACAAATTGTTTATTTTAAAGTGATGAATTTTTTTATTTTAGAGTGATAAACAAAGTTTATTTATAAACACTACAACTTAGAATTTTTTATCTCTTCCTTACAATAGCATTCCCATTCTTTTATTTTAGGAATTACATTAATTAATAATTGTTTAACTTTTCCAGCATTGTTCTTCATTGTTTCTAAAATTATTTCAATAGTTACTTTCTCCTCGCTTTGATGCCAACAATCATAATCTGTAGACATGGCAATTGGTTGGTAACAGATTCCAGCTTCTCTCGCTAAAACTGCTTCAGGAATTGAAGTCATATTAATAACATCACAATTCCATGATCTAAACAGATTAGATTCTGCTCTTGTACTAAATCTAGGTCCTTCAATTGTAACCATTGTTCCTTTTTCATGATGGTCATAATTTAATTCTTTAGAGGTTTCAATTAATAAATTTTTTAATTGATTACAAAAAGGTTCTGCCATTGAGATATGACAAACCTCAACACCCTCATAAAAAGTTTGAGTTCTCTTAGTTGTTCTATCTATAAATTGATCAATAAAAACTAAATCACCAGGTTTTATTTCTTCTCTTAGAGAACCACAAGCAGTTGGCGCGATTATATGAGTGACACCTTGTTCTTTCATAGCATATATATTAGCCCTAAAATTAACATTACTTGGATAAATCCTATGGGAATCTCCATGTCGGGGGATAATAACAACATCTACTCCTTGAACTTTTCCTGTAGTAACTAAATCAGAAGTTGATCCATAAGGGGTGTGAACTTTTATTTTCTTAGAATCTTGGATTATCTCAGGGTTATCAATTCCTGACCCACCAATAATTCCTATTTTAACCATTTTTTTGAAACTCTAATAAAATTTAAATAACTTTCTATAAACAACATTAAATGAGATTATTACTCTCTTTTATAGGGATGATTGGATTAGTATTATTATCTATATTTTTATTGACCTACTATGAGGATTACTATCCAAGTATAAAAGACCTTAATGAAAACCCAGAAAGATATGATCAACTATTAACAGAACAATATGGTAGAATAAAAGAGTTTAGAGAAGAAGGTTTTATCCTTTTATCAGGAAATGAAGAAATTTTAGTTAAAACTAAAGAAATAAGAAAACCAATTCAAGGATCACTCTCTATTCTTGGCATATTTCATAAAGAAGGATTTATTGAATTAAGTGATGTTCATTATTTTGATTATAACAACTCAAAATATGTAGTGTCTGTAATTGGGCTTATAATATTTCTTTTTATCTTCTTTAAAGAATGGAAAATAACCTCAAGGGGTTTTAAACATGCCTGATTGGATTAGCCATATATTAATTGCATTAATTATTGTAGAGTTGTTTAATATAAAGCCTAGAAGTTTAGTTGTTCTTGGCTCTATACTTCCTGACTTCTTTTTTAAATCTTCTATTCTTGGAGCTTTTTTTACAATTCCTATAAGCGAGATTTATTGGGGATTATTACCATTACACCTTCCAATAGGTACTTTTCTTTTTACTTTAGTTATAGCCTCATTATTTAGATTTAATTATCCCCTAACAATTTTATTAATAACAATTGGATGGACTACACATTATGCATCTGATGCATTATTTAAAAATTTTATAATTAATCCACAAGCAATGTTATTATTTCCCTTTTCTTGGAGACCATTTGGTTTTAATATACTATGGAGTAATGAGTACTATATAATTTTGATAATAACAATATTAGTTTATACTACAATAAAACTCTTCAAAGTTCGTTTAACGAAAGCTATTTAAGTTTATATTAAGGGTTTTCTATCATGAAAATATTAGGGATAAATGATTCACATGATGCAGGTGTAACTTTAATAAACAATAATAAGATAGTTGCATCAATAAATGAAGAAAGATTGAATAGAATAAAACTTTGTTATGGATTTCCTGAAAAATCAATTAAAGAAGTTTTAAAAATTTCTAATTTAAATCCTAAAGATGTTGATTATATTAGTATAGCGACTAAATATGCAAAATTTATTCAAAAACCAATTCCACATAGTGATATGGTTTTATTATTAATAGAAGATAGATCTAAGATAGGAGACTTAAGTTCTTATTTAGGATTTTTTTTCAAAACTAAATTATGGAATAACATACAAAAAATAATTTTAGAAAAAAAAACTAAAGAAAGACAAGAAAAATTAAAAAAAACACTTAGAGATTTAGGATTCAAATGTCCAATCAAATTTGTTGAACATCATTTATGTCACGCGGCAAGTGCACACTTTACTTCTGGATTAGATAAAACATTGATTATAACATCAGACGCTGCTGGAGATGGAGTATCAACAAGTGTATCTCTAGGAAATAAGAGTAGAATAACTAGATTATATGAAGCTAGCTCATATAATTCAATAGCCAAATTTTATAGTTATGTAACTGATTTACTAGGATTCAAAATGGGAAAACATGAGGGTAAAACAACAGGATTAGCAGCCTATGGTAAGCCTAATTACATTAATGTGTTTAAAAAAATGATAATTTCAAAGAATGGAAAATTATTAAACATCTCAAACTCGAGGCATAAACAAAGTATTAAAAAAATTCTTAAAAAAATTGGAAATAATTTTAATAAAGAAGATCTAGCATGCAGTATTCAAATACATCTCGAGAATGAATTTGTAAAATTTGTTGATCATTGGATTAAAAAAACTAATGTAAAAAATATTGTCTTAGCTGGTGGATTATTTGCTAACGTAAAATTAAATCAGAAAATTCATGAACTCGATAATGTTAATTCTATCTATATACACCCACATATGGGGGATGGAGGATTAAGTATGGGTGCAGCTTTATTCTTACAAAATAGGTTCACTTATTACAATAAAAAATTAGATACAATCTATTTTGGCCCTAAATATAATAATAATGAAATAAAAAAAGTTTTAGATGAACATAAAATAAAATATAAACTTTATAAAAATATTGAACAAATTACAGCTAGACTATTAGCTAAAGGTGAAGTTATCGCTAGATTTGATGGTGCTATGGAATATGGTCCTAGAGCTTTAGGAAATAGAAGTATTCTATACCAAACAACAGATCCAAGTGTAAATGATTGGTTAAATAAAAAATTAAAAAGAACAGAGTTTATGCCATTTGCTCCAGTAACACTAAAAGAAGATATATCTAAAAACTATGAGAATGTAGAAGGGGCAGAGTATGCTGCTAAATTTATGACCATCACATTTAATTGTAGTAAAAACATGAAAAAAGATTGTCCTGCAGTTGTTCATTTGGATAATACTGCTCGTCCACAGATAATATCTAAAAATGAAAATATTAGTTACTATAAAATTTTAGAAGAATACAAAAAATTAACTAAATCCTCAACAATAATAAACACTAGTTTTAATATTCATGAGGAACCAATTGTATGTACTCCAGAAGATGCAATAACCTCATTTAAACAAGGACATCTAGATTATCTTGCTATTGGAAATTTCTTAATTAAAAATCAATAATCTTTCATTAATCTATAACTGAATATAGGGCCAATTATAAATATAACAATTACTGTTATAATTCTGTCTAAAATACTTGCATATAATCCACCTACAAATCCAACACCAACAACTTCTGCTGAAAATGCAACAACAGCTTCTACTACTCCCAATCCCGCTGGAGTTAAGCTTAGAAAAACTGAGATTATGGATAAAACAGATATAAGTAATATAAAAACAAATGGAATATCAAATGAAAATGCCTTAAAAACAAAAAATAATTTTAATGATCTTATTAACCAAAGTCCCAAATCCAATAATAAAATTTTAAATAAAAAATCATAGTTTTTTCTCATTACATTCCATTCTTCTAAAATCTTTATGATCCTATTAAGAAATTTATTTCTAGTTTGTCTAAATATAGGAAAAATAATAATAGTTAATAATGAAGAAAAAGTTAATAAAACTAAAGATAAAAATAGAATATTATTAAAAAAATTATAGAACTGATAAATTATCAAGCTAAGAATCACACCTAATAAACCATATATAAAAAATCTAAGTACATAAGAAGCAGCAATTGTTGTCAAAAAAGATGTATAAGAAAAATTGTGTATCTTTTTCATATAAAAAGCTCTAGCTGCAACTCCTCCTCTAAAAGGAGTCATATGATTCCCCATAGTAGTAATAGAAGACAAACCAAACCATTCATTTATACTCAAGTTTATACCATAATAATCTCCGAATAACTTTATCCTTAAACCATTAATAAATAGTGTAGAGATAGTTAAGATAATTAAAGGGACAATATAAACAAAAGAAATTGTTGGAATTTTAGAAAATTCATTTATATTATTTCTTATAAAAATGATTGAGAATATCAAGATTATGCTTAATATGATAAAAGATAAAATCTTTCTCATAACAATAACTTGATTACCCTATTATTAAATTTTTTTATGAAGTAATCTCACTTAATTATTTATTAATGATCTCTTTCTTTAACACATCCACTACTTCTTTTCTCATCATATAATCAGGAATTTCTTGTTTATTCTTAATTTTTTCTCTAACTATAGTTCCACTGATCTCTTCGTGATCTTGATCTTCATGACCGCAATTTTTTTCAGTTACTGTATGTCCACATTTTTTACAATATCTAGGTTCATTTATCATTATTGGCTGAACATCTAAATCAGGAAATTTTTTGAATATCTCCTGAGATTCATATTTTCCATAAACATTACCAAAACCAGCATGATCTCTGCCAACTATAAAATGACTGCAACCAAAATTTTTTCTTATCACTGCTTGTAGAATCATCTCTCTTGGACCTGCACTTCTTGCTAAAAAAGGAAAAGAGGTAAACAACACTCTTTCTTTAGGATAATAATTATTTATTAATGCTAGATAACCACTTCTTATTATTTCAGAATTAAATTTAACATAACCTTGGTTACTTAACAAGTCTAGAGTATGAATAAATAATCCATCTGTTATTTCTAATGCAATCCTATGAAGATGTTCATGAGCCCTATGAGGCACATTAGTAGTTGAAAAAATAGAGATATTTTTCCATCCCCTCCTCTCAAACTCTTCTCTAGTTTCTAAAGGTGTTAATGAATGATTATTAAAAAAATAATTTAATCTACCAAAAGTATTGATCTCACCTGTTATTATATGATTATATATGCTATCTATATGGGCAACCCCTGGATGCTTTAAATCTGTTGTTCTGAATATCTCTTGAATAAATTTTGATTTATCAAACTCTGACTTTCCATCTACTTTAATGATTCCAACTGGCTTTTTTTCATATGTTAAGATTATCTCTTCTCCAATGCTAACATTATCATAATCATTTTGATTAACATGGAATAAAGGAGGGATAGAAAATATTGTTCCATCTTTCAATCTCCAATTATCTAAAATAGAATTTATTTCTTCAATAGAAGGAAATCCAGATAATGGACTAAAGACACCATTAGAGATTGACTCTACATCTAAAAGAACATCTTTTGTTATTTCTATTCTCTTAAGATTTTTATTGATGATCTTATCTATCTCATCTTTATCTTCTATTATTCTATTTATTAATTTTCCACCATTAGGCTCTATCATTTCATCTCCAAATCTAATCAAAACTATCTAAATAATCTCTTCTAATAGATCCAAGAACAGGATGTATTATATAATAATCGACTCCTTTTGAAAGATCTTGTTTTTCAGTTTTTAAAGTTCCCGTCTCTGCTAATTGTCTTATTGTCTCTACCATAACCATAGATCTAGAATAAGGATCATAAGTTCTAGCATCATCTATCTCTCTGCCAGGTAGAGGAAATTCTTTAGTAGTAATCACCTCTCCTTGATCAATCTGTGGTTCCATGATAAATGAAGTACAATGCCATCCATCTCCTGCTAATACTGAATAAAAATGACATGTACTTCCTCTATATTGTGGTAATTTTCCAGGATGTGTGTGTATCAATTTTTTACCTGCTTCTAAAGATTGTTTTAGGATTCCCCTACCAGAAAAAATAAAAAATTCTTCAGATCTTCTTTCAAGCTCCCTAACAACATTAGGAGAATCGCATGAATCTTCATACATTAATTTGTAAGGAATGTTATTTTTATCTAAAGTTTCAATCTCCGAAATGTTTGGATCAAAAAGTAATTTTTTCCTTTCAAGAGGAGCCTCATCTAGATTCCCATCATATTTAGGATCTTTTAAAAATAAGACAAAATTTGGATGCAATCCTGAATTTACTAATGCTTGAAGATACGCTTTTGATCTATTTCCTTCTTGTAGTAACATGCCTAATTTATCAAGTGTGATTTTTGTTGATGGTTTTGATTCTTCATACCCTAAATTTCTATTAGGAACATAAACTAAATCTCTTTCTAAAATTTTTTCTCTAAATTTTTCTGTTTGTTCTACCTCTAATTCTAAAGAAGCTAAAGTTATAGCTTGTTCTAATGAAGTTAATCCTTCTCTTCTTGAAATGATAAGGTCATTTTGTTTTAAAGAAGTGCTCAATGATTGTAAATAACCTTCTCCTCCTGCCACAGCATACATTCCTAAAGTCAAAGCTAACAATGCATGTCCTTCTAAACCTAAATCTTCTCTTGAAGTATTTCTAAACCTTTTGTTGTATCTTCTAGTTAATTTTCTTATATCTGCTTTTTTAAGAATCCTCCAAAAATGGTTAAGTGTTGTCTCATCTAATTGTTCATTGTTGTCTAATCTATGATATACCTCTCTTATCACATCTATAGATTCAAACTCTTGTAATTCTTTTAGAATGATTGAGGGGTTAGTAGGAACACTAAAAGAAGATTCTTTAATTGATTCTCTTAAAGATCTTATAACTCCTTTCCTTTTATTTAAATAAACATCAAAAAAATTTGGTTGGAACTCTACAAAACCATAGGGCTTCCTATTTGATTGATGTTCTTCTGTATCAAAAGGGTAAATTTCTGATTTCATTTTAATCTAATTTATAGAATCTATCTAAGCTTCCTTCTTCAGCCCATTTAATTGCTTGCTCATAATCTTTAACGGTATCAAATTCGAACCAACCTCTATCTACTTTTATTGCTTTAACATCTAATCCTTCATCTATTAAAGATTGAATAAAATCTGTCATGTATGCTTTTTTAAACGACTTTGATGCATACCAAGGTTTTTCCCAAAAGTCTCTTTTAGCTAGATCATATACTTCCTCCATTTTAGGCAATATACTTTTAGAAAATTTGATTAATCCAACATATCTTGCATGCATTTCCTCAGGTTTTGGGTCTGAGATTCCTAAAGATATAATCTTATCATTCTCTCCAATAACCATACTTTCAGAATCTTCTAAATAACTCCCATAACGAGCAATCCAATAATCTTTCCAATTAGGATCAACAGTAACTCCTACCACTGATTTAGATTCTATTACTCTTCTTAAGACTCTCTCCTCAAGAAGTAAGTCTCCATAAGACATTATTATATCGTCATCAAACTCTTTTCTAGCTTGAAAGAAATCAACAAGCATATTGGTTGATGGTCCAGACCCTTCAACATATTTAACATCTTTGAAATTTATTTTATGTCCAAAATGTTCTCTTATGATTGTAATGTCTGTTATCCCTAATTTTCTATAAAGATCAATCTGTCTCTGCAATAAAGGTTTTCCCATAAAATTAAGCATAGATTTAGGTAAATCCTTTGTATAATCTCCAAGTCTTGTTCCTAATCCTGCTGCTAAAATTATAGCTTTCATCTTTTAATCAACCCTTTGTGATTTATATTCTTATTTAAGTTCTTAATAAAATAGCCAGTTCTTCTAATCTAGAAGGATCTAGTCTCTCATTCTCTGAAATACCCTCATCAAATTTTGCCATTAACTGTCTTATATTACCCCTACTAGGTATGATATGATAATGAAAATGATCCCTAACTGAGGAATGGTCTGTATCTGTTAATGTAACAATAATTGGGTGTTTATCATGATATGAACTAACTAATCTATCTTTTAATGTAGTTAACATCTCTTTCATCTCATTAAGTTCTTCAAGAGATACCTCTTCAAATTTTTTATGAGATTTAGGCAAGATCATAGCATGGCCTTCAACCAATGGTGCTATAGGTATCATAGAATAAACATTATTGGTAGAATAAACTACTCTACTTCCTTCTACTTCATTATAACATAAAGGACAATCACTCATAAACCTCTAAAAAATATTCTATTTATAAACCTTATCTTTGTTTACTACTCTCCCAAAACAACTTTTTATCAATAAAAGATTGAATCAAATTTTTATCAAATTCCTTATCAGAATTAGCTCTTTCTGGATGCCACAACACACCAGCGATAGGATATCTTTTGTGATAAACTCCTTCTACAATTCCATCTTCTGATTCTGCAAATATCTTTAGTTCTTTAGATAAATTCTCCTTAGTAAACCCTTGATTATGAAAAGAGTTTACTTCTAATTCTTTTTTATTGAAAAAAGTGGATGCTCTTTCATCATTGATTATGATTTTATGTGTAACATTAACATGTTCTACTTTACTTCTCAACTCTTCTTTGATACTTTGCATCAAACTTCCACCAAAAAAAACATTCAAAAATTGTGTCCCCCTACATTCAGTCAGAACTGGTAAATTTTTCTCGATAGCAACATTAAGAAGTTTTTTTTCTATTTCATCTCTATTCATAGACAAATTTATTTCATATTTAGGTTTTTGGTTATATAATTCAGGATTAACATCTCCACCCCCTGTTAAGATAACACCTTCTATTGGAAGATTCTCAAAATACCAAGCAATATTTGTTGTTGTATTAGGAATTGGAATTAACTTTAATCCAAAACTTTCATAATATTTAACATAATCATTCTCAAGATTATCTCTAATCTTATCGTCTTTTTTTACTTCTCTTTGAGATATGGCAACTAACATTTTAAAATCCTTTAATCTTCCCTGATTCACAATCCAATAAAACTGAAGATGAATTTTTTATTTCATTAAATATCTGCTCCCCACAACCAATGGCTGCTGGAAGTTCAAACTCAGAACAACGAATAGACATATGTGAAGCAACACCCCCATATTTTGTAATTAAACCTGCTGGGTTTCTTGTAAAAATCCAATCATATCCTGGATCTCCATTCTCTAATACCACTATCTTATTAGTTAAATCTGGAATAGATCCACTAATCTCTTTTAAATTTATAATCTCTGCTTGTACTTTTTTATGTGTAATAAAATTTGGTTTAGCGTTATAATATGAGATAATATCAAAATCTTTCTCTGAAAATAAAGTTGGGGGAAGAATGATTCCTTTGTTTAATTGTCTATTTTCACTATTTAAATTAATTATTTTATCCCATCTTTCCTTAATCTGTTCGTCATTTAAATTTTCTACATCAGTTATAGTAAAAATATCAAGTTGTGAAATTTCTTCTCTAGAAAATCCTAATCTCTCTCCAGCTTTTGCAATAATTTCTATAGAATCGCTTAAACTCTTAGTAAACTCATATTTAGATAACTCTCTAATTTCTAGAGTAGACTTAATAAAATTGAATAAAAACTCAGAATCAAAATTAAACCCTTCTCTTTTTAATATATCAGAGATCAATTTAAGTTTATCTTTATCTAATGAATAAATTAATTTTTTCTCAGATGTTCTGGGTAAGTTTTGTGTAACTTTTAATAAATCAGGATTTGATTCATATCTATTACATGTTATATCATAAGTTCCCGGTCTAAGATGACCATACTTAATTAAAAATTTATTTTTATCTAAGTCTCCTTTTTTTAATAAAATAAAATCATTGTTAATCTCAGTTGCAACAGTGTTTATAGAACCAAGAAATTTTTGATAATCACTTTCATTTATAATTTTTTTATTAACAAGACTCTTCAATAAAATTTTACCTATAAATGCTAATCTTGCTAATCTAGAAAACTGTAATGTTCCATATGACTTACAATTATCTAAAACCATCTTAACTTTATTTAATGATACTTCTAAATCATCTTCTTTATTATAACTTAATTCATTTCTTAGTCTATCAAGTTTATTCACTTCAACTAAATCTTCTTCTATCTCTTTTTTAGAATTAGATATAAGGTTATTAGTTAGATCTAATAAAGATTTTTTAAAAGTATTCACTTCATCCTGTGTAAATCCAAATTCTAATAGCTCTTTGGAACGAGAATCAAAAGAAAAGTCATAACAAGTGTATAATACATCAAATTCTACTTTATCTTGAAACTCTGGATTCTTTTCTAATTTAACTAAATAAAAAGCTATTAACTTCTCTCTTAAATCTTTTGAGATTGAGTTAGGAATGAACGAATTAAATGAATTTCTCACATTAATATAAGGTTTATTGCCAAACAACACAACTAACTTAGCTGGGCCAACATCAAAATACCCTTGAGAAGATCTTGCTTTATGCCATACATCATCTGTTATGATATAATCATATAATGAGTAATCTAAAATATTAGGAGAATCTCCTATAATCTCTGCAGGATTCCAATCAGGCATATCACAAAAAAAGTTTTTTTCACCAACTAAATGATTTTTTTCAGATAATTTATTGAAGATTTGTTTGGATTCCTCAATCCTTTTTTTAATCTCACTATCATTAACATTATTTTTTGTATTATAAACTAAAGGTCTAACTTGAAATATGACTACTTCGTCTTTATTATTTATAGCAAATTCTATATCTAAACTCATTTCTTCTATTATATTCTCTATCTCTTTAACTGCAGATAATAAATTAGAGAATAATTTAGGATAGTCCTCATTATTACAAAACCTAGAAATTTTAACTGTTTTTATATCAACTCCTTTAGTTACTGTATCAGTATCTTGTGATTGATCATCATAATTTATTACATAATAAGGTAGATTCTCTAATGTTCTAGTTAGTATAACCCCACTTAACTTAATGTCTTTAGTTTGTGTTTGAACAAGAACTTGATTTGATAGATTACTCAGTTTCTTATTTTCATAAGAGTTAACTACTTTACTTATTGCAGATTCAATTTTTTCTTTATTATCTGAATCAACATTAAGCTCTGTATGGAAATATCCTGCCAAAGAAGAATTTAATGTGTCTTCATTTATTGCTGAACTTCTAACAACTATAGTTTCAGAATTAAATTCCTTATTTATTTGATCAATTAATTCATTTTTTTTCTTATCCCAATCTAAAGTAGTAAACACAAAAGACTTTTCAATCTTAGATTTTTTTAGGATTGGGCCTAATGTCTTTAATGTATTAGCTTTTGTAGATATGATTGACTCCCTAATATTCTTATTTACTTCAATGAAATCTTTAATTTTGAAATGTTGAGTAAAGTCATCAAATCCCTTTAAATTCTTTTTATGATTATTGAATAATGTATTTAAAATATTAAAATTTGAGAGTTTTTTATAATAAGGATGTTTTATTAATTTGCCATTTATTTGATTGATATATTCTTGTCCAGGAACAATCTCCCAATCAGTTCCATGTACTAAAACTATTTCTGCATCCTCAAATTCTTTTTTTATTTCTTTCAAGTTATCTGTTGGATCTAACTTATCTTGAATAACAATTCTATCAATAAAATTAAGATTTGATAATACTTCTTTTCTTTCTTCTAAACTACATATTGTATCTCCCCTATAAGATTTAACAGCTTCATCAGTAAGGATGCCACAAACATGATAATCGCCTAATGAATTTGCAAATTTAAGTAGTTGTAAATGACCATAATGAAATAAATCTAAGACTACACCTGTATAAACAATTTTTTTAATATGTTTTTTATCCATAAAAATCACAACCCTAATCTATAAGATTTATAAACCACCATCAGTAAAGTAGCACTTATTAATCTTACGGTCAACTCTAATTTTTTAAAAAACCTTATAAAAACAAGATTAATAAAAAGTGTTGTAGATGGAAGATAAAAGTAAAAAATCATTTGATGGATTGTTAATTCAAGTTCTAGGAAGACCTTTCTCAAGACAATTAACAAAATTATTAGTCAAAACAAACATTACAGCAAACCAAGTAACATTCATCTCTATATTCTTAGCTTTGGTAGCCTCTTACTTTTTCTCATTAGGAGATTACACTTCATTAATTATTGGAGCAATTATATTTAAGATAGCATATATCTTTGATTTGAGTGATGGTGAATTAGCTAGATACAAAAATCAAGCATCTAAGTTTGGTGCTTGGTTTGATGATTTTGGGGATAGAATAAGAGAATCTACTTCAATTTTCGCGTTATCTATAGGTTTGTTCTCCATAATTAAAAACCCATTTATATTGATATTAGGAACGGTAGCTGTAATAAATCTATTCCTAGTTGGTTATATAAAATCTCCAACCTTAGCTAAAGTTCAAACTGAAGCTGAAATTAAGTTATTTGGTTATTACTTAGGATGGACAGAAACAACAGTGTACATCACACTACTTGGAATTGTCTTAAATCAAGTTCAATATGTATTATGGTTTTTTGTAGTAATTGGTTTGTTAGCATGGTTAAAAAAATTCCATTCTATCTACAAATCCCATAGAACTAATTGAGGAGAGCTAATCCTTTTTTCTTAAAACTATTATTTTATATTTCGATTTTATGGAGAATATATCAACTATCTCAAGTCCTTTAGGCAATATTAACTTAATCTCCTTCAAAGTATGATATTTTGTATAAGCCCTATTAAAGAAAAAATCTCTAAGACTATTTGTCAAAAATTTTAGATTATAAGGGCTATAAAATTCTAGTATTAATAGTCCATCTTTCTTAACTACTCTTTTAATCTCTCTTAATACTTTAATAACATTAGGAATATGTGGAAGAACTCTTACAGAATAAACGACATCAAAACTATTATCATTAAAAGGAAGATTAGTTCCATCTGCTTTTGATACAATAAGATTTTTTTCTTTTGCCTTAACTAACATACCTTCTGAAAAATCAATACCATAAATTTTCTTAGAATCTTCTAACAATTCTTTCATAACCAATCCAGTTCCACAACCCACATCAAGAACTATATTTCCTTTTACATATTTCTTTAGTATATTTAATTCTAATCTCCTAAGACTGTTATGATAATCATTAGTTCTCTCAGTATCATAATGTTTGTATCTATCATAATATTTTTCAATAGAAATAGATTTCTTTAAAGATGCCATAAACAAAAGATAAAAAGAAATTTTTAAAGCCTTTCTATTTAGAAGATATCCATTCTATCTAAAACTTTCTCACCATAATACCTTAACTTACTAATTTTAGATAGTTTCCAAGCAACATAACCAAGAGATTTACCAAATAAATTTTGTAAAACCCATTTATCTGCTTCAGAATTACAATAAAGATATGCTTTCAATCTTTCTTCTTTAGGAAAATCTTCTGTTTCATAAACAATGTTAGCATATTCATATTCTTTTCCTGTTGTTTGTGTTCCTAAAGTGTGAGAGGCCTCATAATGTGATTCTTCTATTGGAATAACAGGGGTTGAATTTTCTTTTGCCCAATCATACAATTCAGTTTGAGGCATAGGAACAGGATTAGAATATCTTGGAATATCAATTTTGTATCTCTTAAAGAAAGCTACACTATCTATCTCTTTATCATAAGTACTTCCAGGCAATCCTACAATAAAAAACGCTTTAATTTTTATTTCTGCTTCTTTCAAAATTTTAATTGCTTTTTCTAAAACATAAAGATTAGCTGGTTTTTTCATTTTTCTTAAAACATCTTCATGTACTGATTCGACTCCCATCGAAACTAAAGTACAACCAGCTTCTTTCATTTTAAATGCTAATTCTTTTGTTACAGAAGCAGCAGTCAAACCTTGTCCAATAGTCCATTTAATTTTTTTATTTAATCCTCTTTTTATAATCTCATTACAGATCCCTATAGCTCTCTTGTTTATATAAGCAAAATTATCATCTAAAACTTGAAAATTAGTCGTCCCAAATTTATTATGAACATATTCAAGTTCATCTACTACATTTTCTGGACTTCTAGCCCTATACTTAACATAAACTGCAGGAATTGTACAAAAGATACAATCATGTGGACAGCCTCTAGCAGTCATAATTGGAAATTTTATTCTACTAATGTTTTTATTATATTTATTTAAATCAAATAAATGCCATGCAGGAAAAGGTATATTATCTAAATCATCCCTTAACTCTCTCTCATTTATAATCATCTTTCCATCTTCTTTATAACCTAACCCAGAAACACTCTTCCAATCCCCATTTTTTTGATATTTTTCTAAGAATTCTGGAAATACAAATTCACCCTCTCCAATAACTATAAAATCAACATGTGATTTTGGAAGTATAGATTCAGCTAAAGTCGTAACTTCAGGACCACCAGCAACTATTATTGCATTTTTATTATATTTTTTAACTAATTCCATTTGCTTAAATGCATTCTTAACAGTTAAAGAAGCTAAACTAAAACAAACAACATTTGGATTAAATGATTTTAAAGTAGACTCAAATTCATCTTCTACTCCTTCTAATCTCATATCTAATATCTTAACTTCATGCCCAAATTTCTCTAAAGCTGCCCCTATGTAAGCTTGAGCCATAGTTGGTCTTTTTGGTCTATAATTACCTACAATATCTTTTGGTTGAGTTAGTAATATTTTCATTTTAAACACCAATAGAATTTATTGAATTCCTTCCTTAATCTTTAGAGATAACCCTTATAACATAATTTAAAAAGCTTTTGCCATATCAAAAATCATGAAAAAAATTGTTATTAAGATAGTAATTGTGTTTATTTTGCTATTTTTATTAAAGAGTATTTTATCTTATTTTATCTTAGCTCCAAGTGCATTTTCTGATAGTTATATCTATGCTAAAATTGGAAGAAGTGTATTTTTTACAGGAGAATTGTCTGTACATGGTCTTAGTGTAGATCATCTTCCATTATATCCAATTATCTTATCCTTATCTTACGTATTCAATGATATGAATAATGTATATTTGACTATGAAAATTATAAATGCATTTATTTCTTCATTAATTATTTTTCCAGCTTTCTTTTTAGCTAAAGAATTTTTAAGTAGTAAAAAATCATTTTTATTTTCTATATTAATTTCTGTTTTACCTTCTAATTTTTCATTTTCCCCTTACATAATGACTGAAAATTTGTTCTATCCTTTATTTTTAACATCTATATATTTTATATATAAATCATTTAAAGAAAATAAAATAAAATACGATGTATTAGCATCAATATTTATTGCTTTATCATTTCTTACTAGAGCATTGGGCATCACATTAATATTACTAATACCAATACTAATTATTTTTAAATTAATCAAAAAAGAATATAATCTAAAAGAAATTATCACTAAATCTTTAGCTTACTCCATTCCATTTATGATAATTATTTCATCATGGATAATAAGAAATACAATTTTATTAAATAATGAGTTAGGGATAATAACAAACCATTACTCACAATTTTCCTTCGCTCAAACTAGAGATATTTATTCATTAATATTCTTTTCATTAATATGGATTGTATTATACCTAGGATTTATGATACTGTCATCAGGAGTTATATTTCCATTTATGCATCTAACAAAAATAAAAGATTTTTTTAAAGATAATAGACTATTACTACTAACAATAATCTCTTATTCTTCTTTTGCAATAATCATCTTAATCATTTCAAGATATAATGCTACTACAATATTATTAAATAATTCTCTATTTCAATTATCTGGTAGACCAATAGGAAGATATCTTGATGTAACTCTCCCTTTAGTAATATTATTAGGATTTATTAGTATAAGTTTATACAAAAAATTAAGAGAAAAAAGAATTATTCCAGCAATCATCATAACAAGTATTGTATTATTTGCGTCTATAAGATTAGTATTCTTCCCGTTATTTCCAGTAAATAATCTATCATTGACATGGATGGGAACTTTAAAGTATTTAATTGATTTAATTTTTTATAACAAACAAAGTTTAGATGTAACTTTTAGTTTGGCTTCTTTTATAATTTTTATTTTATTATTTATATCAATCTTAACAATAATAATTTTGATGTATTCTAAAAGAATTATAAACATAAAAAATATATTTACATTTTTTATTATATTTTTCTTAACAGTAAGTCTATTAAATTATGGATTGACTTATTACAATTCAAAAATATGGTATGAAGGAGAACAAATGCAACTTGGTTTATGGTTAAATGATTATGATCCAAAAATATCTAATATTTTGATTGATGAAAGAGATTGTACTGGAAAAATATCAAAAGATGATCAATCAACATTATGTGAACCATCAAAATCATCTACTATTATTGGATTTTGGTTAAATGATAATATAATAATAAGAGATATAACTAATTTAGATAACATAGATTTTGTAATAACAAAACATGAAACTAAATTAGAATTAGTTAAAGAAACAAATAATGGAATTAAAATTTATAAGGTAGGGTGAAAAGATGAAAGAAGAATATAAAGATTTGAAACATTTAAAGAAAGAGAATTTTATAAGTGAAGAAGATTGGTTTAATTTTCATAGTGATGTAATCAATTTTGGAACTGCTTTTGCTGAAAAATTAGATGATGGAAAATACAAACATCTCCCCTCAGAACAAAAAAGTATAGGTGGAGTACAATTACAAAAGAAAGAAGAAAATTGAAAAAATTAAGATAAAAAAGTTTATATAAGCTTCAAATTTCAAATAAACAATCTTACTAACCTCTAAGGTGATTATAAATGATTTCAGTCATAATTCCAGCATATAACGATGAAGAATGTTTAAAGAAGGGTTTAACATCAGTATTCAATTCAGATTACAAAGATTTTGAAGTCATAGTTGTAAATGATGCAAGTAAAGATAATTCTTTGGATGTAGCAAAAAGTTTTCCATGTAGAATAGTTGATCTAAAAATAAATAAAGGAATAGCTAATGCAAGAAACCAAGGGGCAGATGCTGCAAAAGGAGATATTCTTGTTTTTTTTGATTCTGATATTGTAATTGAAGAAGATACACTATCAAAATTTGCTAAGGTTTATGAAAACCAAGAAATAAATGTGTGCCAATGTCAAGTATATCCTAAATCATTAACAAAAGGGCTTGCACCAGATTTAATCGCAATAAATTGGAATTATATGTTTAAAATTATGGGAAAATATCCTTCTTATCTATCTACAATGGCTTTCTCTATTAGAAAAAAAGTATTCGAAGAAATTGGTGGATTCAATACTTTTTTTGGAAGAGCAAGTTTAGGTGGTGGAGAAGAGTTTGAAATAGGGATGGAACTAAAAAAACATCATTATGTAATATTATCAGACCAAACATTTAGTGTATCTCACCATTATCAATATTTTTGGCCGAGATGTAAAACATTATTCAAAAGAAGTTATGTATATGGAAAGATAGTCTTTAATAGAAAATTTAAATTTGATAAAGGGCATGGAACAATGAAAGAAGGAGTAAATTCATTACTCTCGATAATAGGAATTGCATCATTAATCTCTTCCATATTCATATTTTATCTTTTTCCATTATTTCTCATAACAATAATAATGCAAATATTCCTTGATCTAGGTCAAAATATTTATATCATTAAAAAGAGAGGGGTGTTATTTTTCATTAGATCAATTCCATTAATTTATCTTTGGTATTTATCAATGGGATTAGGGATTACAAAAGCAGTATTAGCAAATTATGGTCAAAAAATAGTCTCACCTTTTAGGAAATTTAGTTTCCTTCTCTCAAAAACACCACCTTATGTAATTTTCTTCGTAACAGCAGTATGTAATGCGAGATGTAAGCATTGCTTCTATTGGGAAAAAGTAGCTAATCCAGACATAAGTAATGAGTTAACACTAGATGAAGTAAAGAAAATCTCCTCAAACTTTGGTAAAATAAAATATATGTCTTATAGTGGAGGAGAACCAAGTCTAAGAAAAGATATTGTTGAGGTAACTCAAACATTCTACAATAATAACAATCTAGAGATATTAAATTTTATTACAAATGGATTTGCCCCTGTAATACTTGTAAAAAAAATAAAAACAATATTAAGAACATGTCCAGGATTAGAATTGATGGTTAGTTTCTCTTTAGATGGTATAGGAAAACAACATGAAGAAATAAGACAAGTTCCAGGTGGATTCGAAAAATTAATTAAATCTGTAAAGGAAATAAAAAAATTACAAAAGCATCATAAAAATCTTAAAACATTCGCAATAACTACACATACAAAATATAATGAAGATAATCTTCCTGAAATTGTTAGTTATATAACAAAAAAATTAGGATTAGAATTATGTTTAAATTATGTACGTGGAGAAACAATGGAAAAAGAAGCAAAAAACATTAAATTAAAAGAATATAATAAAACATGGAATAAACTTATACAAATAAATGAAGTAAATTCTAAAAAAGGATTTGGTGAATCCATGATAAGAGCACTAAATAATCTTTCTTCTAAACTAATTATAAAAACATTAAATGAAAAGAAAAGAAGTGTTAAGTGTGTTACTGGAAGAAAACAAATAGAGATAGCTGAAGATGGTACAATATTTCCTTGTGAGATGATGAATGTTAATTATGGTAATATAAGAGATTTTGATTATGATATCAAAAAAGTTTTAGCTACAAAGAAAGCTAAAGACTTTAATGAGCATATAGAAAGAATGAAATGCCATTGTACATGGGAATGTGCAATGAAAAATAATATTGTATATAACCCAAGACAATATCCTTCTTTAATAGTTGAATGGGTAAAGCTATTTTTAACAAAATAAGTATTAATTCTCTAAAAAGTAAGATATATAAGGACTTTGTTTATTGATAATTTATGACAAAAAATATAGTAATAAGCATTCCAGCATACAATGAAGAAAAGTCAATTGGAAATGTGATTAATAGTATAAAAAAAGTAATGAATAAAACTAAATATAAGTATAAAATTTCAGTTGTTAGTGATGGCTCTAAAGATAAAACAGTAGAAGTAGCTAAAAAATGTGGAGCTATTGTTTATCCTCTCCCTTACAATTACGGATTAGCTGAAGCTTTTAGAACAGAAATGAAAAAAGCTTTAGAGTTAAAAGCAGATATTATTGTTCACACAGATGCTGATGGACAATATTTATCAGAAGAAATTCCTAATTTAATTAAAGAAGTGGAAAATGGTTATGATCTAGTATTAGGATCAAGGTTTAGAGGAAGAATTCATTACATGCCTTTAATGAAAAGAATAGGAAATAAAGCATTTTCAAGAGTAATTTCTAAAGTAACAAGATTAAGAATAACAGATGCACAAACTGGATTTAGAGCTTTTACAAAAGAAGTAGCTAAATTAGATATAATTTCAGATCATACATACACACAAGAACAAATTATTAAAGCAGTTCATAATAAGTTTAGAATAAAAGAAATCCCAGTTACTTTCGCTAAAAGAAAATCTGGAAAAAGTAGATTATTAAAAAACCCATTTGAATATGCTATCAAAGCTTGGATTAATTTATTTAGAATATACAGAGATTATAGACCATTAAAATTCTTTGGATCATTTGGATTGTTATTTTTAAGTGTTGGATTGTTAATAGGGTTGTATTTAGTATCTTTATTTGTTATAACTGGAAAAGTTGGCCATCTACCTTTAACAATGGTGGCAGTTCTTTCAATATTGTTAGGTGTACAAATAATATTCTTTGGATTTTTAGCTGATATGAAAAAGAGGTAGTAAGATGGACAATAATAAAAAACAAGAAGATTTTCATAATAAGATTGCATTATATTACAATACTTATGTAAAGAAAGAAATATTCGATTACTATATTTCTGTAAGAGTAAAACAAATAATAAAATCTATTGGTTCTAAAAGTTCTAAAGATTTAGTTATGATGGATGGAGCTTGTGGAAGTGGAGAATTAGCATTTGCATTATCTAAACATTTCAAAAAAGTTGTTGGAATGGATTTATCTGAAAATATGATAAATCTTTGCAAATCAAGATATGAAGACATTTCAAACTTAGAATATAAAAAACAAGATATACTTAATTTAGATTCTTGGAAAAATAAATTTGATTTAATCTGTTGTACTGATTTACATCATCTATGTGGAAAACAAAATGTAAAAAAGTTTTTAGAGACAGCTAAAAAAGCTCTAAAAAAAGATGGAATTTTATTCATAACTGATACTAATATGGGAAATCTAATTGTAAGTAAAGTAGTCAATAAAATAAACAAAAAATTTCATGCAGGTAATGAAATTTATTTAACAAAAAAAGAGATTGAATCATTATTAGACAAAACTAATTATAACATAACTAATTCTTATTATTTTGGGTTGTGTCCATCATTCTCTCCTAAATCTTTAATACCTTTTTTTGATAGTTTAGGGAATTTGATTAGTAAAACACCTTTAGAAAAGATAAGTGTTAATTTTTATATAGTCTCTAAAAGTAGATAGTAACACTTAAATATCAAAGATCTAGCATTCTTAAACATAAGGTGGACATCATGAAAGTTCTTTTAGTTATGCCCTCAATGGACAGTGGATATTGGAGAAAACTAGGCAAGAAAGTAGGTCCAAAATCTGAACCACTTAGTTTAGCTTATATTGGTGCCATCTTAAAACAAAATAACCATGAAGTTAAGATTCTAGATTGTGAAGCATTAGATTATTCATTTGAAGAAGTTGAAGATTATTTAAAAAAAAATGAATTTGATGTTGTGGGAATAGCAATGTTAACAATAATGTATTCTCAAACAATGACCATATGTAAAATTGTTAAAAAGATACATCCTAAAGCTAAAATAATTGTTGGAGGGCCTCATCCAAGTGCTCATGGAAACGCTAAAGAAATTCTAGAAACTGAATCTTTAATCGATTATTGTGTTGTTGGAGAAGCAGAAAAAACATTTGTTGAATTATTAGATTTAATAGAAAACAAAAAAGAGAGTCATGATGAATTGTTAAAAGTTAATGGAATATCTTATAGAAATAATAAAGAGGTTATGATCACAAGACCAAGAGATACTGTCCAAAAGTTAGATGAATTCCCAATCCCAGATAGAAGTTTATTAGACATGAAGTTGTATAGACCAACTGTATCATATTATAGAAAACTTCCAGCATATATAATATTAACATCAAGAGGTTGCGGTTATAGGTGTACATTCTGTTCTAAAGTTTTTGATAAAGAATTTAGATATCACAGTCCAGATAGAGTAGTTGAAGAGATGAAAATTTTAGTTGAAGAACATGGTGCAAAAGAGATAGTATTTAGAGATGACACTTTTACAATGAAGTTTGATTGGACAAAAGAAGTATGTGAAAAAATAATAGAGTTTGGTTTGAATAAAAAAGTAAAATGGAGTTGTATGACTAGAGTTAGTTTAGTCAATCTAGAATTATTAAAATTAATGAAAGAAGCAGGATGTTGGGGGATACATTTTGGTGTTGAATCTGGATCACAAAGATTATTAGATATGATAAAAAAAGATGTAACAATAAAACAAATTAAAGATGCATTTAAATGGTGTAGAGAAACTGGAATTGAATCTAGAGCATTTATGATGTTAGGACTTCCAACAGAGACTAGGGATGAAAGTTTAAAAACAATTCAATTTGCTAAAGAATTAGATCCTGACTGGGCGCAATTTACAATAACAACTCCTTATCCTGGAACTGAATTATATGATCAAGTTGTAGAATCCGGAGAATTAAATTCAAAAGAATGGGATAACTACCAAACATGGGGTGGATTCTCAGATCATGAATTAGTATGGGTTCCAAAAGGAAGAACTTCTGAAGAACTTAAAACATTACAAAGAAAAGCTTTATTTGAATTTTATTTTAGACCAAAAGTTATTCTAAGAAAGATAACAAATATCTCTAATTTTGCATTATTTAAGAAATATATTTTAGGCGCAATGGCTTTAGCTTCTGGTGGTAGCGGTAGACCAATGGAATGAATTTATTTTAATAAAATCATATTAATAACATAAACTAAAAGAACTACAACAATTGGCTTGGTAGCCTTCCCCAAATAATATATCTAATCCTCCACACAATCCACCATCTTCTGCATTTTGACAGATATTTTCATCTGCTCCTCCACCATTGCCATCTCCACTTCCACTTCCACCTAATCCAGTTGATGCAACTAAATTTCCAGTTACAATTCTTCCTGTTAATCCAGGAGTACTATATTTTATGATAATACTTGATTTTATTTTTGAACCAGTAGTTGCACAAGTAAAAGGAACATTTGCAAAAGAATCTGCTAAGATAGAAACACTTACAACTACATCACAATTTTCTTCAACTAGATTAATATTTGTTATTGTAACATCTTCATTTAATCCATTTTTCAATCTTAATGTAATTGTATCTGTTGAGGTTGAAACTGTAACACCTTCACAATTTAATGGAGGTGCTAATTTACAATTATCTGAAATTAATAATTGAGGATTTCCAATAAAAAACCATAATGAAGCTATTACCACTAATAAAACAATTATAGCCCAGCCATAAGTCATTAAGAATTCTATAGCTGCTTATCCTCTCTTCATTAATATCATAAGAATTAAAGATTTTTATAGGTTTTTGTCTATCTAATGAGCTTTCTCATTTTGAATCTTCAATAATCTTTCCATTTCTTTTCTTATTTTGCTTATTTGTTTATCTTGATTATAATTTTCCTCAATATGTTTTCTTCCAGCTTTACTAAACTTTAATCTTAGATTATAGTTCTTAGCTAATCTCAACATTTTATTAGATAAATCATTAACATCTCTTTCTTTAACTAAAAATCCTGTTTTATTATTCAATACAAGATAAGGTATTCCAGCATGAAAACTAGAAATACAAGGAATTCCCATCGCTTGTGCTTCCATTAAAACAAAAGGTGTTCCTTCTTTATCTCCATCTGAAGCTAGTACACTTGGAAGTAAAAATATATCTGCCTTACCAAACTCATTTAATGATAATTTTCTAGTATCCTTAACTCCTTTGTTATTAATGAAAGTTATATTTTTTTCTAGTTTTAATCTTTTTACTTGATTTTTTAATTCATTCTCTAATGAGCCATCACCTAAAATTCTTAATTCAAAATTATTATTTTTTAAAATTTTATTGAATGCATTAATCATATATTTTACTCCTTTTTTTTCAATTAACCTTCCAACAAATAAGAATGTGATTTTTTTAGATTTTTTTGGTTTTTTATATTTAAAATTTTTTAGATTTATACCAATATTAATATCTCTTATTTTCGATCTATCACAACCAATTTTCAACAAATCATTAGACATATCTGGACTTAAAGTAATGAATAGATCTCCTTCTTTAATTAATAAATTATAGATTCTTTTATGTTTAGCTAAGTTATCTACATCTTTACCCCAAAATGTTGTTATAATTGGAATTTTTTTGTTTAAAATTTTTCTTAAAATAACCCCGATCATTCCTGCAAAAACTAGTTGAGAATAAATAATATTATGATTCTTATATACTTTAAGAGATTTATACAAAAAACTCAATCCAAAACTAGGCACTTGTAGATATAATAAAGGATTATTTCTTAAATTTATAGCTATCCCACTTCCATATGCAAGTTTTTGTAGTCTTCTAGGAAAAACATAAGTAAATCTATAAATGTTAATATTATCTCTTCTTTCATTTTTTATTGAATCGATAGTATCTGGTGCAACAATGTCTAAATCAACATGCTCTTTAACTTTTAAATTTTTAATAGATTCATAAATAAAATTAGCTAAGTAATCTCCAACATATCTTGTTAATGATGTTGTTAAGACTAATGCTTTTATTTTCATAGATTCTCCTCCATAAATTAGTATTTAAAAGTATCTGCAAAAGTCTTAAAAATAAGGAATATTCAATAGAAATATGAAAGCGCTATTACTATTTCCACAAACTGAAACTACCTATGGTCTGCCTAATTATCCACCTTTAGGATTAGCATATTTATCATCTATACTAAGAGAAAAAAATATAGATCATGATATTCTAGACTTAAGATTGTATGATAACTGGAAAGAGTTACTTATCTCAAAACTAAAGAATGATTATATAATAGCTGGAATGGCCTCTACAGTATTTGATCATCCTTCAGCTAAAATACTAGCTTCTATAATAAAAGAATATAGCCCAAAAACTAAAGTTATTGTTGGAGGGGCTCACCCAACACTAGTAAAAGAAAATATATTAAAAAAAGATGAAAATTTTGATTTTGTTTTAGTTGGTGAAGGAGAATTAACATTTAGTGAGTTATGTATTTCATTAAAAGAAAATAAAAGATTGGATAACATAAAAGGTTTGATATTTAGAGATGATAACAAAATTGTTGTAAATGAATCAAGAGGATATAATGATAATCTAGATGAGCTACCATTTCCTGAATATGACAAATTCGATTTAAAAAAGTATCATGGAGATACAACTCTAAAAGGAATCTTAAAAAGAAAAACAATATTTCCAATGTCCACCTCAAGAGGTTGCCCTTATTCTTGTATATTTTGTTCTGTCCCAGTATTTACTGGAAAATTGTTTAGAGTAAGAAGCCCAGGGAATGTTGTTGATGAAATGAAGATTCTAAAAGAGAAGTATAATGTTGGAACTATAGATATATTAGATGATAATTTTTCTATGAATTTAGAAAGAGCAAAACAAATATGTAGATTGATTATAAAAAATAAATTGAATATAAAATGGAGTACTCCAAATGGTATTAGAGCTGATCGTTTAGATGATGAACTAGCAATGCTAATGAAAAAAGCAGGATGTAATGAATTGGCAATAGGAATTGAAAGTGTAGATAATGAAGTTCTTAAAAAAATGAAGAAGGGAGAGAATATAGAAGCTATAGAAAGAGGAATTAGTCTTTTAAAAAAATATAATATTAAAATAAAAGGATTTTTTATTATCGGATCAAATGGAGAAACAAAAGAATCTATACTAAAAATGTTAGATTTTGCTAAAAAACATGAGTTCAAAACAGCCAGATTTAATATGTTAATTCCTTATCCTGGAACTGAAATGGCTTCTTTAATTGATGAGAATAAATATTGGACTGTTGATGATCCAGAAGAAGAATTAGTTAAATATACACATATAGCAGATGAAGTTAGATCAATATATGAAACTCCTAGCCTTAATTCTAAAGATAAAATTGAAGCATATAATATTATTGTAAAAGGATGGGAAGATTATGAATTAAGTAAAAATTGGAAAAAAAGATTTTTATTTAAATTACAAGAGTATGGAATAATTTATAATCTATTAAAAAATTTTAGAAATAAATTAAAAAGTTAACAACATTTATACAATAAACTTGTAGATTAAACATCGATGAATCATAAAATATGTATATATCTCATAATAACTTCTGTCTTAATAATTAGTTGTCAATCTAATTTAGATAATGAAGTTATAGGAAACATCCATACACATATAGATATATGTGAGCCTCCAAGAAGCATTTATGAATATGATATAGTAAACAAATTAAATATAGAAAAACATAAATTATACTTTGATGAATTAGAAAGATTAAATTTTGATTTTGTGGTTATAACAGATCATAATAAAATAGATGATAATATTAGAAAAATATGTTTAAGTGAAGATAGATTTCTATGTATGTTAGGAGAAGAGGTTTCTAGTTTAAATGGACATATAGTAGCTTTTGATATTAATGAACAAATAAATCCTAAATTGACTTCTTGAAACTTTAGGTGTAAGTCTAATAGTGGATACAGAAAAAGGAATAACAGCTAAAGAAGTTATAAAAGAGATTCATAAACAAGGCGGACTAGCAATTATTCCTCATCCTGAATGGAGGACTGAAAAAAGATTTAGTCTTTCAGAAGAGAATATTAGAGAATTAAAAGATTCAATAGATGCTATAGAATGTGGAAATTTCGCTTTGAAAGGAGATCAAAATGAAGATTATACAAAAAAGTTAGCTGAAGAATTAAACATTCCTTGTATATATTCAACAGATTCTCATGATATAAATCATTTGCAAGATAGAATGAGTTATACTATGAAATGTGATGTTGATAAAGTTAACAAAGAAAATATAAGAAATGCTATTCTAGAAGGAAAATGTGAAAAAAGTAATAAGAAAAATATACCTAAAATAGATCTAAGTCAATTATCAATATACGATGCACATAAACCCTCACATACAAAACCAAGAGTAAATGAATGTTTAATAATCAAAAAAAATGATTTTGTGCCATTAGGAAACAAATGTAATCAAGATAATGAATGTGTTAAGATAGCTAAATCAAATAACTTATATGTAGAAGGATTAGATTATAATTGTGTAGGATCTAATTATACAAAAGTTCCTAATGTTGTAAGATGTTCTACCAATAATGATTGTTTTGAAAGTTTTTCATATCTAGAAGAAAATAATGCTTTCATTGATATTGAAGAGACAGTAATTTGTGAAAATACTTTTTGTAAGATGTTACAATTTACTGAAGAGAAAGAATTTAAGAATTTTAATAATGTAAAACAATGTATGTTTGAAAAAGATGGAAAACTTGCAATGACTGCTTTATTATGTAATAATGTTAAAGATTGTATTGATGGACAGATAGATAGAGATCTATGTTGGAGTGATCCATTAATATCCAATAAATTTAGATGTGTAGAAAGTAAATTTGAAGTTGCACTTAGTGATGTTCAATGCATTACTAGAGAAGATTGCCCTATAACTCCAAGTGTTGGTGTAAAAGGATATGATAAATCTTTAATTAGATGTAATAATAATCTTTGTGAGGTAGCTAATCCTATTGGATAAACTATCAACAAAGCATTTAAATAACAATATAAAATTTCTAGTTTATGTCAAATTTAGATAAGATAGCTAGTGGAGCTAGTATTGTATTTATTGGTATGGTTATATCTAAACTACTTAGTTATATATATCGTTTAATTATTGCTAGGGTTGGTGTAAGTGAATATGGTTTGTTTTCATTAGGTTTAGGAATTATTGGAATAATAATAGGGATATCTTTATTTGGATTGCAAAGAGGAGTTTTGAGATATGTTTCATATTATAGAGGCAAAGAAGATCTAAGGAGTGTAAAGGGAGCAATAACTTACTCATTAAAAACAAGTTTTATGATAAGTTTTATTTTAAGCATATTATTATTCTTATTATCTGATTTTATTGCCTTAAATTATTTTGATAATATAGATTTGAGTCTTATTCTAAAAATCTTAGCTATTGTAATTCCAATAAATGTGGTGAATGAGGTCTCTCTACATGCAATATTAGGATTTCAAAAAATAAGATATATAATTATATCAAAAAATATTATCTTAAATTTAGTAAAAGTTTCATTAACTTTAATTTTATTATATTTTAGTATTAATATAATTGGAATATCAATAGTTTATGTAATCTCTTTTTTAGTCTCCTTAATCTTTTCATTGTACTTTCTTGAAAGAAAAGTATTTCCAATTATAAAATCTAAGATAAGATCAATCTATGTAGGTAAAGAAATATTTTCTTTTTCATGGCCTCTAGTTTTTAGTAGTTTTGCAATGTTAATAATGGGTTGGAGCGATACAATGATGATAGGATTTTTTAAAACAGTTAAAGAAGTTGGATTGTACAACACAGCATTACCTACAGCACAAATACTTTATACAGTACCCCAAGGTTTAGCATTTTTAGTCGTGCCCACATTAACATATTTATTTTCCAAAAAAGATATGAATGAATTTAAAACTGTGTATAAATCAACAACTAAATGGGTCTTCATGCTTAACATAATTCTATTTTCTATATTTGTATTATTCCCAAAAGAGATAATAACTATATTATTTGGAACAGAATATAGTATAGCTGCACCAGCTTTAGTAATATTAAGTATGGGTCTATTTTTGAATTATTCTTTTATATTAACTAATTATATTCCAACTGTAGCGAACAGAACAAAACTAGAATTATTAAATATTTCATCTGGAGCTATATTAAATATTATACTTAATATAATATTAATACCAAAATATGGTATAATGGGGGCAGCAGTAGCCACAAGCATTTCCTTTTTATTAACTAGTATCTTGTATTTTATAGAAGGGTTGTGGATCATAAAAATAAATCCATTAAAATTTAATTATCTAAAAATTATAATCTCTATTTTAATAACCTCTTTATTAATTAAATATATCTCTCAAAATTTTATTAATGTAGACAATATAATAAATCTATTAATAATTTCAATATTATTTGTTATATTATATTTTGTATTATTAATATTAACTAGAAGTTTTGAAAAAGAAGATAAAAATATTTTATCAAAAATAATGAGAAAAACAGGATTAAAAATTCAATTTATAGAAAGATTTCTTTAATAAATTAAAATTAAATCTTTTTAGCCCTTATAATTATATTATCACCAATCTTTCTATAATTTACACTATAATCTAAGTTTTTGATTATTGTAAAAATATTATTAAAATAATTCTTATTAAATAATCTAGCAATTAATATCTCAACATAACTAGTTAATGTAGAAATAATTGAACCACCTATATGCAATTTATTAATTTTAAATTTATTTTTTATTAATCCATTAAGTTCTTCAAAACTATAATGTTTGTGTATCTCATTTGTTATCATTGGAAATTTCCTTTTCACAATAACATATAATAATTTATACAATATAGGCAAGGTTATTTTCAGATTATCTGCATCTAAAAAAGTTAATAATCCTTTGTGAGGCACACTTAAAATTAATATTCCATCTTTTTTTAATACCCTATAAATTTCATTAATCATTAGTTTATCATTATTAACATGTTCTAAAACATCTAAAAGAAGGATAACATCAAACATATTATCTTTAAATGGGAGTTTTTCAGATTTAATTAATTTAAAATTAATTTCTTTGTATTTATTTTTAGCTTCATCAATTAAATCTTTTTTAACATCTACACCATATACATTTTTAGCTTTATCTTTAAAATGAACCGTAAAATAACCAGAAGCACACCCTACATCTAAAATATCCTTAACTTTATAGTCTATCCAATTGTAAGCAAACTTACTTCTTCCTCTTAAATTATATTTTATAGGTTTAATATTTTTAGCCATTTTTTAGAATTTTTTTTAATATTATATTTTTCTTCAACTAGTTTTCTTCCATTTTTCCCAAATTCTTTTCTTAATCTTTTATTTTTAATTAAGATATTTAATTTGTTGTAAAGTTCTTTTTTGTTTTTTTGTGATATTAAAAATCCAACTTTATTATTTTTCATAATCTCTTTAGGACCTACACAATCTGTAGCTATAATTGGTAAATTAGAAGCCATAGCTTCTAATAAACTAATGCCAAACCATTCTTCCCATCTCTCAGTTGCATAAGAGTTTAGTATAAATATATCACTACTTCCATATATTTTCCTAAGTTTATTCTTATCTTTAACAAATCCTAAATATTTTACAGGAAGTTTATCTTCATTCTTCTTTATCAAATTAATTAAAGGACCATCTCCAACAAACAAAAATTCTACTTTATCTTTTGAAAATTTAGAAGATATATCTAATATTTCTTTGATACCTTTTCCTTCAAATATTCTGCCAACATATAATATCTTAACCTTTTTATTTTTTTCATTATTATTTTTATATGTGTTAATATCAACAGAATGTGGAATTTGTATTGGATTATATCCTTTAGATTTTAAAACATCACAAGAAGTCTTTGATACAGTAACAATCTTAACTCTTTTTAAAAATTGATGCCATATCCATTTATTAAAAAATGGCTTTTCTTCATATTTATTAGTATTCCAATAAGGCCATGAGGTAAAATAGATCATATTTTTTCTAAAAAGAGTTAATAAAAAAGTATAATACACTCTATTAGAGTAAGCTAGGGCTGAAAAAATTATATTTTTATTAAAAAGTAGAGTTATTGGAGCAATAGCTCCTTTAATAATATCTTTAAAAGAAGATTCATCTCTCAAAATATTTGATTTATTTGTTAATAATTTTCTTATTAATCTGAATACAATAAAACCATTATTTAATTTAATTAGAATACTTCTTAATACCCTATAAGAAATTTGGTCTACATCTACATTATCTGTTTTTTGTAAATGATAAATGTTCCAATAATAAAAATCTGCTAATCCAGTATTATATATCTTAATTTTATTTTTAAAAACCATTTTTCAAACATCATTTATAGAATTATATCTCATAAGATAAACTTAAATAACTTTTTATCTAATTCAAACATTCTAATACCCCCTCATAACTTCAAAATTATGACTATCTACTTTCATATTTTTCTTAACATAATCTACTAAATCTTTCATCTTATCTGCACTTTTATTTGTGATAACAGTAGAAACATCAATAACTAAATTTTTGTATCTTCTCTTTAATTCTTTTAAGTTATCTATATTTTGTTCAACTTTCTTAAAATTACCTTTTACACCTCTTAGATCATCATGAAATTCTTCTAATCCATCTAATGAAATATTTAATGTTAAATTAGCTTCAGGACATTTTCTTAAGATTGATTCAGTAATCCTCTTAACATTGTCTAATAATAAACTATTAGTGGGAATAAAAATTTCCCTTACTTTATTTTGTTTATAAAATACCTCACAAACTTCTGCTAAATCCAGTCTTAAGTAAGGCTCTCCACCTGAGATAGATAACATAGGAAATTCAGGCATTGTAGAAGATATTTTTTTTATTTCGTCTAACTTTAGTTCATCTATTTTTTGATTTAGACTTTCCCAATAAAAACAATGTTTACATTTAGCATTACATTTAGTTGTAACAAAAAAAGTTAATTGTCTTAACTTATCTCCTTGAAATGTTTCTTTTATAACTTTTAAAGATCTCATCTTAACCTCGAGAATATGTATTATTTATTACCTAGATTTTATGTTTATAAGCTTAATGTTTTATTTTATAACTTCTAATCTATAATGTATCAAATCATATACATTCCAAAAAAAAGAATTAAAGATATATTTGAATGGTAAATATCTCCTAAATCTTCCAGTAGTTATTAATCTATAATCAATTTTGAATCTTATTTTATTTAAACTAGTTCTTACATCTCTTAAATCTACTTTATCTTTTTTAAATCTCTTAGCATCATACCAAAAATAAGTAGATTCATCAAAATATTGTTGATGATCTATATGACCAAAAGCTCCTCTACTCTGTACATAAGGTGTGATAATCTCAATTACTGCATTTGGTTTTGAGATTCTCCAAAGTTCTTCTATTGGTTTTATTATACTATCTAAATGCTCCATAACATTATCACAAATTATAAAATCAAATGTGTTATCTTTGAATGGATAAGGAAATTTGTTCATATTATGAACTTTATCAACACCTTTAGCTGGATAAGCATCTAAGTTAGTCCATTTTACATTTTTAGATTTAAATATATGAAATCCACAGCCCATGTTAAGTGCGTTTCCTTTCTTTACATTTGGTTTGTAGTTATGATAGAAATCTACTTTTCTAGGTCCGAACATTAAAGATTTTCCCATTTTCACTGCCTAAATAAATCCATGTTTTCTAATAGCACCAATAACTTTCCTTATATTTATAAGCTTAACGTTGCCTTTATTTTCTATAATAATACTATTCTTATCCTTATAACCCCAAACATTACTTAAACTTGTTCCAAATAAACTTATTAGTTTAGTATTAACAGCTTTAGCTAAATGCATTGGTCCAGAATCTGGAGAAATAAATAACTTAGATCTTTTTATCAATTCAGCTAACTGCATCAAATTTAATTTCCCTATTAAATTTATAACATTACTATTCATCTCATTCATTATTTCTTGTGTCATCCATGATTCAGAATTAGAACCAGTTAAAACAACTGTATAATTTTTAGCTAGATAATCTCCAATTTCTGCAAATTTTTTATTATCATATAATTTTAAATTACCTCCACTTCCTGGATGGATAATAACAAAATTTTTTATTTTATTTTTCTTTAATAAATGATCAATAAACTTTTTTTCTTTATTTGATATAAACAATTCTAGTTTGTTATCTTTTGATTTTATTCCTATAGTCTTTAATAAATTTAAATTTCTATCAATAGCATGTAAGTTAGGATTATACCTACCTATGTGTGTTAATAAAAAGTCTCCACCTTTAACATCATAAGCTAATCTATATTTAGATTTAGATAAATAAGCAACAATTATATTTCTCAATTCTCCTCTTAAATCAATGGCTAAATCAAAATTTCTTTTTCTTAAATTTCTTATGAATCCTATATGTTCAAAAATACTGAAAGTTTTTTTTCCTCTATACCATAATGGATCATAAACTAAGACTTCATCAACATAAGGGCAATTTTCTAATAATTCTTTTGTTAAAGATCTAACCATAATGGTAATAGAAGCTTTAGGATAAGACTTTCTTAAAGCTCTTAAACTAGGAATTGTAGTTATTAAATCTCCTATATGGTCTAATCTAATAACTAAAATTTTTTTAATATCTTTTAAATCTTGATTTTTTTTAAAATGAAAAAATATATTTCCAATTAGATCAATAGAATAAGTTAGATATAAATTTCGCTTATAGTCTAATCTATATTTTGAAAGCATGATAATTACTTAATAATAAGTTTCTTAAAAGTTTCTACTCTATACAAACTATGTTATCTTACAAAGAAAAGATTGAGGATATACTAAGATTTTCATCTTGGTATCTAGACTATTATTTATTTAGTTTGAAGAATATCTTTAATTGGAAAAGACTAAGAAATGTAGAGAGTATCATAATTATAGATCTAAAATATATAGGGGATTTAATCATTGATACTCCAATGATTCGAGCTCTAAAACAAGAATATCCTGGAGCCAAAATCTCTATTCTAGTTCCAGAATCTATGAAAGATGTATTAAGGGGAAATTCTAACATACATGAAATAATAACAAATGATTTGAATTCAATAAAAAAACTATCAAAAGAGAAATATGATTTAGGAGTACTATTATATCCTGGAAATAAAAGAACAAGTTCTTTTTTAAAAAAAATAGCCAGATATAGGATTGGAGTAAGAAGACCTGGAGCATTTGATAAAAAAGGGTATTATTTAGACAAAAAAACTAAGCCTTGTTTAAGTTGGAAGCATAAGATAGATGATAATTTAGATGTAATAAAAACAATTGGAATAGAAACAGATGATAAAAAATTAGGATTGTATGCAACAAAAAGAATAGACTCTTTTTTTAGAAAAAATAGAATCTCAAAAAAAGATTTTTTAGTTGTTATACATGCAGCCCCACAACATAAATCCCATGAATGGATTCAGGATAGATTTGCTTTATTGGCTGATAAATTAATTGAAGATTATAAAGCAAAAATTGTTTTTACTGGTGCTATAAAAGATTTAGAGTATAATGAAGAAATAATAGATATGATGAACCATGATGCAATCAATTATGCAGGTAATTCAATACAAGATTTCTTTGCAATGATTAAAAGATCAGATTTAGTGATAAGTGTAGATACAGCTGCCATACATGTTGCTGCTGGTTTTGATAAAAAAGTTATAGCTTTGTTTGGAGCAGGCAACCCAAGAGTATGGCATCCTTATTGTGATAATTTTAAAATAATTTACAAACAAGAAATAGCACATACAAGATGTTGGAAACATAATTGTTATTTGAAAGGAGATAGGCATATGGAATGTATGAAAGCTATCCAAATCTATGATCTCTTAAAAGCTGTTGAAGAATTAGTTGAATCTTGAATAAATTTTTTCTAATTCTCTAGTTTGTTTTTTAATTTCAAAATTTTTCTCAACATTCTTTCTTCCAAACTTTCCCATTTTAGTCCATTCTTTAGGATTCTCAATTAAATAAATTAAATTTTCTCCTAGTTTTTCATAATCTTTTTCATTACATAACAATCCAGATTTTCCATGAATAACAGCTTCTGGAATTCCATTATGATAAGTAGATAATACAGGCATGCCTGAGGCTTGAGCTTCTAAAAAAACAACACCTTGGCCTTCAGTATCTCCTTCTTTTGAGGTTATACTAGGCATCATAAACAAATGACATTCAGACATCTCTTTAACAACCCTAGAAGAAGGTTGTGCCCCCAATAACTTAACAGATCCGTTTAGATTATTCTGTTTAATTATAAATTCTAGTCTTTTTTTTAAAGGACCCTCTCCAATTATCCTAAATTCTATATTTTTATGTTTCTTAAATGCTATAGAAAATGCTTTTATTGCATACTCCATCCCTTTTTTCTCAACTAATCTTCCAACACTAAGAATTTTTATTTTTTTACTTTTCTTCTTTAGTTTAAATTTAAATTTAGTTAAATCAATCCCAAATCTTAAAACTTCTAATTTATTATTTGGACAGCCCATCTCTCTCAACTTAGAAGCTAGAAATTCAGATTCTGTTAAGAATAAATCTCCATTCTTAAATAATTTATTATAAAATCCAGGTCTATTTCTTTTTATTACAGAAACATCATAACCATAAAAATAAGTTATTAATGGAAGATTTAATTTTTTCTTAAAATTTTGGAATGCTATTGCATTAGTTCCAAAATCTGCATGTAGTAAAAAAACTTCATTTTTACTTATCCATTGTTTTAAATCTTTTAAAATATAAGAGTTCATGATCCTATTAAAAGGAGCAAAAGTTATGTTAAATAACAATTCTTTTTTATAATTATTAATGAAATAAAATTGATTCTTTAAGAATAAAAAAGGAAATCTTTTAATTTTTGATCTATCATAAGGAAAATTATCCAGATTTTCTACTTTATTTACTAAAAATAATCCATTATAATTACTAAGATGTTTTACTTGGTTGTATATGAAAGTGTTAGGAATTGGTAGATAAGTATCCATCAAATGCAGTACTGATTTCATCTTATTTTATTGATAAGTAAGATTTATAAAATATCTCATTTAGACAATAAAAACGATTAAAATGACAGAAGAATTCAAATTCGAAAGACCAACTCCTAAGAATGTAAACATAGGTGATTTTTTTACTGGAGGAGGTATTTACAAAGGTAGTTTAATCTATAGAGTTATTTATACAGATGAAGATATAATAAGAGGGACAACAGGACATGGTAGTGCTTATGAAGTTCTATATGATCGTGCAGTAGTATTAACAATAGAGGGTGGATATTTAGTTGGAGAAAAAGCTGAAGGAACAGCAAATGGAAGGCCTTTAGTTAAAAAATATGAAGAAGAAATTGAAGAACCTTATCTAGTCAATAAAAAGGTTTAAAGATATATAATTAGAAACAATAAAGAAGTTAAATAAGAAGTTTAAATAATAGATATGGCATTAGGAACTATTTTAAGAAAAAAACAAGAAATTCAAGAATTCAATACAATTATAGAAGGATCATATCATGATAATTGGAAAAATTTCCATCATAAACTTTCTTATATTGATGTTCCTAATAACACTACAGCTATAGACGATGGAGAAAATGTCTATCCTTTATATGGTGTAACTAGGGATTTTCATACAACACAGATGGTAAAAAGTGTAGGTGAATTAGAATTGAAAACAGATTCTTTAAGTCTTTCTAAAGGCGTTGTTCTTTCATCACAAGGTGGACCTTTTGTAAATATACTAGAGGAACCAAGAACAATTTGTTTAAGAGATGGAAGAATATTTGTAGGTTCAACTATGTTAATGGAAGAAGGTTATATTGAATGGATTCCAAGAATAGTAGAGAGTGCAGGAGAGATGTTTAAAGAAGAAAGATTATCTATCATTTATAAAAAAATTATGTTACTTAGATAACTAAAATTCTATAAAATCATAAAAAGATTGTTTATTGGAAAGGTTTAAAAGTCAACAATATACAAAAAATTAGGTGAACATTATGAAAATATCATTAATTTCTACAAGCTTATTTCCTGGAGATCAAGGATTAAGAACTATATCTGCTTGTTTAAAGAGAGAAGGACATGATGTTAAGATGATTTTCTTGCCATTATTTGGGGAGTATTCTCAATTATATCCAAATGAAGTTTTAGAACAACTAACAAAATTTACTAATGGCTCTCAGTTAATTGGCATTGGAACTATGGCTTCTACTATGAAAAGAGCTACCCAAATTGTTGAGATGTATCAAAATTTAGGGATTATAACAATATTAGGAGGACCTCATCCTACATTCTTCCCAGAAGATTGTTTTAAGTATTGTAATATTGTAGCTGTTGGAGAGGCTGAATATGCTTTTAATGAGTTGGCTAAAAGAATTGAAAATAATGAAGATTATTCTAATGTTGAAAATTTATGGGTTAGGAAAGATGGAAAAGAAACTATAAATGAAGTTGGTTCTCCAGTACAAGATTTAGATTGGTTAGCCCCTCCTGATTTTGAATTTAAAGATCAATTAATCTTAGAAAATAACAAATTAATTCCAATTGAAGAAAGACATTTGTATGGAGTGTATTACTTCCAAACAGAAAGAGGATGTCCACAAGCATGTTCTTATTGTACAAATAATATTTTAAGAGATATTTACAAAGGTAAAAGTGATTTATTAAGAACTCATAGTGTTGATTATGTTATTAAAGAATTTTTAAGAATTAAAAAATTATTTCCTTCTATTGGGGTGTTTGACATAAGAGATGAGACTTTTTTGATTAGAAATATAGAATGGTTAAGAGATTTTTCTAAAAGATATAAAGAAGAGGTTAACATTAGATTTAAGTGTTTGTCCGAACCAGCTTCAATGGGGATTGAGAAATTAAGTGATGAAAAAATTAAATTATTAGTTGATGCTGGATTAACAGATATTATTATTGGGATACAATCTGGATCTGATAGACTTAACATGAAATTATACAATAGATTCATCTCAGCTGATCAAGTTGTTAAAGCTTCTTATGTTGTTAATAAATATAAAGATAAATTAAGTATAATGTATGATATTATTACTTGTAATCCTTATGAAACTAAAGAAGATATACTAGATACTATAAAAGTTTTAATGAAAATTCCCAAACCATATTTTTGTTCTGTTAATAATTTAATATTTTTTGAAGGAACTCCTTTGTATAAAAAAGCTATAGAAGATGGGTATATTAAAGATGGATTTGATTCAGCTACTGAATTAAATTATTGGGATAGATGGCAACATATTAAATTAAAAAAGAAAAATGCTTATTTGAATCTAGTTTTAAATATGATGAGGGGTAGATGTACTGATAAAAGATATGGTGTTATTCCAACTTGGTTATTAAAAATGTTAATTAATGATAAAATTGTTAATTTTAATTTAAGTTTTGTTCTTCCAACTTATATTATAGGTTATCTTGTACAGGGAATAGATAATTTTAGAGAATATATTGCCAAGCCCATTTATAGAAAGATGCCAACTAACTTTAAAGTATGGTATGATCTGATAAGATTTAGAACTACTTAACTATTATTTCTATAACACTATCACCATCTCTTGTTCCAACCCTTTCATACTTAACAAGATTATTATATCCATATTGATTAACTTTAACATTTACTTCTTTTATTCCTTTCCACCCTATTTTTCCTTCTTCACGTAAATGAGTTAATTTAATACCATCTACTTCATCATGTTCTCCAAATTCAAAAATAACTTTTCTAACTAAATCTCCACCTGAATGAGAGACAGATATTTGTGTTTCAATTTGCTCATCTCTTAATCTTCTTAACTCCCCATTATCTAGAACAAACAAATAATCTTGTCCAATAAATGAAGCTTTCATTTAATCTAATGAAAAAACAGGATACAAAACCATTTCTTTATCTGACTTAACATCCATCCGAATTACCTCATTATGAAGTTGAAATCCAATTGGTTTTCCTCTAAATACTGAATTTAATCTTGGACTATTCATAACATGCTCTTCTAAAAGAGAAACAGCTTTATCTGTATCAATTGCAGCAACAATGGCTTTTTGCCCTGCTTCTATCATAGTTCCATATTCAATATAAAATAAAGGATATAATTCTGTCATTTATTCCTCTTTACTCGCTCTAACAGACATACTTATTGGAGTTGTAGTAATACTTTCATCCATTGCTTTCATCATTATTGCATCTCTATCTTCTTGTGGTAAAGTATTAAGAAAATCAAATGCTGCTTCTTGTAATCTTCCTAACAATCCTTCATCATTTTCATCTTTTAACTCTTGTTGTATACAATTATTTACTCCTAATGTATAATCTTCTGCTTTTTGATATTGCTCTTGATTTAATCTTCCATCTTCTCCTTTAGCACTATAGTCTATCTCTGGTCTATCAAATGCTACTGGATATTTTTCTTCTGTCATTTTATTCCTCCTCCTCACCAATTTTTAGAACTCTTTTTATTAATTTTTGATATATTAACATTTTATAAGTTTTTCTTCACTATAATATTCATGAAAATAGCACATGTAAACATGTTTTTTTGGCCTACATTTGGTGGAGTAGAAGAAGTAATGTATGAACTAGCTTTAAGACAAGTGCAAAAAGGACATGAAGTACATGTTTTTTGTTGTGATTCAGACAAAGAAAATAGAATTAAAAAAAGATATGAAATTAAAGATAAAATACATATTCATAGATCTCCTTATTGGTTAAGATTATCATTATCTACACATATTTGGCCTGGTTTAATAAAAGAACTTCCAAAATACGATTTTGATATAGTTCATAGTCATGTTTCTGGACATTGGTATATCTTAGCTTCTGGAATCATTTCTAGAATAAAAGGATTTAAGCATGTACACACAACACATTGTCCTTGGACTGATAAATTTAGAAGAAAATTATTACAATTTTTATTAATCTTTAATAATTTATTTTTTAATAGATTAGCATTTTCCTATACAGATAAAATAATTGCAATAACACCTTGGGAGATTCCAATATTAACAAAATGGGTTAGTAAAGAAAAAATTCAAGTTATCCCAAATGGAATGCCTCAATATATGTTTAGAAAAGTAAAAAATAATAAATTTAAGAAAAAATTAAAGTTTAAAGGTAAAATAATATTATTCTTTGGAAGATTTAACATAACAAAAGGAGCTGATGTATTAGCTCTAGCTGCTAAAGAATTAATTAAAGAAAGAAAAGATCTCAATTTTTTGTTTGTTGGACCTGATGAAGGAATTAAACAAAAAGTTAAAGATATTGTTAAAGGAGAAAAAAGAATTAAAGTATTAGATCCAATAAGAGGAGAGTCTAGAGTTGAAGTTTATCAGTCAGCTGATGTATTTTTACTTCCTAGTTACAGAGAAGGTTTGCCTTTAACTTTATTTGAGGCAATGGCTTCTGGTCTTCCTATAGTTGCTAGTCCTGTAAATGGAATTCCTTTTGAGATGAAAGATCCTGAAAATGGTTATTTCGTTAAGTATGGTGATGTGAAAGGTTTGAAAGAGAAAATTCTGAAAATTCTAGACAATCCTAAAATAGCTAAAAAAATGTCTCAAAATAATCTAAAAAAAGCTAAACAGTATACTTGGGATCTAATTAATGAAAGATATGTTAATGAATACAAAAAATTAATAAAATAAATCTATTTAGAAAAATTATTCTTATTTTTTTAATGATAAACTAGATTGTAATTATAGAAATTAAAAATATTATTAAGATGGTTCCGACATAAAGTTTATAAAATTATTTTCAATAACAAATCTATGACAACAATTAATATTGGAAAAAAATTAATATCTCCATTAAAAAGAGTCTATGATCGAAAAAGAGGAAAGAGATTATGGGAACGTGGTGTATATTTCTCAGGTATTGAAGGATTAGAAAATGTATGTCAATATTCTTTTAGTAGTTCTTTAATACGTTTACTTGAGGGTAGACAAAAAAAATTAAATCCATTAATTTTAGATGTTTATGAAAATTGGGAGAAACATGGATTTAAAGATAAAGAAGAATCAATCTTATATTTATCATGGATGATTATGTTATCTTTAAAAGAAGGAGAACAAATAGGGTATAATGGAGATAATAGTATTGAGATTCCTGAAAAAGCTTTTGAAGAATATCCATTATGGGAATTTAGAGAAATTCATGCATCACGACATTACTAATTTTTATACAAACTTAGATCCTCTACATTAGCCCAATAAAATGCTTTTTTTCTAACATAACAATTTGGACATTCACCACAATGAGTTAGATTATTAGAGTTGCTTTCAATATAACAAGAATAAGTTTCTCTGAAATCAACTTTTAATTTTTTTCCTAATTTAATAACATCAGTTCTATCAAATTTTAATAAAGGAGCCATAAAGTTATAGCCATTATGGAATGTAGCCTCATCTCCTATTTTAGCTAATGATCTAAGAAACTCTGGAGTAGTATCTTTCATAGCTACTTGTCCTTCATTTTTAATGCCCAAATAAACATCATATCTCTCTTTATTTTTTAAGAATAAAGATTCAGCATGAGCCAATCCAACTAAATAGAATATAGCATTTCTTGTAGGGACCCACCATAATAAAATATCTTTTCTTTCTTTTTTTACTCCTTCTCTTATTTTAGGAACTTTAGCTCCTTTTTTATTTAATATTGCATTACTTATATTTCCTAACCATTTCAAATCTACTATAATTAAAGGAGCTTTTATTTTTTTACTTAAAATTTTAACACATTTCAATTCTTCTTTCAAAGCTCTCTGTCTATAATCAAAAAATAATAGTTTAATTCTTTTAGGTTTTAATTTTTGTTTAACATAATGAGACATAACTACACTATCCATCCCTCCAGATACAATTAATAAAGCATTATTCATAAAATAAACCTACTAAAAACTTTTATAAATCTACCCTAATGGATTATTGAATGGCAGATAAATTATATAAAGATTTAAAGAAAGGAGATAAAATCATCATTAATGATGAAATTTATTTAATTGAAAAAATAGAATTCTCTAAAGTAGGAAAATTAGGAAAATCCAAATGTAGAATAGATTCAATAAATGAAAAAACTAAAGAATCTAAAGTTGTAGTAAGAGTAAGTGAAGATACTGTAAAAACTCCATAAAAATGATACATATTATCATAACAAGTTATAATGAACCTAAAGCTACTGAAAGAGCTGTAAAAGCATTTCTAGAACAAGAAATTCCCAAGCCTTTCAAAATTATAGTAGCAGATCCATTTGTAGAAGTTAAAGAATTTATTAATGAAAAATTTAAACATAATAAAGAAGTTGAATTTTATTTAGATCCAGGAGAAGGTAAAGGTATAGTGTTAAATATGATCTTTGAAGAAATTTATTCTGAAGATAAGAATAATATTATTATTTCTACAGATGGAGATGTTTATGTTAACAATAAAGCTGTTAAGGAAATTTTAGATTCATTTAATGATCAAGAAATTGGTTTGGTTGCAGGCAGACCCATTTCAATAAATCCTAGAAATAATAAGTATGGATATTGGTCTCATCTATTATTAGATGAAATGAATCGAACAAGAAAAAGATTATCTAATAAAAAAGAATTTTTTGAGTTATCTGGATATTTGTTTGGGATGAGAAATGGAGTAATAAAAGAATTTCCAATTGGAGCAGCTGAAGATAATGTTATTCCAAGATTATTTTGGGCTAAAAATTATAAAATAATTTATAATGAAAATGCTCAAGCTTATGTATTAAATCCTCAACACTTTAAGGATTGGGTCTTACAAAAAAAGAGAAATATTAAAGCGCATATTTCTTTAAATAATCTATTCAAAGATAAAATTAAAAGAAAAAATACAATAATTGGAGAAGCAATTAGAGGGTTTTATGTTTTTACTTATCCTAGAAATCTAAAAGAACTTTTTTGGAGCATAGAATTATTGTTTGCTAGGTTGTATATCTGGATAGCAGCATATTATGAATCTAAAATAAAAAAACAAGAATACAAAGATGGTTGGAGAGAAGAAGAAACTGAAACTACTAAGCCATTAGATTGATTCTGGTTGTAATACTCCTAATCTAGGTGATAATCTTGAGATTTTATCTCTTAAACTCTCTCTAATCAATTCAGGTTTTCTATCTCTATTAAGAGACTTTATAGCTAACCAACCTCTTTTTTCATCATGTCTATACTGTAGATAAATTTTAGGTATGACTACAAAAGACTTCTTATTAAATCCAAATTCCTCTCTATCAGATAAATATTGTGGAGATTTTCCAGCCATCCAAGATCCTAACTTTTCACAAGTTTCATCTCTAAGTATAAAATGTGGGACCTGTAAAAGCCCTCCATCTAATCCAAATTCTAAAGAAACACCGTCTTCATCATCAAAATCATCAGGGTCCATTCTTTTAATTTCTAGGTTATACATTAAAACATAAGCTGATTTTTGAGAAAAGAATCTATCTTTTTTAAGTGGAGGAAATTCTTTAAAATGTTCTTCAATATTTAAAAGTGAACTTGCCCAATATAAATCAAAACCACAAGCCATTCTTATTCTCTCATAAAATGGAGGTTTGTTAGTTCTAATATATTCTTCAGTTAAATTGATTAAGGTCATCTTTTAACAAAAGCATGAGCTACAACAGGACTGCCTGTAGCACCTTTAATTCTAAAAGGACTTGTTTGTAAATCGAAATTTAGTCTATCTTCTGAAGGAATTTGATCAAGATTTACTAAAGATTCTACAACAAATTTATCTTTAGTCAATAGCCAATGTGCATCATGTTTACCAATAGGATCTATAGTTAAAGAATCAACTCCAACTACATTAATATTATCAAAAGAAGCGATATACTCTGCTGCTTCTTTACTTAAATAAGGAATATTTTCTGGAGTATGTTCTCTATTATCTTCTAACCATTTATCATAACCAGTTCTTATCACTACAGCTCCAACTTGTGATAATCTTTCATTAAATTTTTCAAGATGTTCTTTATTAACTTCAACCAAATATCTTATTCCATCAAATTCTTGTGCTTCTCTTGTTGAAGATAAATCGATTAATATAGCATTATTAAAGAAATAATTCATATCCCAATGTTCTATCCCTTTGTCTTTCAACTCAGGATTTTGATGACTTGGTGCATCTCCATGTGGATGACCCATATGATCTCCAACAGTGTGAGTAAGATGCCCATATCCCGTTTCAACAACATCACTAAATACTTCTCTCTCAAGTTTAGGATCTCCAGGATACACTTCTAAATCTAAATCTAAAGGATGAGATAAATCTATTATTTTAAATTTAGTACCCCCTAATATTGTTTCCATTGAACCTTTTGACATGTTTCTTTTGGTATAGATATATTTAAATTCTTTTCTGTAATCTGCCATTATTAGATTAAAATGATTATAATTCTTATGGGTGTAACTGGATCTGGAAAAACAACAATTGGAAAACTACTTTCTAAAGAAATAAATTATAAATTTCATGATGGTGATAATCTACATTCTTCAGAAAATATTGAAAAAATGAAAAAAGGAATTCCTCTAGAAGATAATGATAGAGAAGGATGGTTAAATTCAATTAAAGAATTAATAGATAAAGAAAATAATATTATAATATCTTGTTCAGCCTTAAAAGAATCATATAGACAATTATTAATGAAAGATAAAGAAACAACATTAATCTATCTTAAAGGAGATTTTGATTTAATTAAAGAAAGATTAGATAATCGTAAAGATCATTTTATGAATCCAAATTTATTAAAAAGTCAATTTGATACTCTAGAAGAACCTAAAAATGCAATTTATGTAGATGTCTCTCATCCACCTAAAAATGTTATTAAACACATTAAAAATAAATTAAATTTTAGTTAATTCTTTCTTTAACTCTTCTAAACTTCCTACAATTTTAACAGAATTAAAACACATAACACAAATTCTATAAAAATCATCTACTGTTTCAACATCATCAGCTAATGCTATAATTGGAATGTTTTTAGCATAAGCATATCCTAACTCCCATGCTGTCCCAGAACTAATCCCTTTCCAATCTAAATATGCAATAATAATTTTACATTCATCTAAAGCATCTTTATTTTTATTAAAAAATTCAATAGAATCTCCTTTTTCATACAATCCAGCATCCCTATGCGGTAAAAAAGTATCTATCTTAAGCTCTTTACAAATACTATCTATTTTCTCTAATACATCTCTAGCATCTTCCTTAAACAAAGGACCAGCTATATACACTTTCATAGTAGATTTCTTCTAAGTTAAGTTTAAAAACGTTACTTATAACTTTAAAAGATGAAATGGAACAGAAATTGTAAATCCTTTCAAGGAGTATATGCTTGTGATATTTTAAAGTCTGAAAACTATAAAGACTGCTCAGAATGTAAGTTTTACGAGCCTTATTCTAAAAAAATTCTAATCTTAAAACTAGGAGCTATAGGTGATGTTATTAGAACTACCCCAATACTAAATGGATTAAGAAAAAAATACGGGGAAGATATACATATAACTTGGGTGATAGGAAAACAAAGTTATGATCTAGTTAAAAATAATGAATATGTAGATAAAACTTTATTGTATAATGAAGAAACAATTTTAAGATTAAAAAAAGAGAAATTTGATATTCTTTTAAGTTTAGAAATAGCGCCTCCAGCTACTTTATTAGCTAATGAGATAAATGCTAATGAAAAATTTGGATATTTCTTTAATGAAGATTCTCATCCAAGCACTTTTAATAAAAAAGCTGAGTCATATTTAGATAGGGTATTTTCTGATAAGATTGATAGAGAAACTAAAAAAACATATCAAGAAATGTTATTTGAAATTATAGAAATAAATTATGATAAAGAAGAATATGTTATTCCTTTAACTAAAAAAGAATATGCTCAAGATTTCAAAAATAAAAATAACCTAAATAAAAAAATAATTGGAATAAATATTGGTTCTGGATCAAGATGGCCTTCCAAACAATTGGATATTAATAAACTAATAGAATTAATAAAAAAAATAAATCAAGAAAAAGATTATGATATTTTACTATTAGGTGGACCAGAAGAAAAAGAAAGTCTTCCAAAATTAGCTAAAGAATTAAATTTAGCATATAATGATACAAATAATTCATTAACTGAATATATCAGCATAGTAAATTTATGCGATACAATCATAACTGGAGATACAATAACAATGCATTTAGGAATAGGATTAAATAAAAAAATAATAGCATTATTCTTTTGTACCCCTCCATGGCAAATAGAAGATTATGGAAGAGTTAAAAAATTAACAAGCCCATTATTAGATAAATATTATTTTGATGATCAATACCATAAAGATTTAGTAAATAGTATTTCAGTAGAAGAAATATATAACCAAATAGAATAAAATGGAAAAGAAATTCGTTGTTGTAATAACTGCTATTGTACTAAATAAAAATAACAAATTCTTATTAGTTAAAAGAAAAGAAAATCAAGAAATTCATCCAGGAAAATGGTTATTGCCAGGTGGAAAACTAGAAGAAGATGAATCTTTATTTCAAGCTTTAAAGAGAGAAATAAAAGAAGAAACTAATTTAGAGATAGAAGATAATAAAGAATATATTCATGATTATATTTTTCCGAGACCAAATAAAGATCTAACATTAGGATTAACATTTGTAGTAAAAGCAACTAATGACAATATCTCATTAAACAAAAATGAGTATGATGATTTTGTATGGATAACTCCAAAAGAATTAGAAAAGTACGATTATTTAGAATTCATAAAAAAAGAAATAGATAAGGCTTTTAAAAAAAATTAAAATGAAAACAATAGAAAAACTAAAAAAAGATAAATTAATGTTCTCATTATTAATACTAGTTATAGTTCTTGGATTATTTTTAAGATTTAATGATTTCACTCAAACAAGATATTGGAATGATGATCTTTCTACTGTTCCTTCAGGAATATTATGGTATTATCCACACTCATATTTTCCTGGATTATCAGGAAATTCAGAACCACCATTAGGAAATATTTTTATTGGGTTAGGCTGTATAAGTTCCGGAGAAGATTTTTCGGGGGTGTCTCAAATACAACCTGGATTTTATCCAGGCAGGCCTAGCTTAATTGCAGAACCATTAATAAAATCAGAATTAAATTGTCACATCCCTATGTATATATTTGGGTTATTATTCTTTATAGCTATCATATTACTATCATTAACATTATTCAATAAATATTCATCATTATATGTAATCTCTTTTTTTGCTTTTTTCCCATTTGTTCTAAGATATAGTAGGTGGATCCATGTAGACACATTAATGTTCTTTTTTGTTGTTTTAGGACATTTCTTTTTATACAAAGCATTCATAGAAGAAAAATATTCAAAAAAAGAACGTTTATTTTTCATATTAACTTTTAGTTCATTCGCATTAGCTACAGCTACAAAATTGACTGGAATTCCATTTTTTATATTTGGAGCATTTATACTATTTTTGAAATATAAAGAAGATATTTTCTCTTTAACAAAAGAAAATTATAAAAAATTTCTGCCAATAATCATTCCATCAGCAATAATATCTGTATTTTTAATCTTATTACCATTTAAATTAAATCCAAAAAATATTTTTGATATGTTTGAGAACATAAGAACTGTACACAACCCATATAATAGTGGGCTCTCATTACATTTTGATTTTTATAAACAAATATTTGATTTTTTTCTTACTTTAAATATCATAGATATGGTGTTAGCATTATTCTCAATTTTTATAGTATACAAATTAATTATAAAAAAGAAAAGTTTACAAGAAAAATTTATTCTATCTTTATTTACATTTTATATAATCTCAATCTTTTTATTTAATTCATTAGAAATATTTAGAATAGCTTTTCCTTATACAATTGCATTACCAATTCTAATGGGATTAGCTTTTTCAAATAAAGAATATTCACTATTAAACATTATTAATAAAAACAGAAGAAGATTAATTTTCATCTTAATAATCCTAGTTTACATTTCTTATTCATTTTCAATAGCATTATATTGGTCTCCTTATTTCTTAGAAGAAAATCCAATAGCATGTACTTTAAGTGATAAATGTTTTAAAAATGATAGAAGATTAAATTTTTTCTCTACAGAGATAATAGCTGATGAACTTAATAAGATAATGGCAGATAATGAAACTTTTTTCCCAGGATCAGGAATACTTTATTATTATGTAAGACCAGAAGATGATGCTCAAATGTATAATTTTGATATTAGTTTTCAAAGACAAATAGGAAGAACTCCAGGAATAGTTGACTACCTCACATATTATAGGCCTAATGGAAGAATTCCTAGATATTTATTATTAGATCCATACACAAATGATGTTTTTGGTGAAGAGGAAAGATTAATAAAAGAAAGTATAACTCCTAAAGTAATTGTTAAAAACAGAGGAAAAGAGATATTATACATATATGACATGTTTGAGTTAACAAATCAAAAATGAAGAATAAAATAACTGTAGTGATTCCAACACTCAATGAAGAAAAAACTATTAGAGATGTAATAAAAGGAGTAAAACCTTATTCTGATGAAATTATTGTAGTAGATGCTAAAAAAGCTAAAGATAAAACAGCAGATATAGCTAAATCAATGAAAGTTAAAGTAATAAAAGATAATGGTAAAGGGCATGGAGCAGCTAAAAAAATTGGAATGAGGTTAGCAAAAAATCCAATTATAGTTTTGTTTGATGCAGATGGTTCTCATGATCCAAAAGACATTCCTAAAATGGTTAAACATCTTACAGATAATAACCATGATTTAGTTGTAGGTTCAAGAATGACAGGAGGTAGTGATGAATTACATGGAACTTTTTCTAATTTTGCAAGAAACATTGGAGCTGGATTAATCCAATTAGCAATAAACTATAGATTTAATGTAAGATTAACAGATTGTGAAAATGGATTTAGAGCTATTAAAAAAAACATTATTAATGATTTAGATTTACAAGCAAATGATTTTGATATAGAAGAAGAGATGGTAATAAAAGCACTAAAAAAAGGATATAGTGTTGGAGAAGTTCCTACACATGAATATGAAAGAAAATATGGTGAATCAAATCTATCTCTTCCTAAGATAGGTTATAAATTTATTTGGAGATTAATAAGAAACTTATAATTATAGAGGATTTATATGATTAATAAAAATGTGCTAGTTACAGGAGGTTCAGGATTTCTAGGAACAGAATTAGTTAATAAATTATTAAAACAAGGAAGAAAAGTAAAAGTTTATGATATAAAAGATTGTAAAAACAAAGATGTTGAATTCATTAAAGAAGATATAAGAAACTTAGACAAATTAATTAATGCTTCAAAAAATATTGATGTTATCTATCATTTAGCTTCTCCTGTTCCACAATCAAAAATTGATTCTAAAGAATATAAAGAAGTAATTGTAGATGGAACTGAAAATGTATTGAAAGTATGTAAAAAAAATAAAATAAAAATGATTCATGTTTCTAGCTCTGGAGTTTATGGTATAGATAGAGAAGGAATAGTAAAAGAAGATGCTCCAAAAAAGCCAATGGGGGATTATGGAAATGGAAAATGGAATGCTGAATTAAAATGTAATGAATATGCAAAAAAAGGTGTAAAATTAGTTATTGTAAGGCCCATGGCTATAATAGGTCCAGGAGTTTATGGTGTATTTAAAAAATTTATTGGATTTATTCATAAAAATTATCCACTTGTTACTTTTGGTGATGGAAGTAATAGAATCCAATTAGTTAGTTTATCAGATACAGTAGATGCACTATTACTAGCTGAAAAATATAATAAAAGTGGAGAAACTTTTAACTTAGGTTCAGATAATATTCCAACTGTTAAAAGACAATTTAGAGTTTTGATAAGATATGCCAACTCTAAATCTCTCATAATCTCTATTCCAGCAAATCTAGCTAAAATAATATTTAAAATTCTCTACACAATTAAAGTATCTCCACTTTCACCAGAACATTATTATATGCTAGATAAAAATTCAGTATTAGATATAACAAAAGCTAAAGAACTTCTAAAATGGAAACCTAAGAAAAATAACATAAAAATGATGGAAGAAACATATGATTGGTATGTTAAATCAAAAGGTTTTTAAGTCTCTCATTAAAATCACTAGAAAAGAAGATGAAACAATTTTATCATGTAACAAAAAAACTATTAAAATCTAATTTTATTAGATTAGATTCTCCTTGTAAAGTTACTTTTGCTGTAACATATGCTTGTACATTTCTTTGTAAAACATGTAATATAGGTAGAAATTTCTTAGCAGATCCCAAAAAAATTGTAAAAGATGAATTAAGTCATGAAGAGATTGGTAAAATTTTCAGAAATATAAAACCTTCATGGCTACAGATTACAGGTGGAGAACCGTTTATGAGAAATATGTATGAAATCTTAAAAACCATTGTAGAAAATAATGATGAACTTTATGCTATATCTACAACAACTAATGGTTTTGCTACACCACTTATAGTTGAATCTGTTAAAAAAATATTAACTTTAAAGATTCCTAGATTTGTTGTTTCAGTAAGTATAGATGGTTTTGAAAAAGACCATGAAGAAGTTAGAGGAATCAAAACTTCATTTGAAAAATGTATAACCACATTTAATGAATTGAAAAAATTAGAAAATGAAAATTTTAATGTATTCATTAGCTATACTTCATCTCCACATAATATGGGTAAAATGGAAGAATTTATTAAGAACATGAAAGAAAAATATAATATTGATTCTAAATATATTCATATGAATCTTTATCATACCTCATCTCACTTCTTCGGAAATACAAATCAACAAACAAGTGAAGAATATAATCAAAAAGTATTAAATGAAATAAGAACTTATAGAAAATATAAAAAAGGAAATGATTTTAAGGTTAATTTTCTTGAGCAAAGATACTCTAAATTTTCTGAGGATTTTGTTAATACAGGAAAATCTCCTCTGCCTTGTAAAGCTCTAAATTCATCTTTTTTTCTAGATCCATATGGAAATATTTTTCCTTGTTTAGTATGGAGTAAAAAATTAGGTAATTTAAGAGATTATAATTATAAGATAGATAACTTATGGAAATCTCCAGAAGTAGTTAAAACTCAAAAAGATGCTAAAAATCTTAATTGTCCAAATTGCTGGACTCCTTGTGAAGCTTATCAAACTATTGCAGGAAACTTATCTAAAACTTTAGTTAAGATCTCCTAAACAAAAACTCTTTTAAAATTCATATATTACTCATTTTCATGGAAGAATCAAAAAAGAAATGGTATGAGGATTTCTTTAAAAATCCATATAATTTATTATTGATATTTATATTAATTTTAGCATTAGTAATAAGATTAAACTATTTTAATGATAATCAAGCAGTATGGTGGGATGAAGCTGAGTATTTATTACAAGCAAAACATTGGGCTTTTGGTACCCCAAACACTGGATTCGGTGAGGTTAGACCAATTCTATTATCTTTTATATTATCTATATTTTATAGATTAGGTGGATCTGAAATAACAGCTAGAATATTAATATTAATCTTCTCTATATTAGGAGTCTATTTAGCTTATTTGATTGGAAAAGAGATGTTTAATGAAGAAACTGGATTGATAACTGCATTTCTATTATCTGTATTTTATTTAGAGGTATTTCACACAATAAGAGTTTTAGTAGACACCCCTGCTACAACAATGATCTTACTAGTTCTATTTTTATTCTGGAAGGGTTATTATAAAGATAAAAGATATCTTTATTGGTTCGGGTTAGCATTTGCATTAGGTTTGATGATGAGGTTTACGACTGGACTTTATGCTTTAACATTATTAATCTATTTATTGATAACTGAAAGGTTTAGATTCTTAAAAATAAAAGAATTATGGATAGCTGTAGTTATAGCATTAGCAACTTTAATCCCTTTTTTCATTTGGTCTTATAGACAATATGGACATCCATTAAGACCAATATTAAGATCAGGAGGAGATGGATTAAAATATTCTATTGAAAAAGGTTTTGGAGAAGCAATTGGTAGATTAACAACATATGTTACTCAATCTCCACTCTATTTTAAAACAGTGTTATTAATATTAATAATAATTGGAATTTTATCTTTTTATAAATTGATAGTTGGGTTTGATCTTTTGATAAAAAGAAAAGATCCTTCATTGAATAAATATTTGTTCTTAATCTTATGGATATTAACTCCATTAATATATTTTAGCTTCTTTTTTCATGTATTTGATGTTAGATATCAACTTTCAGGATTTCCTGCATTATTTATAATAGCTGCTATGGGAACTATTGTTATATTTAATTCATTGAAAAAATATAATAAACATTTAGCATTAGCTTTAGTTATAATTTTATTATTAACAGTTGGATACCAACAAACTATATTTACAAAACAAGTAGTTGATAGTAGATCATTAAGTTATGTACAATTTAAGTATGCTGGAGAATGGTTAAAAGAAAGAACAAATAAAGATGATGTAATATTCAATACAGGTGTACCTCAAAACACATATTATACAGAAAGAGAAACATTTGGTCATGGTAAAGAAGAAAGTTTTAATGAAAGATTAAAAAATGGTAGAATAAAATATTTTGTTTTATCCAGATTAGAATTAGCTCCAGATTGGGCTTATTCATATCCTCAACGTAATCCAGAAAAATTAAGGACTGTTTATGGTTGTGATAATGTGATATGCACAGAAGATCTTAATTCAATAGATCCAAACCAAATAGTTTTAATTATATATGAATTTATAGATGTTTAATTACATCAATAAATTTATTTGTAGTTTTATTCCAATCAAAATTCTTTGACCATTCAATTGATTGTTTTGACATTTTAGTTCTTAGTTTTTTATCTTTAATCAAAGTTATAATTTTCTTAAGCATATCTTCTTCTGTTTCTACTAAATATCCTGTTTTATTATTAACAATTGAACTTTTTAATCCAGAAACATTAAAAGAGATTGCAGGAACTCCACATGCATTAGCTTCCAAAACTACAATACCCCATCCCTCCTTATAAGAAGGTGTAACAAAAACCCAAGAGTTTTGTAATAATTCTAATTTCTTCTTTTCTGAGACAAAACCAAAAAATTTAACATTATTATTCAATCCAAGCTCACTAACTAAAGATTCAAGTGACTCTTTACTTTCTCCTCTACCAACAATATAAAGCTTAGCATCTTTAACTTGCTTTACAACATCTTTCATCAAATTAATTAATATATCTACTCTTTTGTAATACATCAATCTTCCAACATGTAAAATTATAGGAGATTTACTTCTAATCTTATTATTGGGTCTCAATTTTTTATCTAATCCTAGATTTATAATATCTAAATTTTTAAATCCTAAATCAATTAAATCCCCTTTTTCAGATTTAGAAATTGCTAAAACTTTAGTATTTTTATAAAAGATAGGCATTATACTAGATTCAATAAAATAAGCAATTAATGCAATAAGAAAAGGAATTTCTTTAAAGAAAATATCTCCAACAATATGATAGATAATTGCAATTCTAGGTTTTCTGGAATATAACATAGTCATCCAAGGAGTTCCAGAAATATTTTCAAATATCAAATCATAGTTTTCTTTTCTAAATTTAGTAAAATAAAAAAATATAGCCAATAAATAAACTGTAGCAATATTTCCAGCTCTTATAATCTCTATTCCATCTATCTTATCATATCTTTTAGATCCTTGATAATAACCACAAAAAAGAGTAACTTTATGTTTTTTCTTGATTAGTCTCTTTAGTATCTCATGTACATTAGTCTCTGCACCGCCAGCTCTTGGGTGAGTGATATCTCTCCAATTTAAAGCCAATATTTTCATTTTACACTCTATTCAAATAGTTTTACTGTATCAAAAGTTAGAAGTATATTTTTCTGCATTTCAACCACCATAACTTCATAAGACTAACAAACATATATAATACATAAATAGTCTTAAAAGTGCTTCCCTCTCTATGAATAGTAGGAACATAAACCTCTTTAATAGAATACCCTTTTTCTTTTAATTTCCATAATAATTCAACATCAAATGCAAAGTTCTTACATACAAAATTTCTATCTATATTCATTAATGTTTCACCTCTAAAAAATTTAGCTCCTGCTTGGGTATCTCTAAATTTAAGCCCTAATATAAATCTCACAAGAGTATTCCATCCTCTACTTAAAAATTTTCTAAGGAATGGCTCATTTACTCTAAAAAATGACTTTCCTTTCCATTTTGAAGCAATAACCATATCATACTTTTTCAAATCATTTATAATCTTTTTAATATAATTTAAATCAAAAGCATCATCTGCATCTACATAACCTATATATTTATTCTTAGCTACTTTTAATCCCTCTAATATTGCTCCACCTTTTCCTAACTTCTCTGGAAAATCTAAATATTTCAAATTTTTGTGGGTTTTCTTCCAATTTTCTAAAATATTTATTGTTTCATCAGAACTACCATTAGATACAACTAAAATATTTATCTTATTTCTGAATACTTTATTCAAAGAACTTAAAGTACTTCTTATTCTTTTCTCTTCATTGTATGCTGGAATGACTAATGTCAGATCTGACATCTTTTGAAACCCCCACTATAACTAAAGACAAGATAAATAATATAACCATTAAATAAAACAATATCATTATTATTTGTAGTAAAGTGTCGTGAAATACCCATATTAAGGAAATTTCTAATAAATTGAATATAACCAACAAATAAATAAACTTTGTTTTTCCTATAGCAAGACTATACAATGAGATAGTATATACAAATGTGAATAATAAAATAACTAATGAATAAAACCATATCAAATTAGAAATTCCTAAATAATTTGGCCCATAAGACAATCTTATAATAAAATCTGAAAATAAGTAAAAAATAGAGATAACTGGAATAGACGCAATTAAAATAAAAAATAATGACTTATAAAGTAGAGATTTAGAATGTTTTTTCTTGTAGTAGAGTTCAGAGACTTTGGCAAACATAACTTGCCCTATAGAAAACGTCCCAAAAAAAACAGCTTTTCCTATTAATGCTAGAGCAGCATACAATCCAGCATTAACCTCATCAAAAAAATGTTTTACTAATACAATATCGACAGTGTATAAAGAAGTTAAAACTAATAAAGTAAATCCTATAGGTAAAGAATAAGAATATATCTCTTTAGTAATAAATTTTTCTTTTTTAATCATAAAAAACTTTCTCAATGGAATAGTTGATAATATAAATGCGAACATAGCAGATAATACAAATGCTAAAACTCCTGCATTAACTGCAAATCCAATATAAACTAAAATAAATGCTATAACTAATTTTAACAAAGATTCTAATAAATAATTGAAACCATAGCTAGAGAATTTTTGTAACCCTTGTAGTATTCCTCTAGTTACAGGAATAACACCTGCAAACAATATAAAGAAACTAATTAATATTAATGGCAATTTTTGTATATGTAAAAAACTAGCTATTAATGGACTAAAAATTATTAAAAAAACAACTATTAAAGAACTAGATATAAATAATTTTCTTAATGATCTAATTAAAAGATAAGCAATCTTATTATATTCATTTTTAATTTTTAGATCAGAAACAAATTTTGCTATACTATTTTGTATAGCTAACACAAAAACATTGAATAAATAAACTAATGCTATTAAAGTTCCTAACACTCCATAATCTCCAGGTCCTAATACCCTACCCATATAAAATTGAAATAAGAATCCAATTATATTTGCTAGATTAAAAGCTATAAATATCAAAAAATTATCTTTGATTAATAGCTGACTACTGTTAAATATTGAAATTAATTTATGTATCATATTACCCAAATTAAACTTGCAAATACTAATTCTATTGATATCATGAAATAAACAACTTGTTTTTCTGTATATTTCCCAGTTATAGTAAGTATATGTGGAATAGAATGTATCTTATTATAAATAGACTTAATTTTTCCATCTTTATAATATCCAAAACTTTGAGCCTTAAATCTAGATTTAGACTTCAAAAAGAATTCTATAAAAAAAGGAATTGAGATTATTAAAGCTGCTCTTTCAATATTTCCTATAATTGCAACAACAGCTAATGTACCACCTAATAAATAAGTTAATGAATCTCCAGGGAGTATTTTGGCAGGATATTTATTATAAAAATAAAAACCTATTAATGAAGTGAATGTAAGCAATGCAATCAAAGCAGCTACATAACTTTCATTTACATAAGCAAATAAACCAAGTGAGCCCATATAAACAATTCCCATACCCGTTTCCATTCCATTAAAACCTGCTAACATATTAACCATATTAGTTGCTCCAACAAAACCTATAGGAATAAAAAATAAGGGAAATAACAATCCCATTTCAACTTCCCCAAGAAATGGTAATCCTATAAGTGTATCTCCTGCATTAATAACAATTAAAGGGATAGCAGCAATAAAAGTCAATAGAGGCTTTTGCCACTGTCTTAATCCTGGAAATCCATAATGTGATTTTCTTAATAAGTCATCTATAAAACCCAAAAAAGTGATTATTAATATAGAAGTCATGGCAGCAAAAAATAAAACTAAAGAATCTCCATTTAGAATCAAACTATCATTTTTACCAGGAAAAAATATTCTTATAAAGATAAATAACATTAATCCAGAGAATAAACTAATCATAATTGGTAGTCCTCCAGATATAGGGACTTCTGGTTTGTCTATCTTATTTTGATCAATATCAACCATATCTATTCTTTTAAGAAACCTTATTGTCCAAGGGGTTGCATACAACACTATCAAAAAAGTGAAGATAGCTGAGATCATAGGTACTAAGAAGATATTTACCATAATAACCAATTAGTGGAGTGTATAAAAACTTTTCGAAACTATTTTAAATAAATGATATCTAAAAATTGTTATGAAAGTTTTATTGATAAGTCCTTCATCTTCAACAGTATATGGACAGTATATTGATCCACCATACCCACCATTGGGGTTATTGTATATAGCTGCAGTACTAGAAAAAGACAATGAAGTAAAGGTAGTTGACTATGATGCAGATAAGATGAATGATGAAAAATTAAGAGATATATTTAATTCTTTCAAACCAGATTTAATTGGATTAACTGCATCTACAGCTAATATAAACAGTGCTAGACAGATAGCTTCTTTGGCTAAAGAAAGTAATATTAAAACATTACTAGGTGGACTGCATGCAACTATGATGCCAGAAGAATGTATGAATTATGGGTGTTTTGATTTTATTGTAAAAGGTGAAGGAGAAATAACAATTCCACTTATAGTAGAAAATTTAGATAAAGATGAATTTGATATAGATGGGATGTGGTACAAAAAAGATGGAGAAATAATAAAAAATAAAGATAGACCTTATATTCAAGACTTAGATTCATTACCTTTTCCAGCAAGACATTTATTAGAAAACCCAGATGTTTATACACCTCCAGATGCGATAGAACAACCTGTAACTCCAATAATGACTAGTAGAGGTTGTCCTTCTCGTTGTACATATTGTTGTACTAAACATATATTAGGGCAAGAATTTAGATCTAGAAGTCCAAAAAATGCAGTAGATGAGATTGAACATCTTATTAAAGAATATGGAATAAAAGAGATTCATATAATGGATGATGTTTTTACATATGATAAACAAAGAGTTTTTGAATTTAGAGATGAAGTTAAAAGAAGAGATATTAATGTTAATTTTGTTTTCGCTAATGGATTAAGGGCTGACCAAGTAGATAAAGAAAGATTAGAAGCGCTTAAAGATTTAGGTGTAATAAGTATAGGTTGTGGTGTTGAATCAGGTAATCAACAAATTCTAAATAACATAAGAAAAGACATTAGGATAGATAGAGTTAGAGAAGCGTATAAAATGGCTCAAGAAATGGGATTCCAAACATGGGGTTTCTTTATTTTAGGACTGCCTGGAGATAATGATCAAACTATAAAAGAAACAATAAAATTTGCTAAAGAACTTGATGTTGATTTTGCAAAATTCTTAACATTAACACCTTATCCAAATAGTAATATATTTCACCAATTAGAAGAAGAAAATTTAATTGACAACAAAGATTATGATAATTATGGAGTGTATACTGCTCCGGTTCACCACTTAAAAGATCTTAGTGCAGAAGATATAATAAAATGGCAAAAAAAAGCGTATAGACAATTTTATTTAAGGCCTAGAAAAATATTACAACATTTAGCAAGAATGAAATCATTTACACAATTAAAATACAATCTAAAATCTGCTAAATTTATATTAGGTATGATGAAGTCTTAATTTAACCTATACTTTATAATATTCTTTAGAAAATCAAAAATAATATCATAATTAATAACATTAGATCCCCCTCCCTCCTTAGAGTTAACAATTACAAGAGTTTCACTAACTTTTAATTTATTTTTTATTGCTCCAATCATAATTTCATTATCAATAAACCATTCTTTTGATCTTAAATTTAGGATAGGCAAACATTCTTTCCTAATTATTTTTGGTTTAGCATTTATATCTTTATAGAACTTAAAGAAAAATAAAAAGAAGATTAGATCATAGCTAAAAGAATAAAACTTTCTTAAAAATGTTCCTTCCCTCCTCAATCTTCTTCCCTTACAAATATCTGTATTTGTTTTTCTAATCTTGTTATAACAACTAACTACATCCTCAGATCTTATCTGTCCATCACCATCAGTATAACCAATATACTTTGAAGAACCTAATCTCAAACCATTTATGATTCCATTCCCATACCCTATATTTTTAGATATGTGTAAAACTTTAATTCTTTTATCTCTCTTCTTTAGATTATCTACAATATTTGAGGTTTTATCTGAGGATCCATTGTCTACTAAGATTAATTCAAAATCAATTTTATTCTTCTTAAATTCTCTTTTTAAACCAAAAACTACTTTTTCTATATTCTCTTCTTCATTATAAAAAGGAATCACTATAGATAAATCATTCATAAAAAACTATTATAAGAAAGACTTTTAAATATTATTAAAGTAGATTAACAATAAAATAGTGGGAAATATTATGGATAATATTAAAATAGCAGTATTATGTGGTGGAAAAGGAGTAAGATTAAAACCTCTAACTTATTTAATACCTAAAGTATTGATTATGCTAAGAGATAAACCAATACTCCATCATTCACTAGACCATTACTCTAAACAAGGAATAAAAGATTTCTTATTATGTATAGGCTATAAAGGAGAGATGATAAAAGATTACTTTAGAGAGATTGGAGATGATTCTTATAAAATGAGTTATATAGAAAGTGGAGACCATGTAACTATGCTCAAAAGAATCTATGATCTAAAAAATCATTTTGACGAAGATATAGTAATAACCTATGGAGATACAATAACAAATGTTATTTTTGAAGATTTGTTAAAATTTCACAAAGAAAATGGGTCTTCTGCAACAATCGTAACAAAAGACATAACAAGTCCATTTGGTTTGTTGGACATACAAGAAAATAAAGTAAAAAAATTTGAAGAAAAACCAAAGTTCAGATATTATATCGGAACAATGGTTTTAAATAAAGGAATTTTTAATCACATTAATAAAGAACTAATTGAAGATGAAAATGGAATTGTGAAATTCTTTCAAAAATTAGTTGAATTAAACTTATTAAATTCTTATCATCATCAAGGTAAAGAACTTACTTTTAATACAAAAGCTGAAATGATAAGTGCAGAAAAAGAGATTATAGACTTTTATACCTTAACTAAAAATGACACTAAAAAATAAAAAAGTATTAGTAACTGGAGCTAGCGGCTTTATTGGATCTCATTTAACTAGAAGATTGTACAATGAAGGAGCAGATGTAACAATTCTAACATTATATAATGATATTGTAAATAACATAAGAATAAATGATCTTTGGGATAACATTAATATTGTAGAAGGTGATATAAGAGATTTAGATTCATTAAAACAATTTAAGAAATATGATTTCGATGTTGTTTTTCATTTAGCTGCATACAATCATGTAGGGGATAGTTTTACACATATAACTCAAAATTTTGATGTTAATGGAAGAGGCACTCCAAATGTTTTAGAATCAACTAATTTTGGTAGATTTGTTTATATGTCTACATCAGAAATTTATGGATTACAAAAACAAGTTCCATTTAAAGAAGATTTTAATCCAAGTCCCCTCTCTCCATATTCAATAGGAAAGTATACTGGAGAATTATATTGTAGAATGAAAATGCAAGTAGAAAATACACCTATAACTGTTGTTAGATCATTTAATAATTTTGGCCCTTACCAAGGTCAAAAAGCAATAATACCTGAATTGATTATTAATTGTTTAAAAGGAAAAGAGATAAAAACAACAGAAGGAAAACAAACAAGAGAATTTAATTTTGTATCCAATATAGTAGATGGCTTGTTGCTAACTGCTGAGAAAAAAGAAGCTTTAGGCAAAATAATAAACTTAGGCTCAGGTGAAGATATAAGTATAGCTGAATTAGCTAAAAAAATCCATGAATTTTCAAACTCAAAATCTGAACTAAAGATTGGAGCTTTAGAATACAGACCAACAGAAATATGGAAGATGTATTGTGATAACACAAAAGCTAAAGAAATCTTAGATTGGAAACCAAATATTTCATTTGATGAAGGTTTAAAGATTACTATAGATTGGTTTAGAAGATTTTATGAAACATACTATGGAAAAGATTCTCCATTAACTAGATTGGGAAATAATGATAAATGAATTCTCTCATCTAAATGAGAAAAAAATTTTAGTAACAGGATCTAATGGATTTGTAGGTAGACATCTAATTAAAAAACTAAAAGAATTAAATTTAGATTTTACTGAATTCAAAGGAGATATTTTAAAAGGGATATCAGAAAAAGAAGATTATGATCTCATATTTCATTTAGCAGCTAATGTTCCACAAAATGTTTCTAATGATGAAAATTATAAAGTGAATGTAGAAGGTACAAAATCTGTTTTAGAATTTTGTAAGAAAAAAAATGCTAAGTTAATCTATACTTCAACTATAGGTGTTTATGGTAATGTTGAAGGAATAATAACTGAAGATAACTTAGTCTCTCCTCCTAATTCAAATCATTATGTATTTAGTAAGTTTCAAGGGGAACAAGCTTGTAAAGAATATTCAGAAAAATACGATGTTAATTATTGTATATTAAGAATTTCTACTGTTTATGGACCTGAACAAGGGGGAGAATATCTTATCTCTACTTTAACAAGAGCATTAAATGAAGATAAAATGGCAAAATTAAGAGATAAAGATGCCTTTAGGGATTTTTTATATGTAAATGATTTAGTTAATGCATTATTATCATCTACAAAAATAGATAATTGTGTGATAGATATAGCCTCTGGAAAAACATATAGTGTCGCAGAAATTGTTGAATTGGTTGAAGAGATATCAGAAAAAAATCTTAGAGTACAATATTCTAAACTAAATAATCATGAAATTAAAGGTTTCGAAATAAATATAGATCTAGCAAAAAATTTAATTGATTGGAGTCCTAAAATTAGTATAGAAGAAGGAATAAAAAGAATACTTATTCATGAACATTTGATTTAACACCAAAAGAGATTAAACCTGCTCTTTCTATCTTCTCTATCTTAAAACCAGAACCATTCAAAAGTCTTTTCAATTGTTTTTTTGATAATACGTTTATATTGATTCCTTTTAATCTATAATAAAAATAATATAACACCCCAAAAAAAGAATAATGTGGGACATCAAAAACTAAAACTCCATTTTTTTTAAGATTATTTTTTAGATTTCTTAAAGTAGATTCAACATCTGAGACAAATTCCATAGAACTTCCTACTAAAATTTTATCAAATTTTGTTTTTGATCTATAATTTTGTAGATTAGCAACTTCTGCTTTTAACCCATTATTCTTAGCTTCTTTTATCATATTTTCACTTAAGTCAATCCCATAAGGTTTTCCACCTAACTCTTTTATTTTTAATGAATAAGTACCAGGTCCACAACCAGCATCTAAAATCCTTTCATTATTTTTTATATCTAATAATTCAAGAAGTTTTTCTTTTTGTTTCTCAAATAAAGTACCTATAACTCCTCTTTCTCTATTTATTATATAATTTTTTGCTACTTTATCAAATCTATTAACAATCTTTTCTTTTTTAAGCAATTTTATACTAGAATGCATTGTATCAAATTTAAAATTATTTTTTTTACACCAAACAATAAGTTTTTTTAGCTTAATTAAATTAATTTTTCCTGTCTTTCTTCTTATCAAAGACCAAATTCTTCTATATTGAATTAAATCAATATTTGCAAATTCCCAAGGATGAAAATAGATATTTAAAAAATCCTTTCCTAAAAAACTTAAAGATACAACTATCTTAGTATATATTAACCACATATTTCTAAACCATATCCACGACAATGGAAGCCTAACTAAAGGAGTAACAGAAACAGGAATGACTACTAAATTGTTGGCTTCATGTATTTTTCTAGTGGAAAAAAAATCCTTAAATTGTTTTCTACCATATTTAGGATGTAAAGCTGTAACAAAAGTAGGATGTGAGCTACTATCATACTCTAAACCAATTTTCTTTAATAAACTATATGAAGGTCTTCTAAATTGTGATCCCCTATATCCATATATCTTTGTTTTGAATATTTTTTCCATAGAATCTTTAGCTTTTTTTAATAAAATAATTGCTTTCTCTTCTTCCATCTTGGAATAATCATCTTTATGTGAATGACCATGTAATGCTAATTCATGATCTTCATTTACTATCCTTCTAATTAACTCTTTACTGTTCTCTGCAAATACATAAGTTGTAAAAAAAGTAGCTTTAATTTTTTCTTTTTTTAATAAATCTAAAATTTGTTTTAACCCTTCTTGTGAAGGTTTACACATCTGATTCAAAGATTCCTTTATATTATAATCTCTAGGAATGTCAAATTCTTCAACATCAAAAGTCAAAAGAAATGTTTTCATTTTAAAAAAATAATTAGTTATATGTAAATAAACAAACCCTACCTTTTTTAAACCTTTCTTCAAAATTAAATCTTTCTAGTTTTTCACATCCTTCATCATAACTTATGATCTCTGTTGTATTTAGTACATTAAGATTTTCTAATAATCTCTCATCTTCTTCTTGAAAATATTTGATTAAATTCATCAATCTAGAAAAATATTCTTGTGTTACATACTGTTGTGAAAATCCAGATGAAGTATATTTATCTAAATAAATAGCTGCATAAGAATAATAAGCCCTAGTATAAGAAGTTGGATAGAATCCATCCGTTAACATTACAAACCTACCTTCTACTTCATTTAACACATCAATTGTATCTTCTTCTAAATCTCCTGGAATAATAAAATAAGGGGTGTGAATTACATTAATACCAATACTTATTAATGGTAGAATTATAATCCCTAAAAATATAATTGTTTTTAATGTTTTATTAAGAAGATCATAATTTATTTTAAATAACATATAGATAGATAAGAAAATAAAAAGATAGAGATGTGAATCTGGAAAAACAAATCTCAATATTGGAATGTAAAATGTTAATCCAGTAAATAATAAAAAAGCTATGATCAAAGTAGGAGAGAAAAAGATTAATTCTTTTCTAGATTTGTTATATGAATTCCAATAAATATAAAATACAATAAAGAAAGATAAAGAGATGACCCATGTAGCCAAATTTTGAAAGATGTATGATTTATCTAATGAAAATGAGTTTATTGTTTCTATAACATTAACTGCTTCTGTATTAAAAAAATTTAGAGCATAAGGGACAGTCCAAAAAGAAGATAATAAAAAAGCAGCAAATGCAGATAAAAATACATTTAACTTTTCCTTTCCTTTCTTAACCAAAAACAATCCTAATAGTAGTATAGAAGATAATATTGCAACAGCTTGATGAGATAAAATAATAATTGAAAAAAATAATATTATCCAGAAAAAATTCTTATTAATTCTATGATCTTTATATTTTAATAAAATAAAAGCAAGAGGAACAAAATTCATCCAAGCAAATAATTCATTAATTCTTCCTAATCTTATAAAATTCCCTATCACAATAGCATTACCAAAAAAAAGTATAAAAAAAGCCAAGATTTTTGTAAAAGAAAATTGATGTGATCTTCCAAAAAAGTAAAAGAATACAAATCCTATAAAAAACATTAATAATAAAGATATGAATGAAGTAAACAATACATTATTGGTTAATTGATGTAAAGGCCAAGTAAAAAAATACCATCCAGGTGGACTGAATTTTAAAGTTACAATCCCATTATACCAATTAGGACATAAGTTAGAATAACCACATTTATCTAAAAAAGTTAAATGTGCCATATAAGAAACCCAGTCATTAGTATAATCTAAAGGAAATATTCTCAATATTTTAGATTGATCAATTAATCTATACAAAAAATGTATAAACAAAACCAAAATAGGAAAATACAACCATCTATCTGGAAATTTTCTCATGTTATCTCCTCACTTGTTGTACTTTTGGATCAGGTAATTTTGATCCTTGATAAATTGGATTTATTTCAATATCCTCTGATGCATTAACTTTCCATATCTTTAATGGACCAATTATTCTTCCTTGGAAAAGTGATAAAGGAAGATTATGCTCATCATTGTATACTAACTCAAAGTTATCTGTTTGTTTATCAAACAAATATAGTTGAGAAAATAAACTTTTTTTGACATCAGGTGATAAATATAAAGCTGCACCTAATCTATTAACTTGCTCATTACTAATAAATGAAGGAATGATTCTCAAACAACCATCCAATCCCTCTCCAGGAAATTCAATTAATCTATTATCAAAATATAAACATTTTAAAGGAACACTAAATTGCTGCCCACTATCCACTATTAAAGCTACAGGTTGGCTAAATGAAATACTCTCTCCATTCTCTTTTCCAGGTAGTATAACAGCGCCTATGCCTGCTGAACCCCCTCTAAATACTCTTCCTTGAAATTCAAAACTATCGTCTAACACAGATCCACCCCTATAAACATAATTAACTCCTTCTCTACCCTCTTGTATATTTGGATCTAAACTTAAGGTAGGGATCCAAGAATATCTATCATAATTAGCATCTGCACCTATAGATGAAAAAGCAGAGTATTTTCCAACTTCATCACTTATCATCAACAAATAATTAGCACCTCTTGATTTCAAAAATTCTAATGCCTCTTCTTCACTTTGAGCAGTTAATACATGTCTACCTACAAAATGATTTATAGCTCCAATAGCATTTCCACCATCACTTAATGTAGTCCTTTGACCACCATATTGAACCCAGTATCCATAATCCCACCAATGTGCAAAAATAGCATCTTCAGGTGTAGACTTTCTAACCCAATCCATTGCCCTTTGCCATTGCCCATTATAACTAGGCCCTATATTTTTAGATGTAGAAATAGTAGACTGAAAAAATCTAGGAACTATTCCTGTATCTAACAAACCAAAAGCAAAACTACTTGAAATACTAAATGGGGCTAATATAATAATTGCTATAATCAAATATGTAGAGATTCTATAAAGATTATTTAATCTTTTAGCTTTATCAACTAACCAAAATACTAAATAACTAACCATAATTGTAGTAACTGGAGAAAAAATAAATAATAATCTTATAGCAGATCTTGCTGCAATTATCATTAGAATAAACCATAGGATCATAAAAATTAAAATTTCATCTATCTCTCTAAATTTTTCAAACAACCCTTTATCTTTATAATAAGCATATAGATACATCAATCCCAATATTAAGATAAAACCAAATAAAGAACCAAGATATGCAATCTTAGATATTGAAGTAACTCCATTAAAACTAGATTCTGGAGAATACCTACTAAAAATAAATGCAATTATAAATAAAGAGTATAAAGTAGTTAATTTCCATTTATGTTTATTCAAAACTTTAACTACCTCATAAAATAAAATTATAGAACCAAAAATAAACAACCAAATATATTTAAATCCAAGATTATTAACCCAATCTCTAATGTAAGGTTGATGAGATTCTGCAACTGTTAATGCCCACCTTGTTCTTCCAAATGGTTCTATAAGATCAATATACTGATCTTTTAGTGTTGATGGTATGAATGAAGGGCCATAAAGAAGAGTAGCAAATATAGAAGCAATTAATAATGCAAAGATGATTGATACCAAACCATTAGGATATCCTTCTAACTTACTCTTTAAATTTAATATATTTAAATCATAGATAAGATACTTCACTAAACTAGCTATAAATGATAAAATAACTATTCCTGTAGTAAAAGAAGACAATACACTATTTAATGTATATCTACCAGAAAAATTAATAGCTATTAAAAACATAGGAAACATCCAACTAGAATAAACTAAGAATTTCTTCACATCAGATTTGCCCAACAATAAAATTACTAATTGAAATATTCCAATTGTTAAAAAAATGAATTGGACTCCACCCCAACTAAGGGCCATTAATCCAGTAGCTATTCCAGATACCAAACCTAGTATAACTGCATTTTTTAATTTAGATGATCTCCATGCAACAGTAAAGAAGTATAATGCTATAAACATAAACATAGTAGCTAAAGCTTCTTTATCTGAGAAACCAGCCATAGTCCTATATAAAAAAGTAGGAATAACAGTTAATAAAAAACTAGCCAATAAAGCTACCCTATAATCAAAGATTTTTCTTAATAGTAAAAAGAAGAATATTAAACCAATGGAAAAAACTATTGGTGGATAAATAACATCAACATAATTTAATGTAAAACTAGAATTAAAAAAATTAAGAAATTTAAACATATAAGCAATAAAATAAGATACAAATATATTTTCTGCAGAAGTATCATAACCTAAAGGGAAATATCTTTTAGTATCATGCGCCACTACCTCCCCTGTCTCTACAATTTGTTCTGCATACCTTAAAAATGAGTAAGGATCTAAAGCTAAAGGGATATAATCTCCTGTTACAACATCATTCAACAAACCTAGATTATTTGTTCTTACACTATATCCAAATAAAACAATAAATATTAAGATTAAGTAGATTATCCAATTTTTATTTGTTTTAAAATAAGATAAAATATTCTCTTTTCTCTTATCTAACTCTTCCATTTAAACATCCTTTACTATAGATTTAAAAAGTTTTCTAGAAATTCAATAAATTATTAGAAAATAAATTTAAAAAAGAAAGAAAGAAAAAAGGCTTTAGCCTTATTCTACAGTTATGTCAGTTAAAGTTGTTCCTTTAACTAATGCTTCTGTACCACTTAATGTATAGTCATTGTAGTTAGCGATTACTTTAGCAGCTCTTCTTGTATCTAATGCTGTTGTTCCAGCTACTAACATAGCTACATTATCTCCATTGTCTGCTAACTTAATCAAAGATTCTCCTTCATTTAAGTCCCATCCAGCACATGTAACTCCGAAGTCTAATGTCTCAACTAAGTTATTAGCACAAGGTCCACCTACTAAAATTAAGTTGTATCTTGTTGCAGTTGTAACCTCATTATCTAACATTGATACTGGAGTAATGTCTGCTACAGTACATGTCTCTCCACCACTACCACTTGTTGTAGAAGCTATTCCTTTTATGACAACATTAGCCATAACTTGGTCTCCAGGAATCTCAAGTACTACTTGGTCACTAGCACCATTAGATTTTGGATCTCTAATGATGATACCATATTTTGTTCTATGGTCTTCATCTTTAGTTCCTAGATTAATCTCTTGGGAACTTGTAGACTTTGCAGAATCCGTCCATACTAACTCACTAGCTTCTTCTGTAGATAATGTTGCTCCTAATGAACTAACTCCAGTTACTCCAGTTGTCCATACAGTAGTTATATTATCTTGGTAGCTTGGTAACTCTGTAGATTCAAATGGAACTATTGTTAGATTAATAGTTGCAGGTGAAAGTGACACAGCATTTAAGTCAAATTGAATGTCTGTATTCTTAGTAGATTTATAGTTTACATCTAAAAATCCAGCAGTATCATTCAATCCAATATTACCAGATCCTATATAACCTGCTAATTGTGTCTTTCCATTAGTATCTTCATAAAAAACACCAATACTTTGATTGTCATTGTATAACCATACTTTATCTGTCTTAGCATCACTTGTTATGTTTGCATTTGTTAATTGACTTATATCAACTAATAATCCTTCATTTTCATTTACACTAATGAAAATTGCAGCTACACTTGTGTTTGTTGCAAATGCTTCACTTAAATCAGATGAAGATTCTCTTTCAATTGTTAAAGTCATATATTCATCGTCTGGTACTGTTAAGCTATCAAAACAGATACTTACATAGTTATTTGGCATATCAATACACTCGCCAACACCAGGTGGGTTGTCTGAATCATCATTCCACACAAAGTCATTCTCTACACCAATTATTGGTCCACTAAATTCTGCTGTTGTGGATGTTGTTGTTGAGACAGTTCCATGTAGGTTAGCTAAATTCCATACCCAATCAGGATCATTCTCATCTTCTCCAATATATTCATCCCCATCATTGTATGTTTCTACGGCATCTTTTCCAATAATTAAGGTTGCAGATCTTTGTTCTTTGTTATCCTCATAGAATGTTTCATCATTGTTAACCTCAATTCCATTAACAGTTTCTGTTGCAGCACTTGGAATTGTTTCAGTAACACCATCAACATTAACAACAATAGCTCCTCCTGAACCTACATTGTCTAATGTTACTTTTTTACCATCCACAGTTACTGTGTCTCCAACATTCACAAAAAATTCAGCCCCAACTCTAGCTGTTATCTTTGTAGCTGAGTCAACAGATGTGATCTTAATAGATTGTCCTAAGATCTTGATCTCTAATGGATCTGAAGTAGATGTAGAGTTTGGTTGGATTGCTTCATCAAATACATAATAATATTTGATCGCATCTCTCTCTGCTTCCAATACAACATCAGTTTCATAATCATCTTCTGAAGATGTTAGACTAGACTCTACTGTTACGTTTGAAGTTCCAGCTTGTCCTAACACAACCACTTCACTTACATCATAATCTGTACTTTGGAAAGTTATTGCAGTATCTAATAAATGATTTAAATCAGAATCATCTAATTCTTGATCAAAATTTGTTGTATCTCCATCTGCAGCTATAGCATGTCCAATTCTAATATCATCGCTTTCTCCACCTACGACATTTACAGAACCTCCACCTGAAGGTGTACATACTTTAGATTCAAATTGTAGGTTTGATGCGATATCAACCATACCTAATGTATCGGATGCTGCTGCACTTGCTCCAACAACTAATGCGTTGCTTGCATCATATGTTCCACTTGTAACAAATGGTGCTGGATAATCAGCTAAATCTGCAGCTAGTGCTCCAGTTAATGTTGCGCCCATCATAGCGACACCAGTAGAAATCGCTGCTACTTTTTTAACGGCTCTCTTTGCTTTTAATACAAAATTTTCTTGCATTTATTATACACCTCCGGGGAGTTTTTCCCTGATCGTTTTTAATTTTTCACTCTATTATTCACATAGAGTTATCTCTAATTTGGATTGGTTATTAATAAAGATTTTGGTAATAAACAATATAATTGATAGCTCTTTTAAGAAAAAAATGACACTAGATAGCCTCTTAAGCCAAATCAACTTTGTATTTTGTCCAATTTTAGTCACCACTTTAAAATTGTATTTTTTATGAATCATCTGCAAACCTCTAATTTAGCCACAAATCTAGGAGTTATAGCTTTATCAACGAATTTAGTACTACCTATACAGCTTCCTACATTTATAAAGGTGTTGCCATTTTTTGTTATAGATAAACTAAAAGTTTCTTTCTCTAGAGCATTATTTGCTGTTCTTTCTATCTGAGTTTTTATATAATCTTTACAATTTTCCCCACAATATTGTTGGCCATCACATTCATCTATAATATCTGATAAAGATTTTAATGGTTGGATAGATTTACAAGGAGTTAATTTCATCATCGCATTCAATAAATTACTAACTTGTATATTTTCCTTTATTACTGAATCTGTATCTTGTAAAGTACTTAGCCTTAGAAAAACTACAGCAATTATTATAAACAATATTACAATAACAACCAATCCAATAATATCTGCTTGTGCTTTCTTCATAATCTTAACTCCACAATTAATTTTCCAACCCTATATTCTTTAGTTATTGGAAAGTAAATTGAAATAGGTGTAGAAGTTATTGCATTATTTTCTGTCTTTAAATTGTCATATAATATCCATAAATTACAATTATCTGGATAATCATTAGATGTAAATTTAGTTGTTGTACATTCTCCCCTAATTTTTTTAGGATAGATTAATTCTATCTTTATCTTTTTGAATCCAAACAAATCAACATAATGAGATCTGTCATTAGCTACTGCTCTATTAAACGCTATTACCTTACCCATATCCACACAATCTCTATTAACTGTTCTAAAACTACATTGTAATTCAGGCATGGAACTTAATGAAGCTAATAATACATTAGCTTCTTGTTGATTTAATTCATTTTTTTTTGATTCAATATCTATTATAAAAAAATTATAATAAAATGTTATTCCAATAACTAATATTATTATAACAACAACTAAAACCATTATCATCTCTATAGTTCCAATTTGCCCTTTAGAATTTTTAGATTTAGAATAAGGAGGCACAATTATCAACTCCCTCTAAATCATTATTATTAATTATTAAATTATTTCTATTTCCTTTGTAAGTATTAAAATTATTTTTATCTGGATTAGTATCAATAAAATAATTTAGGTTAGAACTTACAATATTATAGCTACATGTTAATCCTTTTGATTTTAGTTTAGACTGTTTTTCTAGATATAAATTACTTAAACTCTTTAATTTATCAACAGAATCATCAAATCCGCACTTAAAACTTTTGTAATCTTCCGAGAATATAGCCCCTAACATATGCTCATCACTCAATAAAATTTCTTCTTTATTCTCATTATAAAATTTAACTAGATTGTCATCTTCTTTTATTTCTATAATTTTTAGTCTATCATTAGATGCTAAATTATTAGGTGTTGTAAAATATATTAATTTAACAAAATCATATTGATTTAATATATTAGAAACTAGATCATTATTAACACTTGATTTTCTAATCCTTCTAACTTTAAACCTAGATGGAATCTTATATTTACTAGAATCTGAAAAAAATTTGTTTTTTACATACTCTTCAGAATTTCCATCATGGATAATATAATAAAATGAATCTTCATTAGACAAATAAAAGAAATTTGTTACATGAAAAGGATATTTCCAAGCTAAAGTCCATGTTTTTATACTATCTCCTTTCAATGACTTAGGGGAGAATATAATTTTATTTGTTCTTATGTTATTTCCATCTTCTGAAGATAAAGTTCCACAAACTAAATTATTTACTAATAAATTCATGTTTATTCCAAAATTAATATCTTTATCTGAGTTTTTTGATATAGAAAATGCATCTAAGTTATCATCTAAAGTTTTTGAGATTTCTATAGAACTTAATTTGTTTCCAAGCTCTAATTGTTGAAAAGCAAATGATGTAAAAAACCATAATATTATCCCCCCAACCATTAAAACAAATATGTAAGTAAACACAGGACTAACTACACCTCTTTTCATATTATATTAATCCTAGAAGTTTATATAAATATTATGAAATTAAGGAATTATAACAAATTTAAATTCATTATCTTTATTATCTTTACATATAATATGATATCTTTGACTCACTAGAGTGGCCTCATGAACTTGTTGTTGTCCTGTCATCAAAGTTCCTTCTCCAAATCTAAATGATCCTGCATTTGAATACTCACAAATTGAATCTTCATTTGTTTCTAAATGTAATAATGAAGATGAAGTATCTTTGAATATAGTAGATAATCTTGGTCCGGTAACGTCAATATCTAATCTAAAGTTAACTTGAGCTGATGCTTCATTAGCTGCTTTATCTCTACATTTCATAAAATAATTATAATTTCCTTTCTCTAAAATTAATTCTTGTGTATGTATTGTTGAATCTGAATTAAAAAATTGAGCCATTGCTTCAAAACTTGAGTCATCTTCTGAGAATCCACATAATGCTTTTCCATTTTCAGCTCCGCCACTTGTAACAACTCTTAATGTTGGGATCTCAAATAACACACCAGTTGGACCAAAATCTTGAATTTGTAAACTTGTTGTGCCAGATAATTTAAATGCTAAACTCTCTTCATTAACATTTCTTAGATTTTCTTGTTTGTTTGGTTGATCTTTACATCTAAAGAAGAAATTATTCTCTCCAAAGTCTAATCCTTTTAGTATTGTGTTGCATCTATACAATCCAAATACACTCAAACTTTGTTCTATTCCTGTTGTTACACACTGAAAATTATTCTCCATAACCTTAAAGTCTGTATCTCTTTTATCCCATTTACATGAACTTGGTTCATTAACGTAGATTGCTAAGTTTGTTTCATTAGCTCCTTGTGGAATAAATGCTCCATTTTGGATACTTGTTTGTTCTATTATTGGTGGAGTTAAGTCTGGCCCTGATTTAATCTTAAATTTAATTAAATAATCTCTTTCATTTTCATTTCCAGAAGTATCTTTACATCTCAAATATAATCTATGTTGTCCACCATTTGTTAATCTTAATGCTTGTGGTTCAGCTAATTCTCCTGGAAGTCTTAATGTTAATGTATGATTTGGCTCATATAAAGTACTTCCAAAGAAGTTTGGCATGTTTTCAAATTCAATACTATTATTTGTTGCGTATTTACATTGAGCAGGTTCATTTAATTTAATTCCAACATCTACAGCTTTAAATGGTTCAACTTGTTCATTAAGTTGGAATCCTCTTATTCCTTCTTCTGTTAATTCTTTAATTGTAAATCCTTTTTCTATAGCCTCTATTAATGGGGATATTGTTGGACTGTTAACATCATTTGGATGTCTATTAATACACTCTTCTTTTCCTGTTCCTTCATTTATTAATGCACAATTTTGACCTAAACTTTTACATCTATACTCAGAACAACCCTTGCCATCCTTCCCACATTCTCTACAATTTGCTCCACCTTCTGGAGCTTGCCAAGAATTACATTGCAATGAAACTTCTTTTGTTTTAGTTTTTGCAAATAATTGGTCAACTAATA
>Ga0187833_10000097_pt1 | contig 88488 bp, 83 predicted proteins | sample ETNtaG_37_FD_167968 | JGI IMG/M metagenome (GOLD analysis project Ga0187833, IMG submission 167968) | Marine microbial and viral communities from oxygen minimum zone, Eastern Pacific Ocean - ETNP2014_SV_400_PacBio MetaG (Illumina Assembly) | ecosystem: Environmental > Aquatic > Marine > Hypoxic... | reverse complement strand
GTTATACATGGTCGGTTCTCTTGCTTGGTTGCTAGTTGTGTAAAACGGATACTATCTTTTTAGTTCCTCGAACGTAAAGAAGCAGATTACGCCCGTAGTGCTGCTTTCAAAGAAGCTCTTGCGTAACCGACCGTATAAGCCAAACCGGCGTATCCCTCACCAGATTGTTTGGGCTTGAACTCCGCGTCGTGATCAATGATCGGCGGATGTTCTGGGTAGACCATTCGTGGGTAGCCTTGCCTGACCAATTCTTCCATTACGCCTTGCATATCAACTTGACCTTCGTCTAAAAACACCTCGGTATATTTTTGTCTAGGGATTTCAGTAATCACGTTTCGCCAGTGCACGTGGTTTATTCGATCCAGTTCGCCGAAATAGCGTGCTGTGTTTACAGGATCTTCACCTAGTTCACGCGTCACCCCGCAATCGAACGTTATTCCATTTGATGTGCTGTCTACGATGCTTACAAGATTCTTCCATCCAGCAACGCTGCCCATGATTTGTTCGGATCCTCTACTGATTGGTGCTGGTGGATCATTAGGGTGCAATGCAAACCGAACACCTTTTTCCGATGCGATAGGTATTACCGCTTCAAGGAAATATGTGATGTTGTCCCACATCTCATTAGCTGTGTGGGCGCCCTCGTCGGGCAGTGGTGGTAAGCCTTCGACCATTTGATAATCAAACGCCCGATACCTAGATCCGCCCCGACCTTCTACGAAATAGTATCCTTCGGTAGCTCGGTGGGCATACCAGTTATATTCGATCACGGGCATCTCCAATAAGGCTGCGACTTTGAGGGATTGTATTACTGCCTCGATTTCTTCGTCTCTACCTGGTCGACCATAGATGGCATTTGGGAATCCGGTGATCATCTTGGCCCCCATCTTCATGCCATGTGTATGCAGGGCCTTCATGTCGGATCCGAGAGTTTTTTCGGTCCATGGAAGGTGCTTTTCAACGCCAAAGTTCGTATTGGGACTCGGAATGCCGCCACTAGAGTGAATTGTGGTTATTCCCAGCTGGCGCACACGCCTGAGCGTTGAGTCGCGGAAATTACTTATCGATATTCCGATTTTTGGCCCATCAGGGGTGTCAGTCATGCTTTGATTAGGCCTCCTAAGGGTGTTAGCCGTGATTCCATAGTTTGTTAATTGCATCAAGACAATCTTCAATCATCTGTTCGGCCGCCCCGGGCTCAAAAGGCGCAGTCGGCCCAACTTCATAGCCCCCTTCCGGGTAAGCGTATGCCATGGGTAAATATCCGTAATACCCGTTCGAGTACCCAGAAAATAATGTCCAGTCAGCAGGGGATCGCTCTTTAACTGCTGTGCCGATTTCCGCAAAAGGCTCGACCGGAATTGCAACCAGAGCGGTGTTTCCGATGCGAATCACTTGGATCGGTATATCGCGCGTTCCTCCTCCTCTTCCAAATGTTTGCGTATGGCGCAGTAGAAGGGTTTCGCGTTTTGCTGGGAATGCGGCCTGTTTTATTTCGTCAATAGTGCCTCCATTTCTTCGCACGTTATCAAGGTTGGCCGTTATACGGTCGAAATTGGCTTGCACCTCTGATTCTGGAGGCATTTCCTTGATGGCGAGTGAGGCTACAGAATCGAGCGAGCCTAAAGAATCATCGGATTCTCCCACCTGATCGAAAGAGTAGATGCCTAGGTCAGCGCCAGAGGCCAAAATTGTTTCAAGTTTCTCTTCTCTTGGTACGGGATCGATGTTGAGACGAACTCTGGAAGCCTCTATTCCGAGTTGTTTTCCAAGCCGTCGGTAAACAGCGGTATCACCGGTATATCCTTCTACCGGGCCCTGGTTACCGGCCGCTCCCTGCAGGAATAAGCATGTGCCGCCGATGATATTTTCGACGGTTTCTCGCACTACCCCTGGATAGTCCGGAGTGATTAGGCGGTTTTCAGGTCCCATGATGGTTGGGTGGCAGGCGTAGTTGACTAAAGTTGCGACAGGTTTGCCATCGAGATCATCGATTGCAGTGACCAGTACTTCATGATCAACAAACCCACTGGGGTTGCGACCTGTAAAAACCTCACCGGTATGACTGACAGGGCGACGATTGATGTTGATTTCACAATGTCCGGCCCCGGAATCAACACGGACATCAGTAAGTTTAGATATTGCTTCTTCGACGGCTTTGACTGAGGCTGGGCCCATTGAATCGAACCATGGCTTAATCATTTCTGAACCCTGCACTATCCAGGACAGGCCCTCTATTGGTCCTGAATGAGTGTGTGTGTACGCTATGCGCTGATTGGAGCGGGGAATTCCTGTTGCTTCATTCACTGCACGCCTGATAACGAGGTCGTAGGCATCTACCAGCATGCAAGTGTCGATATCGAGAATTACGATGCGCTCTGATGCCGTTGTATTGCCACTCGACTCGATCACGAGTGCAGTGATCGTCAGGGGCATGTCGATACCCTCGGCGCCTTCATGAGATTGTGCGCCCCAACCTGCGTGGGCTATTCCGATCGGTGGTGTGATGTCGGTCCGTCCCGTTCCAGCTGCGAGCATTTATGTCTCCATGGTGTTAGAAGTGAGTGTTGATTCAGGACAGGTTGTGAGGAAGGCAATGCTTAATGTTCCCTTGAACCTGTTTGTAATTCTTGTAAAAGTTAGGTTCGCTAGTCCCAGGCTTTTGGAGCGATACTGTCTATATTGGTTTTCACATCAATTACCGCGGGTTTGCCAGCATTTAATGCTTGATCCAGTGCCCCTTCAAAATGCGCAGGCTTGGTTACTGTGATTCCTAAGCCGCCCATCTGTTCTGCCATAGCAGCAAAGTCAACATTGGTCAGCTTCCATAGTTCGTCTGAGCCTGGAAGGGGACTACCGTAATTGCGTTCGTTTAACGCACGCTCCTGGTTCAGTGAGGCATTGTTGTTCACAACCGTTACCGTATTCAAGCCATAACGGACGCCGGTGTCCATCTCCATGAAGTGATACCACATAGCCCCATCGCCAGCGAACGTGATCACAGGCCGATTAGGCGCAGCTGCTTTAGCCCCGAATGCAGCAGGGAATGCCCAACCTAAGGAACCAGCACACCTGATGAATGATTGATCGGGACTTGAGAAATCTATCATTGTTCCTGTCCAGATACCTGAGTGACCTGTGTCAGCCACTAGGATTACGTCGCTAGGAAGGTGATCAGCTAGTTCTTTAGATAATCGTTCGGTTCGCATAGGCATGTCATCAGAGTTCCACAGATGATCTACGCTGGCTTTCCAGTCATCCACCAAGGTTTGAACATGGGCTACCCAAGACGCCCGATCCTGTTCATCACTGGCCTTTCCAACTTCGCCCGTCGAACGGAGCATTTTTTGAAGTCCTGCCTGAATGTCCGATTGAAGACCTACTTCAATTGGGAATGATCGTCCCAGTTCAGCAGCATTGATATCCATTTGAATGATTCTTGTATTTGCCCGTGGGAGCTTCCAGTCATTTGTGACCTGCCCGCCGGTATGACTACCAATGAAGAAAACCAAATCGGCTTCAGCAACTGCCTGATTGGCGCAGGCTCGTGAGTAGGATCCGGGGACACCAACAGCTAGCGGGTGATTTGCAGGGAATGTATCTTTAGCATTCAATGCTGTCGCTACAGGGATATTCAACCGTTCGGCCAGTTCGATTAGCTGTTTACTAGCGCCCGATGTTTTCACGCCTCCACCCGCAATAATTACCGGTTTATTAGAACTTGCGAGAGCGCTAAGTGCTGCATTGACGGAGCTCGCATCCGGTTCCGGTCTAAAAGGCGGTAAGCTTGAGAATTGATTTTCAATCACCACTTCCAAATCAGCGCTGTTCTTGCTGATTTCTCCACCGGCAATACCTGCCAGATCGAGGTGAGCTGGACCTGGTGTTCCTGTGGTCGCCTCACGAATGGCCTGTCGCAAGTACATCGGTAATTGATCGGTTTTGTCTACTCTGGCACTATATTTTGTATTGGCTGAAAATGGGCTGCTGTGATCGACTTCCTGATAGGCGTTTCGATCCTGTTGTTCCTGGGCTAGGCGGCCTGTTAAAGCAATAACTGGAGAATTTGCCAGGTATGCATCTTGTAAACCTGCAGCAAGATTCGTAGCTCCAACAGACTGTGCGCCGCAGAAACCAACGGATCCTTTAACCCGTGCATAACCGTCTGCCATGTAAGCCGCGGGCTTTTCACTGTGGGCCATGACTCGGGTTATTCCAAGTTTTTCCATGTGCGGCATGGCATCATCGACGATGACCGGCATAAAGAAGAAGTGCGTAACACCATAACCGTGCATGGTTTCAGCAAGAAAGGCGGCACCGGACATTTGTGTCATTTTTGAGATAACCCTTGATCTGTATCTGAATGTAATTTGTGGCGCACTTTACCTGATGTAATCAACTAGCGGTTTTCTTACCTGGATCTAACACCGCTGTTTGAGCAAAATACAAGAGGCTTTTATTCGCAGGACGTAATCTTTTTGTAGTGGCCAATCGGGTTTGACCGCTACTTGAAGATATCAGCAATGTGCCTACATACGTGCTCAGCATCTTCACCGACGCCTATGAACTGAGCCGACTTTGATCCGTACATCCATTGAAGACCCATGAAATACAGGCCTGGAAATTCAGTTATGCCACGTTGCTGAATTGGAAAATTGTATTCATCTGTGACGGGTAATTTGATCCAATCAAAGTCGTACTTGAAACCTGTTGCCCAGATGATCGTTTTTATTGCCGAGCCGGTTAAATTAAATGAGGACGGACTTTCGGACCCAGGCCATCTTTCGATTCCCTGAGGTTCGATCGTGTCGTCCAGCGGAACTTTGATGCCAAATTGTTCAATGTATTCATCAACGTTCTTTGTCCATTTAATAGGATGATTGTCTACCTGATCTAGGGTTTTAATAATCCAGGTTCGAGCGTTAGATTGTCTCCGCTTCCTCCAGTTACAGAGCCTACTAATTTCATGCCTTTTTTCGCCATCTGACGTAGGTATATGTCGTGCCCGCCCTTAGTTCCACTCGTGTGGGCTGAGGAGCCGAATCTTGATTCGTATATTGACTCAACGTCGTCGATTGTCTTATCAAAACTGCCCATGGCGTAGTTCCACCAAGATGAATCGCGGCCACGATATCGTCGTGGTCGCCTGCCGGCCCTGCCAACAGATAAAACAACTTTCCGCCCCGCTTCTAGAAGCTCTTCACTGATTTGAGCACCTGATTGACCGGAGCCCACGACTAATACCGCTCCATGTGGCAGGGCATGAGGGTTTTTGTATTCTGTTGAGTGTATTTGTTTTATTGGCTCGATAAGGTGTGACGCGTAATCAGGGATCTTTGGAATGCCGAATGCTCCGGTTGCAACAATTACGCATCGAGCATGGATGTTTTGTCCTTTGGAAGTATTTAACAAATATGTACTGTCTTTTTTCCGTAGTGATGTGACCCCAACACCGTCATGGACTGGTGAACTGAAATACTTTGCATAATTTTGTAGATATTCGACCGTCGATTTTTTTGACAAGTAGCCTTGTGGTTCAGATCCTGTGTAGTGAAAGCCTGGTAGACGCACAGCCCAATTTGGATTCACGAGGTGAAATCCGTCCCACCTTTCGTTGATCCATGTGTTAGCGATCTCGCCGCGTTCCAGAACGATGTGATCGAGCTTTTTTTTGGTGAGCCAGTAGCTTGTGGCGAGGCCGGCAGATCCCGCTCCGATAACTACGATATTCTGAACGTCGATCGATTGATTTATTGGCATGGGTAAACATTTTTCATGTTCGTTTGTTCGATCTTTTGTGGCTGTGGGGCGGAAGTCACTATTATCAGGATATGAAGTCTCACTTCTTGATAATAGTGGATACGGTTCGGGATATCGGCGATTTCTCAATATACAGGTGAGACTCTTGCCGATCGGGTGATTCCTTGTGAAACTTGTGTCGCAAGTAAAAACGTTCAAAGCATATTTCAATACCTGGAGACGTTCATGAAGATTACAAAAATAACCCCTTGGCTGCTTTTGGCTGCGGCTGCTTATAGGGGTGGTCGTCAGGGTGAATACATATTTGTAGAAGTCCAAACGGATGAGGGGGTCACCGGGTGGGGCGAAATCACAACCACTAGCCCGATTGCCAATCGGGCGTTGTGTGCTGTTCTTAAACAAGTGGATCCCATGTTGAAAGGGGACGACCCTCTTCAGATTGAAATGATCTGGAACAAAATTTTTAGGCGTTTTACCTACCATGGTTCACGTGGTGCTACCACGAACGCCATCAGTGGAATCGACATTGCGTTGTGGGATATCCGAGGCAAGGTGTTAAATCAACCGATTTACAATTTGCTGGGTGGTCCAGTACGCGAAAACATTGAGCTTTACACTCATCCCGATCCCAATATTGGGCCTGATGAGGCAAAGAGACAGGCCAAGGAAATTGCTGATTCGGGGCATACAGCTATGAAATTCGACCCGTACCCGAAAATGCCCGAGGAGAGTAACGGTTACCTCAGCGGAAAGATGACATCGCAGGGCGAAGTTGAGGCGAACGAAATAACAGCAGCGATTCGTGAAGGCGCCGGCCCTCACATGGAGTTGCTTATTGACGCTCACGGTCGTTTCGATGTTCCTACCGCGGTTCGTTTATCACGCAGTGTCGCTCCATCAAACATTCACTGGTGGGAAGAACCTGTGCCTGTGGAAAGCACTCATGCCCTAAAAAATGTACGCGATCAAATCGATCTTCCGATTTCTGTGGGTGAGCGACTTCATACCCGTTGGGAATTTGTAGCCGTTCTCGAGCAGGATCTAACCGATTTTCTAATGCCCGATGTCACTTGGACCGGTGGGATATCAGAGTTGAAGAAAATTTCGACGATGGCTGAAGCCTATTATGTTCCGATCTCGCCTCACGATGCCAGCGGCCCAATTAATGTACTTGCCGGGGCGCAGGTTATGATGACTGTCCCGAATTTCTACAAACTTGAAACCGCTCGCCACAGGCTAGTTGCGTACGACAACTTTATTCAAACTCCCTTAGACGTTCGAGATGGGAAGTTGCATATGTCCAATGCTCCAGGCCTGGGGATTGAAATGAATATGGACTTTATGCGAGCGAATTCTGATGAGCAATTCCGAGGCGAATAGCAGGATATAAATTTCTGTAGACTCCGGCTAGGAATTGACGGCATATAAATCTCACGAGACGAGGCATTATGAAGATCAGATCAGTGAAAGCAGTTGAAATTGACGCGACTCCTCAGGTCACGACTGTGCCACGTGTTCCCAAGATTGAGACAGATGGTTTTGTCAGTCCTATGCAGCGGTATCCAGAGTTGAAGCGATCAGATTGGGGCAATGACTGGAAAAGGACAGCATGTGTTGTAACCGCAGAGGACGGAACTTGGGGATTCGGATTGACCCTTCATAGTGGTCTCACGGTTCCCTTGATCAACGACCATATTGGCCCTGTTGTAGAGGGTGAAAACTGCATGGCAACCGAACGGATCTGGGACCTCATGCAGAAGGCGACAGCTCCATACGGCACGGCTGGGGTTTCCAGCTTTGCGATCAGCGCTGTTGATAATGCTCTCTGGGATTTGAAAGGCAAATTGTTATCCAAACCTGTTTACGAATTGATCGGCGGACCACAGAAAGAAAGAATTTTCTGCTATGCGAGTAACACCGATCTTTCATACGGAACCCGGAACTCGATTGCGTGGTTTCTGGAACTTGGATTTAGAGCCGTTAAACTTTTTCTCAGAGAAGGTCCCGATGCCGGTCTAGCTGGGCTTAATCGGACCGAGGAGTTGGTAGCAAAAACGCGTGAGCAGGTAGGTAATGATGTTGAAATCGCAGTTGATTGTTGGATGTCAATGAATACTGACTACATGGTCAGACTTGCCGAAATATTGCGTCCGTATCGTATAAAGTGGCTCGAGGACTACATGCTTCCTGAAGACATGGACAGTTATTTTAATTTGCGTCAGAGGATTCCTTACCAGACGTTAGCAACTGGGGAGCATTGGTATTCGATTCATCCGTTTGCACTGGCGGCGAGTCATGGTCTTGTCGATATATTCCAACCAGACTTACAGTGGGTTGGTGGCCTGACGGCTGGAATCAAGATCTGTCATCTAGCCGAAGCTCATGGTTTGACAGTTATTCCGCATGCGTCGACAAACTATCCATATGGCCAACACCTTGCGTATGCGATGTCCGCAGTGATGTGGGCTGAACGATCTGAAGGAGTTGCTCCACCGGGTGTTCCATTAGAAGAGTTGGTGGTTCTTCCTGGTACTCCGATAATCAAAGATGGTTACCTGACTCCGTCGAACGCTCCTGGTTTCGGGTTTGAGTTTGATCTTGATTGGATCGAGCAGCGATCGACGTAAGTAAACGTCCTGTTTTGTTATCAGATTCCACCAACGTTGTTACTAAATTAGTAAGAGTAATATTTCTATCGTGTTGATATCTATCCGTATATCAGGTCAGGGCTTTGCTGTTTGAGCGATGCCAAGCAAATATCCGTAAACCCAACTGGTCCGAGGGATGCTCCCCAAACCAATAAGTGGATAGCGTTTACCGCAATTGGTATTTCATTCTTCACGATGGTGGCGAGTATGGGGATGGTGTTTATTGCACTAACTCAGATCGCCGACACGTTCGGCGTGACCCTTCGTTCGGCTTCATGGGTGGTTATTGCTCAGGGGCTGACAATCTCGGCGTTTATGTTGCCAATGGGCCGAATGGGCGACATCATTGGACGCAAGAAAGTTCATCTCATTGGGTTGGTTTTATTTGGTAGTGGATCTGTTTTCACCGCCATGGCACCGACATTCGGACTACTTATCGGCGCAAGAATTTTCACAGCCATCGGCAATTCCATGGGACAGTCGGTTGGGACTGCCATGGTTCTTTCGATATTTCCTCCACATGAGCGCGGTAAAGCTATCGGTGCTCAGACAACGTCGGTTGCCGTGGGAGGAGCGATGGGTCCGGTCATCGCTGGTCTGGTGCTGCAGTTCTTACCTTGGGAAGCACTGTTCTTGATGCTTACGGTGCCAATCGGGATCGCATTTATTGCTGGGTATTTCATTCTCGACGAGAAAGTTGTCAGTTCGCAACACACTGAGGCCCGTGAATCTTTTGACTGGATAGGCGCGATTATTTCAGGTCTCACCATCACGGTACTAGTGCTACTGATAAATAATCCGTTCGGAGTAGCGATACTCTCTCCATTCATCCTTGGCGGTGTTGTGTCTGCTGTTTGTTTGTTTGCGTTCTTTGTGTGGTGGGAACTCAAGTCGGATTCTCCCATGTTGCAATTACGTATGTTCAAAAACCTCGTATTGTCGTTGGCGATCGCGACAAGATTCCTAGGGTTTTTGGGAACGACGGCCGTTAGATTCCTGATGCCGATTTACTTGATCAGCGTGCGTGATATCCAGGAGGCTGCTGCGGGTGGAATTCTATTCCTGACCTCACTTGGAATGGCTATGGCAGCTAGCTCTTCGGGACGGCTGGGTGACCGCATTGGGGAGCGACCGTTTACCATTGTGGGTTTTCTGATGGTAATTGTTACGGCATTGGCCTTTACGTTTTTTACCAGTGATACATCGCTCTGGATAGTTATGTTTGTACTGTTGGTAAATGGACTCGCCATGGGACTCTGGGGAGTGCCTAACAACAGCACAATTCTTGGCAGCGTCCCGAGAGAAGCCTTCGGGGTTGTTGGCGCATTGACGAATCTCACCCGGAATGTGGGGAACGTGACCGGGCAGGCTATAGCGTCTGCGGTTGTTGTAGGAGTTATGGCAGCTGATGGGTTTGATATTCCTTTGAGTGAAATTACCGGCAATGCTGCAGCGAGTGGATCGTTCCTGGACGGATGGAAACTTGCTTATATCTTAGTGACGATCTTTTCACTTATGGGACTGACACTGGCGATTTTCACGAAACCCCAACGTGTTGATTTATCTGATTGATTAATCCGCAGGCTCGGTAATTTCATATCGGCGATTAACGCTGAGGTTTTCTATCGTTGCGGTTCTACCACTAGGCCATTCGACGGTTACACCTACGGAATCGGCACCGCCAACGCCGAAATGAGAATCTAACGAACTCATCGACAGAAAACTTGATGATCCCAAGATTTCGCTCGTCTGGGTAATTACTTCTTGGCTGTCGGAGATATGAGAGACTGTAATTTTGGCTCCGATAGCATCGGCGTTCGAGCCCGTACCATCTACCTGCATACGTCCTCGAAGCTTGAACCCCACCCAGTTGTTATCTCCTCCACCGTTCATCCAGACGAATAGAGGTCCGCTCGCTATTTCCTGTTCTCCATCATGGTTAAATGTTTCTCCGTTGCTGTTGGTGCCGATAACATCAATAAAGCCATCGGCATTTAAGTCGCCTACAGCGACGCCCTTCCCGTTTTCGTGATATTCCGGTCCAAGTCGTTGTTTGCTGGCGCTGAAATCATGGTGGTGTGGGTCGAGAATTGAGTAGTCGACCGCCAACGCGTCTATAGTTCGTGATTCTACGGTGATATCTCTGAATGAGGCGTCTCCCGTGTTCTGCAGCATCCTTCCAAATCCTGTTCCTACATCCCCACTGGGTCCTTCTCCTCTGGATCCCAATGACCCCAACCAGTAAAGATCTTGGTCTGCATCGTTGTCCATATCGAAAAAGGCCGTGCCAAAACCGAATTCATACGCTTCAATGCCAGAAATGCTCGAGTCGTCACTAGCTTGAAATTCCTCTCCAAAAGAGGCAGGGGGCAATAGTGAACTGGGAACGACTGATGTTTGACTGGTAACGAAGTGGAACGCTCCATGTCGATTGGAGTCGCTCCCTTCGTTGACGCGATTCTCGATAAGTGCATGGAAACAAGTTCCAGAATTCGTAGAGTGATAGTAGGCACAATCTGCTGAAGGGGCCGCCGGCCGGGGACGGCTAAGCGGTTGGAACCCCATGTTTGTTACAAATACGTCTAGGTCACCATCGCCATCGTAATCACCAATTGCGAAACCCATCCACTGACCGATCTGGTCGATGCCTAATTGCTCTGCTATAGGGGTAAACAGTATGGTATCGTCGGCAGAGTCGTTGCGGTAAACCTTGAGTCTGTCTCCATCGTCACCAATCCATAGGTCTAGGTCACCGTCGGAATCATGATCGAACATTGCTGTCGCCCAAGTCTGTCCTGCGGGATCTCCGACCACATTGCCTGCTCCATCTACCACACTGATGTCAAATCCTTCGAAAGGTGCTCCATTCGGTTGGGGGAATGTGATCGGGTTGCCGTCCAGATCACGCATTCGAATTTGTGGTGATTTCAATCCTGCTTCCTCTGTAAAATCAGAGAATGTGAGATCCCCGTTATTGTGGAAAAACGTGTTGTAGTGACCGTGATGACGCGATGTGTCGAATCGGACGAAATCCTGATCTGCCCGATTGCCGACGTATAGATCAAGCCAGCCATCGTTATCGATATCTCCACATGCGATGCTGGCAGCGGATCTGATGTTCACGTGCTCAGGGAATGCGATCGCTGTGATATCTGTAAATGTACCGTCACCGTTGTTGTGGAATAACCGATCCTGCATCACGACAGCCAGATTTGGGTGCTCGGTCAGTGAACGGTAATCCAGGCTGTCTCCGATTCGGCCTTGTGCACCAACGTAGAGATCTTGATAGCCGTCATTGTCGAAGTCACAGGCGGCCACAGCGGTCGAGTTCTGAGAGCTTGCAGCCACGCCGGCTGATTCGGCGACATCCGTGAAAATATTAGGTCCGTCATTCCTGAATAGCCGGTTAGCCCCACCGCGGGTGATCTGGAACACTGCATTCGATTCAGCGGATGTTACGTAGAAATCCAGGTCGCCATCCCTGTCGAAATCAAATATCGCTACACCTGGGTAACGGTTTTCGATTAGCGCATCAGTACCAATCAAAGGGGCGATGTTTTGGAATGGAGCGAACTCATCATCGCCAGGAATACCGTCGAAAACTTCGGGGTCAATTATGTCTATCGCAGGGCTATAGCCGGATTCCAGGAATAATTGTTGGACCGATCTCTGTTCTGCAGATTTTCTGATCCTGTCATTGAGACCTGCGTCTTCCCAGAAATAATTACCTCCAAGCAGTACCAGTAATCCTCCTAGAGCCCCCACTCCCCACGTTGCAGTAGCGAATGTAACGACTCCTTTTCGAGGCATTAACTTCGCAAGGCCCCAGAAAGTCACGGGTCCTCCAGCCGCAGCGCTGAAAAGCAATGTTGCGCCTGGGGCTGTTCCCATACCAATGAGTAGAAGCAGGGCGACTAAAGGAATTTCGAAAAGCAGCGGGACGTTTATAAGTACCCCAAATGTTGCGGCGATCAACACGCCACGGACATCGTTTCCAAGATAGGTAGCAACGACTTCAGGGTTTAGCCATTGGATGACTAGTCCACTCGCAAAACCTGCCACGATCATGATCGGTGAAAGCCTGACAGCGTAGCCAATACTTGCCTTTCCCCAGTGTCTGAAAGCGGGTGCTAACGTTTCTTTCCATCCTGCATGATCTGCACTGTCTTGAAATGTGTCGGGTATTTCTACAGCTTTAACTCGATCTTTTCTGATGCTTAAAACGACGATCGGCCCGATGATCAGTGCGCCGACCACTGCCAGAGCAAGTCGACTTATTCCAAGTACCGGGCTGAACACGAAAAATACCATCGCTAGTGCCGGGATGTTCAGTGTTGTCGATCCTTGGACCATTGCCACAGCACCTTCAATGCTGGCTCGTTTGTGAAAAGCGGATGACACAGGAACAATGCACGCAGAACAGAGATTCATTACGCCTCCCGCTGCCGCTCCCTGGACAGTTCGGCGAAACACCCCGGCCGTTGGTAGGCCTTTTCCTACAGATTTTGAAAAAAGGAAAGCTTCGGCCAAACCCGCCGTGACGAACGCGAAAGTCATACCTACGGTCACCAGCCGTAGGTATGAGACGGAGAAACTCAGCCAGCGACTTACAAAACTGACGCCAGGATCGCGTTCAATACAAAACCCCTGGAAGCATTGACTGGTGGGGGAGGTCACTGCATCCAGATCTTCGCCTACTATTCCAATTTTTGGTAGACGGTTGAAAGCCAGAAACAAGCCTAAAACGACTGCTAATATGAGCAGGCCTGCTATGAGTCTCTTGCGATCGGCGGATGCAAACATTATTTGCGGAACCTGTCCCGCAATCTGCTTGCAAAATCAGATTCGCTATCTGGAGCCGGTATTAACACCCACAGAAGAAATAAGCAGATGAAAACGGCTGAAGGTAAAGTTGCTTCAATCCACCATTCAGGCATTTATGATTCTGCTCCTGTTCATGAGTGCGCCAGACGTTTCCAATCGCCATGTAAGGGTAACCCTAATAGGATTTTTACTATGCTCAATTTAGGAGATTCGGTGAACTATTTGAATCTAACATTAAATCCTGAATCTAACTTTTTGAATAACTGTGTGCTCTTTGAATTTCAACAGGCCTGTCTCCCGACCTGTAGTTTCTTCCGTTATTCTGTCGCGTTGGTGCGATCGCTATGCATCGATATTTATATGGTAAAGGTATGAGATTGATGACTGGCTGTGGTTTTGTCTATCAATTGACTGCGAGTACGTTGTACATGGAATGTCTCAGGAAAGCGAAAAATTTGTTGACGGACTTTCCGAGGTTAGGATGAACGAATGATTTACGATGCTGACGGAATTAACGATTCGATAAAAAATCAGGGTCACTGGCCTGAATCCAGTGAAACTCCAACACTGACATTGTTCCTTGAAAACCTGGAAGATCGCTCTCTGCGTCGTGTAAAGCAGTTGGGAGTGACTGGAATCAGTATGGCCGGGCTTGATACCGGTGGACTCGAGACTTGGACTGATCAGAACTTGAAACGACACATCGATCGAACGTCTGTTGCTGATCTTGAGTTAAGGAACATCATGTTCAACCCGTCAGATCGTGTGCGATTTGGTAAGGATGGACGCGATGAGGATATTGACACCATTAATCGGGCAATTCAAATTGCGGGCAGGCAGGGCTTGCCAGTGATGGAGTATAACTTTTACGCGCATCGCGTCGTCGAAGGCTATCGCGTGGTGCCTGGCAGGGGTGGTTCTGGGTTGATGGATTTTAATTATGAACGGGTGAAAGAGTTACCACCTTTCGTAGGCGAGCGGACGTATTCATTAGCTGAAATGTGGGATAACGTTACCTATTTTTTAAAGGCTGTAATTCCAGTAGCCGAAGAGGCCAATGTGCGTCTGGCGCTACATCCAAATGACCCTCCTGCTCCTGTGAGCCGAGGTTCAGGACAGATAATGAGCACGGTGGAAGGATGGAAGAAATTTGCGGATATTGTCCCCAGTCCATACAACGGGATAACTTTTGACTGTGGAGTGACAAAAGAGCTCGGGCACGATCCAGTTGAAGTATGTCGTTATTTTGGTGAACGAGACCAAATCAACCATGTGCACTTTCGTAATGTTGTTTCACGGGTCCCGAATCTCGATTATACCGAGGTTTGGATTGATGAAGGTCAGGTAGATATGTTTGCTGTGATGAGCGAGCTCGTGCGGCAGAAATACCAGCGCTTGATTTATCCCGAGCATCCCCCGCTAAACGACTCCGATACTGAGTTTCCATTCGATGGAATATCGGCTACTACATACGCAGGATTCGCCTACACCGTTGGTTATGCAAGGGCTATGATGCAGGCGGCTATATCGACTCAGACAGCAGTTGAGTGAGGAGAATTGCGAATGGTTACAGCAGCCTCTATGAATTTGCGAATAGCCCGTCATTCGGAAATTATGGGTAGGCATGGTGAAGGTGAGCGTTGGGCAGAACAGTTGGTCGAAGACGGAAGAAATCGTGCAGTTTGGATATCTGGGCCTCCTGGTACCCCACCGGATCCTCATATCCACCCTGATTTCAATGAGTGGTGGATAGCCCTTGATGGTCGGACACAATGGCAGATTGGTCAGTATGAACCGGTTGTTTCCAATTGGGGCGACATAATTATGGCCCCCGCTGGATTTGCGCACGACATTCGCCCAAAAGAGGGTGTGCAGGCGATTCGGTTCGGGGTAACTCATCCAAAGAGTAACCACGATATAAAAGGGGTAGCCCCATGTCGATTAATACCTGTGGATGATGGTCAGACTAATCCTAATTTGATACATACAAAATTGAAAGCACTTGTTGATCGTAATGGTACTTCTAGAGACTGGATTGAAATAGTCGTTTCCGACAATAGAAATTACGCTACATATACTCATGAATTACCAGGTCAATCTTCTGGCTCGGACCTGCATTCTGATGAAAATCGCTGGTGGGTGGTGCTGCAGGGCAAGATTACCTGGTCAGTTGAAGGCGAGGAATCGTTTGTTGCAGATCCAGGTGATGTCGTTTATCTCGAAAAAGATACGCGTTATTCCATCAAAACCACGGGAGAATTATCGTCCATAAGATTGACTGTTAGTGCTCCCATTATTTAGTCTCAAAATTTTGGATTGAAGGTGAGGTATGGTTTGATCGCAAAGGCGCTTTCGAACGCTTACTCGGCCATGAGATGGTCAATATCCCCTTGTAACTGTGCGAGATAAGCAGGATAAGAATTATTTTGGTATTTGAGAGTGTCATTTCCACCCTCGTCTGAATACCAGGCGAAGTGACCTTCAGAGGACTGGTATATAGCTTCATCAGGATTAACTCCTATCATTTTGAAGTAATCCGTGATGTACTTAGATCCTGTCATACGCCACGTATTACCGCCGCTGATGTTGACGATTCTGGTTGCATCGGTTAATTCTGCGGTTACGGCTGAGGTGATTGCGGATACTGCATCGTTCCGGTGTATGAACTCAATTTTTTGATCGGGCAGAAAAGGCCATTCGGCAGGTGGCTCCTGGAATACAGGAATCGAAACACCCGAGATTCGTAGCACGCAAGAATCGAGACCCGAATTTAAGACTAACTGTTCAGATTCGGCTTTGGTTTTGGCGTAATTGTCGTCTGGGTTATAACGCATCGAAGTGGCTACATCGGTGTCAACGGTTGGTGCACCATAAACGCTCACCGATGAACTAAACACCAGCCTTGCGCTGGGGTTATTGGACTTCATTGACTCGACAAGCATCTTCGTGCCATGCACGTTAACCAGCCGGGCTAATTCGATATCCTGGTCGGCTACAGGCGGTAAGATTGCCGCCAGATGCACAACCACGTCAATACCGTCGATCGCTGATTTCAGATCGGTTTCTGATGTGAGATCTCCTGCTAAGACACAAATGTCAACGGCAAGGCCTTCGAAGTTTGCCGTCGCCAGATCGAAAGCTCGGACCGTGTGCCTTTCGGATGCAAGTTGACCGCAGACCAGCCGGCCCATGCTGCCGGCACCGCCTGTAACCAATACTGATGTCATTAGGTCAGGACTGTCCCGGGGGCGTCGGCCTTATCCTCTATCTCGGCTACAAGAGCCTCTACCGCTGCAACATTTGTATCCGAATCATCAGCATTTAAAGTGGTGCCTGCCTTCTTTACTTTGTTCGCAAGTGGAACACCGGCAAGTGAGGTAAAAAAGAATTTTTCACGCTGAACAGAGAGCCGATCTGCAAGCTCGTTTTGCCCTGCGTCCGAGATGAGTGTTATTGCTTCGTCGAGCATATCCTGTGCTCTTGCCATTATTTAAAAGTCTCCTAACTCGTTTGTATTCTCCGAAAGGTTGTTTCTCAGTGTTCGTGTGTCGTCGAATGCGAACGCGTGCCTTCTTCTCCGGGATGCCATTGATTTTCTGGCGCACTGTGACCGTTTGGGCCGTTGCTAGTTCCATCGCCGTGGTAGGGGGCGTGTGAATGGGTTCCAACGGTTGGTCCGTCGTGTGGTTTGACCGCCTCTATATCCACTTCAGGTAGTCTGTTGAAACCGTGACCGTCGTGACGGTCGAATGGGAAAGGCTGGAACTTTTCAAACATTCGTGCGAACCGTTGTCGCGTTGGTCGTTCATCGTAAGGGAACCTGAACTTTTCTCTGCCGACGGGCTCTACGTGGTGTAATTCGTAGTTTCTGCTGCCGAGACCGTTGACCACAGCAGTGTTTATCGTGGTCTGTTCGGAAAGACCCTCTATGGCCGCTCCTGCCAGGTCGAATTTTCGCTCACCAGCGTCTCCCACACCCATCTCGTCGCTAAGGGATCCGGGCATACCTGGTGAATCGGTGACTGCGTCCACGCAGGCCTGATCGATTGCAACGGGATCCGTGCTTGCGAAAACCCCGAGATTAGGAACGATCGGCATGTCTGAGAATCCAGCGCAGTCACATTTCGGCGACACGTCGATAGCCAATGTAACGAAGCCCACTTTTGGGACGGTTTTGACAACTCCCAATGCTGCATCCCCGATGGCAATATCGGTGGCATCAAATTGTATTTGATTTGGTTGAAAAATGCCGCGAGGATTCATGACACCGACGCATCCAAGACATGTCATACACTTGTCTCTGTCCCATGCTATCGTGTTGTCCTCTCTTATCTCGAACAGGCCAATTGGGCAGGCTTCTTCGATTAACTCCCACTCGTCATCCTTCTCTTTGTCTACAATGAATTTTTCGTCGAACTTTACCGCAGCTCCTACACCGTACTTTGGATGACCGCCCATGTGGACGTTAAACTTGCCCCGCTTTGACTGCGCTCCGATTCCAAGATTCTTTAACGCCCCACCGATAACACCCATCCCGTGACCTTTGAAGTGTGTCAGGGCGATGAGGACGTCTGCTGCAGCGATTGCCTGTGCCACGTATGCCTCTTTGAGCAGGTACCCTTCTGGGATATCGACTCGGTAGTCACTGGTGCCTACGTAGCCATCGGCAACGATGAATGGGCAGCCAAGGACCGCAGATGAAAAGCCGTTTCTCTCCGCAGTTTGCAGGAGGTCAAGCTCAGTTGATCGAGTCGAAAATGGGCTGTAAGTCAAAGTGGTTGTGTCACACACGAACGGTCGTCCACCTAGTTGTTTCACTCGATCAGCAATTGCCCGGGCATAAACAGGGCGCAAATAGGCACTGGAGTTCCATTCGCCACAATGAAGTTTTATTGCAACTACATCTCCTGGTTCGACGAGTTTGTCTAGTCCCGCTGCGTCGAAAACAGTAACTGTTTTCGCAATCAAGCTGGTATCGGCCGAATCGCTTCTCGCGTCCATAAAGTAAACGTCAGATGTCATGGCAGGATCCTAATATTCTGAAAAACAAATAGTGTCACAGCGAAAATATACCGGATATTAAGCATTTTGTGCGGAGCTATTTTGCCAAGTATCGCCATTGCTTGATTTACATTTGTTACTGTAAAGGAGAGAAGTGATTGAAACCGGGATCTGATCCTGACGTATTTGTACTAACCACAGGAGCTATTGATGGCAAATAACGTAGAGAAACTCGCGGCAGAGAATGCACTAGTTGGAGAGGGGCCTGTTTGGGATATGGAATCTCAGACACTTTACTGGATTGATATTCAGGGCGGTAAATTCTGGAATTACAACCCCGTTACCGGCGATAACACATTACTTCATCAGGGTTACAACGTTGCGGGTGTGACCCGTAATAAGGGCGGCGGGCTTACTGTTGGGACATGGGAGGGAGTTCAGTTATGGAACTCCGATGATAATTTCACCTGGTTACATCGTGGAGATGTTGATGGTCGTCCCATTAAGTTAAACGACATCAGTGTTGGCCCGGACGGTAGCCTTTATGGTGGAAGCGGACATTTAGACTCGTGCTCCTTATTCAGATTTAAACCGGACGGTTCGACGGAAATAATTGATGACGGATTGGATCTTTGCAACGGAATGGGATTTTCGCCAGATTTAACGACGTTTTACTCTACTGACTCACCGAAACACGAGATTTACAAGTGGGATCACAATCCGACCACTGGCAGTATCACAAATAAACAAGTGTTTACTACTATTCCTGACAACTGGGGCATTCCAGACGGCATGACTGTTGACGCAGAAGGATTTGTTTGGTCGGCGATATGGTATGGCGGGATGGTGGTGCGGTTTGATCCTGATGGTAAGGAAGAACGCCGTGTAGAGATTCCTGCTGCTCAGACGTCATCAGCAATGTTTGGTGGTACGGAACTGAACGAGCTTTATGTTACAACTGCCAATTTCGGGACTGGTGATCCTGAGAGGTCGGGCTGGGAGCCTGAAGGATTCGATATGAACACTTATCGCGGTGGTGACCTTTACCGTGTGAAGCTGGATATTCAGGGTAAACCAGAGTTTGTAACTGATTTCGCTGTGCCATCATCCTGACACTTCTGATTCCGCCTACCTTAACGATCCTTGGTTCTGTCGATGTCGGGTTGGTTATAGGTCAAATACTAACTCCGAAGGCTTGGCGATTTATATCGTGAACTTCGGAGTTTATGAATTCGGATCTCAGCCCTGATCATTTAGCAGGGACTGCTTTAATAGTCTCTTTTTCCGTCTGGAAAGTGGTCGTGATATCAGTGTTTGGCATTTCACCCTTTTCTTCGTGGAGAAGGCATGCCGTGAGTTGGTGATCATTTATTAAGTATTGTGCTGGTCTCGTGTCGTGGCATCGATCCATCACAGCAGGGCATCGATCAGCGAATCTACAGCCAGCGATCTGAAGGTCAGATGTATCCCAGTTTTGTTGCGGCGGTTCTGAACCCCAGCGGTTCTTAGGGTCGGGTTGAGGGATCGATTCGATCAATAGTTTCGTATACGGGTGTTGAGGGTCGGGAATTACCGAGTCAACGGTCCCTGCTTCTACAACTGTTCCTCTATACATAATCATTATGTTGTCGCTGATCTGGTAAGCAGTTGTTAGGTCGTGTGTTATGTAAATAACAGAAATGCCTAAGTCCCGATTGAGCCTGCGGATCGAATCAAGAATTGTTGCCCTGAGTGATGCATCTACCATGGAAACTGGCTCATCCGCCAGGATCACTCGAGGTTTCAATAGCAGAGCACGAGCTACCATTACCCGCTGGCGCTGACCTCCGCTCAATTGATGTGGAAATCGACCGAGAGTTTCTTCTGGTACTAGCCCGACCATTTCAAGAGCATCTTCGATCATCTGTTGTTTCTCAGATGCAGAAGATGTGAGTCTGAAATTCTTAATTGGTTCGTCCAGGACATGGTCGACTTTGTAAAACGGGTTGTAAGACTCGAACGGGTCTTGAAATATCGGTTGAATTTCACGCCGGAAGTTGCGGCGTTCGCGGCGGGTAAGGCGTGTGAAGTCCTTGCCGCGATAGAGCATTTTGCCCGCGGTTGGTACATGACTGCCCAGAAGAAGTCGAGCCAGGGTGGTCTTACCGCTTCCACTTTCGCCGGCTACTGTGGTGATGGAAGATTCGTCCTCATCAATCGACAGTGAAACGTCGTCAACTGCAACAGTTACGGCGCCACCGCCGAATATCCCTTCGCTTCCGAAGGTCTTGGTTACATGATCTAACTCTAGGAATGTATTCATGACTTCGCCTCGTCTTCGTATAGATGGCAAGCCACTTCTCTACGGCCTCCAAGATTGATCAGGTCAGGGATTTCAGCCTGACATTTCTCGAAACGGGATGGGCATCGATCTTCAAAAGCACACCCCTCCGGCAGGAATATTAACTGGGGCGGCAGGCCGGGAATCCCGAGGAATTCCCGTTTTTCCTGAAGCGATGGCAGGCTGCCGATTAGAAGTTTTGTGTAAGGGTGTTTGGGGTCGCTAAATACTTCTTCCACCGGGCCTATTTCGACGAGTTTGCCTGCATACATCACACCTATCGTGTCAGCGAACTGTGCGACCAATCCCATGTCGTGACCTACAAGCATGATTGATGCATCTAGGCCTTCTTGCAGCCGGCCCAGGGTTTGCATGATCTGCCGTTGAACGACCACATCGAGAGCTGAAGTCGGCTCATCAGCAATTATTAGGTTGGGACGTAATGAAATACCAATGGCCATTGCTACACGCTGTTTCATCCCACCAGAGAGTTCGTGGGGGAATAATCGAGCTACAGATGGTCTCAGGCCAACGCGGGTAAGCAGGTCGCGTACCGTTTCTTGCAACTCCGTCTTGGTGGGTTTTGGGTCACCATCGTCGAGGTGGTCGATAATCCCGTCGGCAACCTGGCTTTCGATCCTCATTACCGGGTTGAGGGAGTTCATTGCTCCCTGGGGGACGAGTGCCAATTCAGACAGGCGTGTCTTACGCATCTCGTCTTCCGGGAGTTTTGTAACGTCGCGCCCATTGAGTATGACGTTTCCTTTGGCTATGTGTCCCGGTGGTCTGATTAGTCGCATAAGAGCCATGGCGAGGGTTGTCTTGCCTGATCCTGACTCCCCAACAAGTGCAAATCGCTCACCCTGTTTGAGGGTAAACGTGACGTCTTCACAGGCTTTCACTGTTCCACTGTCAGTTTCGTAGTAAACCGATAGGTCTTCTACGACGAGAGCATCTACATCGGTAATCCGAGCACCCTCTCTATAAGTTTGAATTGCTTGCTTGGTGCTCAAACGCTTTTCCTCAATCGTGGGTTGGACCATTCATCCAAACCTGATGAAATCAAGAACAGGCTCACAAACACGATCACAATTGCTACCAAGGGTGGAACCCACCACCACCACATTCCGAGGGTGATGGAGGAGAACTGTATGTTCCAATAGATCGTCATGCCCAACGTGGGCTGACTAAAGTTGCCTAGTCCGATAGCCTCAAGCCCAATTGAAGCAAGAATTGCTCCAGCAACTGACGCTACAAGACTTGCTGTTATGTACGGTATCAAGTTGGGCATCATTTCTTTGAAAATAATCCCCATGCCGCTGGTTCCAGATAAGCGAGACAACTCGACATAAGCCTGTTCTCTCATCACGAGCACTTGTGATCGAATTGTTCGTGCTGGAAACACCCAACTTGTCAGTCCGATTGCAATTCCCATTTCATCTGTTGAGAGTTCTCGACCAACGTTGATCCGAACAAGAATCAATATCAGCAATGCCGGCATTGCCAAGCCGACATCGACAACTGATCGGATAGCACCGTCGACTATACCTCTGTAGTAGGCCGATAAAAACGCAGCGACGGTGCCCAGGGTAATTGCGACAGTGCCGGCAATTAAACCGATGCGGAGCGTTAGTGGTGTACCGAGGATTGCGATCGCAAGGAGGTCGCGTCCTTGAGTGTCTGTCCCAAACGGGTGTTCTGCTGTCGGTGGGAGCCTCGTAGGCGTGGAAAGCGGTCTGAACATCTCCGTGTCCCAGATAATGTGTCCGATTCCGACCAGAAACAGCATGCCGAATAGCATGACTGATCCCACGATCAAGGATGGATTACGCCTCGCGTATTTCTTGATGGGAGTTAGGCGTTCTTCATTGAATTGGTTCCATCCGCCGCTGCTGCTGGAGGAATTCGTTGAGCTGGGTGAGGCTAATGATTCAGCCATTTATGTATTCCTCACCCTGATCCTGGGATCAAGCAATGGATATAGGACATCGAGTAGAAAGGTTGCCCCGGCAATTCCTAAAATGATTACGATTACTATGCCACGTATTACGAAAAAGTCAGAAAGTCGAATCGCCTGGAAGAGAATATCTCCGATTCCAGGATAGGAGAACACTCTTTCCACAAGGACCTGACCGGTGACAATGGTCCCTAAGACGAGGGCAAGACCAGTTACCTGTGGAAGTAGGGCGTTACGAACTGCGTATCTCATGAATATGCGAGCACCCTTCAATCCTTTGGCATCTGCTTGAATCATGTAGTCCTCGCCCTGAGTATTTATCATCATCCCTCTCATGCCGATTGCCCAGAACCCGATCGCGGAGAAGATGATGGCGAAAGCCGGCAAGATTGCATGTCGGAGCACGTCTACTACGAAGGCCCAGGTCATAGTCGGAAGGGTTGCAGGTGAATAGCCACCGAACAGCGGCAGCCACCCTAGCTTGAACGCAATGGAAAAAATCAGGATCATCGCTAATAGATATTGGGGTATCGCCGAAAGAGTAAGCAAGGGCATAAACACGTACTGAAGCCATCCAGGGCGTCTGGGCCATCCCAAAAATGCTCCGGCCAATGTCCCGAGCAAAAACGCCAAAATTGTTACCGTCCCCATTAATCCCAGAGTCCACATCAAAGACTCGAAAACGATGTCGTTGACGGTTCGAGGGTAGAAGGCTATCGATGTTCCAAGATTAAGCCTCGACAGGTCAGAGATGTAATTGATGTACTGGGTCCAAAGTGGTTGGTCTAGACCGAATCGCTTCTGGTAATGCTTTGCCATCTCATCGAGACCCGTTTGCATGGCACCACCGCGCTGGGCCTCCAGAAGCAGCTTCTCCTTAACAGGATCCTGTCCAGACAGGCGGGGGATTATGAAAATTACCGTCGATGCTATCCAAACGACAAAAAGGAAAAATAAGAACCGCTTCACAACGAAATTGCCCAAAATCGCTTTAAAGATTTGGAGCGACGATCTCATTAAGGAGTATATTTTCGATAGTGAAGAGTTTTCAGCGGCCTCTGCTTGCTCTGTCACGGGCACAAACTCAATTCAACAAATATTAGTTTTGATAATTGTCATGGTATTTTTTGCCTGACGTGCAAAGATAACAATTGTTAGCGCCTGTGGCTATGGCATTTCGTTGAATTTTCTCTTTAGTACTCAAGTCTTTTAGGACCCCCTGCCGTTAATTTGAGGATCTGCACATAAACCGTTAACTGAGTAGCGGGCATTAGATATTACACGTTTACGGATCTCTCCATCTGAACGAGAGTTGCAGAACATGGGGTTTTTATGCTTTGCGTCGGACTTTTTTATATTGACTGAATGAACGAATTCGGATATAAAAAATGGTTAAAGATGCAGTTCCCGCGTGGGGGCTCATCTAAATTCGCGTTTTGACATTTATTCGGAGGTCATATTGACTTTTACTAAGAGTTGGAGAATTCTCTTCCTCGCGATGCTGTCGTTTGCTCTTGTAGTTGCGATTGCTTGTGGCGGCGATGATGAAGATGCTCCAGCAGAGAAAGCTGCGCCGGCCGCTAAAGCCCCGGCCGCCGCTCCTGAACCCACGGCTACAACGGCACCTGTAGAGGAAGCCCCCAAGGCTTTGGCTGTAGAGGAAGTCTCCAGAGACGACACTCTAATGGCCTATCTAGGTGGTGCTGAAGGCCGCTTCGTTGACCATGAACTTTGGAACCCTTATGCGATTGGTGCGAACCACCAATCCGGTCCAAACATCATCTTCGAGCCTCTTGCATTCTTTAGTGCATTCGACTCAAAGACGATCCCGTGGCTGGCTGAGAGCTGGGACTGGAACGGCGACTTTACTGAGTTGACTATTAACCTGAGGTCCGGAATTAACTGGTCTGACGGTGAAGAGTTCAACGCAGACGACGTTGTTTACACGTTGAATACCCTCAAGGACCTCAAAGAAGAGGTTCGATGGGGTACAGACATTGACAACGCCATGAACCGTGCGGAGAAAGTCGACAGCCACACCGTAAAGGTGATACTTGACCGACCAGACCCACGATTCATGTTCCTCCTGACATACAAGTTCGACATCGGTGTTTACATGGTGCCCGAGCACCACTACAACGGTAGAGACTGGACCACTTTCAAGGACTACGACCCTTCAAAAGGTTTCCCTCTGACAACAGGTCCATGGCAGGTTACATCCGGAACTCCGGAACAGAAAATTATCGACCGCCGCGACTCGTGGTGGGGCGAAGGCGTGTCTGCCCTCGGTCAGTTTGGCAAGTTGCCCGGACCAAAACGTGTGGTCTACCTGCCGACTCCTGACCAGACAGTCAGGTCACAGGCTTTGATTTCTGACACTGTCGACTACTCGGCTATGACGACACCCGCCGTTATAATTGAGACGATGGGTAAGAACTCTGACCTAGTGACACACACTGGTACAGAAAGCCCTTACGGCTATGTTGACTGGTGGCCGGTATCCATTGGATTCAATGACTCCGGTAAATTCGGTCCTTACGATGACAAGAACGTTCGATGGGCATTCAGCTACTTCCTTGACAGGCAGGAACTGAGTGACGTGGCCTACGACGGTGCAGCAGCATTCAACCCGCTGACTATGCCTGGCTACCCGCCATTGAAGAAGTACTTTGACTCCGTAGCCGACATACTTGCCGTACACGACACCACCGAGTTCAACGTTGATAAAGCCAACGGATTGCTCGAAGGTGCCGGTTACTCCAAGGACGGCGACGGTAACTGGGTTGACGCAGCGGGCATCGGCATCAACTGTGAAATCATCGGATTCAGCCCGTGGGTGGACCTAGGTCCTATCACTGCTGAGCAGCTGCGACGTCAGGGCATAAACTCTACGTACTCACAGCCGCCCGATGCTTCTTCACGAATGGCTGAAGGTAACTTCGAATGTCTGATGTTTGGACACGGCGGATCGGTCCGTGACCCTTACTTCACAATGAAGCTTTACCAGTCAGCATCAGTAAACATTCCTGGTGGTCACCAGGTGAACTTCTACCACTGGGAGAACGAGCGGTGGGACGAGCTTACTGACGAAGTAGCGAAGACTCACCCTGACGACTTAGACAAGATGCAGGAACTGTGGCACGAAGCCATGGAAATCTGGATCACTGAACTTCCGGACGTACCAGTCCTCGAGTTCTACCACCGCATCATAATGAGTGAGAAGCGGTGGACCAATTGGCCTCTAGGTGGGCAGACTGACGGTTACGTGAACGAAGCCTCCTGGCACCTCACGTGGGGTATGGTCTTGCATGCACTTACGGCAAAGTAGTGAGACTCTAGTAGTTTTTGCTACTTGAGATAAAAGACGCGAAAGGAGTGCCCCGCCAAACTGGCGGGGCACTCCTATTTAACGGCAACTTTGGATTGCTGCGTTAGGTTATGCTTCAAGTCATGGATTACTTAGCAATAAAACTGAAAACAATTCCTAATTTACAATTGTGGTCGAGTGACCGCTGGAACTGGCGTTTTCTTCAGTCGGTCGTACTCATAACATTGACTGGCATGCTGCTTTCAGTCGTTGGGTGTACTTCCGAGAAGCAGCCAACGCTCTCTGGTGATTCAGTTGATGAAGAGGGACTCCGGCTCATAACTCGTCCTGATGCTACATACACCATCGATGATCTTATAGCTGTTGGTTTCAAGAAGAGCAAACAGTTTGATGTAGACGAGGTTCCGGGAACGACTGACATTTGGTACGGGTTTTTTCAACAGAAAGACATTGAAGTTCGCTTTTACGACTCGCACGCTTCGGCTCTAGAACTGGGTGTTGAACTGGCTGAAACGGTGATAGCTAAAAAAGCAGGTCAACGTGATTATTTGATACCTGTAGTCAATCTGTATCCTGCATATGCTGTAGTCGGGAACACAGTTATGTTGTGCGAAAGGCAACTTTCTACTTGCGAGGCATTGATACAGTTACTGGATTAAATATTGAATATCAAACCTTTGATCAATAAAAACCCCGGCGATTAAGAAGCCGGGTTTTTAGTTAATGTTCGTGTTTTATGCAGGCTCTAAGAGAGTCAGTAAGTTGCTGCAATTCTCGAATGCCTGAGAAGATTCATCCCCTTCGCAGAAAAGAATCATGTTTCCACGAATCACGTATTCGAGATAGCGGCCCGAATATGAGCATCCTGAATGAGGGGTTCCAGCTGCCCTGCTGCATTTTTTGCGGTCTTTTTCGCCTTCTTCCCACAGAACCTCATCACCGATGACCACTGCATCATCTCCAGTTATGGAGTCTGCATAAAGCGTTCCCTGTTCAACTGCATCTTCGTGAGAAGCGTAGAACCGGACTTCATAGTCAAGTTTGTTGTAGATAAGTTTCTTGGCGTCGACTGCTCCGGGAAGTTCGTCAACGTCGTATTTTTTTACGATTTTGACCCCTGCAGGTTTGATTCCTTCTATGTCTTCGGTTGTGTAAATTCGATCTCCGGGAATCACCCGTTGGATCGATGACTCTGCCTTACTGTCAGAACTGGTACCGCATGCGGATGTTGATGCGACCATGAGTCCGAGCGCACATCCAATAAAAAAAACTGCAATGTGTCGATTTAAAAAGATTCTTTTTGCCATCATCTACTGGACCACTGACATTAAGTCAGCGCAGGCCTGGTGAGATGCCGCAGTGTCCTTACCCTGGCATAGCATGATCATGTTGCCTACAACCACATAGTCAAAGTACTTTGGATTGTCGCATTTTCCGGAATGATGCCCACCATTGCCAGCGCATTGCCTGCGATCCGAAATGCCTTCATCCCATCGTTGAATGTCTTTTAGAATGACGGCATCGGCCCCTGTGACTTCATCAGCGAAATTCACGCCAGCGCTCATTGCTGTGGCGTGATCTGCGTAGAAACGGACCTCGTATTCAAGCCTTGCGTAAGGATCTGAACCGTAAAAACCATAGATCGCAGCAACGGCGTCCTCTAGGCCTTCGATATCATAGTCGTCATCTAGTTTGAAATTGGTCGCGTTCTTGATGTCGTCCGCAGTGTATATACGATCCGTGTCATCGATTTTTGCAATGGGTCCTTCAGAATCTGAAACCTCTGCATCGCCACCACCACCACATGCGATCGCAGCAACTGCTAATGCTATTACTGCAAACAGCAGGAACGGCAACTGGAACGTGCCACTCTTTCTCTGTTTCATAAGAAGCTCCTATATAAGCACCAAACCTACCGTGATCGCGAGATTGAAAAATTATTGGGGTAGGTTCATCAAATATACCTTTTTATAGCTCGCGAGTCATGTCGTAATATTCCCGAGGGAGATCACATTTCCTTTTGGGAATCTTCTGATACTCCAATTATGCACCCTCCACCCGTAAAAGTGCGATTAATGGCGCACACTGATCAAGCGAGTGTTCCGAAGTTCGCCCTTCGCACAGTATTACCAAATTGCCAAAGATCACGTAACCTCCATATCGAGGGTTTTGGCTTCCTCGAGAGCCTCCTCCCACGATCATCCTGCGATCTCGTACACCTTCTCTCCATAATGCTTCGTTTATGCTCAGTGATGCGTTTGCTCCTGAGGCATCTTCAGCGAAAGGTGTTCCTTGTTCCACTGCAGCCTGATGGCTTGGATATATGCGTATTTCGTAATTTAAGCTGTTTAAACCAGGCGGAGTCCAGAATCCAACATAGGCAGCCTCGGCTCCTGTGAGGCCGTCGATGTCATATGTTTTTCCACGCTTCCATCCGGTATTTTCTACATCCTCCACCGTCAGGATTCTGCCGATGTTTTCAATTTTCTGGATAGTTAATTTTGTCCCGTTACCCCCAGAATTGGAACTGCATCCTAAAATGACCGATATGGGAAACAGGGTTGATATCAATAAAAAATCTATGAAAGTCGGACTTGAATTACTCATTCGCCAACAATTCGCTTGCCAGTAGCCCGCACCTCTCGACAGACTGGGCTTCATCTGCACCCTGGCACAGCATGACAATATTGCCGAAGATGGCGTAACTTCCGAATTTCGAGCAGATTCCGCTTCGAGCACCACCGCCGACTCCGCTGCCACAAGCCATTCGTCGATTCTTAACACCTTCCTTGTAGGTTGAATCACTTTTGCTCAAAACAGCCGTTTCCCCAGAGCCTTCGATTGCTAGAGGTGTTCCAAGGTCGACTGCTTGCCGGTGTGATGTGTAAAACCTTACTTCGTATTCGTATGGGTCACCCCCTGGGATCCGCAAGAATCCATAGCTGACATTCGATGAGCCTGGGAGACCTTCAGTCGAGTAGCTACTCGACTGTTTGAATGTTGTTCCGAGCAGGTCATCCAATGTGAACGTCTGTCCGGGATCACTTACCTGGGAGAAATTTTCTTCCTCGTCTGTAGTTGACGCACAGGCGCTGAGGGCAAATAGGAAGAGTACGAGCAACAATAGTTGTAACAGTTGCTTATGTAGATGCTGCGATATCCGAATTTGCAATGATTCCTTCTCCAAAAAAAGTTGTGATTAGCGTACCAAACAATACGGCTTGGTCGTGTAGGGACAATTGACTTTTTCACAGACACTGATAGCGTAAGTCATTTGGGTGCTAGTGCAGCTCGTTTTCGGTAATTGGGGTCGTTGTTTGGCACTTCAGTGTCTTTTCAGGGTTAGTATTTAGTGCCTTGGGTAATCTACCTCCTTTGAATCGCGTAACTTTCTACTTTCCAATGGAGTTGGTATTGAATATTCTGATGACTTCGGCCGCGTCAGCGACAGCTCAGGTTATAGCTGTTTCGCTTGATGATAGTCGTATGATTCGCCTGACTGACCTTTCACAAAATGCAGATGGCGAGATGATCGACAATGACCTTGACCACGGTTCTTTAACCGACGATTTAGTTTCGGGTATCGACGCGATTATCAATATCGGTTACAAGGGGCAGTCTGGTACGGATACCCATTTAATGGACTACCACACGCGGTGTACTTATAACCTACTTGCCGCTGCATCTGGCGCTGGTGTGTCTAGATTTATCAACATCAGCACTCTTCGCTTGTACGAAAACCATGAAGAAAATCTTGTAGTCACAGAGCGCTGGCGTACAGATCCAACAGCCGAGGATATCGCTATTTTAGGAGCGCACATGACCGAAGTAGTGTGTAAAGAATTTGCCAGGGATCGGCTGATCGATGTGGTTAATCTTAGATTTGGTTGGCCATTTGTAGAAACTATCTTGCCAGACTCGCCTAATACGGCGGTAATTACGCACGATCTGATAGCTGCGACGGTAGCCGAATCTTTGCTCAGTGACCAACTCGGGCCCTGGCAGGATGTCCACGTGCAATCACCGGTCAAACATCAGCGGTTTATTACTACTAAAGCGGCAAATATGTTTCCGAATTTAGCGGATAGGTTAACGCAGTGAAAATCCTCATACTTGGTGGAAATGGAATGCTTGGACCATGGGCGGTGCGTGCGTTGAAAGATCGACATGACATATTGCTGACGGATATCAATGAACGTCATCCCGACTATAAGGGCGATTACCTTCAACTCTCCGTCGCTGATGTCAATGGCGTTATCAAAGCAGCTGAAGACATGGATATGATCGTCAACTTGTCTGTTTTGAGACCGCATAGGCAGTTCGCCTTTGATGTGAACACGATGGGTAATTACGCCATGATGGTTGCTGCGAGAGAGCACGGCATCAAACGTGTCATAAATTCTGGGCCTCACTATCAAATGGCTGGAGAGCAGTATGAGGATTGGGATTTTGATTTGAACCCTGACATGCCACCTGCAGCTGGGACACGCCTTTACGCTCATACCAAGGCTCTAGGTCAGGAAGTGTGCCGCGTGTTTAGTCAGCGCCACGGTATACAGGTGATAACTCTTTTGTACTACAACATGAAGCATTCTTGGGATCTTAGCGGCATGGAACCAGGAGGTCCCCAGCACCACCAAGATATGGTTCCGTACAGTACGGCGTGGCCTGATTGTGGTACGGCTGTTCAGGCCGCTGTCGAAGTTCCAGAGAACCGTTTGGCGACTCGTTGCGAGACGTTCTTCGTTTTTCCGGACTTGCCTCATGGAAAATTCAACAATGAAAAAATCAAGCGGGTGCTCGGCTGGAAGCCGCGGTACCAGGTTGAAGGATTGTGGAACAAGGAGTTTCGCAGCCCGCCTGACAATCTGTACGGAGCGTTTTAAGGAAACCGGTTTTGTCATAGACAATAGTTCTTATCTGCTGAACTCATTTAGTTTGCCTATAGGTCTTTGACCTCGCCGACGATCTTTTCCACAGAGTCTTTAGCATCTCCGAAAAGCATCTGGGTTTTTTCCAGAAAAAACAGTTCGTTCTGGACTCCTGCAAACCCTGATGACATCGAACGTTTCATCATGATTACGGATTGGGCCTGATCAACGTTTAAGATTGGCATACCGTAGATAGGGCTTGATTTGTCGTTACGAGCAGATGGGTTAGTGACGTCATTGGCACCGATGACCACCGCGACGTCTGTGCTTTGAAACTCTCCATTGATTTCGTCTAGGTCTTTCAATTCGTCATAAGGAACATTTGCCTCGGCAAGAAGAACGTTCATGTGACCGGGCATTCGTCCCGCAACTGGGTGGATAGCGTATCTGACGGTAATTCCTTTGAGCTTAAGTAGATCAGCCAGTTCTCGTACTTGGTGTTGTGCTTGTGCTACTGCCAGTCCATAACCTGGCACAAAAATTACTGATTGTGCATATCCCAACATCATTGCAGCGTCTTCAGGCAATATCGATGTGACTGGGCGCTCCTCGTTGTCAACTGTTCCTTTGGCTCCATCTTCAACCCCGAACCCACCAAGCATTACGTTTATAAGTGATCTGTTCATTGCCTTAGTCATAATTCTTGTCAATATCAGCCCTGATGCTCCAACAAGCGAACCTGCGATTATTAGGATGTTGTTTCCTAAAACAAATCCCGTGGCAGCTCCAGCAATGCCTGAATAGGAATTCAACAAAGCTATGACCACTGGCATGTCTGCGCCGCCGATAGGGATTACTATGAGAATTCCCAGTGTTAGCGCCATTGCGGCTGCAGTTAAGAACGTGGTGACCGAGGGATCTATCACGAACCAGGTGATCGAGATGACCATCCCTATCAGCAAGGAAATATTGATCACATTTCGAATTGGCAGTAGCAGTGGTCGAGTGGGTACGACACCTTGCAGCTTGGCATATGCAATGAAACTGCCAGTCAGAGTTACCCCACCTATTATCACCGACGCCATGATGGTGATCGAAACATCTTGAGAGATTGATTCGCCGATATCGATCAGGCGAATCAATTCTCCTGCGGCCACAACAGCGGAAGCAGCTCCACCTAAACCATTGAAAATTGCCACGAGCTGTGGCATGGACGTCATTTGGACTTTTCGGGCGGAATATGCACCAACCCCCGAACCTGCGATCACACCTACCAGAATCCATTCCCATGCGGCAATGTCGTTGCTGAGAACGGTTGCGAGAATCGCCAACAACATTGCAAGCGCTGATAGTCGATTTCCGCTGCGGGCTGTGGCAGGGGAGCCGAGACGTTTTAGGCCTAGGATGAAAAGAATTGCCGAGACTATATAGGCGATACCCGAGGCATTTATACCAAATAATGCTTCGGTGCTCATGACTTATTTCCACCAGACCGTTTGAACATTTTCAGCATTCGGTCAGTGACCATGAATCCGCCGACTACGTTGATCATTGCCAACCCGACTGCAATGGCTCCGAGTATCTGACTAATCAGCCCATTGGCTTGGCTGGCGACTAGTAATGCCCCCACAATTACTATGCCAGATATAGCGTTAGAACCAGACATCAATGGTGTATGAAGCGTTGGCGGGACTTTCGTAATTACTTCATACCCGATGAAAATTGCAAGTACAAATACAGTTATAGCGACTATCAGCGTTTCAAGATCAAACATGTACCCAAAAACTCCCTTTATCTCACTTTAGGACCTTGTCGGCATGTAATGAGTTCATTCGGTGAAAATTTTTTATGAATTCAATTCGTGCCGAATTTCACCAAGGTGTACGACACACGTCGCATCTATGACGTCATCTTCCAGGTTTAAATTCAACGTTCCGTGTTTTTTGTCGATAATCAGATCAAACAACGCCATAACATTCCTTGAGTAAAGTTGGCTTGAATGGAAAGGCATCGAACTTGGCACGTTTATCGGTCCATGGATAGATATTCCATTTGTATTAATAATTTCTCCCGGTGCTGTGCCTTCGACGTTTCCTCCAGATTCGGCAGCAAGGTCGATCACTACGCTGCCGGGCTGCATGACCTCGATCATTTCTGTCGTAATTAATATCGGTGCAGGCCGTCCGGGGATTGCAGCGGTCGTGATCACGGCATCTACGTTAGCGAGATGTTCTTTGATGAATAAGCGTTGAATATGCTGTTCATCCTCGGTCTGCTCTCTTGCATAGCCGCCTGATCCTTCAGCATCTTCTGATGTTGGTGGGTGGATAAATTTAGCTCCAAGACTTTCGACCTGTTCACCTGCCGCAGCCCGCACGTCAAAAGCTTCGACAATTGCGCCTAGACGTCGTGCTGTTGCTATTGCCTGTAGCCCGGCGACGCCGGCGCCTAGAACTAAAATTTTTGCAGGAGGAATTGTTCCTGCTGCCGTCATCATCATCGGTAGATATTTTCCCAAGGCATTTGCAGCCAGTAGAGCGGCTTTATAGCCTGATATAGATGCTTGTGATGATAGGACGTCCATTCGCTGTGCCCGAGCGATGCGCGGCACTAACTCCATTGCGATAGCGGTCGCGCCAACTGATGCAAGTGCTGACACTGCTGAGGCATCATTGCGGGCGTTTAACATACTCACGACCAGGCACCCATTTTTCAGCGCCTTTACCTCATCGGTCGTTGGCGGTTGGACATGAACGAACACGTCAACCGATTTAGCCACTTCGATTGCCGATACTGTTTCCGCACCTGCTTGCGAATACGATACATCAGGAAACCCTGCGATAGTTCCGGCGCCTTTTTCTATCAAAACCTTGTGACCTGCTTTAACCAGCCGCTCGACGGTCTCAGGTACAAGCGCTACGCGGTACTCATTGGAATCGGACTCCCTCGAAGCACCAATCTTCATCTATTACTCCGATCCAAGATATCTTTGATTGCCAGATAGTTAGCTGGCCACAATCCCCTAATGTTATAGACCAATGTGGTTCAGTTGAATTGAAAACACCATGAAATTGATGTGGGATGAGTCACTTGACAGAGTTTCAAGTTGTACTTTGATGCGGTTGAGTTTGAGGTAATTCATGGTGGTTAATTGTATATAGCATTTACTTAGATTTGCACCAGCTTGGATAAAGGAAAAAGCGATGTATCTGATTAGACGTGTATATGAAGTTAAGCCCGGGTTGGCCCGACAGGTAGTGTCCCTTGTACAACGACAAGGTGATATTTATACAGCGGCTGGACAACGCTCTAAAGTGCTTGTGTACTTCAATGGTGGCACAGTTCCCGGGCACAACAATCGGGTGTATATGGAGTGGACTGATGAAACAATTGAATCCCCTATGAGGGAAGGTTTGGATCTCCCCAAAGACGCTCTCCAAATTGGAGCAAATGTTCGTGAGCTTATTGAAGATCAATACATAGAATTCTTTGAGATGATGGTTCCAGCTAAGATGCAAGAGGAATAAATAGCTATTGTCAGCAAGTCCGATTAGAAAGCAGCGTGTGTAACTTGAAGATCAAAGAGATAACCGCTTTTCCAATACGAATCCCTCATGGGCATGATGTAGAAGAAGGGAAAGAGCGTCCTCCAGTAATTGATTTTGGAGATTATTTTGTTGATGAACAGGCGTTTACGTCAATCTATTCTAAGCACCATGAAACAACCTTAATCAAAATTGAGACCGATACAGGAGTTGTCGGTTGGGGCGAGGCACAGTCTCCTGTGTCTCCTCGTACAACTCAAGTTATTGTCGAGGATCTCGTGCGTCCTTTGATTCTAGGACGAGATCCATTCGATATCGAGGCAATCTGGACACGTAATTACGGAGCGATGCGTGAGCGTGGCCATCCGACCGGTTTTTACGTCGATGCTATTGCCGGCACGGATATAGCACTTTGGGACATAGTGGGTAAAGTGGTTGGTAAGCCAGTTCATAAATTGGCTGGAGGCCGTTATAGAGACAAAGTCTTGCTTTACGCAGGTATCGGAGGTACCGATCCTGAAAAAGTCGCAGATATGGCTGAGGAGCATGTTGGTTACGGATACAAAGCACTCAAATTGCACCTGCTTTTGGATGCAGAGGGTGTTGCTGAAATCGCCCGTGCCGTCCGTAAACGTGTAGGTCCCAGCATTATGCTGATGTGCGATGTTCACATGCGACAGTCTGTTACAAGCGCTATTAAGCTTGGAAGAGATCTTGAGAAACTTGACTTCACTTGGCTAGAGTCACCGTTGGTCCCAGACGATATACCTGGGGCCGTGGCGCTTTGTGAGGCACTTGATATGGCTGTGGCAATTGGGGAATGGAGTCGTACCCGATATGAAATGCGTGAGGCCTTCGAAAGGCGCGCATATGACGTCGTGATGCACGATATAGCTCGCACTGGGATTACAGAAGGTCATCGAATAGGTACGATTGCCGATACTTACAACATTCCTGTGGCACCCCATGTGGGTGGCGGAGGAATACTGTCTGTTGCGGCTACTGTCGAGTACTCAGCATCTTGTTCAAATTTTATGATCATGGAGTATTCACACCATGCCAACGACTTTAAGAATGCTATTACATCAATTAACTATGGTGCTACCAACGGTTATTTTGAAGTGACTGATAAGCCGGGACTGGGCATAGAGATCGATCAGTCGTTAGTTGAGAAATACCTAGTTTCGTAAATAGCTAGGACAGAGATGAGCGGTGCAGTGACTGAATACCAGCCTCCATATGTGCTTACCGTTGATATTGGTACTTCTTCGGTGAAGGCCGGGTTGTTTGACGCGCAGGCTCGAGGTTTACCTGACTGTGCTGAATCTATTCCACACAGTCAGGTAATTGCGAATGACGGGACTTCTGAGGAGGACGCAGATCAGATTCGATTGGCAGTTGAGCGGGCGGTAGACTCGGTTCTTTTCAAAGCTGGCGAACGGTCTTTCGATATTGCCGGAGTTGGGTTCGATTGCATGGCGAGCACTGTTCTAGGATTGGATTCTTTAGGTGATCCTCTGACGCCAGTTTTTACATATGCGGATACACGATCTGCTATTGACGTTGAACAACTTCGAAAAGAATTGGATGTTCCTACCACTTACGATAAGACAGGAGTCATGCAACACACCTCGTACTTGCCGGGACGTATACGCTGGCTACGGCGTACCCAGCCAAAAGTCGCAGATCGAATAAGCAAGTACGTTGATGTTTCGACGTATTTATTTTCCAAGTGGTTTGCGCGGCAGGACGTTAAAGCTAGTTACTGTGTTTCGTCATGGAGTGGGTTATTTAACCGCTATGAATTGGATTGGGACCATAGCTTGATTGGCAGGCTTGGAATTAATGTTGAAAATCTTCCTAAATTAGCGCCTTGGCGGGATGCTGAACATGGCCTTGCGTCAGTCTATGCCGAAAGATGGCCTGCGCTCAAAGATTTGCCATTCTTTCTTGCGGTTGGGGATGGGGCTGCGGTTAATGTGGGTACAGGGTGTATCGATGAGTCCAAAGTAGCGCTGACTGTAGGGACTACAGGTGCTATGCGGATACTTACTAAAGGCCCCTCACCCGATGTGCCACAAGGGCTATGGGCATATCGAGTAGGAGAGGACCGAACCCTTCTCGGGGGCTCATTTTCTGAAGGAGGGAATGTGGTGCAGTGGGCTATTGATAATTTGCGTCTTCCACCTGTGGAGAGACTAGATGCTGAATTACAAAAATTGCCACCTGCTCGGCACGATATAAATGTCCTTCCATTTATAGCTGGGGAACGTTCAACCGGTTGGTCTACTGTAGCGAACGGTGTGTTGGAAGGCGTTAGAGTGTCAACGACCCCGTTGGAAATATTGCAGGCTATGTTGGAGTCTGTGGCTTATCGATTTGCGTTGGTCGCGAATTTGCTGCTTCCGGGCGATCAATCTGGTTATCAGTTGATTGCTAGTGGCGGGGCTATCCAAAGTTCTCCGTGGTGGCTGCAAACAATGTCTGATGTTCTAGGCGTGCCTGTTGGAGTCTCCGCTGAACAACAGGATACCAGTCGGGGGACGGCCATACTTGCGTTACATGCTCTGGGAATTTGGGACGCACTCGACACCTTCCCAGCTAAAATTGCTGAAACTTATCAGCCTAGGCCTGACCATGTAAATGCGTACACAAAGGCACGCGAACGCCAGTCAGCGTTATATCACCGGTTACTTGGGTGATTCATTCAGCCGAACGACCTGGCTCATCAGAATGACGTTCCACTCTCTCTGAGATAATCGACCCCATCTGCTGCCTCACTTCAAAGATCAATTCATCAGGTGGAGCGATATCCTCCGGTGCCATTTCTGCTTCGTGTACCCACTCCCAGAGATCTTCTAAGGTTTCGCGTAACTCTTTTGCAGTCATTAACTGTGTGTTGATTAATGGATAATGAGGCGGCACAGGATATTCGTTATGAGTCATGTTAACGGTCCGATTTTTTGACAGCGTGTCCGCCAAAGCCATTCCTCATCGCAGCCAGCATCTTCCCTCCTAGCGGGTCATCCTGCCTTGACCTGAACCTCATCTGTAGTGCTGCTGAAATAACTGGTGCTGGTACGGCGAGCTCCACTGAGGTTTCCACGGCCCACCGTCCTTCTCCGGAATCATCTACGTATGAACTTAGTGACTCTAAACTTGGGTCTTTTCCTAACTCTGTGGTTGTGAGATCCAGCAGCCATGAGCGGATTACGCTCCCACGAGTCCAGTTTTCGGCTATGGCAGCGATATCAAGATTGAATTCTGTTTTTGCCGTTAATAGTTCAAAGCCTTCGGCATATGCTTGCATTAATCCATATTCGATACCGTTGTGGATCATTTTGACGTAGTGTCCAGATCCACTTGGGCCCACGTACAGATTACCTTTCGAATCATCGGGTGCCAGTGTCTGGAAAATGGGCCGGTTACGGTCGTACGCTTGCCGATTCCCTCCAATAGTAAGACAGTATCCGTTACTCAATCCCCATACACCTCCACTGGTACCGGAATCGAGAAAATCGATACCGTACTGACGCGCATTTTCAGCCCGCTGAATTGATTGTTTGTAGTTAGAGTTCCCTCCATCAATCAGTGTGTCGCCGGGGTCTAGAATTTCGATAAGATCGGTTAAAGTGTTCTCTGTAATGTCACCGGCGGGAACCATTACCCAGACAGTTCTTGGGGGATTTAGTTGACTGACAACATCTGAAAGTGATTGTGCGGCTGACGCTCCCTTTTCGGTTAAAGCCGCGACCGCTAAATCGTCTGAATCATATGCGACTATTTGATGGCCGCCAATGATCAGCCGCTCAGCCATGTTTCCACCCATCCGCCCCAGTCCAATCATTCCAAGTTTCATTTAGAATCTCCGGGCATTGATGTCCGATCTAACAGGCCGATATTCGGAAAATACCACCGAATCTCTACATTCAGTTACGATCGAGATTCTTTTTGATATGGTGCTACCTTCGAGTTGATGTAGCGGGAATTGTGACTGTCCACTCACCATCAGCAACAATAGCCAAGGCATACAATCCTGGCTCTACCCCAAACACATAGTCCGGGGAGAAATTAATCAGTTCAGCTCCGGACCATCTTCCATCGACAACTGAGGGGTTGGACTCCATGTTCACGTCCACCATCATTTCAGTATGGCTCCCGTCGGACTTCAGCAAGTAAGCTTGGAATATTTTCGAGCCTGTATGTTCCATGCTAATTTTGAAGTTTCCTTTTATGAAGTCGATCCATTTAATTACGCCCTGGCCTGAACCTTGCCACTCTACCGGCGGTTGCTTACCCCCAGGTGGATCGCCCTGAAGTAGATCGATGGTCCATGGGCCGTCGGCGGTAACCTCAATTGAAACTGTACCGGGTTCAAGTAGTTCGAATATGCTTTCTTCCGATAAGCCCTGTTTTCCTTCACCGGGATCACCGCTGAAATCAGAGGCCTTGTATACCGAATGTGCTACGGAACCGGCAAAATTCCCTGTCTCTTTGAAACTGACCTGTGTAGCGTCTGGTCCAACCAAATTTACTCCGAAATCGCCAGAACCTTCGTGCCCACTCCGTATGATAAGAACTCCACTGTTGATGATTACATCGTCAAGCGTTGTATCACCAGAACCACTGTAGGATTGGATGTCTGTGCCCGAAGTGGAGTCGCTATCCAAAGAACTTTGCGCTTGAGAGGAAATTTCGACTAAGGGGAACTCTTCTTTCACAACAACTTCTTCGCCACCTCCTGATGATACCGAACGGAATATCACTATCAAAACAATCAGTCCTGTTAAACCCAGGACCCATTTGATTTTTTTACCCATGCGAAACTACTCCTAAGCGCCGTTAGACCTCTGCGCTACTAGATTATTTTAGTCTGCCCCAAAGACTTGTGCTGCTTACGTTTGATCTTTATTCACTAAGTCGAAAGTAATTCAATCACTTAGAGCACCTTGTGTCTTTTTTGGTCGTTACTTGAATTATTGATCGGGGATTAATTTTTCCCGAAACTTGATATTTGGAAGTTGCACAGGTTGCTTACAAGACAGGAGAAGCCGCTCGGGACTGTTCAAATAACTCATTTGTATCTATTAAATGGTTTGCTATGGAGAGGATAGCCTCATCCCGTTGGTTGTTGTCTGCGTTGTAATTGACCAAATCACGGTAGTAAGCTCCCGGGCCAATCAGCAGGCCGTCGACCCCATGGGTTCGTGCGGCAAGGCGTGTGATACCTTTTTCGTCTGCAGTCAAGCCATTAACATTGTTGGTTGAGAAATCACCAGATGTGCAGAGTAGGACTTTACTTTGGCGGCCGTCGATATGTCCCTGTGCTGCCAGTGTTGCTACGAAGGATTCGATACCCTCCGGATTGAAGGCCCATATTGCAGGATCAACTCCTGCATCTTGTAACTGTTGGATCGCTTTCACGAGCAAGTTGGCGCGGGCTTTCATAGGGTTGCCGAAGCTTTCGATCTGAGTGGCAGTTGGGGAACTGTCGAGCTCTACAATCAGCTGGATTGATTCCTTTCGGGTACCGTCTGACAAGTTTTTTAATTGTTTTAGAAGCTGTTTCCGAGTGTCGTGAGAACTGTCAGGGTTGAAGCCTAGTTGTATGCCGATATAGTCTACGAATAAATGACTCAGGGTCTTCATCCCATTTCCCGGTGATGCGGAAGTGGCTATCGACATCGCCTTTGCTCGGAGCAAAACTGACTCGCCAAGATCACCGTCAGCCCAAATAGCGACGCTGGGTTTGGGAAGTCCCTGCTCGATAGCGGCCCTGATTCCTTCGAACACAACGCGCTTTAGTTCTGCTGCCCGTTCCCGTTCAGCCGATGAGGGCTTTCCCGTCACACCGAGCACATCTGCGTATAGGTCGACTCGCTCATCGAGCGTGAGGAGGAATAGAGAGAGCGGCTCTTTTATTGAACTAGTCAAATGCCCAAGGGCTCTTTGATGTGAACTCTATCCAAAAATTTCTTGTATTCCATATTGGAGTTCTTCGACTGCATTGTGACCAAATCGAAACTGATTGACGTTTTGACCATATTGCGCCATAGTCTCAAAATCACCTTCTGCCAATGCTCTAGTCAACTGTTCAAAGGTGTAAGTGGCGTTAGGCACTGGCAAATCATCGTGTTTCCCTGAGACGAAGCACAGAACCGAATAGTTGTTCGGTCCGCCTTTGTAAAGTTGTCCCATTGAGTGCAAATAGCGAGGGCCATAACTGAAAGTAGTTGCAGCTCCTGTTTTCTCGGATATGGCTGAACGCAACTTCATGAAAGCTTCGGTTAGTGCATCTGACTCAGGCATGAAAGCCGTTAATGCGACGTACTGTGGAGGGGTGATTGAGCCAATTGCATGTAACCCTTGGGCCAAGTTGCTTGTTTTGATATCTGATCTGTTTTCATACAATTTTTTTTGAGCTTTGATCTTTGAGGATTCGACATCTGGTTGATCAAATGGATAAATTCCGATAAGAGCAGATGCTACTGTTGTTGCGAATTGCCACCTGAAAAACTCCCCCGCGATTTCGTGTATATCCGCTGTAAAAGGTTTGATTACGAACACAGGATGCCCAGCGCTATTTAGTCTTGTTATAAGCGCTAGGTTTTTTGATTCTTTTTCGGCGGTATCGAAAATAATGAATTGACGATCCCTTCCATAGTTGGCTGGGTCAAGGGCAGGTTCGTTGACTATCGGGATAAGGCCCTCTCCATTCTTACCGGTCGATTCTGCAAGTAGCTGTTCGACCCACATCGAAAAGGCCGAATATTTTTTCGAAGTGATCAGTGTGACCTTATCTCGCCCCTGGAGTGCATTACCTGCCAGAAATGCGCCAAGTGCCAAGCCTGGATTATCTTTTGAATCGGATTGACATTTTTGTGCCATAAGCGCGGAAGACTCAGCGAATTTTCGTATATTTAACCCGGCCGCCGCCGCTGGCACCATTCCAAAGGCGCTTAATGCCGAAAATCGTCCACCCACGTCTTCGGGAGTTGGTACCCATGTTCCAAATTCACCTGCCCGCGCCCGTTCAGATAGTGGTGTTCCGGGATCAGAAAGGGCAATGAAATTTCGTCTGCTCACTGGATACTTCGCATCGGGGTTTCGCAAAGAACGGAAATATGATTCCAGTGACAAGGTTTCTATCGTTGACCCAGATTTGCTAGATATAAAGAACAGGGTTTTGCCCGGATTAAGCTTCCTGGTGATTTCCTTGATCGTTGTGGGTATTACTGTGTCCAGAACATGGAATCTCACACGTGGGGGTTCAGCTCCTAAGGAACTGGAGAAAAGTCCATTGAGCGCGCGCGATGCCATGCTACTTCCACCCATACCGAGCAGGACGATATCCGAGAAGCCGTCTGCTACGATCTGATCGTTGAGACTTTCGAATTGACCAGCTAAGTTCGATAATTTAAACGGCAGGTCCAGCCATCCCAATGTTTTTTCAGGTGGCTCGGCTCCTATCGATGGCTCGGGCCAAAGATTGGAGTTTCGGCTCCAAAGGCTAGACGCAAACGAGGTGCAAACAAGACGTTCAAGCGCCACAGTTACCGAGTTCTGTTCGTCAACCAAATCGACTATCTCCAGTTGGCTGAATAATCTGCCCTTGGTTATCTATCTGAGGACTTGTAATTTCTTATCGATTCGATTTAGCAGAGACTCATACGAATCGGCAAATGTTTTGACCCCAGCGATCAACAGATCGTGAGTAATAGAATCAATAGAAACTCCCGCTTCAGCGAGGGCTTTCATTTCAGACCGGGCTTTATCGTATCCGATAGTTAAATTAGATCCTGGGTTACCGTGATCTTGGAAGGCCGTCATGGTGGCCTCAGGAATGGTGTTGACTGTATCTGGTCCCATTAATTCATCTATGTACATTGTGTCGGGGTATAGAGGGTTCTTTACTCCTGTAGATGCCCATAACGGCCGTTGTACTTGTGCACCTGTTGTGTGCAGAGGGAAGAATGATCCTCCTCCGCCGAGGTTTCGATCAAATATTTCATTGAATTTTCCATATGCAAGTTTAGCGTTGGCAGTGCCTATTTTCCCTTGGAGCTCGTGTTCTTGAGGGAGTGCGTTATCGACAGACGTGTCGACTCTGCTGACGAAGAATGAGGCAACAGACGCTACGGTTGACGGCATGCCTTTTCCAGACTGAGCAAACTGAGTTAAACCTTCGATATAGGCGTAGGCCGCCGCAGTGTACGCATCAATTGAGAACAGTAACGTAACGTTTACGTTGATCCCCTCTGATATCAAGATTTTTATAGCAGGTATGCCCGCTGGGGTTCCGGGCACTTTGATCATGACATTAGGGCGATTTATTGCTGCCCACAATCGTCGAGCTTCAATGATCGTGCCTTCGGTGTTGTGGGCAAGAACAGGCGAAACTTCAATACTGACATAGCCATCTTGATTATGGTTGCGGTCGTATATGGGTTTGAAGACATCGGCAGCGTCGCGAATATCTTCTACTGCAAGTCGCTCAAATATAGTCTCGCGATTAGCCCCATCCTTAGCATATTCGATTAGCGATTTATCGTAAGTATCGCTTTCAGCTAGAGCTTTATCGAATATCGCAGGGTTCGAAGTAACGCCAGTCACTCCGATCTCGATAAATTTCTGGAATTCCCCGGAAATGAGCATCTGACGGCTAATAGAGTCAAGCCAGATTGATTGACCATTCTCTCTTGCCTTTTCAATGTTATTCATATTTTTGGTGTTCGTCTGCCCGTCATTATTTGCCCTATTGCACTGTTGATGAAAAATACGAGTCCTATTGATTTGAAAGTTGGGTTTTTTCGATAGCTGTGACTTTGTCCAGTCGCCTTTGGAAGCGAGGTTCGTTCACCTCTAGTTGAGCATTGATAAACGATTTTACGAGGTCTTCAGCTAACGATACACCGACCACACGGGCGCCCAAACATAAGACGTTCATATCGTCATGTCGAACCCCTTGGCCAGCCGAGTATGTATCGTGGCACAAGCCTGCTCTGACACCTGGGAATTTATTAGCTGTGATTGTCGCTCCCACTCCACTTCCACATATGATGATTCCTCGTTCTGCATTGCCTGCTTGTACAGCACTTGCTACGGGAGCAGCAAAATCGGGGAAATCGTCTTGAGGGTCAAATTCGTGAGCTCCTTTGTCCATGATCTCGTGTCCCAGACTTTTAAGAAGTTTAGCTATGTCAGATTTGAGTTCGTAACCACCATGGTCGGCGCCGATTGCCACTTTCATTACAGCCCAGCCTGTTCGTGTAATCTAAAACCTAGTTGAGTGAATCATTTTCGACGTAAATTCCATATTTTGCTAGCCGAAATATCGGTTCTTTGGGTTTTGTTGGGCACACCATCTACCAATAGCGACCAGCGCCTGCGACTTTGACCCGGACGGAATAAAGGGAAGTGTCGCCACATATGTAAATGCGCTTTCCGTCCTTGTCTCCGAATACGAGATTCGCGGTTGCCTGCTCAGGAATTAGGATTTTCCCCAATAAAGACCCGTTGGGGGAATAGCACTGCACTCCATCTCTGGCGCTCGTCCATATGTTTCCACGTTCATCGACTCGTAAACCGTCTGCCGCTCCGGGTCGCACTTTTGCAAACAATCGTCGGTTCGACAATGTGGCTGCATCTTTGGCCACATTGAATACCGTAATATCTCTGGGTGCACCGGTGTCCGCCAGATAGAGCATTGTTTCGTCAGGTGAAAATGCAAGTCCATTGGGTCGGTCAGCGACATTATCTACAATTGAAAGCTCTTTCGATTTAGGGTCAAATCTGTAAGTGAAGTTACCTTCCAACTCTGATTCGCGCTGATTACCTTCACGATCTGAAAGGATTCCATAAGGAGGGTCTGTGAACCATATAGTTCCATCCGATTTCACGACGAGATCATTTGGGGAGTTAAGGCGTTTGCCCTGCCAGTTATCTACAAGGCACGTCACAGAGCCATCTGGTGCTGTGCGAGAAATTCTGTTGGCAGCATGTTCGCATGAAACAAGTTGACCTTGTTGATCACGGAAGTGACCGTTCGTGTTGTTGCAAGGCTCTCGAAATACCGTAGTATCCCTCGAATGTGCATCGAACTTTAATATACGGTCGTTAGGAACATCAGACCACAATACGTAATCACCTTCAGGGAAATACACAGGGCCTTCAGCCCATTCACAACCGGTCCAGTGTTTTTGAATTTCCGTGTCTCTATCAATCAGTTCGAGAAAAAGATCATCGATCACTTCAATACCCTGCAGTAAATCTTCGGGTGCAATCGTAGAACGGTGATTTGGAAATGTCTTGGGTTCTGCTGTCATGGTTCTTTCCAGTTGGATCTATTAGTTCGGAACAGTAATCGTCTGAGAAAAATCTCAAGGTTAACTAGATTGGGGCCGGAGTGCTCCCGCAGTATTAAGTTTGATGCTCCATATTGAGCTTGTGGCACCAATAAATAGCGTTTGGTTGTCTGGCATACCAAATGATAAGTTGGCAGCTACTTCAGGGGTATGGATTTTTCCCATTAAATCGCCTGTTGGGCTGAAGACCTGAACACCATCTCCTACAGCTACCCAAATGTTGCCATCGACATCCGATCTAAACCCGTCTGGAACGTATGGATTAACTTCAGCGAACAATCTGGGATTTTCCAAGTGATCCCTCTTTACATCGAACGCCATCAACTGATGAGGTCTGAACTCGCCATGTGTGCGGCCGGTATCGCCGATGTAAAGAATTGATTCATCTGGCGAAAATGTGATCCCGTTCGGTTTATCGAAATCTTCGCTCACTAATGAGATATCAAGTGTTTCTGAGTCTACCCTAAACACCCGATTCCGATCTTGTTCAGGTATTTCTCCGTGCCCCAGTTCGGGGTGCAAAAATCCATAATCTGGGTCTGTGAACCAAATCGAGCCATCCGATTTAACCGCTACGTCGTTTGGCGATGTCAGTTTTCCACCATTAAAAGAATCAGCAATAGTTATCATGGTTCCGTCATGCTCTTCACGGACAACCGATCTCCCACGCGTTAAGCAGGATAGAATCCTGCCTTCGTTATCAACTGTATTTCCATTTGAGCAATCTGATGGTTGACGGTAAATTTCGAAGCCTTTGAGTTCGCTCCAGCTTACGATTCGATTGTTTGGGATGTCACTGACAATCACCTTATTCTGATCTGGTATCCAGCAAACACCTTCAGCAAAAGCCAGGCCGTCGACGAGCAGATCCAGTTTCGGGTTTGTTCCGAGGGCTCTCTGGAATTTATCATCGAATATTTCAAACTGTGCTAACGCTGTCATGAGGAACGTCTCCTGAGCCGATTATGGTCATTTACTCCCTCTGCGAGAGTATCATCCGTATCTTGAATTGACGATCAGTTCAAACCGTTGTGCGGCTAATATCATTACTGAATATTACTTTCTATACAAAGGTGCGCAGTCGAGTGGTTTTGGAAATGCCAGGCAAAAGTGAACCAAATTTGTTTCAGGCCGGGGCTGGAAAGGTTGTTATTACCCCTCCTGTAGGGTTTGTAATCGGCGGCCCTGAACATCCCGAACGTGTATCTACTGGCATCGCTGATGATCTTCTTGCGCGAGTAATTGTTCTCGAATCACAAGGAAATCGAATTGCATTAATTAGTCTCGACGTATGGGGACTTGCGAAACCAGTATTGGATTCGATAAAACGTGCAATCACCGTGTCTACACATATACCTGAAGATTCGATCTGGCTTACGGTTACTGGTAACGGAACAACCCCTCCACTTTGGCGGGATGAACCTCTATACGCGAATTACACAACTTACTTGCCCGAGCAGGTGAATGGAGCTGTGCAGGCTGCCTTGCGTTCCATGGAACCAGCCTCAATGGGATCGACAGGCATACTTCTTCCGGAAGTTTCAACTTTTATTGATGGCCCTGGTCTACCTGGAAATCCTGCGCTATTTGTGGTGGCAATAAACCGCGCTGATGGAACAGGAATAGCCCGTCTAATGAATTTCGCATGCCCGGCCACCATAACCGGACCATCTACCATGTGGACGGCTGATTACCCTGGTTATGCATGTTGGGCGCTCGAACAAAATGGTGGTGGGTTATCACTATTCTCACAGGCACCGTCACACGATATTCGCCCGTTTGACTGGTGGATTCAAAACACTGATCCGACCCACTCTGCTCGAAATCCCAAGGACGTGCATGCGTTCGGTTTGTTACTCGCGACCCAAGCAGACAACGCAGCCGCTGAAACGGTACAGCGGAGAAATGTTGAAATAGCAATTCGCGCCGACGAGGTCACTGGCATACAAGTACTGCGCGTCGGAGATGCTTTTTTCATTTCTACTAACAAACCACAGCCAAACAAATTTGCAAGGAGGTTGCGTCGTCATTTTCCCCATTCCAATACTATTGTGACGGCAAACCTGTCGGGTGGTTTGTTCGATTCTAAGGCAACGTTCGACCCTCGAGGAATAAGACGTAGTATCGCTTTACTTAATGAGCTTGGTGCTACCTAATTGTTTATATGGTGGTATAGCTTGATTCCGTGTGCTACTTTCACTTATCTCAGTGATATATGGTCGACTGAACGCTAAAAACCGTGAAGGACATATACCTTGACGAAAATTTCTCTGATCGGCGCTGGTAGCGTTGTATTTGCTCGACGACTGTTGCAGGACATCGTTTGTGTTCCGGAGCTTTCTGATTCGACGGTTTCTTTGATGGACACTGACTCAGAACGACTTGGTCTTATGAGTAAGTTTGCTAACAAGCTTGTTCGCGATACAGGCACAAACATTAATGTTGAAACCACTACCGAAAGACGAGAAGCTCTCCATGGCTCCGACTACGTTCTGACAACCATCCGAGTTGGCGATAGTTACGAGCGCGACATTGGAATTCCGCTGAAATACGGTGTGGATCAGTCGGTTGGCGATACTATTGGCCCCGGTGGTGTGTTTAAGGCTCTTCGTACCGCTCCGGTGCTTATAGATATCTGTGAGGACATTGCAGATGTCGCTCCGGATGCTAATTTACTGAATTACACCAACCCGATGGCGATTGCGTGTTGGGCGATAGCTGAAGCGACTGATGTTCCAACGATTGGTCTTTGCCATAGTGTTCAACACACAACGGCTGACCTTGCCAATTATGTTGGAGTTTCGAAAGAACGAGTTAAGGGTTGGGTTGCTGGTATCAATCACCTCGCTTGGTTCCTGCGATTTGAAGTTGATGGTCAAGATGCCTACCCGAAGTTAATTGAGGCCATGCAAAACCCTGACATTTTTTCTCAAGATACCGTTCGATTCGAGGTGATGAAACAGTTCGGTTATTTCGTAACAGAGTCAACTCGTCATATGTCTGAATATACGCCGTACTTTCGAACTAATGAACAAACGATTGAAGATTTCAACCTGGACCAAATTCGTCAAGATTTACAGAGGCGTACTATTCGAGTTGACGACCACTATGGCCAGCTTCTTGAAGATGCCAATACCGACCGTAGACTTACAGCTGAGCGTTCAGATGAATATGCTTGCCAGATCATCGAGGCGATGGAATCTGACCGTCCAATCGTGATCAACGGAAACGTTCCGAATGAAGGACTTATAGACAATCTACTCAACCTGAGTAGTGTCGAAGTGCCGATTCTTATCGATAAGCTTGGATTCCACCCCATGGCTGTTGGTGAACTTCCGGGACAGCTTGCGGCCCTGAGTCGATCGAATCAGGCAGTACAGCAAATGGCTGTAAACGCGATTCTCGATGGCGATAAAGAGGCAGCGTTTCATGCCATTGCACTCGATCCATTAACTTCAGCTGTTCTATCTCTTGGTGAAATTCGCGAGATGTTTGATGAGATGTGGTCAGCTCATGGAGCGGAACTGGCTTCCTACTCGTAATGCTATCAACGATGCGAGCGGCAGTGGCCACAGATTTGGGAGTCATCAGATGCGAAGAAGTTCAAGTCCCAAGCATTGGTGGAAACGAGGTGTTAGTTCGTACGCTTGCTGCGTCAATCTGTGGCAGCGATCTGCATATGCTGGACACCGGATGGGCGATGCATGCTTTCCCAGCTATGGCAGGGCATCCGGGACATGAAGCTATGGGTCAAGTTGTTCAATCTCGCTCAGATCGCATTGCTGAAGGCGATCTCGTTCTCACTACCCCGCATATCTGGAACTCACGCTGCTTCGCTGAGTATCAGGCTGTGGATGATGCCCATGTACTGAAACTTTCACCAGGTGTTGATGTCGACATAATCACACTGGCACAACAACTGGGAACAGTCGTTTATGCGGCCAAACGTTTGCCAGCAAATCTTCAAGGCCAATCGTGCCTGGTAATCGGGCAGGGCAGTGCTGGACTTTTTTGGGATTTCCAACTGAAGCTACTTGGGGCTGAGAAAATTATTTCAATCGAACCTCTGTCCTGGCGTCGGGAGTTGGGTCTTAGCTATGGCGTTGATCAGGCAATTGATGTAGTCGGAGATGTTGCGGTTGATGCTGTGAAGGATATGACAGATAGTTTAGGGACAGACCTTGTAATCGAAGCGGTTGGATCAACCGAAACTTTATCTCAGGCGTTTCATTTCGTCCGCGATGAGGGCAACGTCGTGTTGTTTGGTCTCCCGGAATCTGAAGGTCCGGTGCCATTTGATTATTCTCAGATGTTTAAAAGCCGCGCAAATGCTTTTACGGTGCTGGGATCACAAGACGAGAAAGGTCTCAAAAGTTATATAGAGGCGGTACGTCTTATTAGCAGCGGTCAGATCGATGTTAACCCAATCATCTCTCATCGAGTCAACATTGCCGATATAGATAGCGCGTTCGAGGTTGCAAGAGAGCGAGTTGACGGAGCGGTTAAAATCGGAGTTACATTCGATTAAATAAGTAAGAAATTTGTGTAATCCACAGAATGAGAGTGCCGTGAACGCCGAGATTATATTTCTGAGACTTTTACATATCGTGCCTGGGGTCATCTGGGTCGGCGGCACGATATTCTTTGCTTTCGTACTTCAGCCAGCATTATCAAAAACAGGTTCTAACCATTCTGGGGCTGTGATGCGCAGCATGGTGAAGCCAATGCTGGCGCTGATTCATTCGACGGCTTGGATGACCATAATTTTCGGCTTGGCTTTGGCATTTCGGGTGCGGGATCCTTTATTCGACTTTCTTTGGTCAAGTAATTGGGGGATCGCTATTTTTTTGGGGTTTGTCACAGCTATCACTGGTTATGGGTTAGGGGTCATCTCTGGGCGATATAGTAAGAAAGTAATGGATGTTAGTGCGGTTACTTTGGAATCTCCACTTCCGCCTGTGCAGGAGTCTGAGGTGCGGGACTTGCAAAATAGAGCGATGACGTTGTCTAAAGTCTCTGCCTTATTCGTGGTATTTTCTGTTGTAACCATGGCACTGGCACAACATATTTAGATAAAGCTAATTTGGATCATCCGTTCGTGTTAATACGTGTAATTGCTGAGGTTCTCTAGACGTACAATCCTAGCTGGCCGCCTCCCATCAAAAACAGTCCGGAGGGGTTTTCGCCCGCATAAACGGAATTTTCGGCTGGATCGAAGCTCGACATAAGGCGATGCCCTTCTGGTGTGCGTTGCCTGCTAATCCTCCGTGCTTCTTGAGACGCTCTAACTATTAAATCCGTACTCCACATTTCTCTCTGATTGATATTCGTGCTGGGAGAGATTTTTACTGTGAGTGGTGCTTCTTGTGCGGAATATTCTTCCGTAACCAAGCCATTTAGTGTGTCAATGTGGGATGTGGGATTTGAAATTCGATTCTTCGATTTGGCGTGAGGTACCTGAGAGTACATGCATGTGGGCGTGAATTTGACTTTGATGCGCTTTCAGACCAAAGTTTACGATCACACGATAACCGTACTGATGGCAATACTTATTGCTCATTTCGACAGCGAGCTTCGCAGATTCGATCAAGGTATCCGAAGACCAGAGTTCATCTTGGGTTAAGTGTTCAACTGGAACTACCAGCAGCATCACCTTTGCCCATTTCAGCCGATTGCGAAAACACACCGCCTCGGTTCGACTGGTGGGTCGTTTTTCCCATAAGGCGGGACTGTCTCCATGTACGATTTCACAAAATACGCAGGAACGTTTCGCCGGCAAATCAGATGTCATTTTCGACGTGCTTTTTTTTGCGTTGTCCTTGGGCGAGGTGAAGCACCTCTATGTCTGAAATCAGGGGCTGACAAATAGCGTTCTGCCACAACTTTGGCGTCGGTAAGACGCGAAACTATTGCTTCTGAGTAACGGGATGTGATTCGAGATTCCGAATCTCCGATAGTTTCGAGTGCTATTCGGCTTGTGAATACAGTAGGCATAATCGCGTCGTGTCTGTGTACGATCAACTGGTAGAGTTTCTCTTCCGCCCATGCAGTCGATACTTCCGCTCCAAGATCGTCGAGTATTAGTACGTCTACATCGCGGACCTGAGCGAATATGTGATCAAATGACTTTTCACCGGCCGGCCCATAGGATCTTCTGAGATCGTCAAGCAGGTTGGGAATGAATTTGAAAAGGACTTTACGACCCTGTTGAATGCTCTCTCCGACAATGGCGGCTGCGAGATGTGTTTTGCCTACCCCGGTTGGGCCTGCGAGGTATAACCACCCTGACGGATGGTCCGCAAATACCTTTGCTGCTTCGAAAGCTTCGGAGAGGGAACGTTTCTGGGCTGATGTGGCTCCGCTTGCCCCTTTAGATGTGAAACTATCGAACGTCATTGATTCGGCCAAACGGATATCTAGGCCTGAGTGTCTTATATCAGGAGTGCCGCTACCTGGCTTTATGTGTACTAATTTTGAAAAATATGGGTCACCTAACCTCGTGCGTAGGCGATCGTTTAACTCATCGAAACGCTGTCCGGTGGTAACCATAGTTGGTAGCCGTCGGTTGTAGCGGTGAGTAAGAATTTGATCAAGCTTTTCGTCTGCCCAAGGTGTTCCAGATTGGGCTCCTAAGTCATCGAGAATGAGTATTGGAGCCTCTATGGCTTGCAGGAATATGTCGTCAAATCGCGCACCGCTTGCCGGATCGAACGCTGATCGTAGGTGATCTAGGAGATCGGGTACGGATATAAACCTTACAGGTTGGTTGGTTTCCACTAGGGCGTTACCAACCGCAGCGGCGAGTAGTGTCTTGCCGGTGCCCGATGGCCCACAGAGGACTAGCCATCCCTGTCGATCAGAAACGAACTTTTGAGCGGCGTGGTAAGCCTCGCGAAAGCTTGAGGGTTCGGAGAATGTGTCACTGGAGCCAAGTTCGACTGCATCAAACGTGAATCGCTCTAGTGGCCCAAGATCCGAGTACTGTCTGATGCGGTCTGAGGATTTCACTCCCCAGACCTTCTCCTGACACTGGCAAGGAATCACTGTCCGGGCAGATGCAGGAGAATTTTCTTTCGGCGCGACAACAAACCAGCGTTTGTCGTCGCAGATGTCGCAATGAACCTCGGCGCTAGTTAGCTCCTCGAGCTCGCTGTCGTTTGAGGTACTCTCTGTAGAACTGGTCTGACCGATCCTCTTTAAAATCTCGTTCAGCGGTTCCATCCCTTCCATCGTCAAGCTCCTCAGGTCTGCCTTCCATCGCCCAACGGCGAAGTATTGCAGCTATATAATTCCAGTTTCTTGCGTTTGCTTCCGCCGCCTTGCGTATTGCCAAAAGTACTTCGTCTTCTGGATGTTCCTCCAGTGCTGTTCGAATGTTTTCTGCGATTAGCGGAGTCATATGCCCCACGTTCTGTTCGTAAAACGTTACCGCATCCAACTTGTCTAAGGCTGCGTCGGTGTTTGGCCAAGTTTCTGCTGATTCGTAACGTTTCGTTGCAATATCCATTCCACTGCTTACCAGTGCCCGTCTAACGGGTTCGGTATTTAGAAAAATTTGGCTCTGTGAACCATCTGTTTCTATGACCATTAATATTCCGTGATTCGATGCAGAGTTAACTGCAGACTGGACCAACTCTTCAAGTTGCCGACCTGATGTATGTAGCATAGCCGCTACTGTGCGATCAGAATAAAGATCTGCAAACGATATAGATGCGGGAACTTTTCGTTGGCGGTGCAACTCGTGAATCGTTCGAAGAATCACCTTAAGCTCGTCCAGCGAATCGATTTCTTCTAGTAGCGAGGCTAGGAGTGGATCAGGAACTGGTGTGAAATTTACACCCCGAGGGAATCCTTCTTTCACCGTCCAACTCCCAGGCCAGGTACATAGGAAGGTGCAGTTTGAGTCTGATATGACAACTCTTCAAATATTCCTACTGCATCGCGAACTTTCATTTCTACTTCGTCAGTTGGTCCGTTCCTATGTTTGGCTATGATCAGGGTTGCCCTATCTCGGGGATAAGGCTGGGTAGGGTTTGACTTGTTCCACTCTTCTTCGGTTATGAATTTCTCCTCTCTGTGTATGAACATTACGACGTCAGCGTCCTGCTCAATTGAGCCGGATTCTCTGAGGTCCGAAAGCATTGGGCGGTGTGAAGTGCGGTGCTCTACCGCGCGGCTTAGTTGTGAGATAGCTAAAACAGGAATCGTTAGGTCTCGCGCCATCCCTTTCATTTGTCGGGAGATTTCAGAAACTTCCTGAGCGCGGTTGCCATCACGCCGACCGTTTGAGCCTCCATTGATCAATTGCATGTAGTCAACAATCAAAAAATCCAGTCCGTGAGTCATCTGTAATCTGCGAGCTTTACCACGCATTTCAGCAACTGTTTGGAAGGGTGTGTCATCTACATAAATTGTGAGATCTGAGAGGAGCCCGATAGAGTTAATTACTTGGTCTTCTTCGCTAGGCGATTGAATTCGGCTTCTAATTTTCTGATGATTCACTCTTGATTGGGCAGCCAGCAAACGCATTGCAATTTGTTCTCGACCCATTTCAAGCGAAAATATTCCGACCTTGTATCCGGCTTTGGCTGCACTGAGGGTGAAGTTCAGGCCCATCATCGATTTACCGACTGATGGTCGGGCCGCAAGGACTACCATGTCGGATCTCTGCAGCCCCCCGACAAGAAGGTTATCTAAGCGCTTATATCCTGTGACTATTGGCGAAGTAGCTTGCTGACCATCGACCTGATCAAGGGGTGAAGATTCTTCTAAGTAGGGTATTAGTGAATCAGCCAGTGGGACAAAATCTCGATTTTGTGATCCTTGACGAATTCCATATAAAGCGTCTTCAGCAGCTGTTAGTGCGACATCTACATCTGGGTCGTCGTTATAACCGATATCTGCGATTTCGCCTGCAGCTTGGATGAGCCTACGCATAGTCGCAGTGCGGTGAACTAAATTGGCGTAGTGTTTAATATGAACAGAGGTTGGTGTCACAGTAACCAGGTGCGAAAGATAGGCGGGCCCCTCGCCCTCTAACATGCCTCGATTATCCATTTCATGTGTAACTGTGATCTGGTTAATCGCCTCATCTCGTTGGAAGAGGTCATAGCAAACCTCGAAGCACTGGCGATTGATTTCACGGTAGAAATCTTCACCAGAGAGAAAGCCTGCGACTTGGGTGATCGTCATGCTGTCGATCAAGATTGAACCGAGAACTGCTTCTTCGGCATTTAAGTCATGGGGTGGTAGTTTGTTGGCTTGCATCGGTATCAAGCACTATACCTTGCATGCGGCGCGAAATTTAAGACCCAAACGACATTGGGTTGCAGGAATTTCCTTGGCATTTTTTGGCGTACAGGAAATTCAACTTATGTTTGCTGGAATTTAGAGGTTTAACAAGTCTAATAATAATCTGTTGGTGCAAAATCGCAAACTACTTAATTCACACTTTTCGTTAACCATTACTCTTCTGATTTCTCGTTTGAATCTTGCGTAGTGTCGTCACTTGATTCTGAGTCATCAGATGATTCATCAGATTCTTCCGAAGACTCAGATGCTTCTTCGTCGATTCGTGCTTCGGCTGCTGCCAAGACATCTTCGAAAGATGGGTCAAGAACGTTGGTATCCTCTTCGGTAAATGATGCTGTGGCTTCTTCCATCTGCTTGTTTAGTTCGATAGATGCATCGTCGGCCACTACTTCTACAACGAGAGTCGTGGAAACGCCGTCAACGAACCTTGCCGGAACCTTATAATTGCCAATCGCACGAATGGGTGCGGGGATCTGTATTCCCTTACGATCGATTTCTCTGTTGGCCATTTCACCAAGTTTTTCAGCGATCATCGTGTTTGTGACAGAACCGTAAAGACGCCCTGTTGGACCGGTTCGAACTTCTATACGAATTTTTTGTTCCTTGAGAGCGTCAGCGACTTCTTGCCACTCTTTAGCTTCCAGAAGACGTCTGTCTTCTGCTTGCTGGCGTAAGCCCGCTGCGCGGCGCAGTTCGTGTTCTGTTGCAATTACTGCGTAGCCTTGTGGGATGAGGTAGTTCCTGCCAAAACCGTCTTTTACTTCCTTAACATCACCTGCACGTGCGGTCGGGCGGACATCCTGCAAAAATAGAACTTTCAATTTTTCTCACCTTGTGCGTCCGATGGTAGGTTTTACGCTGTAATACAGCCGGTCGGCATGCCGACCCCAGTCCCGGTTTGGCGACTGCCATCACACTCACTGTGCTATATGTTGGTTTTTTCAAACAAGGAGCATAAGGCCTAAGCCAGTCTGTTTGTTTACCAACTATTTAAAGGTACAACAATGCTTGATCATCATCCACTAGGTAATTGGATTGCAGTACTTACAGAAACAGTATCTTGACATATATTTCTAAAATTTTGGATATCTAATCAATCTAAAGTCTCGGAATAGGATCTTATTCATGCCGATAACATCAATTTTTCATAAAGGTCTAGGTGAACCCGAAGCTCCAGTTCTTCTTTCCGACGGCAGCTGGGGAGTAGTTGAAATGAGCCCAGAAACAGGTTACGTTTCAGTCATTTCCAGTGATGGCCTAATAAAAGATGTTGTCGCCAAGACGGGGCGTCCAAATGGGATGGTTGTGGATTCTCATAGCACTTTATGGGTGGCTGAGTCAATGAATCCTCCATCGCTTAAAAAAGTTGAACTTAGTGGTTCATCTGAGTCGATTATTACTGGTGGTGATGGTGTGGAATTTTTATTTCCGAACGACCTAGCGTTTGGCCCGGATGGAGCACTGTACATGACCGACTCAGGAATTTCGCGACCTGTATTCCAGCAGGCGCGTGAAACAGGCCGGCTGAATTCTAAGATCGATGGGAAAGTGTTCAGAATTGATCTGGCCAGTAGAAGCGCAATCGTCCTTGATGATGGATTGCAGTTTGCTAACGGTTTGGCGTTTGGTCTGAATGATGCTGTGTACGTAACTACAACTCTAAACGGATTGGTTTATCGGTATGATTGGAAACATGATGGCACATTGGGACCGAGAGAAGAATTCACTGATTTAGTCGATCGAAATCAGGGATCAAGTTTTATAGAAGGAGATGGATTGGCAGTGGGGATGAACGGATTGTTATATTGTGCAGTTGTAGGTCAGGGAGATGTGACTGTTGTAGACACTGATGGTCGGGTAGTCGAACGTATCATCGTCGGTGGCGATCAGCCGACGAATGTTGCCTTTGGTCCAAGAGATAGTGGAGATCTTTATGTAACAGTTAAGGACGCAGGCACATTTGAACGGTATAAAATTGGCATAGCTGGTCTGCCACTGCACCTCTCAATTGTTTGATCTTAACAATTACGAATTTAGGAACCGGTATCGGCCGTACCTAAATTGGAAAAATCGTTTGAGATGACTTTTGTTCCAGCTATAAACCAGTTGACAGCGGCCGCGGCCACGTCTGGATCATACCTCGCCAGGTAATTCCCACAGTGTTCGGGTTCGGCAAGAGTTGAATTCCGAAGACGTTCATGCATTTGAACAGCCTGTTGGTGGCTCTGAATGGTGCTTTGTCTGCCTCGCAGTATTAATGTTGGCACATCGTGCATTTGATTAATCCTGCTCGCAGGGATGTCGCCGTCGCAGATGATCGTTGCATTGACGGCTCCAGGGGCAATATCAACAATTTTGCTGATCCAATGCGCTGCCTCCAAGCCTTCGCCCAATAGGAGAGTTGGCTCGCCAATTTCCCAAATCAACATCAGCAAATCATACGGTGAGGATACTTCAGCGAAAATAGCAGAGTGAGATTGCGTCAAGCCAGACACAAAATCTGACCAGTAATCTGGGGAGCTATCTGGTGCAACTATGATCATCGGCTGTGCTGCTTCAGAGCCAGGCCAAGCGTGGATTTGTAATGTTGAACCAGATTGCAGCATTACAGCGATTTGTTCTAGGTGACTCAATGACCTTGTTCTACCTGTCTTGTTGCGCAATTGATCTGATATCTTGCGCTGAGAATATCATTTTTATGGTCCATCACGTGGGGGAGAATGCCCGTACTCTCCGTTTCCTCGGGTGCGTCCGGTCATCATCAGCGGTATATTTGCCATCGCTACTTATCGAACAAGAAGACGGGGGTCAAATTTCGGACGTATATTTTAAATAAACGATTTGATTCAAAAAAAGGAGTATAGAAGTGACAACCGCAGATTGGGGATCTATTTACAAAGAAATGGGAGCGAAACCCGTCATCAACGCGACCGGGAGCGTAACTCTCTTAGGTGGTTCGACACCGGTGGCTGAAGTAAAAGCTGCAATGGACGCTGCTGATTCGGCATACGTCCCGTTGATTGAGTTAGAACAAGTAGCAGGCGATCAGATCGCAGAGATGCTGGGTGTTCCCGCTGCGTACATAACCTCTGGAGCTGGCTCGGCTCTAACACTAGCAACCGCAGCTTTTATGGCGGGGGCTGATGACGACAAGATACAACAATTGCCAGATACGACCGGAATGCCTAACGAAATCCTAATTCAAAAACGACAGCGTTATTGGTACGACCGTTGTCTCGAATTGGCTGGAGCAAAACTTGTAGAGTATGGCGACGAAAACGGCACTAGTGAGGACGACCTTAGAAAGGCTATATCAGAAAAAACTGCTGCTGTGCACCAAGTAATTTATGAGCAAAAACCGACTGATCCAAATGTTCTGACACTCGACCAAGTCATTGAAATAACTCATGCGACAGGGAAGCCAGTTTCAGTGGATGCAGCGGGACAAATTTACCCGCTTGAAAATTTCGGCAAGTACGTAAAAATGGGTGCTGATTTCCAATGCATTGCTGCCAAATACATGGGAGCACCCCATTCAACAGGATTCGCATTGGGTACCAAGGAGGTGATCGACGCGATCGGTCGTCATTCTTTCGTAGGTTACGAAGGTCGACGTATACGAGGCATTGGGCGTCCGCACAAAATCGACCGCCAGGAGATCATGGGAGTTGTTGCAGCTGTCAGGCGGTGGATGACCTTGAATCACGAAGATCGCCTTTCAAGTGCGGAAGCGCAGTCCCAATCCATCATTAAACCTCTCACAGGATTACCCGGGGTCACCGCTGAGCTAAATACGAACATCAAAGGTCACCAACCTTTTGGCGTTTTGGTAAGTGTAGATCCTGACGTCGTGGGATTTACAAATGATGACCTTGTCACAAAATTGCGTGATGGTGACCCGTCCATTTGGACTCGTGTTTCTTTAGATGCTCCTGTCTTGGAAATTCACGTTTTTGGTTTAGGAGAAGACCAGGCTGAACTTGTGGGTAATGCCATAGCAGACGCTGTCACGGGGTAGATCTCGTGTCGGTTTCACAAATGTGCATTAGAGGTGAAAAGCTAAAATTGAAAACGGCTGCTTGTGTCGCTTGTTGCCTGCACTTTAAAGGGAGTTTTCTGTGGTAGTTAAAACCGTAGGGATAATGAGTCCTGGTGATATGGGTAGTGGGGTTGGAGGCATCTTGGTACGAAGCGGACTGCGTGTGATCACCAGCCTTAAAGGTCGTAGTGAAGCGTCCAGTACTCGGGCTGCGGAACAGGGTATTGTTGATGTTGGCTCCCTGGACGATGTTGTGGCATCCTCGGACCTAATGCTTTCGATATTGGTGCCATCGGAGGCTCTTGCGTTTGCTGCGAGCGCTGCAGAATCTATTGTGCGAACAAATAGTCATGTGGCTTTTGCTGACTGTAATGCAGTGTCTCCGGCTACCGGCGTTAAAATTGGCAAAATCATTACTACAGTAGGTGGGATGTTTATTGATGCGGGCATCATAGGGGGATCTCCCAGAACTGGTGCAATACCTCGTTTTTATGCCTCGGGTGAACATGCAGGAATTTTGGCTGAGCTTGACGGAAAAGGTATATCTGTACCGGTGATGAGAGGGACGGTAGGCCGTGCGTCTGGGTTGAAAATGCTATACGCAGCATTGACAAAGGGAACTGCGGCTCTCCATGCCTCCACCTTGATGGCGGCAAAGTCTTTGGGACTTTTTAACGATCTGATTCATGAATTGGAGCAGAGTCAGTCTGGAACATTGACTGCCATGGGTCGAGTAAATTCGATATCAGCTCAGGCATTTCGGTGGATCGGTGAGATGGAAGAAATTGCGTCGACATTTGAAGATGCTGGTGTCACTCCTAACATCCATTCGGGAGCGGCCGAGACCTTTCAAAAAATCTCAGACTCTTCGATTGGTCGCGAGCGGGTGGGAACGGTTGACCAAGATCGAACACTTGAAGACACTGTCGCAGCAATGTTGGTGAAACTTGATTAGGAACCCTGTTAATAAGGACATTCAGCCGAAATTAGCTATCGCCAAAAGAGCATTTCTGCGCGGGATTAACTACTTTGATTTCTCTTTTGCCAGTTAGCGTTCTTCGGGTATTGAACACTTAGATATTTCGATCAAATGACTCTTCGCAAACTGATCCTGACTGTTTTTTTCGCTTCGGTTGTCATTAACGCAGTTTTGGGCATAGTTGCCTTGTTTGCAACGAACTTCGACGAAACTCAAACTGACATTCTCCTAACTTCTCTTACCATTTCTACTGCAAGCGTTTTGTCATTGGCAATGTTCCCGGCACGTGAACGAGGCCTTGTTAGCCCAATTCCATCCGTTGGTATCGGATTAACCATTTTGGGTTTTGGACTTTTTTTGGTCCTTATCTGGACTGACTTCGACGAATACAGCTTGGCCAAATTGGCGGCTTCGTTCTTGGTAATGGGGATTGCGGCCGGTTATGTGTCATTAGTTGCATTGGCTGTAATTAACCCAAAATTCTTCAATATAGTGCGCGGGGCGTACGTATTGGCCACAGTTTGGCAGGGTTTGTGGTCGGCGCGTTTTGGGGTGAACCTGAAGGCGAATTCTTACTTCGATTAATGGGTGTGATCTCCATCTTGCTAGCGGCTGCCACAGTGACGATCCCGGTGCTCCATCGTATTTATCGTAATGGAGCAACCACGATGAGTGGGCCGAGCCTAAAGCGAGTGCCCAGTCGTTGTGTGAGCTGTGGTGCGCAACAACTGGGGACTATTGATGGCCTGATTTATGCATGCGGTGCCTGCCAAACTCGCTTCCGCTCGGATATCTTGATTTAGCGACCGATGTCAGGCTTGAAATTACTGTGACTTATTCTCAGTGATTTGTGCAGTGAGTTTCTTAGATAGGGACATATATTCTGCAGCCACGGCATCGGATTCTAAAGCTGCAGGCTTCTTCGAGTTTGTATAGTCCGAACTCATCTCAGTTGCACCCAGAAACGGGAGATTCATCTCTTCTGCAAGTGCTTGGCCCCCTCCGGTACCGAACACTCCACCAGACAGATTTTCGACCACACCAAAGACGTTTAAATTCATCTTTTTGATCATGTTGATTGAGCGTTTCGCATCAAGCACCGCGAGCTCGTGGGGTGTGGTGACGATGATGAACCCGTCGAGATTTAATGTTTGCATAACAGTCAACGGTGCATCTGATGTTCCAGGCGGCAAGTCAACGATCATGTAATCAGGGTTCCCCCATTCGGTTGATTGCAAAAACTGATTGATTGCGTTGTGGATCATCGGGCCGCGCCAGACGATTGCTTCATCTTCGTTTTCCTGAAAGAACGCCATTGACATCACCTTGACACCGAAACGAGCAGGCGGGATGAGTTTTTCACCGTTCTGGACAGGACCTTCGGTTATCCTCAGGACTTGAGTTACATTTGGGCAGTCAATGTCGCAATCGAACAAGGCCACATCGTTATTCTGGGTTGCCAAAGTTACTGCTAAGTTAGTTGCAACTGTGGTCTTTCCAACTCCCCCCTTGCCTGAGTAAACACCGATCCTGGTTCCGATTCCCTCAAGTGATTGGGTGACACGCCGGCGTTCTTCGAAATTTTTACGGACCTGTGCTAAACGGGCTTCTTCTTGGGGGGTTAATTTTCTGGGTGACGACATCTTTATTTTGGTTTAACGAACGGTTCTTGTTTAAAGCCGTTCCCGATGCATTTGGTTGATCAGTCGATTCCAAGAAGACGTTTCCCGTCTTCTGTAATCATATCCGGGGTCCAGGGAGGGTCGAAAACAACATCAACTTGCACATCTTCAACATCGTCAATTTCCGCAATTCGCCACTCAGCTTGCTGGGCGATATAGGGCCCCATGCCACAACCCGGAGCTGTGAGAGTCATTTCGACGTGGACGTCACCATCTGCAACTTCTACTGTGTAAATTAGGCCTAAATCTACGACATTGACGGGAATTTCTGGGTCATAAACGTCTCGGAGCGCCTCTAGGACGGTTTTCTGCTCCAGCACTTCAGTTTCAGCCATAGTTATCTCTGTTATTCGTGAAGGTTTATGTATTAGAAGAACCGAATCATGGTAATTTTGCTTACGGTAAGCCTATCAGAGCAGCAGGCAATTGTTCATCGTATGTCAGGCGATCAACCGGTGTTAATAAGCTCTTTAGGGACACCATCTACGGCAGTTGGAGCAAGGTCGGCTTCCTTACCTGGTTCTGGATCTAAAGAATCGCCTAGGTCAACCAGTACTTTACGGAGGTCGACGACTTGGTCTCTAAGTAATGCTGCTTTTTCAAATTCTAATTCCCTCGCTGCTTTCTTCATCTGTTTTTCAAGGTCTTTCACTAAACGAACGAGATCGCTCTTTGGCAATGTTGCGGGTTTGACATGTGGTGTTTTGGCAGTTGCGAGCTGACGGGCATGCGAAGTGATTTCCTTGACAGATTTGACGATGGAAATTGGAATTATCGCGTTGGCATCGTTGTGTGCAGATTGAATTTCCCGTCGCCGATTTGTTTCATCGATCGCGAATCGCATCGATTCGGTGATTTTGTCTGCGTACATAACCACTGTACCTTCGACGTGTCTCGCGGCTCGGCCGATAGTTTGAACGAGAGACGTGCCAGACCTTAGATATCCTTCCTTATCTGCATCAAGGATTGCTACTAGTGAGACCTCAGGAAGGTCAAGGCCTTCTCTTAGTAGATTTATCCCTACAACTACATCGTATACGCCGAGTCTCAGGTCCCGTAGGATTTCAGAACGCTCCATTGTTTGGATTTCCGAGTGCAGATACTGAACTTTGGTACCTAATTCTCTCAGATAGTCAGATAACTCTTCGGCCATACGCTTTGTGAGGGTAGTTACTAAGACCCGTTCGTTTTTTGCCGTTGTTGCCTGAATCCTTTCAAGTAGATTGTCAATTTGCCCCTCAGTAGGTGCGATCACGATTTCAGGATCAACTAGTCCTGTCGGTCGGATTACCTGTTCCACTCGTTGCTCTTCATGCATACTCTCGTATGGCCCTGGAGTAGCAGATACATAGACGATCTGATTTATTCGGTCTTCGAATTCCTCAAACGCAAGAGGCCGATTGTCGATTGCCGAAGGCAGGCGGAAACCATAGTCGACAAGATTTGTTTTGCGAGAGATATCACCTTTATACATGCCACGGATTTGTGGCAAAGTTATATGGGATTCATCGATGAATATGAGGAAATCGTCGGGGAAGTAGTCGAGTAGAGTCCATGGTGCAGAACCGGGAGGGCGCCGTCCAAGCGGTCGAGAATAATTCTCCACACCAGGGCACGATCCGGTTTCTCTGAGCATTTCGAGATCAAAATGAGTTCGTTGTTCAAGCCGTTGGGCTTCCAGTAATTTGCCAGCTGACCTAAGCTGATCGAGACGTTCTCCGAGTTCTTCTTCGATATCTTTCAGTGCTTCTTTTAATTCATCCTCCGGTGTCACGAAATGTTTCCCCGGGAAAATGTCGATATGTTGAAGTTCCGCAAGCACTTCACCTGTCAATGGATCTAACTCAATGATTCGCTCAATCTCATCGCCAAAGAACTGGACTCTTACGGCCAATTCCTCGTAGGCAGGCATGATTTCCAGCGTGTCACCTCGAAGGCGGAAGCGTCCTCTAATCATTTCCATGTCGTTTCGTTCGTAGTACATGTCGATCAATTTTCGGACGACACGACGCAATCCCGGCTCCTCTCCTTTTTTTAGGCTAAGGACCACAGATCGATATTCCTCGGGAGAGCCTAAACCGTAAATGCACGACACGCTTGCGACTATTAAAGTATCCCGTCGTGTTAAAACTGCACGCGTTGCAGCATGCCGCAGGCGGTCGATCTCTTCGTTGACATCCGATTCTTTTTCGATGAACGTGTCAGATTGCGGAATATAAGCTTCTGGTTGGTAATAGTCGTAGTAACTTACGAAATACTGAACCGAGTTATTTGGGAAAAAGTCTTGAAACTCTGAGGAAAGTTGTGCGGCTAGGGTTTTATTGTGTGCAATAACGAGGGTAGGGCGCTGTACCTCCTCTATCACCTTAGCCATCGTGAAAGTTTTTCCGGATCCGGTCACACCCAGTAACGTTTGGTGATGGAACTGCCTTTTCAATCCATCTGCAAGTGCGTCGATCGCAGCTGGCTGATCGCCTGTTGGCTTGAAGCCAGCTTCTATTACAAATTTACCCGGGGTATTCGACATGTTGGAATTTTACTACGTGCTGATCCTTGACATAAATGCTATGTAGGGGAAATGGTCGTTTTGTTGAGTTCATTAATGGTTGTACAAACGGATTGATTATTTTCATCGACTTACGATTGTTGAGCATTTGCGCATTTTGCCTGATGTGAGACTATTTGGACTTGCTTGGAATAATCTGGAGAACAATGATGACGAAACTTAAAGTAGTTATTGGCACTGATCATGTTGGGACCCAATATGTTGAAGAATTGATTGACACCTTTCCGGAAATTGATTTCGTCGCATCCTATGACCCACCGGGTCATCAGGAGGCGATTCGTGATGCTGATGTATTTTTTGGCTGGCCTGATGATCAGGCGTTCTCCGCAGCTAAGCAACTAAAGTGGATCGCTTGTCCCGGTATGGGAATCGACAAGATTGTCGCCTACCAGAACATTGTTGACTCGGACGTCCCCATTACAAATGCTCCAGGAACTCACGTCACGTCGATGGGTGACCACGTCATAGGCGCCATGATCGGTTTGACTCACCGTTTTCAAGAGGCATTCCAAGATCAGCAAAAGAAAATCTGGGATACTCAGAAGTACGCCTCTCGTATAACTGAATTAACGGGTACAACTGTTGGTATATTCGGTCTTGGTGCGATCGGAAGGGCGGTTGCTGACCGCGTAGCTGCTTTCGGCACGACGACCTTTGCAATTGACCCTGGGCCAGTGAATATTCCTGCTAGCGTAAGCGAGTGTTGGAATCTGGATCGGATAGATGATCTGTGCCGGATATCTAACTTTCTGGTGATCGCAGCACCCGTTCTTGATAATACTCGAAATTCGATTGACGCTCGTCGAATTGCGTTGATGCCTGAAGGAAGTTACGTTATTGTCATTTCTCGTGGAGAGATCGTGGATGAGGACGCTATGTGCGATGCACTGGAATCGGGTCATCTTGCGGGTGCAGCACTAGATGCGACAGCGGTTGAGCCACTTGCTGAAAATTCTAGACTTTGGAGTCTTGAAAATGTGATTTTGACCCCGCATTCCTCTGCGTTAACTCCAGAACTTTATGAGATGCGGCGTCAAGCATTCAAGTCAAACCTTCGAAAATTTTCGACTGGCGAATCACTAGAAAATGTTTGTGATAAGACGGCAGGTTTTTAACGCCTGACGTTATTTGTAAAAATTGTCATAGGTGTTTAAAAAACTTTATTGTCTCGTTTGATGGGATTCGTACCACTTTGCAAGGACGACTATTTCTTCACTGTCATCACTCAATTCACTGCCCTCAAAATCTCCCCACATTTCAATGACTTCCAGACCGACACGGTTGCATAATCCAATGACTTGTTCAGGGTGAAGATAACGGACGAGTACATCTAATTCTTGTCGGCTGAGGAAATTACCATTTTGGTCAACCTCTTCTACTATTTGAGTCCCGTGGTTTAATTGTGTGACTGTATCGAAATGGTTCTTCGCTGTTAGGACATACCTCCCTCCCCCGGATTTTTCTACCACGTCAAGCAGGAACTCTTCTTCACCATTATCCGCCAGCATATCCGGGTCGGGGTAGAACAGATTGAATGCCATTGTCCCCTCTGAAGTGAGGTGGTTTGCAGCGCAACATAAAGTATGCAACTGATCTTCTTCAGTGGTGGCCAATAGCAATGTTCGGGCTGGAATCATTACGACTGGGAATTGATGTTTCAAGTCGAAGTTCCGCATGTCAGCCTGTATTAAATTGAGGCTTCCACGTAGAGGTGCAACAGCAAGAGCATTTTGCTGGGCGACCTTGAGCATGGGCTCAAACAAGTCAATGCCAACAATTTCCATGCCTGCTTGGGCGAGTGGTAAAGAGATGCGTCCGGTGCCTACCCCTATCTCCAGGATAGGCCCTTGCGAAGCCTTGCATAGACCATGGTAAAAGTCTATGTCAGCAGGATCGGCTCCTGCATAAAAAATATCGTACCAATCTGCCCAGGCAGCGTAGTCCATCACCACGATTTAGACATACCTTTAGATTCGCCCAATTGATTTCATGAAATGGCGACCGTAAGAACTCATGAATGTTGGGATATGGGTGTAGTGATACATGATGCCGATTTCGGTATGTTTTTGTACTTGTTCAGCAGAGCCTGGCGTACCCGATGCATGTCCCGCCGTGTGAATTCTGTCGAACACATCGTTAATGACTTGGAGAACTTCTGGGTGCCCATTGTCGCCAGGATGACCCATAGATTGTGCAAGATCGGTTGGCCCTACAAAAAACACATCTATATTTTCCACGTCCAATATTTCATCAAGATTTCCAACGGCCGTCACGTCTTCGATTTGGACGCATACTAGCATCTGCTTATTTGCGGTTTTGACATATTCTGATGCCGGTGAACCCCACCCGAAATCAGCCATTCTTCCACCTCCGAGACCGCGCGTTCCTTTGGGATGGTACAGGCATGCATTGACCACTGCGCGTGCTTCATCGGCGGTGTTGATGTGAGGTACTTGTACACCCATGGCTCCCCGGTCTAGGTATTTGTTGATTACTGAGGGGTCGTTATTCTCAGGACGGACGATTGGGGTAAGCCCACGAATTTCAGCAGCCATGATCATTGGTCCGATGTTGTCAGCCGTGATTGATCCGTGCTCTGCATCGAGCATCACCCAATCAAAGTTCAATTCCCCGATCATTTCGACGATTTCTGGAGATGGGAACTGAACGGATACTCCATATGCAGGTTTATCTGATTTGATGAGTTGTTTCATTTGGTTATGGCGAAGATGGCTCATAAGTTAATCACGCTCCCATTCAGAACATTACTTGCTGGCGGTGGACTTGCGATCTCACATGTTTTATCAAAAATATTCACGATGATTGTCACTCGGCACATATAACATTGCCTAATCTGATGTTGACATGTCTCCGGCACTGGAAGAGAATTTTTATCTCGTTGCGAATTCCTGAATTGCCCGCGATACTGCTTGCTGGGTAATTATCGATCGAGGAATTCATATTAGCGCTCGCATTCCAAATAAGTTGAACAGGCTGCTCAATCTTGACACAGCTCGCATCTCGGCAGGCAAACCTGGGTACTGAAACAGCGTTCGAGACCCTTGCTAAGGCCAAAGAACTCGAACGTCAAGGCAAATCGATTATCCACCTTGAGATCGGTGAGCCAGATTTTGATACTCCTCTCCACATCCGAGATGCCGCTAAGAAAGCTCTTGATGACGGATTCACTCACTATGGCCCTTCAGCAGGTCAGCTTGAACTTCGTGAGGCTATCGCTAAACACCAGACAGAGCGACAGGGATATGAAATTTCTTCGGATAACGTCATCGTGACACCGGGCGGTAAGCCGGTTATGTTTTTTACGATCATGGCTCTGATTGAAGAGGGCGACGAGGTTATCTACCCGAATCCGGGCTTCCCTATTTACGAATCAATGATTCGTTACATGGGTGGTACCCCTGTACCTATGCAATTGAATGAAGATACTGGGTATAACGCCGATGTTGACAATCTTAATTCACTCGTGACGCCACGCACCAAACTCATGATTGTTAACTCACCCAACAATCCTTGCGGAAGCGTGATTCCTGAACCGGATCTTCGACGACTTGCTGAAATCGCGATTGATAATGACATTATTGTGATGGCTGACGAAATTTATAAGGATATGTATTACGGCGATCAAGAACATGTTTCCATAACCAAATTCCCTGGTATGCGTGAACGAACGGTAATCTTGGATGGATTTTCTAAGAGTTATGCGATGACCGGGTGGCGTTTAGGGTATGGAGTTTTCCCTGACTTTTTAGTCGAGCCCGTTGTGCGTCTGATGACTAACAGCGTTTCCTGTACGTCAGTATTTAGTCAAATGGCAGCGATAGCGGCATTGGAAGGGCCTCAGGATTCAGTGGGAATGATGATGGAGGAATTTACAAAACGCCGTGATCTTGTTGTTGCAGGACTGAACTCACTTCCGGGGATAACTTGTCCAGAGCCCAAGGGTGCTTTTTACGCTTTCCCGAATATTAAGGGAACTGGATTGAGTTCGAAAGAATTCGCCGAGAAGGCAATGTATGAAGCTGGAGTTGCTTTATTGGCAGGCACGGCATTCGGGTCATTTGGAGATGGCTATGTACGTATTTCTTTTGCGAACTCTCAGGACAATTTACGAGAAGCAATCCACCGGTTAGAAACGATTGTGTAAAGTCATCTATATGGGCATTTAAGTGAGTCCATGGGCTCGAGCATCAACTTCCTCAAGTAGATGTTTCAAATGTTTGCTTTCTAGTATCGAGATCACTTCATACCGCTCCTTGGCTTCTTTTATTCCTGGGTAACAATATTTATCGCGACCCCTGTGAACTGCGCTTTACTCGTAACCGTGTGAATAAGCACAAATGTTCGTAATCGGTACCGGAAGATATTTAACATGACAGAACATATGTGCTAATTTTGTATCCAGATTGATGAAACTCATGGGGTCTGGATATGAAAAAAATGGAAATAGTCAACAAATTAAACTCAGGTTCTCAACAGAACAATTTAGCTCTAAAGATCATCGGCGTTGGTGGTGCTGGTTGTTCTTCATCAAAACGAGCCGCCGCACTTCTACACAATCCCTTAGACGTGCTTTATTTGGACAGAAATATCAAAACTAAAGACCGTAATGGAGATGGTGAATTACTTTACCTGCCATTGGGAGACGAGGTTCAATCTCAACCCGAATATTTGGATTCACAATATTCACAGATGGCAGACGAGGTCCGATGTTTTGTACACGGTGCTGACATCGTCTTGGTTCTAGCCGGGCTAGGCCGTGGGATGGGGTCTGTTGTCGCTCCTTTGGTGGCTGAGACCGCTCATAACTCAGGTGCCCTGACTATAGCTTCGATTAATATGCCGTTTGAGTTTGAGGGTCGGATCAGAACCCAGGCGGCGATTCAGGCTTTGAAACGCCTGCGGAACATCTCAGACACTGTACTGATTATGAAGAACGATGACCTGTGTAACCCCTACGGAGATAAGGTGCCTGTCAGCGAGGCATTGCAAAGTGCAGATCGGAATATGACTGATATCGTCCAAGATGTTATGAACGTATTATCCGCTTCGAAAAATCGTATAAATGAATTAAAACGTACTCTCGAAGAATGTGGCGAATCAGCCGTTGTTTCAGCTACTGCAATCGGTTTGCATGCTGGCCGAACAGCAGCGTTAAAGGCGCTAGGTGATTCTTCATTGATACCGACTGTGACTAATAACGTCCTTCTGCACATACAGGGTGGGATTGGATTTTCGATAAGTCAGGCGGCTGAAGCCTTTAGTGTAGTTCGGAAAGTTGTTGGCTCTGACGCCAAAATAGAAATGTCAACTCAGCGAGAGTTGTCATTTGGAATTGATGTTCGCGTAACCGTTATGTTGATGGGTAATGATTTGGAATCGGTGCAAGACCTAGGGGAATTCACCAAGTTAAATAGACTGTCCGCAGAGAGGTCACTGCCTATTTTCGAAAACCCGAATCCAGTTCGAAAGCGTCCTCCAATATTGTTGCCGATCCACTCACTCGATCGGCGGGCTTAACGCCGCACCAAACGCCTCGGTGCGGCGTTTACTCTTAACTTGACAGGGACCGGATCACTGTCGTTCAAATTCCCTGAAACCTAAACTGCTGCTGCAGAATCTACTTCGATGCTCGAAGTATCGAACATGTATCCACTCCCTCGCACTGTCTTGATTAACCCCGTATGGGCGAGGAATGTTTTTAGTTTCTTGCGAAGGCGGAATATCGCTACATCCAGAGCTTGTTCTGCCGGTCGAGCACCTTCTTCCCAGCAGGCATTCATCAATATGCTTGGGGAAACCGGCATGTTGGCTGAGGACGCGAGCGTATGCATTAGTAGGAATTCGGTTGGAGATAGTGAAATTGGAGTGCCAGATAATTCCATTTGGACCAGTTCGGCATTCAATAACAAGCTTCCGACTCTGAGACTTTTGATTGTTTTGTCTGGGTCCGTGTTATCAGTATTTGATGAGTTTTCAGACTCAAAAGTCCGGAACCGTTGTCCGAACATGCCACTTTTACGATCAGATGAAATGGTTGATCTGAAGCTCAAAATCAGTTCAAGCTGTTCGATTTCACGTAAAGTCGGTAGTGTTGGTTTTTTATTTAATGCATACACGACACCAACAGTGTCCAGCCCGTCGAAAATCGGAGAAACGATTCCTTGGGTAAATCCTGATTGAGTGGCCCATGCAGGAATTGAAGTGAGCTGAGGGTCTTTGGTCGACAGTGCTATTGCTGAGCCCTGGCGAATAGCTGATGCGCCGGGAGAACTTCCGGTTAGAGGCTCAAATTCTGCGTCGATATTATGCATTTGCCCTTTGTAGCTCCAATGCGACGGAGCCAGTGCACCATGTGTATGTTGGAGGCTAAAAACAATAGCTGCCTCGTAATTGGTTGCTGTTCTTGTTGCCGCTGCCAAACGAGCATCCAAACTGGTGCCATCATCTCTGTTCAACAGTTTGGCGCCTTGAAGAATTCTACTTGCGCTGGCTTCTCTGGAAAGACGATCTTTAAGTGATTTGACCTGTTTGCTTCTATCGTTATTTCTCTTGGTAAGGAAAAAGTGCACAACAACAGAGCCGAAAAGCGTGGCTAGGTTGAATGAAGCGAGAATAACGAGATTTTGGGCTAGTAGAAACCCGGTTAGAACAATTGATACACCGGCCAGTAATGCTGAAACGGGAGTAATCCATTTTCTGAAGAGTTGACGGAATGGCTGGAATACTGGAACAAAAAGTATTGAAAACGGTTCATTAAGTTGTTTTGTTATTTGGGTGCTTTTCATCTTCTGAACACTATCTAACTGCTCGGCGTAATTACCTGTTTACGGTTGAACGGGGTTTAACGAATAATGAACGAGGCTTGCTCGATGTCGCAAACCCTCCGTAGGTCGTACACTAGATAGAATCAATACTTGTCAACTTCATTTTTTAAAATTTACAAGGACAACTGAACACTGGGTAATCTAGGCAGGCTGAAAAGTCTCATTGGTCACGGTGGCCGTAACGACGAATCAACATCTTTTGAACCTAATTCCCGAACTACTGGTCGCAGACAGATCGCTCGTGATTCAAATTCATCCGATTCACCTTCTGCGGCATCCGATCACTCTGGTATGGCGGGTAATCGCAATACTAACTCGTCTCGACGTCGCAAACGCCGGGATGACATCGAGCGCTCTGGAAATACACGTAGTGCAACTACAGGCCGGTCAGGTCGATCGAAACGCAACGCTGGCAGCGCGGACACAGATAATGACAACCCAAATCGCTCCTCAACGCGCAGGGCAAACCCCCGGGCACGAGGAAGACGACATGCGCCAGATATTCACTCTAAGTTATCGATAGAGCCTCAAGAGTTTGCGCAGTGGGCAGGTCTCGAACTAAAAAAGCCGATTGTCGATTCTATTCTGAATATGGGATACGAAAATCCGTCCGATATACAACAAGCGGCAATGCCGTGGGTTCTCGAAGGTAGGGATGTAGTAGCTCAGGCGGTAACTGGGTCTGGAAAGACGGCCGCGTTTGGAATCCCAATGTGTAACCTTGTCGACCTCCGCTCTCGGCAAGTTCAAGGGCTTGTATTGGTGCCGACGCGTGAGTTGGCTCAACAGGTTCAAAGAGAATTATCTCTTATAGGGCGTGACCGAGGGGTAGGCGTAGTTGCGGTTTACGGCGGGGAGCCGATTGCCAGGCAGATTAAGTTGCTTGAACAGGGCATGGCAATTGTTGTAGGTACTCCTGGCCGGGTGAAAGACCATATGAACCGTCGAACCCTCGATCTGGGTTATATAGATATGGCGGTGTTAGATGAAGCTGATGAAATGTTAGACATTGGCTTCGCTGATGACATGGAATACATATTAAATAGGACTCCAAGTACACGCCAGACCGCTCTTTTTTCTGCAACCATCCCAAATTTTATACGCGGGTTGATTCGTCGTTATCTTGATAATCCACGCTGGATACAACTGGTTTCGGACACTAGAGGCTTCGAAACCGTTGATGAAGTCGATCAGATTTTCTATGACGTCGCATCACAAGATAAAGCAGATGGAATATTAGAGATCCTTGATGACCTTGAAGAAGGGTCCCAGATATTGATATTCCGTAAAATGCAAATCGGTGTGGACCGCTTATCGAAGGGTTTGTCCGGCGAAGGATTTCCAGTTAAGGGAATCCATGGAGGTATGTCTCAGTCCGAGCGAAATCGGGTAATGGCTGCGTTTCGCGATGGCAGTTTGAAAATGCTTGTTGCCACCAACCTGGCAGCTCGCGGCCTAGATATCCCGACAATATCTCACGTGGTTAACTATGACATGCCAGAGAACATAGAAGAGTATGTTCACCGCATCGGACGAACGGCACGAATGGGTAAACGCGGTACAGCTGTCAGCTTTATCGGCGAGTGGGACTTTGAGTTATATGAGCAAATCATTGCCAAGATAGGTGAGGACAAGATAGTCAAGCGCAAGTTTTCTTTTTACTAGCCAAATATTTGTAAGGTCTGACCGTTACTTCGATCTAACGTTATGTTGAGGCGCTTAGATGCCAACTTTCCCGCCACGGATATTAGTTCCATCTCCAGTAAGAAGCTGTTTAATCTCGCTCGCATAAATTATTTCAGTGTCATCTTGTGGTTCGTAGTTGAGATATTTTCTTCCAGTTTCTAATGACCAAAACCTTCGCGTATTATCGCTACAGCCATAAGCAATAACAAATGGCACTTCATGTTCGTTTTCAATGTTTGGCGCTTCAATGGCTTGGGTGAACAATTGGGTGATGTCCCGAGGACTGATATAAGCACCGAGATTTCGTTTGAATTCGGCGATTCCGTTACTGGTTTGTTCTGTCATTGGTGAATCAGAAAGATAATCAGTGACTTTGATCGGTCTGGTGAATCCGATTCTCAACATGACGGTCTCCAGTTTTCTGCCGAATATTCCACATGCGTATGGCCATGCCAGTAGTTCGTAAGCAGCCTTTGCCCAACCGTAGAAATTGTCTGATACAGGGAAATCACTTGGACGTACCATATCCATTTTACGTTCGTGAATTAAAGAGTGCTCATACCAGTCAGCTGCATGGTTCGAACTAGCCACTGCCAGCCTAGTAACACCAGCATCATAGGCGGATCGATAAATGTTGTTTGCCATCTGTATGTTCTCATGTTCATTGTTGAAGCGATCTATGAGAGCGTTTGACGCCTTAGCTCCTCTAGGGGTGTGAGGCTTGAACGCGAGATGAATCACAGCGTTGATTTCTTTGAATAAGTGGGCATATTTGGATCTGTCAGGATCAATGAAGTTAGCGATGGTTACACCTTCAACTATATTTCCATCTCTGTCGATTTCGGAAATATCCGCGAGAGTCAGGTCGAAATGATCTCGAAGTGTGGGAAGCATTAGTGATGCGATATATCCGCTAGCTCCCGTGACTAGCACTTTGCGCTTTGACATTTCCAAAAACTCCTAACTTGTATTTCTAACATCAGTGGGCGATATAAATCCAGATAAAAGGTTGATCCCAGCGTTCTTCACTATTGTGTCAGCGAGCCTCATTCCATATTGGTACTTTCGAATCCCAACCTACTGCTTTGTGATACCCCACATCTGGTAATTTCACGATTGGTTCGATCCCTAGAGCGAGTTTTGCACGCTGTATATTAAAGATATGAGTGTAGAACTCGTTTTGAATATGCCGGAATGTAGCGACTAGATCCTTGCAGGTCATCTGTCCAGTTTTGGGATCTAATGAGATACCGTCCGGGTGGACTGTGCGCATCAGATTCCACTGATCGCTCGGAGCTCGGCAAACGAATATTGAGCGTGCCTTGTGTATGGTTGTATCGATTAGCACGCGTTTTGATATGTAGATTGCCTCGTCCACAGCGTTTAATATTTCTTCGATATGCCAGAACAATCGATCGTCGAGTCGTCGGTCATGTTCCGTTGAAGCGAATGTTGAATAGCGTTCTGGTGACATTGGTAACTTGTCGGAGAATAGCTGGCCAGCCCATTTACCGATTAACCAACGAACCGGAACGGATGCCATGTGGCTTGTTTGTTGTCTAATTGACCAACCAGACCATCCCCACCGATCTGAAGTCCAATTTAAAATCGCATCATCTAATTCGCTTACTTCTGCTCGCACTAGGCTGTTGATCCGCCAATAGTCAGGGAACATAGTGCGCAGTTGTGGACTGGTTGTCAGGTTAGATTGCGACATTATGTGAGTCTCTGGTCATGTTTACTGCCTGTCAAGATGTCGGTGCGTCAAAATGGTCTGTACTATCTGGGTATGACTTCAAAAACTTGGCTCAAGGGTAATTTACATACTCATACGACTAATAGTGATGGAGATGCATCACCCGAACACGTTTCTGAGTGGTATCACGAACACGGATACGATTGGCTTTGCTTATCGGACCACAACCACTTGACCATACTGGAAGGTAGCAAGGCGGAGAAATCAAAATGGCCACTATTGGTTCATGGCGAAGAAGTGACCTCACGTCAATCAATTGGGCCGGTTCATGTGAATGGATACGGGATTACCGAACTGGTAGAGGCTTCGGATTCTACTGACATTGTTACCGCTATGCGTGAGAACGTTGAGCGGATAATTGCTGCAGGTGGAATGGCTTCAATTAACCACCCGAATTTTCGATGGGCATTTGATGATGGGGCGATGATGCAGGTTGAAGGTTACAAATTCATGGAAGTATTCAACGGTCATCCAAATACTCATAATGATGGAGGGGGTGGGAAAACTAGTACCGCGGGAATTTGGGACCGGCTGCTAAGTCACGGCAGGAGGGTCTGGGGTATAGCTGTTGATGATTCTCATCACTACACGAATGAATTCGCCGCTGATCGATCAAATCCAGGCAGAGGCTGGGTCCAAGTTGACGCAGATACACCTACTGAGTATGGCATTCTGGAGGCGATGTCGCGTGGTGATTTTTACGCCTCTACCGGCGTAAAAATCGGCGACATGGTTTCGAATACTCGTGAGGTCAATTTAGAGATTGACCCAGAAACAGAACCTGATGGGATTCAAGCCAAATACACGACGCTGTTTACCGGGTCGAATGGTCGATTGTTGTACGAATCCACTACAAATTCACCGTCCTACAAACCAACTCGCCTTGATGGTTACGTGCGCGCAACAGTTTATTCATCTCGTGGTACGAGGGCCTGGACCCAACCAGTTTTTATCGGCTCTTAACGCTGCAAGTCGTTATGACAACGTGCGTGTCATAAATCACTCCGATTTGCTGTTTGCGGAAACCTTTAGAAAGAAATGAAAATGTTCAATCGACTTGCTAATGAAACAAGTCCCTATTTGCTTCAGCACAAGGACAATCCAGTTGATTGGTACCCCTGGTGCGATGAGGCATTTGAAACTGCGCGACGCTTGGATAGGCCCATCATTCTTTCTATTGGGTATTCCGCCTGTCACTGGTGTCACGTGATGGCTCACGAGTGCTTTGAGGATGAACTTATAGCTCGGACGATGAATGATGGGTTCGTGAGCATTAAAGTGGATAGGGAAGAGCTGCCTGACGTGGATTCAATCTATATGACTGCGGTTCAGGCTATGACGGGATCAGGGGGTTGGCCTTTAACAGTATTTATCACACCGGATGGTAAGCCTTTCTTCGGGGGTACGTATTTCCCGCCAACAGATCATCACAATCGACCGGGCTTCCCGCGAGTATTAAATGCCATTGCTGATGCTTATAAAAACAACAGGGTGGAGTTGCTATCGAGCTGTGCGCAATTGATCGAAGTTATAAAGGCAAACTCGACACCTCAAGAATACGAAGGTGAAATCGACGAATCATTGATGTTTAAAGGCTGCGATCATCTGTTGAGCGATGCCGATCTGAAAAATGGCGGCTCTCTGGGTGCTCCAAAATTCCCACAGCCGATGCTTTATGAGTTATTGCTACGTTACTCGAAAAAAACTGGTAACACTCAAGCCTCACATGTGGTAAATCTCACACTCGAGAAGATGGCACGTGGGGGTATTTACGATCAAATTGGCGGTGGATTCGCTCGTTACTCTGTGGATGACAAATGGCTGGTGCCTCATTTTGAAAAAATGCTCTACGATAATGCTCAACTGGTGACCTTGTACCTACACGCCTACCAGATGAACAAAAACCCATTATTTAAGAAAGTAATCGAAGAAACGTTGGGATATGTCGCTCGTGAGATGACAAATCCATTAGGTGGCTTCTATTCATCCTCAGATGCTGATTCTGAAGCGGTTGAGGGCAAGTTTTTTGTTTGGACTCCTGATGAATTCGATATGGTGCTGGACAAAAAAGATGCTTCTTTGGCCAAAACGTATTGGCGGGTGACTAAAGAAGGGAATTTTGAAGGCGCTAACATTCTCAATGTTCCTGTGGATTTAGAAAGTTTCGCTGAAGAACATCGTCGGAATGAAGAGGCGCTAGAACAGGATATTTCTAGGATACGTGCAATCTTGCTCCGAGAGCGATCAAAACGTGTGCCCCCAGGGATAGACGACAAGATTTTGACGTCTTGGAACGCCCTAATGTTCAAGGCTTTTGCAGAAGCGGGGGCATCATTCGAAAATCCTGTGTGGATCGATATCGCAGAAAAAAACACTCGATTTCTTTTGAGTGTGATGAACGATCGAGAAGGACGCTTGCTGCATAGCTATAAAACTGCAGATAATTCATCATCCGAAACAAGTGACGGACCGCGGATTCTGGGGTATCTAGATGATCATGCCTACTTTATCGATGGTTTGATTACACTTTACGAATCTACCTTCGATTATTTTTATATTGAAGCTGCGCAAAACTTGGCCGATCATATGATTCGGCGGTTTTGGGATCAAGAATCAGAAGTTTTTTATGACACTTCACTGGAACATTCAAAGTTAATTGTCCGTCCCAGAGATATTCTCGATAACGCTGTCCCTTCAGGTGGCTCGATTGCCGCTTTGTCGTTACTTCGACTGAGCTCCCTGACAGCGGAATCTTGTTATGCCTCAAAAGCAGAATCCTCAATTAAGTCACTGGTGCCACAAATGCGACGTGCACCCCTATTGGTCACTTCCTGGATTATCGCAACTGATTTTCTGAAAACGGACTCTAACCAAATTGTATTGCTCGGAAATCCTGGAGATCCACTTCTGACTGAAATGCTTTGTGAAGTGCGCTCTCGATATTTGCCTAACCTTGTGTTAGCTGGGGCGAGGCACCATGATCCTAATGATGAAAAATCCCCGTTATTACATGGAAAGGCTATGTTGAACGGTAAGCCCACGGCTTACGTTTGCAAAGACTACATTTGCAACTTGCCAGTTAGTAGTCCATCCGAACTGTCTGGTCAACTTGATTGATCAGCATCATCCGTAGATTCAGTTTTTAACTCTGTTAGTTCTTGTTGTTCCATGGCCTGCTTCGCTGCGCGTGCATCTGCCTGCCTGTCGAAACGTTCGCGAACCAATGCGAGTCCAACACCCACAGCCCCACCAGCTACTCCCAGTATTGTCAGCAGGGGGCCAGCAGTTGCTCGACACATTAATATGTTGAATCCGTTCTATTTGTTACGAAAAGTGGTATGACTATTTTTAAGTTGAATGGTCGTTTTATGTCAGGATGTAACTAGTTTGCCAGATCTCTTTTTTCGAACTGCCATATGGCAATTACTAGGGCGATGGCTGCGGTGCATACCATCGCTATGCAGTGTACAGGGTTGATGCCGTTGATTATTACGTCATTGCCGTTGAAGTAATAAAACACCGAGATGAAGCGTAACGGGTCGAGAGCATCTACCACGGATAGGAATGTATCAAGCAAAAACCCGATTATCGCCACTGACGCTGCAAATCCACCCGCAAGGCTTTTCTTGCCAGTTGATGCCCCAATCGCCAAAGCGACCAGGCCCAACGTGATACCTAGTACGTAGAGACTGAATATTGCTTGCGTAGTACCGATCAGTGATAGGCCAAACCCTGCGATTTTTGATCCTCCGATGATCCCGATCCATAGAGCTATCGAGAGTGCGAATAACCCGGTTAGCAAGGCTCCTGCCTTTTGTAGTAAAACTTGTTTGCGAGATACAGGGTTTGCTAATAGCTGGTCTAGGGAATGCGATTCTTCTTCTCCGGCTATTGTTCCGGCACCAGCAATAATCGCGAATACGCCGAATATCATTGGCCCCATGAACCCAAATACTTCTGCATTCAAAAAACCTTCGGGGGTCGTGTACGTGTCAGCATCTCCTATAAACGCCAACATTGCTTCAGGAAGCTGCTCCAAAAAATCAGTTAAGCCTGTCGAGTCGCGTATCGTTGGATAAAAAAGAGTTACGTATAGTCCTAGGGCTATAGTTCCGATTGAGTAATAAATAATTGACTTTTTGGAATCTCTGAGAGATTTCAAGTAAACGTTATGTAACATTTAAATCTACTGTTTTGTCTGGTTGGCTGTAATAGGTCAAGAAGACTTCTTCCAAACCGGGATGTCCGGACTGTATATTTACGACTGTGTACCTTGCTGCCAATTTGATCAGAGAATCGACGCTTCCTGTGACATTACATGAGAGGTGATGGTCTTTGATTGTTACTTTGCTCACCCCATCAACCCCCTCGAATTCAGCTTTAGAAATGGCTTGTCCGAATTCGAATTCGATTTTGGTTACTGTTTGTTTACGTAATGTCGCCACCTCTTCTACAGCGACAATAGAGCCTTCACGGATAATACCGACTCGGTCGCAAATGACTTCGACTTCTGGCAGGACATGAGATGAAACGAAAAGCGTTTTACCTGCTTCAGCTTCCTCCAATACGAGTGTGTGGAATTCTTGTTGTAGCAATGGATCGAGACCGGTTGTTGGTTCATCGAGAATTAATAATTTTGGATCGCTCATGAATGCTTGAATGAGTCCGACTTTCTGCCGGTTGCCACGAGAAAGTTCGCCAATTTTTCGTGAAAGATCTAAATCGAATCTTTCGGCAAGTGCCTTGGCTTTCCTAAGTTGTGCTCCTCGAAGATTGGCAAAATATTGCAGTAACTCTTCAGCGGTTAACTTCTCATAGGTAATGAAATCACCTGGTAGGTAGCCTACGTTTCGGCGTATTTCTACAGAATCAGACCGTGAATCCATACCTAGGACGGTTGCCGAACCAGAGCTAGGGCGTATGAAATCTAAAAAAATTCTAATACACGTCGTTTTACCTGCCCCGTTCGGACCCAGTAGGCCAAAGACTTCACCTTCATTGATGTCTAGACTCACACCGGAGATTCCACGGTGTGTTCCGTAAAACTTGGTCAGATTCGTGGTGCTGATTGGACCTGTCATCGAGTAATTGTTTCATTCCAAGCAGGTGGGTGATCAATAGATGTGAAAGTATAAATAGCGACGTTAATTTCCCCCAACCCGTAGCTGATCATTTATTCGTCGCTTGCGTACTTTTCGAGCACTTTGCTAGGAAAATCCCCATTTGAGTAGACTTTGGACACGTCATCTAGTTCTTCTAGAGCATCAAGAAGACGTAGTGTTTGCATTGCACCTTTATCGTCTAGGGGAACCAATGTTGTTGGCACAAGTGCCAGTTCACCACTTTCAACGTTGATCCCTGATAGAGCCTCCACACCTGATTTCACATCGGCGAAACTTTCGTAGGGTGCTGTTACCTGTACGATTGTTCCATCTACTTCTACGTCTTCAGCGCCAGCGTCTACAATTTCGAGAGCGATGTCATCAGGGTCCCCGTTTGTAACTTCGACAGTGATTAACCCTTTATTTTCAAAATTCCATGACACTGCCCCCGCTCCAGCGAGATTTCCACCAGCTCGTGTTATTTGTGCGCGGACTTCAGCAGCAGTTCGGTTCTTGTTGTCCGTAAGTGCTTCCACAATAATCCCCGCGCCTCCCGGACCGTAAGCTTCATAGCTAATCTGTTCGAGGATAACTGCATCTCCGCCGATCCCCGCACCACGCGCTACTGCACGGTCTATATTGTCTTTGGGCATGTTTAGTGACTTGGCGTTGTCAACTGCCAGTCGCAGACGGAAATTCATCTCGGGGTCGGGGTCCCCTTCACGAGCTGCAACCATTATTTCTCGTGAAAGTTTTGTAAAAAGTTGACCGCGCTTAGCGTCGGCTGCGCCCTTTTTATGTTTGATCGTGCTCCATTTAGAGTGACCGGACATTCAAACTCCCATCATGCTACGTACTTTTAACATCTGAAACGAGAATGTTACTAGTTTCAGGAACCCTAGAGTAAACCGCTTGGCGGATCGATGATCATCACTCCAGTTGTTTTATTTACCTCGATGATCACGCCTTTTATCACCGGTATGAGTATATCCGGAGGTTTATGTTCTTGTTTATCGTATTCGGGACTGATGATGAATACATCGTTGCTACCGGTTTCGATAATCTCAGTTATAGACCCAAGTTGTTTTCCGCCCACGGTAATGACACTTATTCCTAGGATCTCATAGTGGTAGTAAACGCCTGGCGGGTTTTTTGGAAGTGATTCGGTGGTGACTGATAATTCCATACCGCGGAGCGGATTGGCTTTTTCAATTGAATCGATGTTCGCGAAAGTTAATTTTAATGCCTTGCCAGATACCCCCGCGTGTGTGATCGTGTGTTCTGCGCCATTGATTAAAACAACGTCGCCGACAGAGAATCTATCTTTGATATCTGAATAAACCTCGACCAGAACTGCTCCGTTAATTCCAGTAGGCCGCCGAACTCGTCCTGCAGCGACCAGATTTTCATCCAAATAATCCGATCGTTTGAATGAGCCGGTCATAGGGAAGCGGTTAATCGATCTCTAAGTTGACCCGGGTGTCAGATTTTACAGCTGCGACGCGCAATAAAGATCGCATTGACTGGGCCACGCGGCCGTTACGGCCGATAACTTTGCCTTTGTCTTCATCGTCGACCGATAGGCGAAGGAATATATGATCACCATCACCTTCGTCGGTTACAGAGACGTTGTCTGGATGAGACGTTAGTGCTCTAGCAATATATTCAATCATCTCCCGCATAGCGTCCACGGGGGACGCATCTTCGTAGGTTGGCTCCTGGGCCTCTTCCTCGTCAAACTCAACTTCATCGGGTGTTTCAGCCATTAGTTGCAGCCCTTGGAATAATTCCCTTGGACTGTAGCAAGGCAGTTACCGAGTCAGACGGCTGCGCCCCGTTTTTGATCCATTTGGTGATTTTCTCTTCGTCGACCTTGATTTCTGGAGGATCTGGGAAGGGGTCGTAAGTGCCCACCTGTTCAATAAACGATCCATCACGAGCTGCTCGTTGATCGGCGACAACAATTCGGTAGGCGGGGTGTTTTTTACCCCCAGCGCGTCGGAGACGGATTCGAACCATTCGGGAAAATACTCCGTGCCGGCCTATTGCCAGCGAAAAATTATTCAGTCAAAGTTTTAGAGTGGACCGTATATCGGCCTACTACGACATAAAATTGTATTGGCCCGGATAGGGATTAGTCAAAGGGTTTGTACTACATAGTCGCTTGGAATCGTTGATTCGAAAAGTATGTTGGAGATTATTTTAATATCTGTTGCCTGTACACCACTTTGGGGCCATTCGACGGTAACCTGATCTAATTGAGCTATTAATTACTGACAGTATTTTCTAAGTTGACCTCCAAAACATCCCAAATCTCAGTTCTTTTTTTTGCCGCTGTTCGTGAACGAGCAGGCACAGGCTTTGTGCAGGTTGCAGCTTTTGATGGGATGACAGTGGACGACGCGGTTGATGCTGCTTGCCAGTCTGCTCCAAGGGATCCTGAACCAGGAACCGGAGTGATGCTTGCATTGAACGGCGAGTACGTGGAAGGGGATCGTCCGGTTGACCCGGGCGATGAAATTGCCGTGATTCCGCCGGTTAGTGGCGGCTCAGATGGAATCACTGGTGATTCAGAGTGGATATTTTTGACTGGTGAGCAACTGGATTCTTCGGTGTTAACTGAATTTGTTACCACTAATGTCGATGGGGCTGTAGTGACTTTTATTGGTGTGACCAGAGATCATAATCAAGGGCGTGTTGTGGAACATTTGGATTATGAGGCTTATCAGCCGATGGCCCAGAATAAGATCCTTGAGATCATCAATGAGATGAGGAAGAGATGGTCGATTGGAAAGATTGCCGTTGCTCATCGTACGGGGCGAGTCGATATTGGTGAAACTAGCATGGTAATAACTGTTGGGTCTCCACATAGGCGACCAGCATTCGAAGCTTGCCTGTATTTTGTTGACCGGTTGAAGGAGGTTGTCCCGATCTGGAAAAAAGAATTTTTTGAGGGAGGGGAAGTATGGATTGGAGAGACTCCAGGTGACGGCAACAGCGTTGAACATCGGTAAAAATGATTTGATATTTAATATCACCACCACGTGTCGCATTATTGAGAGGTAGCGTATCCGATGAATCTCAACCGAATAAGCACTTCGTGACAAATACAGTCACAGGTAGAGTCATTCAGGCAAAAAACCTTTACCGAAAATACGGAAATATTGCGGCCGTCGACGGAATAACTTTTCATGTTGAATCAGGTGAGACGTATGGTCTCTTAGGTCCTAATGGTGCCGGGAAAACCACAACGATGCGCATGCTAAGTGGTCTTACACCTGTGGATTCTGGAATGCTCACAGTTGCGGGGATTGATGTAGTCCGAGACAGTAGACGTGTCAGAGAAACAATGGGGGTTGTTACTCAGCATGATGGGCTCGATACTGGGCTGACTGTTTTCCAAAACCTTTTTCTTTATGGATTTTTGGCAGGCCTTTCCAAAGTAGGCGCTCAAAAACGAACACATGAAGTTCTTGAGTTTTTCAATATGCGTGATCGTTCTCGGGCAAATGTATATGAGCTTTCAGGTGGGATGAAACGTCGCTTGGCAATCGCCCGTTCAATGATGAGCAGCCCAACCGTGATCGTCTTGGATGAACCATCGACAGGCTTAGACCCGCAAAGCCGTAATCGTGTTTGGGAAGAACTTGCAATCCTCAAGGAATCTGGTGTGACCGTACTTTTATCAACCCATTACATGGAAGAAGCCGCGACATTATGTGATCGGCTCTCGATCATGGACCAAGGAAAGATCCTTGATGAAGGTACCCCTGATCAAATGATACGGAGACACGCCCCCAAAGAAGTCGCTCAATTGCGAGTTGCGCCCGCCTCTCTACGGCTCGTGCGCGATTATCTGGACAAACGCAAAATTACTTTTCGAGAGGTTGGCGCTTTGATAAGTGTAACGGGAGCGGGAGGTGATCGTCCCGACCTTTCCGGTCTAGACCATGTAGACGGAGTTAGAACCTCGTACAGGCTCGGCAACCTTGAAGACGTGTTTCTGACGTTAACTGGACGAGAACTGAGAGATGGATGATGTATCTAACTAGTCCAATTTTGAATATCAGGCGACGTAGTATCACCGGAATATGGTTACGGCATGCTCTGGCGTTCGTACGGTATTGGAAATTTGTCATCACATGGGTCTTGATTGAACCAGTGATTGTGCTGGTAGCGGTTGGATTTGGGATTGGGAAACTTGTGAATGTAGTCGATGGTGCTGACTCTTATGCCGAGTTCGTCACTCCAGGTTTAATTATGGGCTCAGCGATGTTTCACGCATTATTCGAGACTTCCTGGAATGCTTACAACCGGATAGAGAATGATGTTTATGAGACTGCTCTTACGGCCCCGATCACGGTTGTTGAAGTTACCCTTGGAGACATACTGTGGGCGGTCACAAGATCAATCATGACTACCATAGGTGTATCGTTGGTTGCTGTGGCTTTTGGTTGGCTGGACGGTTGGCTCGCAATTGGAATACTGATACCCGCTGTAATGGTGGGCGCAATGTTTGGAACAATGGGTTTTCTTTTTTCCGCGATAGCCCCTCATACGACGTTCTTGACCATTGTGTTTACGTTGGTAGCCACGCCACTTTACTTTTTCGCGGGTTCATTTTTCCCTCTTTCGACTCTACCAAACTGGGTTGAACCGATTGCCTGGTTGATGCCATTAACACCCGGAGTTCATATCGCCCGAGGATTTGCTTTAGGCCAGTTGGACTTCACTCACTTATGGGCTGCTTTGTACATCATTGGACTCACCGTTGTGATGTGGCCGTTAGCGATCTATTTGTTGACTCGTCGTCTTATCAAATGATGAATTCGCGTTAATCATCAACATATTCAGTCTCAAGCACTTTGCGAAAGGTCAGTGCGAAGCTATATTTAGCAATGTGAAACTGGCATATCTTCCCAGGAGGGTTCGCATAGTGGCCTAGTGCGCCCGCCTGCTAAGCGGGTTGGGGGTGTTGAGCTCCCTCGCGGGTTCGAATCCCGCACCCTCCGCCACTACATATGTACTGTAGAAGGATTGCAAATGTGTTGTTTTCTTTAAGTTCCGATTCGCAAGTTTGGTTCACAAATGGATCTGAGCGTTTCCACTGCAGCAAGAACAGCTAAGAGGCTAGTTTTAGGGTTTGTGTCGTGAGGCCTGTTTTCGAATCGGAACGAAAACAGGCCGGCTTGGCTAATTGCTTTTATTTCATGAACGTTCCCTGGTGAGTTCGGGTCGGCGATGACGACAACTTTTGTTGAATCCGGACCAATGCCTGCCAGGCTTACTGTTGCAGCCACGTTGACATTGGCGGGAAATAAAGGCACGGCTTTTGTTGCCGAACCTTGGAAAATCACTGTAGGTTCGGTGATCTTTTTATCTTCCCAGTCAGCGAATCCAGGAGCACCTGAAAGAGCGAGCGGTGGTTTGCTTGAAACGATAGTGACTTCTTCGAGGACAGCTTTAGAGGCACGGAGTGCATCTATACCACCAACAGCGCCCGAGGGAATGTAGAGTGAAGCGCCGGACTTTTCAGCAGCTGCCGTCACCATCTGCATTAATCCCGGCTCTATCATTGCTCCAGAGCTCATTATCAGCATTGATTTGCCAGCACTTACAATACTCACAGCATGGGTTGCCACGACTTGTTGAGAAGCGCACTCAACAACGAGATCGAGCTCATCTATCACTGTTAAATCCATAATCGTATCGGCTTCAATTAGCGGCGGGGTTTGGCCTCTATTTAATTCCTGGGCTAGCTTATTTCTAGCCGATGTAGATTGGTCAAATACTGCGATAATTCTTGCAGGTCCAGCTTCGCCTCTCTGAACAGATCTGGCCAATTCTGAGCCCATTGCACCACATCCGATTAGACCCAAGTTCACCATATCTCTATGTTTATTAACCAACAGGCTGATAACTCCCCGTGGTGGTGATTCGATTGATAATTTAACTGGGCGATATTGTTAGAGCTTGAATAATAACGTCCAGTGACGCTTTGGTGCATCATAATCGATCCTGCATCTGGTATGTATGACCCACCGGTTATATCCTTAATGCATAATGTTGTTTTAAACCACCGAATAGAAACAAAAAGTTTAGTGGAGGCTTATCCTTTTTTTCTCATGAGCCAAGTAGCGGATTACATAAACATTGCTTAGTTATCATGTGTGGACTGTAGGGTGTCAGATGAACGCTTCTGATTCAGAACGTTTAGCTAGTGGATTTTCTCAAATGGGATTTGACTTGTCAGAAGATCCAACCACAGCTGATGTGGTCGTGTTGAATACTTGCGTCGTACGCCAGTCGGCGGAAGATACTGCCACTGGAATGTTAGGCAGGCTTGGTAAGAAAAAACGGAATCACCCCAGTCGAATCATCGGCGTGACTGGTTGCATGGTAGGTCCTGAACAATCTCAACTTAAGCGCCGTTTTCCTTACGTAGATGTTTGGTCTGGGCCTCAGGAGTTTGGACCCATTCTGGAATTGGCAGGTATTCGATACGGCCTAGATCCTTCAGGATGCCTCAGCGGTTTGATTCCTGAGAGTCCACACGTTTCTTCATTTATTCCGGTAGTACATGGGTGCGATAAATTCTGTACTTTTTGTATTATTCCGTATCGACGTGGTAGGGAAACTAGCCGACCATCTTCAGAGATTATTCATGAGGCGGAAATGATGGTTGCCCGTGGTGTGAAAGAAATCACACTTCTGGGTCAAAACGTCGATTCATACGGGCACGACCTGCGACCAAGAATTGACCTTGCCGACCTGATGACACAGGTTCATGAGATTAACGGGCTGGAAAGAATAAGATTCTTAACCTCGCATCCAAACGATATGTCCGTAAGGATACTGGAAGCAGTTCGTGATCTTCCAAAGGTTTGTGAAATGATCAACCTTCCGTTTCAAGCTGGTGACGATACAGTGCTAGCCAATATGAGACGGGGTTATACGATCAAGCAGTTTCTTAAAAAGATCACTCAAATAAAAGAGTTAATCCCGGGTGTGAACCTTACAACGGATCTTATAGTTGGTTTCTCGGGCGAGTCTGACGCACAGTTCCAAAGATCGATGGAAGTGCTCCGCTACGTTGAATTTGAAAAAGTGCATGTTTCTGAGTATTCGTATCGAGAAGGAACATTTGCATCTCGAAAAATGAAAGATGATATTGATAGGTCCGTGAAAAAAGCTCGTAAGGCTGCAGTAGGAGAACTTCAGCAGGAAATTCAGTCTCGTAATAACGCATGTCTGATTGGCCGTAATTTCGATGTGCTTGTGGAAGGTCGTAAGAGAGGGAGGCTGCACGGTCGTAGCAGAGGCGATAAACTGGTGTACTTAAATACACCATCCGATCTGCCATCACATCAGCCTATGATAGGAAAGACGGTTAAGGTTCAAATAACTGAAAGTTCACCATGGTCCCTTGAAGCAGAGTTAATTGAGGTACAGGTGAAAAAAGAAAAGGTGCCGATCGCATGACGACTGCCTTTGGCAAGCAAACGACCATCGCTATTAGCGAACTAGAGCAATCTGCGTTTTGCCAGACTGACGGTAACCTTCGCACGAAAACTCTCCAGGAAGAATTCCAAACTGGCGTTCGTTGGCAGAAAGTTCCGACGCGATACTTGAAACTCACTCCTGAGGAAATTGCTGAAGGAATCGTGTTCGCTCGTAAGGAGATAGGAGAAAAAGCAGTTCTTCTCGGGCACCACTACCAGCGCGATGATGTTATTCAATACGCCGACTTTACTGGCGATTCATACAAGTTGTCTAAGATGGCTGCTGAAACCAAGGAAGCGAAATGGATCATTTTTTGTGGAGTCCACTTCATGGCAGAGACGGCGGACATACTTACGCTGCCGGACCAAAATGTATTGCTTCCTAATTTAGCAGCTGGTTGTTCAATGGCTGATATGGCAACTTCACAAGATGTTCAGGATTGTTGGGCCGATCTCGATTCGATCTTGGGTTCAACGGATAGAGTCATACCGATAACTTATATGAATTCGGCTGCTGCTATAAAAGCATATTGTGGAAAAAATGGAGGACTGGTTTGTACCTCCTCTAACGCTGATAAAGCATTCGATTGGGCGCTGGATCGTGGCGAAAAGATTTTATTTTTGCCAGACCAACATCTTGGCCGTAATACCGCAGTTGCAAAAGGTATCTCTGAGGATGATATGGCGGTGTGGAATCCGTTTTTACCGATGGGAGGCCTCTCTAAGGAGGAAATAGAAAGGGCAAAGATTGTACTATGGCGGGGTCATTGTTCCGTTCATACCCGATTTACGGTTGATCAAATTGAAGCAGCGCGTAGCCGCAACCCGGAGACAACCATCATTGTCCACCCTGAGTGCACGCGGGAAGTAGTTGCCGCTTCCGATATGTACGGTTCGACCGAATTCATACTTGAGAGTATCTCAGATGCTCCTGTAGGGTCCTCGTGGGGAGTCGGAACAGAGATCAATATGGTGCGCAGGCTAGCCGATGAAAATCCGAATAAGGAAATTTTCTCTCTTGACCCTGTAGTTTGTCCCTGCGCGACCATGTACCGAATACATCCTGCATATGTTCTTTGGATTCTTGAGGGCATAATGGCTGGACTGGCCATAAACCGTATCGAGGTTGAGCCAAGAACTCGTATAAACGCTCTCGTCGCGCTTGAGCGGATGCTGGAAATCGCCGGCTAAAACAATCAGGCAACATTTAACTAAACAATCCACATGATTCCAAATCCCGGTGAATTCGACGCAATTATTGATCGTGCGTTGGCAGAGGATGCAGTTGGATCAGATGTGACTTCCCTGTCATTATTTTCAGCATCTGTTGAAGCCAAAGCATCGATCGTTGTCAAACAATCGGGCATTCTTGCAGGACTACATATAGCAGCTGCTGTATTCAACCGTGTAAACCCTGATTTGAAGTTCGTCCACCGCTTGCAAGATGGTGATCACTTAACTACTGGGCAGTCCTTAGCTACGGTCTCGGGATCTATCGCTTCGATACTCAGTGGAGAAAGGACCGCACTCAATTTTCTACAGCGGATGAGTGGTATAGCGACTCTAACGGATTTATATGTATCTGCTATTGCTGGAACTACTGCTTCTATCGCAGATACTCGGAAAACTGTTCCGGGATTACGGATGCTTGATAAATACTCTGTGCATATTGGAGGAGGTCGAAATCATCGGATGAATCTGAGCGACGGTGTGCTCATCAAAGATAATCACATTGCTGCGCTTCGAAATGAAGGAAACACGCTTGAACAAGTGATAAAAAAAACTCGCTCATATGCTCCCCATACGTTAAAAGTCGAAGTCGAAGTTGAGTCGGTCCAAGGCGCAATATCCGCAGCTAGTGCTGGTGCCGATATCGTAATGCTCGATAATATGCATCCAGATGATATGCGGTCTGCTGTCGTTCAAATTTCTGATCAGTGCATTGTAGAGGCGTCTGGTGGGGTCACGCTTGAAAACGTATCGGAAGTTGCACGCAGTGGAGTTGATATTATTTCAATTGGTGCGCTGACCCATTCACCTCCTGCACTTGATATTTCACTTAACTACGAAGCAAAAACAACCTGAAAAAAGCAACCACCTTACCCAAGATGTACTGAAGTCATTTCAATGTATTTGAATTTACGTTTGCCGCCGCCGGGGAATATCTTTGTCACGTGAATCTAAAAGGATTGTGAAAGGGCCTGAGTTATCGATCTTCACGTTCATTGATGCTCCGAAAATTCCAGTCTGTATCTGTAGGCCACTCGATTGAAAAGCCAGCACTGTTTTGTCAAATATACTTTGCGCCATGTCCCTATGAGCTGCATCGATAAAACTGGGACGCCTTCCTTTGCGAGTTGATGCGTAAAGGGTGAATTGACTTATCAGTAGTAATCCGCCG
>Ga0187833_10000094_pt1 | contig 88662 bp, 64 predicted proteins | sample ETNtaG_37_FD_167968 | JGI IMG/M metagenome (GOLD analysis project Ga0187833, IMG submission 167968) | Marine microbial and viral communities from oxygen minimum zone, Eastern Pacific Ocean - ETNP2014_SV_400_PacBio MetaG (Illumina Assembly) | ecosystem: Environmental > Aquatic > Marine > Hypoxic... | reverse complement strand
GAATGCGGTATGAAAGTAGAAACCACCACCACTATAGAAGAAGGGGATATTATGGAAGTGTATGTGAGGGAGTTGAAGAGGAAGGCTTAAGCTTATCCATGTTTGTCGGCCCACTCGTTAACCAACTCTTCCATATGATCTTCTATTGTGATTCCCGCTGCAAGTCCGGCCTCCTTCAATTTTTCGAATGAAACATCATCACCACCACCGGCAGTTTTAATATCACTTTGAAGTTGCTTCATTTGTTTATCAAATTTTACGAATTCTGCTGAACCACCAGCTGTACCTGCCTTAATCTTTTGATATAGAACATCGGATGTACTACTGTTAAAGTCATTATTAACTGCATTTATATTGGTACTGATTGATGTTTTTACAGTATTATTTGTTTGGATATTTTTCTTCATAGCTTGAGTTTGAGCAGCATTGCTTCCACCTCCGCCGCCAAAGTATTTATCCATTCCCTGAAAAAATGGTTTGCCTTCAGAAACGTTCTGGCCTCCATGCTCAATCATGCCGGGAAGTCCGGCGATTGCAGAGAGAGGCGCTGCTTTGCCTCCTGGAATTGGCAAGAATGGCATCCTAAGAGGTAGTTTTGCAACCCCCTTACCAACACCCGCGCCCCATTGTCTGATTGGTTCGGAAACTTTCGAATAAACGTCGTCGATTTTGAATGCAGTAAATGTTCCGACCCAGAAAACCATAAAAGTCATAATTAACCACAAGAGATCCAAGAAAGTAGCTACTCCTCTGATCGGCATATTCTGCATATATTGATGCGCAGGGAATTTGGTTGAGTTTTCGGCTATATAAGCGGCGGCATTAAGCAATATGAAGCCGGCTGAAAGAGGTATGGCAAGTGCGAATGGAAGAAAAGCGGAAGCAACAAACTTCTTAAAAATCGCCATGCTGTTTAAGTCTGCATTTCCTATTTTCATTTTGTCTCCCATTACAAATCCCAAAAACATAAATGGCATGAATGCTATTGTTATCCATAGCATTGGTATTCGTATGGTAAACGCAATTACCATAGCAAGTAGCGGAAGGAAAAGCGCCATCATTAAGATGAACGCAAATGCCGTATTAAACAGTATAATGAATAGTTTTTGTGTCTGATTAGAATTTGCGCCACTACCACCACTGGGCGGAGAGTTGTTATTGGGATTTCGCACTTTGGTTAACTCCATTATTCGTCCATGATTAAAGACTAGCCCCAAAAGTATTGCCTGTGGAGTATTTGCGGAAGAAGCAAGTGGTACTTCTTTGTAGCAAACGGGACTGGAACCCATGTTTGCACATTTATAACCATTGGCTTTGAACTGCGGTATCTTTGCCGGATCTACTCCAAATTCAACTTTGCTCCAGATTGTGCAGGCTTCCATGGCATTTGTATCAGGATTTCTTCTCTTACATGTCATTGTTGGAGAGTTGTTGTTTATGTAGGCAGGAATCGTATATACGGATGCTGTAAGAACGTGCGATATATCCAGGATAACCCTTGGGAAGAACCAAGAAAAATTAACCAATATCATTGCCATAATGAATTTTGGCAAAAGACCCATTACTACATCTGTTTTGGCCATTATGATTGTATAGACTGCTCCTCCAATAAGCATTACAGCCAAAACTATATTTACTATGTCTCTAGACAACCTCCAAATCATATGTAGAGCGTCGTTGAAATATGCAATTTGTAGGAATGTATTAGGATCAAGTAGAAATTCAAGAATATGCACGACATACATCGTTAACGTGAAGAATATCGAGGATACTAAACTTAGTAACAAAAAAGCATCATTAGCTTGTTGATTTGGATTTGTTGCGTTTTGTGCAAGAGCTTTAGAGATTATTAGATCTCGAGTTGATGAATTACACACAAATATGCCGCAAACAATTGCAACGGCAATAGCAGAGAGGATTTTTTTGTGTTTAAACATTCTTATTATTCTAGCAGAAATAGGGGTTTAGAGCAATTTAGATAGCATCTCTGGTAACGTCAGCCCCTGTGTAATGGATAAGGCAAACAATGTCTATGTAAATTAACTATAACAAGAACATAAAAGGGTTAATTAGTTGAGTAGAAATTGTGAACAATAAGGGGTCAATAGTAGACATATAATAGCGAGTTTTGCTTTTAAACTAGCTAAAAAGACTGAGCTAATAACCTAATCACGGGGTTGATCACTTTTCTTGCACTAAGGGTATGTTCTTGAGTACGATTTGTGAACGATCTAATCACTCATGTCTTCAACCATTTTAAAAGCATTGTTCAGCTCCCAGACTAGAGTAAAGCTACTCTCGACATTTCTATTGCATCCGGAAGAGGAGTACTACATTCGTGAACTCACCAGACTTCTGCATGAGCAAATAAACTCTATAAGGAGGGAGCTTGAAAATTTAAGGAGGATTGGATTGGTGCGTGCAAGGCACAGAAATAGAAAGAAGTACTACAGAGTTGACCCTGAATTTTCACTGTACCCAGAACTTAGAAATATATTTTCCAAAGAGATTCAAGCCGAGAGCCCCGTTGTTTCCAGCCTGAAGAAATTGCAAGATACTGAATTGATAGTACTTGCAGGCAATTTTGTAGGTACGGAAAGCAAGGTAGATTTGCTGATAGTAGGAGAAGTAAAGAAGGAGATGCTAGAGGCACTTCTTTTGCAGGATCCGAGCCTGAAAAACATTAAGTATTCGATATTCTCTCAGGGTGATTTCCTTTATAGATTAAGCCTTAGAGACCGCTTTATTACCACGATTATTAATGATCCAAGGCACCTGATTGTTCATAATTTAATTCAGAAACAAATCGAGGAAGCCCAAAAAAAATAGGTAGTAATCCCGTTAGATCGGGACGAAAAAGCTTCACCAGCTTCTTAGGACCACACTCTCTCAGCCTACAAGAAGCAATGAAGTTTTTTCATATTCGACACGCCCCGCTATTGCGGGGCTCTCAACAATCAACTATCAACAATCGACCCTTCATAGTGAATATGTCGATTGTCGATTGTTGACAGGCGCCGCAGGCGCCGTGTTGATTGTCCGTGAAAACTCATATTTATGCTTTACAGCCCAATGCTCCATCAGTAACCTACGTCAGAACTATGACCTCTCAGACCATAAGAGAACAGTCGGCCTCCCAAACAAAGCCCCGCCCAGATCTAAGGCCGGGTTACACTGTACGTGTGCATGAGAAAATCAGAGAAGGAGAAAAAGAAAGAATCCAGATTTTTGAGGGATTAATCATCTCTATGCATAAAGGCAAAGTTCCGACAGACACTACATTCACGGTCAGGAGAATAGTTTCTGGGGTAGGTGTTGAGCGCGTATTTCCACTGCATTCAGCTCAGATTGTTAAAATCGAGGTTAAAAAGGTAGCAAAGGTTAGGAGGGCCAAGCTTTTCTTCTTGCGCGGAAGACATGGAAAGGCAGCTAGATTATCAGAAAGATTCACGACAGCTGAAGAGTTCTCTATCGCGGCAGCTCAGAATGATGATAAGAAAGAAGAAGAGGAAACAGAAGTAGTCGAAGAATCAAATGACGAGGCTACTGAACCCGTCGAAGATGCCCCACAGGGTAAGTCAGAAGCAGAGGCCAAGCCCGAACCCGAATCCGAATCAGAGCCCAAAAAAGAGGAATCTGAGTAGCATTCAGGGTATCATCGCCCCATGAGCTATTTGCTAGTAGGTAATTACGGCGTGGGGAATCTTGGTGATGAGGCTCTAAAGGAATACTTCCTTAAGAGATTTCCGGATGTTGATTGGAGGGTAGTATCTGCTAATCCAAAGAAAGGTGAACTGGCTCGATTCCCATTGGGGCTAAGGTCACTGTTCAAGCCATGGTGGAAAACTCTGGTGGAACTCAAAAAATCAAAAGGAATTGTGTTTGGTGGAGGATCATTATTCACGGATATAGAGTCTCGTAAGGCGTGCATACTTTGGTGGTGGCATGCTTTCATTGCTTGGATTTTTCGAAAGCCTGTTTATCTCGCATTTCAAGGTATTGGTCCGTTTAGAACTTGCATGGGAGATAAGCTAAGCAGATGGGTCATCGACAAAGCGGATTACATTTCAGTGAGAGATGAAAAATCAGCAGTACGAATTGGGCACTGGTTTAAGCATACAAATATTATTCAAACTTTTGATCCGGTTATTTTGCTTATTGAAGCCGAAAAGTATGATAATAGATCACATAATGTACTCACTATTGTTCCAAGGAAAAACTCAGATAAATCATTCTTAGTAAAAGCTAAGGAGATGTCTCAATTTTGCAAATGGGAATTCGTATCTATTCTGTCGTTAGATCCGGGTAATCCGGATGAAAAAAGAATATGTAAAGAGATAAGAACTCTATGTGGAGGAGAGATCAAAACTGTCAGATCACTTGATGAACTTTGTAATGAAATAAGTAAAAGTTGCTGCGTAATGAGCCAAAGATATCATGGAGGAATAGTGGCTATAGCACTTGGCAAAAAACTTGAATCCATGAAGCAAGTGGGAGGAGACAAGCTTGATACTCTGAGCGGCAGTCAATCAGTTGATGAACTAAAAAAATTGGCTTTAACTGGCGAGAAATCCTTAATGGAAAAACTTTATTAATCTTTATAAATATGTTATAATAAATCTATATGTTTACCACAATATTTCTAACAGCAGAGGAAAAAGAGCTCTTCAATCCGCTCTCTGATGAGTTGAAAGGGGATTGGGAGGTTCAGGATGAGGTTATTAATTACGAGGAAAGCGCAGAAAAGCAGAGAATGAGGTGCAAGCTGATGAAATTGTCTGATCCTGCGCTTCAAAAGGCGTTTGATGAAGTACAGTCAGTTGAAGCCGATTCGCAGGAAGCTTTTGCAGCATGGGTTGATTCTCTAAAGCTTGCTGAGCTTAATGATGAGGATATTAACGAAATCTTCTACGCTTTGGGCCCAGTATCAATCTCAAAGATGCTTGTTCAAATGATTGCGCAGGCAAAGAATAATGAGGACATTGAATTTGTTGCTGCAATAGCAGCTATACGCCATGTAATGTTTACCCCCAAACAAGATGCCTCAAGCACCAGCTGAAGTCGGACCAGATACAGATTTTCAAACCAGCGATCCGCAATCGCAGGCAAGCCCCATTCCCGAACAGTTCACAGGAACTTTCGATCAAATTGCTCAGTTACTGGGAGATCAGTATCAAAATGAAGGAGAAAGAGCCAGACTTGCGCTTACTCTTACCAATAAGGACAAACGAAGGGCGCTTGCTGAAACTGTTGCGGAGAGACTGGTTGATTTGAGAGACGAGCTGTCAGTTAGGGAGGGATATAGCACATTTTACGAAGTAGAGGATGAAGATCAGCTTCTAAGCCACATTAGGGATGAAGTTCACAGCCGTATAACTGCTCAGATTACAAGCGATGATGGAAGATCGGAATTTGCTCAGTCTCTTGCAGAATCAATTGCTAATGATGATGAAGCTGTATCGCATATTCAACAGCAGTATCCGGATCTAAAGTGGGATCCAAAGGATCCGGAATCACTACAACGAGCTTTGCATGAAAAAATGCTGGAAGATTTCAAACAGCAAGCGAGAGAGTTGCAGGAAGATTTAGATTTGGAAGCACAAGTTCTAAGGGAAAAGGGTGAAGTAATGGAAAGGGCTAAGGAAGGAGGTAGTATGTTTTCCTGGGCTAAGGAAAGAGTGAAGAAATTATGGGCAAAAAGGTCAGTCAGGATTGCGACCTATGTTGTTGCAGGAGTTGCCGTCACATTGCTTCTCGGAGCAGCTGCGTATTATCTTTTAGATGCGCTTCAGGGTCTTCATGGAGCCGCGCTTGAATCAACCGCTGAATCTATCGGAGGTGTCATGGAAGGAGGAGGCGGTGCATTGAACCCAACACCAGGGTTAGAAGGAGTCGGAGGCTCAATTCCCAGCGGACCGGGGGGACCTCCTATCATAGATCCGATACATGTGCCCGGAGGGGGAGAAATCCTTTAAATATAATTTCCTAAACATACAAAAATAACGGTATGTCAGACGAAAACCTTGATGACGGGAATAAAGAACACCTGCAACAAGGTGAGGTTCAGGCGCAACCGGAACCAAAGGAAGGAACTCCTGAATGGGAGGTGCTTAAAAGAGTGCAAGAATCCAGAGGAAAATATTACAAGGGGCCGGACCAAAAAACTTTGCTGGAGCAGATGGTTCAAGATGAATCTGGAGAGCGAAGATCCGATCTTGAGCGGCAAATGCCGGAACCAAGACTTGGTTCATATAAAGAAGGAGAAACTCAAGAATATCTTCCATCGCAACAGAAAATTTTGGATGTTCATGCCGATCTAGTTGAAAGAGCTAAAAACATGAAAGAAGATTTCATATATCCGCACAGCATTTTTATAATGGCAACTGAGCAAAATAGGGCGGATAGAATGCGAATATACGGCGAGGTTGCAGATCCGAAGATAAGTGCCAATGAAAGGGAAAGAAAGATGGCCAAACTTTTGCCATTGGCTGTGGAATCCGATCTGCGGGCAAAAGTTATAGTATATGAAGAGGCACTCATCGAAGATTTCTGGAAAACTGAGGAGGAGTATGCGCGCTACATGGCGAGGTATCCTGACTTAAGAGAGCGTATAAAAGATAAGTTTCCCGAAAGGTTGAAAAAGATGGAAGAGCGAGAGAAAAGGGTGAAAGAAATCCATGAAAACATAGATAAGATCTTAGAAAAGAGCACGGCTGTAGCTCAGATTTGGCACTATGAGAATATGCTCTTGCACGATAAGATTGCGAGCTTGCTTGCGGAGCCTGGGTGTGAAGATTCTGCTGAATTGAAAGAATTATTACCTGAAGAACTGCGGGATGTTCCCCTTGATGAACTTGCCCCTTGTTTCAGAAGCCTGGAAGATCAGGCCGAGAAACAGTTCGGTCCTATTAAGCGTGAAGATCTGGAAGCATACGTTAAGTTGCTAAGAGGTATTGCGGTCAAACGAGGATACTTGGAGGAGGATCAGAAGGACGCTGATATAGATGGGCTGGAAGATATTGCAGAGCAGTTCACTGGCGAGATGAGAGAGCAGCTAAGCGTAGGAGAATCATGGCATATGCTTTCGGGAGAAGAGGGTAAACAGGAAATCAAAGTTGCAAATGCGATGTATGTTGACGCGTGCAGAGCCCACACAGACGTTGTTGTTAAAGAAGTGCTTGAACTTGGAAGACATGTAGAAATTGGAGAGATTATTGAGGCTCACAACAGCAGCATCGATGCATGGATAAAAGCAAACTCGGAAGATCTTCATTTTGCGGGGAATTTAATGGAATATCTTATGAAGGGAGAACATATCGGGCCCGGTTCTAGGCCGGGAGGACCAATCGAAAGGAAGCTTGATATTCGCGAAAAGATTGAACATAGGGCAAAAACATTGCCGGAGCCTTTACGTAGCCAGATTTTAAGTGAACATGAACGCTATGGAATTGGTTTCGAGCAATACGTGGAAGCAATCGGACAAGTTTCGGAAAAAGAAAACGCAGTATTAAAGAGATTTGGTGAAAGTTTGCTAAAGATGATTGATGACATGATCGAGAAGCTTGAAGAAATGATAAAGAAAGCAGAGCACTGGTCCTGGTGGTTGCCCAAACACACCGGAATCGGAAAAGTTAACGTTGGTACAGGTGTTTTGGCAGTTGCAAAAAGGATGGGTTGCGAATGGGCGAATCTAGATCCCGATGAATTAAGGCGGATAAAAGAAGAAGTCGCAAAACAAAAGCAGGATATGCAGAAAGAAGTTCAAAATTTAAGGAAGAAAAAGACGGTAATAAAATCAATTCTGGAAAAAGCAGGACTTTATAACGAGATGCTTGATACAGATCATGAAGGATCGTTGATTGAGGAGAGCGTAGATATGCTGAGGGATCTTCATGACATCGGAACGGAGAAAGAGAAGGAAAGGGTAGAAGCAGCCAGGGGGGCTCTTGATAAGGCACTTGATGGAGATAACGAAGAGGCAATTAAAAATGCTTCTGATGAGTATAGAGAGGCGCAAATTGCAATGGGGGCGTCGCCCGAGGGCTTGGCACTCGTTTATACGGTGAAAGATGCCAGACTAGAGGATTTTGTTGGTATGAGGGCAGCAATACATGAAGCGGAGGCCGAAGGCCACCAGCCGACAGTAGAACATTTAAAGAAGCAGTGCGAGGAAATGGTAAAGTTTTGGGGAGTTCCCGAAGATCAGATACAAAGTTACATAGAAAAGTACAACACTTTGAGCGACGGGGTTATTTCGGCCAGAAAAAATCTCGAAGAATCGGTAAAAACAAAGAAAGGAGAAAAAGAAGCTAAGGAAAAATACAAAGAAGTGCGGGCTGCAATGGGAATGAGTCCTATAGCTCCGGAGTTTGATCCTTTTGTTTCTGTAATGCCGACAAAAAAGGGTGTTTCTAAGCTCAAGCAGAGGTATGTAAAAGCAAAAGAGCTGATAGAATCTCTTGAGGCCAAGCCAAATGGAAATGCTGCAGAACTCCAAAAGGCCAAACAAGAGTTGCTTCAGGTTCAAAGAGAAATAATCGGCGCGTATTCAAAGATATTCAGTCTTCACTTTGAACATATCGAAGCAATGGACGCGGGAACAAGAGGAATGACGATGCAACTGCGAGGGCAATTCAATCATCATGCAGTTAAGTATGCTGAGTATGATTACTTGAAGCACTTATCTGCTTACATAACGGCTGGAGTTGTTACGACTATTGCAGAAGTTGCTACCGGAACTGCTGCGGGATACACATATGCAAGGGGATATCTGCCCGGGAATCCAATTGCGACCAGATTTAGGCGTGGAATTAACTGGGGAGTTTCACGTCCGTATGTATGGACGCGCAATGGTGGAAGACGGGGTGTTCAACGTTACCGTGCCATGAGGGCCGCAAGAAATGCTCCTCCTCCGGAACTTCTTGAACCAAGACCTACAGTCAGGCCCGCTGGGAGCCAGGCGTTTGAAGAAGATTTGGCACGAGTTGTTGGTGAGTTGGATGAAGGCCCAGAGAGAATAAGCAGAGCTCGCAGGGCAATGATGGAATCTAATATTGATGAGCTTGATGGTGGAAATCGTTTTACAGGCAGGGATTTAGATTGGGAAGCGATAAACAGGGCTCATGCAGTAGAGCCTACAGGCGATGTCGTTGAATCCGGAACAAAAGGAGCGGGATTTTGTAAAGATGGAAAATGGCGCAAGTGGGAGATGAAGAACCTCAAGGCAAAATACAAAATACTTGAAAAAGGCGATAACTTTGTTAGAGCCGAATCGAGGTTTATGGTTAAAGAGGGATATTGCGGAAGGTCGCTTGAACAACTTGATGATGCCGATCGTCTTGCTCGAAGAATTCAACAAGTTAGCGGGATGGATGATGCGGTTGCACGTTCAAGTCAGTTTGCAGATATCGCTGGCAACCCGAGTGCATTGCATGAAGCAGCAAAACACAGTGATGATGCTGCTAGGTTGCAAAAGGCCGTTAATATAGCGAGAAAAAGCAGATTTTTGAAATTAGTTGGTCTTGGGCTTTTGATTGACGGGATATTTATTGGAATGAATGAAATGAGAATCAAGGAAATGGTCAAAATGGGGAAGCATGAGGAGGCCCAAATTTTACGGGAAAAAAGAGAAGGAATGATTCTTGTGGGAGGAGGCGGAGTGTTGCTTCTTGCCTCGCCAACCGGATGGATTGCTGTTCCATTGGTTGGAGGAGCGATTTGGGCAGACCATTTGCGCGAGTTTGAAATATCAATGCAAAAAGTATCGAATGGAGATTATGAGAAAATGAGGACAGGAGAGCTGATCAAGAAAATTGCAGATCTAGCAAAACCGGGAGTTAATTGGGTTGATCCTGCTCTTATAGGAACCGGCATTAGTGAAAGGGATACAAAGCGAACAAGAGCAAGAGCTGCTTTCGAGTCTTATCTCTTTAAAACTGCTACACCGAATCATTCGCCGCAGAAATATAAGGAGGCAGAGGATTGGTTCGAGAAATTGAGTGAAATGCAAAAGAATAACTACATTAAAAAGTACGAATCCAAAGAAGCTGCCATATCGAGACGCTATTTTGATGAACTAGCTATGGAAACGAAGAACTGGAGAAGAAGAAAATTAAGGTACTTTGATTATTCAGCAAGCAACAACAAAATTCCTCTTCACGAGCATCTACGTAGGATGGATTCATATGAAAAACTTTTGCAACTAAAGGATGAACGTGGAGGAAAAGCAGTTTCTTGCGAAGTTGAACCCGGACAAATTGAACACCTTGATCTATCTAAATTGTCTTTGAACAAAAACGACCTTGATTATTGGAAAGGCGTGGATGAACTGATTGATAAATATCAAAAAAGCAAACTGGCATCAGATCGCGTACGTTATGTATCGTTGAAGGAGACTCAGCCGGAAGAGGCGAAATTATTTGCAGAAAAAATGCTTAGAGGAAGACTAAAGCACGCAATGATACTCGCAGATGGATTCGCTACTGCAAAGTTCAGTGAATCATTTGGTAATGTTGTTAGGATCGAACTCAGGCGAAAATTCGAAAACCTGTATGAGTTGTTCATAAAAGAGCTGGAGGATGGAACGAAAACCATTGAAGATATTGATCGTTATTTTGATGAAAGGGAGAAGGATATTATCTCAGTTAGCGCTGATAAAGTTTATGAAAACGCAGAACCTCATAAATTTATTTCAGCAAAGCACGAAGGAAAGTCATATTATGTTCCTGTTGATAAAAAAGGTAAGTTTGTTAATCCGAATTCTCCGGAATACAACAAGTTTAAAGCAGTACTCATAAATCCAAACTACAATTCAAATAGAGCGATGGCAATTGATGACCCTGCAACAGAACTTTGGAGAGCGCTTAAAAATAAAGAAAAGCCGAATTTCCGAAGAAGCCAAGAAGTAGCTGATAATTGGATTAAAGGAGCGGAGGAATTTTACAATGAAAAGTACGGAACAAGTTCGTGCAAAGATGCCGTAACTTCACTATTCGAAAGAGCTTAGTTTTTGCTGTGTAATGGGTCAGGATTTCGGTATTCTCTATACGAATGGAAATCCGCAATTTTTGCATAATCGCGCATATAGATCACGGTAAATCCACACTTGCTGACCGCATGATTGAAATGACCGGCACCAAAGACAAGCGTCAGATGAAAGAACAGTTACTGGATACTATGGATTTGGAGCGCGAGCGTGGAATTACCATAAAACTTCAGCCGATTCGTATGCAATATGATGGAGTTCAGCTTAATCTAATAGATACTCCAGGGCATACTGATTTCCGATACGAAGTTAGCAGATCCCTGGCTGCATGCGAGGGTGTGATTTTGCTTGTTGATGCTGCGCAGGGCATTCAGGCACAGACTCTCGCAGTTTTATACATGGCAATGGAGCATGATCTGAAGATTATTCCTGTTTTAAATAAAATCGATCTGCCGGCAGCAGATCCAGAGGGCGTCAGCGAGGAAGTAATGAAGCTATTGGGGTGTAATAAAGATGAGATTCTTCTTATTTCTGCTAAGGATGGAAGGGGAGTCGAAGATGTTCTTAAAGCAGTAATCAATAGAATCTCTGAACCAAAGCTAGAAAAATCATCTGGCGTATCTAAGGCGTTGATATTCGATGCAGTTATGGATTCTTACCGCGGTGCGGTTGCATATGTAAGAGTTGTTGAAGGAGAGTTTGAGAAAGGCCAGAAAATAAATCTTCTTGGAACCAAAGTTCAGGTAGAGATTACAGATTGCGGACACTTCGCACCTGACTATGTATCGGATAAGAAGATATCCGAGGGAGAAATTGGGTATCTAATTACTGGTGCAAAGGAAGTTACGGATGTTAGAACAGGCGATACAGTCGCTGGATCCTCAGAATCAGATCCTTTACCCGGATACAAGGAAGTACAACCGATGGTTTTTGCAGGATTGTATCCTTCATCGACCGATGATTACCCTCAACTAAGAGAAGCGCTCGAAAAACTTGCACTTAATGACGCTGCTTTAAGATTCGAGCCGGAAAGGAATGCTGCGCTTGGTAATGGATTCAGGTGCGGGTTCTTGGGACTGCTGCACATGGACATAGTTCAGGAAAGATTAGAGCGGGAGTACGATTGCGATCTAGTAATAACTGCGCCAAGTGTGCTTTATGAAGTGGAACTCAGCTCAAATAATCCGGCTGAAATTGTCAGGTCAAGTATTCTAAAAGTGGACGAGCCAAACGTAGCAGAAATAAGCAACCCGGCTGACTTTCCGGATCCGACTTATATAAATGAAGTCAGAGAACCGTGGGTAAAGCTCGAGATCATTGGAAGGAAGGAAGATGTGGGGCCTGTGATGGAGTTGGTTCAGGCAAAAAGAGGTATATATTTGTCTCTTGAGTATCTGGAGGCCGACAGAGCTCTGCTTCACTTCGAAGTTCCGCTTCAGGGAATAGTTTTGGACTTCTTCGATGCATTAAAGTCTGCGACATCCGGTTTCGGTTCAATGAGCTATGAGCATGTGGGTTTCAGGACAGGGGATTTGGTTAAAATGGATATACTTTTGCTCGGTGAACCTGCTGATGCACTTAGTACAATCGTCCATAAATCAGAAGCCCAGTCAGCCGGAGCTGCAATTGCCAAAAAGCTGAAGAAATCAATTCCAAAAGCTCAGTATCAAATTCCGATTCAGGCCGCAATAGGATCAAAAATAATTGCACGTGAAACTCTACCTGCATTCAGAAAAGATGTGACGGAAAAATTGTACGGTGGGGATGTAACACGTAAGCAGAAACTTCTTAAGAAACAAAAGAAAGGAAAAAAAAGGATGAAAGCGATGGGGAAAGTGACATTAACACAAGAGGCGTTCTTATCGGTATTGAAGAGATAATGTCGTAAGTGAATAGTGAATAGTTAATAGTGAAAAATTGTCATCAAAAACAAGAGCAGGTCTTTTTATGGTGAGCATAGTCGAACCACGACCTGCGATGTACAATAATTATATGGAGCTAATTTTTCCTCTTCAAGCCACATTTTTGGCATTACCATTAGAAAACGAAGCCAAGTGGCAGTTTCAAGCGCTTCAGGAGGAGCTTAAGGAATATTCTGACTGTCTAAGGTTCCAAAATCCTGCTTCTCCTCATCTCACTCTCTACTATTGGAATGAGATTATGGAGATTGAGATTGGTCAGATAAAAGAAACTGCAACAAAGATAGCGACTAATTCAAATCCATTTACTTTGAGCGTTGAGTCAGCCGAGACATTCGGATCTCGCGGTGAGGATAGAGTACTTTTTCTTAAATGTTCATTCTCTGACGAGCTAGCGCACGTCAAAAAAGCATGCCCTTGGCCAGAAAATCGTCCGTTCAAAGCTCACATTACTCTTGCACGTATGAACCACCCTCAAAAGTTCGCAGTAGTTAAAAAAAATGTAATGAAAAAGCTTAAAGATTGTCAGTTCGAGATTCCAATTGATCGACTAAGGCTTTATGCAATGGTGGAGGGTCGACGGCAAACTGCTGTTGAGGATTATATACTTCAAGGATGATAGATTGTTAAATTGCTAAATTGTTAAATTGCTCGCATAGCGAGATACAAACTCAGAAACAAATAATTGATGCATCCAACATGCGCAACGCTCTGTCGAACAATTTAACAATTTAACAATTACTCAGTATCTTCCTCTTCCTTTGTCTTTGCCTCCGCCAACACCTTCCTTGCTTCCTTCATGAACGGTTGAAGTACGGCTTGCATAATACTCGCAGTTAAAGGCTGAAGCTTTTCGAATGGCATTGATTTATTTCGCTCCTCAAAGAAATCTTGAAGAACGAAAGTAGTCAGCTGGAGTACAGATCCATCAATATTCTTTTCATCAACCATCAGGCGCGCAATAATTTTGCCGGATGACATGGATAGGACCATCTGCATTCTGGTTATCCATGCAACAAGAGCTTTATTAATGTCGGGATCCAGCTCGCCGGTTTTCATTAGAGCCATGGATTCATCCACTGCATCTTCAGCAGATTTGTACCCGGATTCTTCTAAATATTCCTGAACTGCCTGCTGACATCCTTCGTGTATCAACGACAATATTGCAAGAATAAAGATGCTCGGGCAGTTGCGGGCTACTAGACGGGCAATAAGGGTGAATAGATGGGCGTTGCCTTCGTCTCCCAAAAATTGAATTATAGCCTTGGCTACTTGATCATCCCTCTTTTTGGATTGTTTCTCCTCTCTTTTTATCTGTTGCATCGCCGCCGCTGCAGCTGCAAACTTTTGCCTGGCATTTTCGCTAAGTTGTTCAGACACTCCGCTCCCGCCTTCGCCAGGACCACCATCTACGTCTAAGCCACCAATGATTTCTTCAGACATGAACTGATTATAGGGTTAGGGTGAGGGCTAGGGCTAGGGGTAATTAATTCCAAATTGAAAACTTCTTTGTAAGCTCTTCAACCACGGATTTTTCTCCAAAAAGGCAGATTCCATAGTACTCAAGGTCAGATTCTGTAGTTGCAGTTGACGCTGCCATTTGCTCCTCCCATGTTCCAACGGTCATAGCTTGTGTAAATGATGCAAATTCGACTCCTTTTTCACGAGCTGCCTCTCTGAGTGTTCGAATCTTGTTCGAATTATCTGCTTTAAGGATAATGAAAGGGTGCTTTGAAGCTATGTGCGGACCTCCGTCTTTATCTGCATAGTCGATGACTCCCATTTCATCAATTTTCTGCGAATTACCAACAAGTCCTGCAGTCATATGTGCCAGGGCATTCATAACTTTCCCGGATTCAATTTTTTTATTAAGAACTGCCGTAAACTTTCGATTTGCCATAGTGTCTACTTGGAAGCTACAGGCTCAACCCGACTTCGCTTGCGAGCTACGCCGAGTTTCGCATTGGTAGAGGTCGAGATTGAGGGCTCAACATGAATAAAAGTGCAAATCTCACGTTTGCCATTGAACTTAGTTAGTCTTTTTTTACTGAAGGCGACTTTGCCGTCTGTATCGGCATGGATTGTCCAATCATTGCCCATATGAGTGTTATTCCCCGGTCTGTACCAAAAGCCCTTCTGGCGAACCAAAATCTCTCCTGATGATACACGTTGGCCCCCAAAACGCTTTACGCCTCGGCGCTTAGCAAGCGAGTCTCTGCCGTTTGATGTTGAGCCTCCAGCTTTCTTATGAGCCATATCAGAAGCATTTTACGTATATAAAGGCGATTGTCCAATAAATGTTAAGATTTTTATTTTGTTAATTAATTGGTTGCGGGGGCAGGATTTGAACCTGCGACCTCGAGGTTATGAGCCTCGCGAGCTACCGGGCTGCTCCACCCCGCGTTATACATTAATGATTATAATCAATGAATCTAAAAGCTAAAAGCTAAAAGCTTACAAATTTTTATGTTCCATGTTTCAGGCCTGCAAGCTTTTCTTTGCCAAAGAAGTACAGTTTCCAATGTTCCAAGGTTGGCATTTGTCTTAGGAGCTCCAGAAAGGCTGCATCTCGTTGCTCTTTTTGCATTTCAGAAATCTCTGAATTAGTTCCAGCTGGAACGGAAGGTTTTTGAATTATAAGCACTTTTTCCCCGGGATTTACTAGCCCTAGATTTTCTTTTGCATACTTGTCTTTGTATTGGCTAGATTTGAAATATTCCAAGCTTCTGTATCCTTCTTCGATACTAGCTCGAAGACCGTTGTTTTGCCCCTTCATATCAATCAAAGTTTGATCAAAAAGAACGTTTCTGTAATAAGAAAGAATCAGTCCGAATGCCATAAAACCTACGACTGTAAGGCCAACTGCAATAGTCAGCTGTTTAGAAACCGGCTCAAGATCTTTATATGCCATGAGTGTATCTTATCGACACGCTTCGCTCTCGACAATCAACAATCAACAATCAACTATTATTTATTAAATATGTCGATTGTTGAAAGGCGCCGTAGGCGCCGTGTTGACTGTCGATTGTTGTCAGTCGGTAGAATTTATGTAAAATAGCACAACCTATGAAAATTTATTGCAGTGGAATCGGTGGAATTGGCCTAAGTGCATATGCTGCTATGCAAAATGCAAATGGGCACGAAGTTCTTGGAAGCGACAGGGCAGAAAGTGAGCTACTTAATGACTTAAGGAGCCAAGGGATTTCGATTTCCTTGAATCAAGACGGAACATATATTCCTGAAGACGTCGAATTATTTGTCTTTACAGAGGCTATGCCTAAGGATGCGCCCGAAATGGTCAGGGCGCGCGAGCTTGGAGTAAAAATGCAGAATTATTTTGAAGCACTCGGAGATCTTTCACTTGGATTTAAAGTAATTGCAGTATGTGGAACTCACGGCAAGTCATCAACAGTTGCAATGGCGGCTAGAGTTTTGATCGATGCGGGGGTTGATCCTTCGGTTGTGGTTGGAACTAAGCTAAAGGAGCTTGATGGAAGGAATTGGAGAAAGGGGAATAGTGATTATTTTCTTTTGGAAGCTTGCGAGTATCGCGGTTCATTCCTCAGTCTTTCGCCTGACATTGTATTAATGACCAATGCGGATGGAGATCACTTCGATGCATTCGAGTCAGTTAAGGCTTATCAGGAAACTTTTGTTGAATTTCTAAAAAAGCTTACTGGAGATGGAATCGTAATTACCCACATGAAAGATCCGGACTGTGTTAGGGTTATAAGAGACGCAAAGAAGGAGGTAATGGATATTGATAGCGTTCCTTTACCTGAACTTGGAGTGCCAGGTAAACACATGCGGGAAAATGCACAGCTTGTTATTGGAATGTCTCAGATTATTGGAATTGATGAAGATCAAGTGTTAAATTCACTCAAAGAATACTCAGGTTGTTGGAGGAGGATGGAAATTGTTGGAACGTATAAAGATGATGTGATAATTATTGATGATTACGCTCATCATCCGAAGGAAATTTCGGCAACCATCCAGTCAGCTTTGGAAGCGTATCCGGACAAGCGTATCTTATGCGTGTTTCAGCCCCACACGCACGATAGAACCCTGAAACTTTACGAGGAGTTCAAGACTTGCTTTAAGGGAGTGCATGAATTGGTTATTACTGATGTTTATGATGCGCGAAGTGACGTTGAAAAAGAGAAAGTTGATATAGAAAAGTTCAGAGCTGACGTGGAAGAGGGGAGCGGAGTTAGGACAAGGTATGCAGGAAGCTTAGATGCCACAGAAATTGTTCTAAAGAATGAGGTGGTTCAAAACGGTGATGTTATAATATTCCTTGGAGCCGGAGATATTACTGTTATGGCAAGGAGAATTGTCACAAGTCACAAGTCGCAGGATCTGTCACAGGTCATACGTCACAAGTCTTGAGGACTTGCGACTTGTGACAAGACTTGTGACCTGCGATTTGTGACTATTAGTGTCTACTATAATTTTACTCCAAATCCGTGTAAGACCTAATCTCATCTGTATTTTCCCTGTAAACTTTTACAGCCAGAGTAACCAGCTTCGCGGTTTCAGCTCTATTAATTGCTCCATCTGGCCTGAATTCTCCTGATGGATTACCAAGTGCATCGTTATAACCGGACATTACGCCATCTCTTGCGGCTGTCTCTATGGAGGATGCGAAAGGGGTTTCGAAATTTACATCATTAAACATTTCACCCTTTGGCCAGAAGCGCTGGACATCTAAAGCTTGAAGTATTGTTGCAATTACTTCTGCTCTGGTTGCGTTTTTAGAAGGATTCAAACGTGCATTTTGGAAAACCTGCCAACCTAAATTCTCGGCTGAAGAGAAATATGTTTCAAACCATGTATCACGTGCTCTGTAATTTTTTGGAGTTCTCCTTCCAGCTTCATTTTCATCAATACCTGCTACCTCATGTGCGATTTTCGCAAGTTGGGCTATGTTAACTCTGTCTGCAGGACCGAATTCACCCATTATATTCCCCAAATTATTCCTATAACCCGACATGATACCAGTTCTAATAGCAACGTTAACGTGAGAAGCAAACCAGGAGTCAATTGGAACATCCTCGAATATGATTAGTTTTCCGTCTATTGTCGCAGATACAAATTGGAATGTTTTGTTTTGACCGCGGGTTTGTTCCAGATGCTCAATGTTGTCACAATTCAGAGTTAAATTTAGATTTATTCGACCGTCTTCTTGAAGCCTGTTAGAACGTGCAACATCTTCTATACATCCTTCAATGGAATCGAAGGTCGCAGTATAAAGTCCTACAGGAACATCAATATAATCAGAAGGAGTAGTGCCTTTCTCTTTAAAATTATTTGGGCCGATAATTGTATAGGTGAGACCCGGAGGATTTGTTTGAACTGATATCTTTCCGACCCGCGTATATATGTTTTCAATTTCGATAATTGCATTATCTCCTCCACTCAAAGTTACAGCTCCCTGTGGATAATCGTTATCCACAATTTGATTTCCATTGAGAGTAATGCGAATGTGAGCTGTTGCACCTTCAAGCGGATCTACTCTAATGCTGTATCCGCCCACTGGAAGATCGTCCAACAGCTGATTCATATGTCTTCCTTCAACAGTTATGTTATCGGGTTTAAGAAGTGTCCATTCGCTGTAGTACCCAGGGACCGGACTGATTTGCTTAATCTCAATCTTTGCGGCAAATACGGTCAGTGGCACGCATAAAATGGCGAATAAAGCTATTAAGCTGAGTTTTTTCATAAATTGAAGGGGTTAACGGGGCGATATTATCGACTAAAGACAATCAACAATCAACACGCTTCCACTCATTAATGTGTGGAAGCTATCAACAATCGACTCGATATTTTTAGAGAATGTTGATTGTTGAGAGACTAAGAAGTAGTCGTGTTGAAAACGAAGTGTGTTGATTGCCGATAGTCAGATCTGTCAAAGCAGTTGGTGTATATACACCTACTGCTGAGACAGAACCCTTCCCCGTACGTATTACCGTTATACCGTTTGTACTACAAATTGTCTTCGGCGGATCGAATAGACGATTATTAGTGATACGCTCGCCAATAGTCCTGCAATTAGAGAGTCAGTCTTCCAACCGGTCTTCGGAAGCTCTGTTACTCCAATCTTTGTGCTCAAATGCTGTTGAGGCATTCCTGATTCAACTAATCCTTGTCCGTAAAGCCTAGAGGACATTGCAATCATGTCTCCTGCTTTTGCGATTTCTGACGCACGGTAATTAAATTCGGTTGTCCATGTCTGTTCTGCATAGATTTGAGGGATATTCCAGACGATTAAATTCTTCATTTCCATCGTTCCAAAATCTTTGATTCCAGAAACTTCACCTTCTGACAGATCATATTGGACGGATGTTTCAAGATTTCTGATTGTTGAATCAGTTAGGTTGCTGACACTAAGTGTGTACCTTGCTGTGCCTCCTGGGAGTATTTCTCCGGGATTAGATTTTAGATTTATACTGACGAAGTCTTTCTCTTCTCTTTCAACCAGAACTCTATGAGTCATAACAACTCGAATGTTTGAGTATCGTGGAACCGAAAAAGTAATGTATCTGCTGGCTGTCTGTTCAATTACGTTATTATCTTGGTAAACAACAGTGAATGTGGATGACCTAGATGGCGATTCGATTGAAACGGAATATACTCCTTCCTCAACCTCGTGGATTTTCTCCATGTGCTCTCCTCTGTGGTCTGCATATACCCTTCCGTTTGGAGTGGTAATAGTCCATTTTCCAAGATTAGGCGTATCTGATCTCTGTTGCATTATAATCGTACCCATTCCTGAAGCATTTGCTCCATGGATCATGCATGCGAGTGCAACAAATACTCCTGCGCCGAGTAGCAACGCTGTTCTAAAAGCTGTCGAATGAGATGACTCCATGATAAATCAAGTGAGTAGTAAAAAGGGGATTACTCTACGCCTCAGTTTGACAAATGTCAAGTTTTGCTAACTATGGGTTTAGGGCTTGTTTAAGCGAAATAGTCCAAATATCAGTAATTTCAGACAAGTTGAGATCGACAAGATTTGCGCCTGATTTTTGAATTTTTAGAGAAGGGGACTTAGACGTATTGCCTATCTTAACAACATCAATCGAGCACCTCTGGGCTGCCTTGAGGAAAGCTTCTTCATCTGAAGGGCTTACTTCGCACAGGAAACCTCCAGTTTCCGATAAAAGAACTTTGTCAGCACTTAAATCTGAGCCTATGGCATCAAGTTCAATCTCAACTCCAATGCCTCCTCCTTGTCCACGGTTAGGAAGAGTCATTTCAAAGAGAGCGAGAAGTAAACCGCCATTGGATACATCATGACATGCACTAACTTTTCCATCTGAAATTGCTTTAACTACAAATTCAATTTGTTTTGATACATCAGACGGCTCTGGCTGAGGTACATTTGTTCCAATCATAGAGTCGCGCAGAGAGTCCGACATTTCTTCGAGTATTTGATAGTAAGCTGAGCCTCCGCATTCGTCTTTGCGTTCTCCAATCAAGTAAATAGATGAGTCAGGACTCTTCAAGTTCATAGTAATGGCTTTATCAGCATCCGAAATTACTCCAACACAACAAACAATTGCTGTTGGATCGATTGAACTTCCATCGGGTTGCCCGTTGTACAAGCTTACGTTGCCGGAAACTACGGGTACGCACTCACTATTAATTTTTACATTGGATGCCGCCTCGGATATTCCTCTTATACCTTCTACAAGTTCCCACATTTGGTCAGGTATTTCCGGATTTCCGTAGTTTAGACAGTCAGTTAACGCTCGAGGCAGAGCTCCAACTGCTGCAACGTTTCTCATGGACTCGATTGTTGCGTTTAATCCCTGAAGATAAGGTGAAATTCTTCCATATCTTCCGCATCCATCTCCTGCAACTGCCACGCCAGTTCGTTTTTCGTGTGCATCAACATTCCAATCGGGATGTTCGCCTTGTAAAACGTAGCTTTCTAGATCTTTAAGCGGAGTGAATAACCCTGCATCAGCTTCGCCGGCTTCTATACTCGAATTACCTATAACGTTTTTGTCGTAATGGATAGTGATTGGCTCGGTCGAAGCATAGTTTGGATGAGAAATTAAAGATTTAAAGACTTCTGAAATGGTTGTTCGGAAAGTGCTGTCACAAGTCTCAGGTCCCAGGTCACAAGTTTTGTCGCAGGTCGCATGACACGAGTCTTGTGACTTGTGACTTGTGACCGATCCTGTGACATGTGACTTTCGACATGTGACTTCTATATTTCCCTCCTCACATACAATCTCAGGCTCCTCGAAGTCCTTCTTTTTTGGCTCAATGGCACGTTCGTAAGTCAGACCGCACGTAATATCTAGAGCTTTGGCCTCGCATACTGTTTCTCCTTTAAAGTTAAGTTTATATACGCCTGAGGTATTCACTTTGCCTATGACCGAGGCTTGTGCTTTTTCTGCAACTGAAGGTAGATCCCAATCTTTGTTGTAATGGTTGATAATGTGCTCGGTTAAATCCGGATGACAGACCCAGCAGAAGCGTTCCTGAGTCTCTGCACACCCAATTACTTCTGGAGGCAAGTCATCAAGCGACACATGAACCTTATCTAGGGCGACCTCGGCGCCGAATCCAAGCTCTGCAACTTGTTCAACGGATGCACAAACTACTCCTCCGGCTCCCAAATCTTTGAAACTGACTTTATTAAGCTTTTTATTCGCCGCGAGCCAGTCGAAGAGCGCGTAAGTTGAAGCCAATAAGTGGCGTTCAAGGAACGGATTTGGTTCTTGAACTGCTCCTGTGTTTTTTTCTTTCTCATCTTCGTCCATTGCGGCGCTTGCAAACGAGGCTCCTCCAAATCCGGAACGGTCAGTTGGTTTTCCAACCAGGATAATGTCGTATCCCACTTCACCGGCTTCTTTTTGAGCGAAACTGTGAATTATTTCATCTTCTCTGACGATGCCGATGGCTATCGCATTAACCAAGCAGTTTGAGTTATACGAAGCATCGAAAACTGTATCACCACCGAAGTTGGGTATTCCAAGGGGATTTCCATAACCTGCAATGCCTCGTGCAACCTCGGAAGCGATAGTTCGTGATTCCTCTGTCTTTAAATCGCCGAGTCTGAGTAAATCCATAGAACCTATTACTCTTGCACCCATGCACACCACGTCCCTGACTACTCCTCCAATGCCGGTTGCTGCACCTTCGTAGGGAACAATCTGAGAAGGATGGTTATGCGACTCGTGGCTGATTACAAGTCCCCATCTTTTACCTTCCGGACCGTCAGTAATCGCAACAATACCGCTATCTTCACCCGGACCCATGATGATCTTTGATCCTTTGGTGGGAAGCCCCTTAAGAAATCTGCTTGAGGATTTGTAACTGCAATGTTCAGATCCCTGAATTCCCCATATAATAGCTTCAGTAAGAGTCGGATCGCGCCCGATCATTTCGGAAATCTTCCTTGCCTCGTCAACAGTTAGTCCTATGTTGTGTTTGTTAAGCTCGCCCAAAACTTCCTCGTCATTTAGTTTCGAAAATGGAAGAGATGCAACTGAATTCATGTGCCTCGATTATGAAGTTAAACGTAAAAAGTTAAAAGTGAAAAGTTAATTAAAAAAAGGGGCGAGACGCCCCAGAGTGGCAGTTGTCCTTTTCGCTCTTCTTGCTGCTTTGGCTTGCTTTGGCATGGCCAAAGTTTTCTCGAAGAGCAATTCTTGGACAACCTGGATGGGCACGTCATTATCTCAGACAGCCGCGACAAGAGATAAATCGGTAACCGATCCGCGTCTCGCACCCACACGCCCATCGACCGCCTCAGTAAGGCGGTTACACGACGGACGGAGTAATCGAATGATCACTTCCCTAAGATAGATATACTTTATAAGTAGTCAACATATTCCCTTCAGTTTATTGATTTTGCTTGATATCCTTATAAAGATGCAAATTATGAAGAGAATAGGCCTTGAGCAGAATCGAATCCTCGGCGGAGCGGTGGTTCTGGCTGTAATGCAGTTTGGAGCCTCATTTATGGGCTTGATCAGAGATCGCGTGCTTGCGAGTACGTTTCCTGAGTTGAATGTGGTAGATGTCTATATTGCAGCTTTTCGCCCAAGTGATCTCCTTTTTCAGGTAATGATTATGGCAGGATTCTCTGTCGCCCTTGTCCCATTATTGGCTAAGTACAAGGCTCAGGATAATAAAAATCAGATGACAGAGCTCTTGAGCGGGGTTGTTACGATCGCGGCAATTGCTTTTGGACTTGTAGCGCTGGTTGGAGCTTTGCTGATGCCTAAGATTGCGCCTTTACTTACTCAGTTCGATGATCAGAGCTTGGAGCTTTATATACAGTTCGCGCGCATTGCACTACTTACTAATTTTCTATTTGTTTTTGGAAATGCTTACGGACAATATCTGATCACGATTCAGCGATATTGGATTTACGGGCTGACTCCGATGCTTTACACGCTTGGTACTATACTTGGGACGATTTATTTAACTCCAACAGTTGGTGCATTCGGTCCGATCTATGGAACGCTAGGAGGAGCAATCATATATGTTGTTCTCAGGATCATTGCAATAACCGTTTGGGGATACAAACCTCGGTTTAAGCTTTGGCATCCTGACCTTAAGGAGATGGGAGTGCTAATGCTTCCAAGAATGATTGCACTTGGTGCCTTGCAACTTGAACTTTTATTGTTTGATAGAGTTGCATCAGGACTCGCAACTGGGTCAGTTACCATTAATGCATACGCAAGAAACTTCCAGGCAGTTGCAGTCGGGATTGTTGGCATCGCTTTGGCCCAGTCAGCTTACTCATTACTCAGTCAGGCGGCCGCTAAGAAAGAATTTCATAGATTTTATATATATCTAAGGAAGGGGATTACAATTTTGCTTATATTGACGATCCCCGGAGCGATTGCTCTTGCGTTCCTAGCTCCGGTTGCAGCGTGGCTTGTGAATGTAACTCATGTTCTTCCTGTTTTTGCACTGTGCCTTGGTATATATGCAATAAGTATTCCATTTGAAAGCATTAATCAGCTCTTGCTCAGGTCATTTTATGCGCTAAAACATACGGTGACACCTGCAGTTTTCAGCGTAGTTAATGGAGGAGTTGCTATAGCAGTAGCCTGGACGCTCGCACCTCGTCTAGGAGTCTTCAGTTTGGCACTCGGGTTTATGATTGGACAAGCGGTTCAATTGCTTGGGCTGAGTATAATGCTTCCAAGGAGGGTCAAGAAAATGGCTTCTGAACCATGATTAAGGGATTAATAGATAGACAGGATTACTGCAATAACCTCTCAAATGCTTTAGATGACTGTATATACACTGTATGTACATTGTACATACAGTATGAATTGGGTTCAGACAATTTCAAATGACTTGAATCCTTCTTCTTTAACTTCTTTAATTTCAACTCCATCAACCTCAGCGGTATCCGGACCGTGATGACACCAATGTGTAAGTTCAGTTAGAGCTTCATCGGGTCCTTCTGCAAAAATTTCTACAGCACCGTCGGGACAATTCTTCACCCAGCCAGAAATATTTAGTTCCTTAGCTTTATCCAAGGTATTAGCTCTGAAAAAGACTCCTTGAACGACTCCTGTGATTTTGATTTGCCTTGCGGACATGGGAAGGAGATAAAAGAGATAAAGGAGATAAATGAATTATACCAAAATTCCTTTCACTCTTTTTTCTCTTTTCACTCTTTTTTCTCTTATTTTTTATTAACCTGAGTGAAATCCAACTCAACTGGAGTTTCACGATCGAAGATCAAGACCATTACAGTTAGTTTGCCCTTATTTATATCAACCGAACTTACAGAGCCTTCGTAGTTCTTGAACGGTCCGTCGATAATCACAACCAAGTCTCCAACCTGGAAGTCGGATTTGAATTTTGCCTCCTGTTCGCCGACTCGCAGCTGAATAACTCCGTACTCCTCGGGGGTTACAGGAACCGGAATGTTTCCGGAGCCAACGAAGCCTGTCACATTGGGAGTGTTTCTGACCAGATACCAACTTTCGTCAGTAACAATCATGTCCACAAGTACGTATCCGGGGAAAAGCTTCTTTTCTTCTTCGGTTGGTTCGCCTTTCTTGAAGGTTAGCTGCTTCTCTTTTGGAACTTGAACATCGAAGATGTAGTCCTGCATTCCAAAAGATTCTTTTCGTTGAAGTAAAGCTTCTCGAACGGAATCCTCGTAACCCGCGTATGTGTGAATCACATACCAATTTCTACCAGCTGTTGGATCTTGTTTTCCCATATTAGAAGGCTAAATTGAGCATGAATTTGACAACTTGAGAAAGCCCGAAGTCTACGACTCCAAAGACCGCTGAGGTTACAAATACGAAGATAATTACGATAATAGATAGGCGTATTGCCTGCTGGCGGGTAGGCCAGCGAACGTGGTGGAGTTCTTCCAATGCCTCTGAGATGTAAAGTCGAATTTTTTCCATAATAGATGGTCACTTCTTAAAAAGCCCCTCCGGGGGATACATACCTATTTTAGCCATTATATGGGGGAATGCAAGGGTTTTTAATAAAGAAACAGAAGAATCAGAGGAAACAGAAGAAGCAGAAGAGTATTAGAAAAAATCCTCTGGTTCTTCTGGTTCTTCTGCATCCTCTGCTTCCTTTATAATTGGTATTCCGGCGATTGAAGCGCATGGATCTTCTTTATAGGCAGGGCTATAAACCAAACCTTGCCGCTGATATCATCTTCCGGGATGTAATGTGGATTGAAGCTTCTGGAGTCTAAGCTTCCTTGCCGGTTGTCTCCTAACAAAAAATAATTTCCATCCGGAATATTGAATACAACTTCATTTGTATTTCCGGTACTTGGAGGATGTTGATAAGTATTACCGTTATTTTTTTCGTTCAAATAACTTTCATCAAGTTTTATGTTCTTGGTTTCTCCGGAAACAGTCAAGAATACGTGTCCTTCTCTGATTGCAACAGTGTCGCCCGGCAATCCAATAACTCGTTTAACATAATGTTTTTTTCTTTGGCTGGGGGGCCTAAAGACCACCACATCCCCGCGCTGGGGTTTGCCTACCCAGAAGGCAAGCTTATTAATAATAATATATTGATTGTGCTCCAAAGTATTTACCATCGAACTTCCCTCTACCTGGAAGGGTGAAACGAGGAATATGCGAATTACCACCACAATGGCAATAATTATTATGATGTTTAGAACAACGTCCAAAACGTTTATCCAAGCCGACGATTCTTTTCGGAAACCTGGCATCTCGGTAAGTATAGGGAGGACGAGTAAAGAATCAAATAAAAGAAATAAATAAAAGAAACAGAAGAGTCAGAAGAAACAGAGGAACCAGAGGAGTTAAAATTATCTTCTTAATCGTCTGTTTCTTATGTTTCCTCTGTTTCCTTAAATACGCTAAACTTTTCACATGATCAACCTGAATTCACTGCTGTTTAGCCGGCATCTGGATGATGACGAGGAAGTTACAGAGATAGTGCACAAACACTTTATATTGGGTTTAAAACATTTTATTTGGCCGACATTTTCATTTTTAGTCGCGTGGATTATTCTTTATATAATACCGTTTCTACTCGTATTTTATTTGGTCGCTTTGTGGGCTGTTGGTTCTTTGGTTTGGCTTCTTAGAAATTTCTTCGACTACTATCTTGATGCTTGGATAATTACCGACAAGGGGATTATTGATGTTGCGTGGCATGGATGGTTCCATAGGCAATCGACTCGAGTTCTTTACAGCGACATTCAGGGTGTGAGTTACGAGATTCAAGGAGTATTTGCGACAGTACTTAGGTATGGTGAGTTGAGTGTGGAAAAGATATCAACCGGAAGTTCCGTTACTCTTACTCATGTATCGAATCCCAGACGCATTGAATCATTGATACTTGGGAATATGGAACTTTATTTGCATGGAAAGAATCTGAAAGATGCAAAACATGTGCAGGAACTTTTGGGTGAGATGATTTCAAGAGAAATTCAATTGGAAGATTACGATGATGATGATGAAGAGGAAGATGACGATGACGACGAAGATTAATTATGACTACAGTTTATGCAATTTTAGGGTTAGCAATTATATCTCTTGCTTATGTGGGATGGTCGCTCAAAAAAAAGAAGAGGAGACTCTCAGGATCAGATAAGAAGGAGATAGAAAAACTCTGGAAAAGCGTTGAGTCTGTTGAAGATCCTGTAAGAAAGCTGACAGAAGCAGATGCGGTGCTGGAAAAGGCTCTTGGAAAGCTTGGATTCGAAGGTTCAATGGCGGATAAGCTGAAAAAAGCAGGACCGAGATTTCCGCATATACAAGCCATTTGGGAGGCCCATAAGCTTAGAAATCGGTTAGTGCATGAACCTGGAGGTAAGATGAACGCGAAGAATGTGGATAGAGCGGTCAGAGCTTTTGGGAAGGCTATAGATAAGCTGACCTGATACAATAAATATATGAAACCTTCACTCGTAATAATCGGCCTAGGAAATATAGGTCAGTCTTATGCAAGCACTCGTCACAATGTTGGGTTTCAAGCAGTTGAAAAGTTAGCAGATGAATTTGGAGAAGGGGACTGGAAGGACAAATCAAAATTTAAATCATTTATTGTGGAAGGAAGAGTAGTGACAGCTCCAATTTTGTTGGCGAAGCCTCAGACATTTATGAATCTTTCAGGTGAGTCCGCAAAAAAACTAGTAGATTTTTTCAAACTTGATCCAAGTAAAGAACTTTTGGTTATTTGTGATGATGTTGATCTGGAATTAGGTGAAGTTAGACTGCGAACTAAAGGCGGACCAGGTACTCACAACGGTTTAAAGTCACTCGTTGAAATATTCGGTGAAGATTTCCCGCGACTTAGAATCGGAATGGGGCAGCAGCCTGCAGGGGAAGATCTTTCGAACTGGATTTTAAGTGTTCCGCCGAAAGAAGATGCGGATAAAATTGCAGAAGCTGTGGATAAAGTTCCGGAAATGGTCAGAGAGTATATAGACAGTTAACAATTGACACGCTCATCCCACAAGTGGGATTCGCTTTTAACAATTAACTGTTTTTAGATAAAAGTTAATAGTCAAAAGCTAAACTCCAGATTGTTTTAATCTGGAGTTTAGCGTGTTAACTGTTAATTGTCGTTACAGGAATAGTCTCCTTCCAGCCAACGCACCTCCTCCCAATCCGATAGCAATGATGTTGTACCAGATGATCATAGGTAGTGCTATCGGGATAGAGCTTTGTGCGCTTCTGGCTCTTGGCCTGATTACGTAATCTTGATTCTCGGCGGAAAGAGAGTTGAAGAATCCTCCGATTCCTGTTTGAGGCAGGAATTCTAATACATTTACAACTTCTGTATCAGATACAGATCCTGCAACGTCGGGGCTTGTTACTGTAACCGTGTTGGAAATGCTCTGTCCGTGCCTCATCGAAGGACTGATTCGGACTCTATAACGGATTACTCTCATTGCGTTAGGAGCAAGACTTGGGATTGTCCATCTGATTCCATTCCCGCTTACTTGTCCAGCAGCAGCGTCTTCAACTGTGAAGCTTCCTGCTGTGAATGAATCGTCAACAATAATTCCATCAGCAGAGTAAGGGGAAGTATTTCTAATTGTGATCGAGTAGGTAGCCAAACTATTTGGCTGTACTTCTCTCCTGTCAGCTGTCTTATCAACTGTTAGAACTGCAGGCTCGCCCGGATTAGGTACTGGAGGTGGGAATGGTGGAGGATAAATACCTCCGACAATGCGTGTGTGTTCTGTATCTTCGGAGTCTCCTGCTCGTGCTTCTAATCTGAGCGTGCCTCCTTCCTGCGCTGATGTGCGCACTCTTACTCTTAGCACCAGAACTTCGCAGTCGTCATCGTTGATGTCGATGTTGTCCCACTTAACTTCGTCGTCGTTATCGTCATCTCCTCCATCGGAAGCAGATACGAAGCTTGTGTCATTATCCATGTAAGCTATTACATCTGTCTCAATATCAGAATTGGAATCGTTGCATACTCGGATGTTGTAGGTAAGTATTTCGCCGATTTCTACAGGATCCGGAGTATCCTCTGTGATAGTAAGATCGAGATCATCGTTATTACTACCACCATCGTCTACGCGCGTGTCTTCGGAAACGTTCAGTGAATCAACGTAAGCGGTTGAACGCAGTATGTCATTGTCATCAGCAGAACAGTCTGCTCTTACATTGGCTGTAAGGGATAGTGTTGAATTACCAGCGATAGACAAATTGTTCCATGTAACAACGCTATTATTGTGCGAACCTCCGTTGCTGGAGTTCAGATAATCAACGTCGTTATCCAGAACGAGTGTTACAGTCTTGTTAGATGCAGCATTTGCAGTCAGGTTTGTTACTCTTACCGTGTAAGTGAATGCTTCACAAGGCTCAACAGGATCTTGCGAGTCGGAAAGAGTAAGCGTTAGATTCTGCTGAGTCGAACCGTCTTGAACAGTTGTAGTGTCGGTTGCCTGAATTCCGTTCACAAATGCTGAGTTAGTTAGAATAGTTCCGTTAGCCACCGAATCGCCGACTCTGCCGGTAACTGTGAGAGTTTTTGAAGAGTTGGCGCTAATGCTCAGGTTGCTCCAAGTTACTATCCCTCCTGCATGCGATGCGTTATCGGATGCGGAGATGTAAGTAACATTTCCTGGAAGGCTGTCTGTTACAGTTACATTCGTTGCATCTACGGTAGAAGTGTTGGTTACAACAATGCTGTAAGTAAGAGTTTCTCCTGGCTCAACCTCTGTCTGGTTATCAGTCTTTGTAATCGTGAATGTTGAGGTTCCACCGCACTGAACAGTTGTCTGAACGGTTTGGCTTATGTTATTTGACATGTTCGGATCTGTTGTGGAAGTGGAAACGGTAGCATTATTAGCAATTACAGAGTCGCAAGTGGTGGCACCTGGAACATCGAATGCTATTGTTACAGTCGAGCTGACACCAAGAGCTAGCGGATTTAAGCTACAAAGAATATCGGTGCCTTGCTGAACGCAGCCTTGAGTTGATTGAGCTGAGTTGAATGTAAGTCCTGTTGGAATTGCATCGGTAATAGTGACATCCTGAGCTGTATCCGGACCCACGGTATTATTTGCAGTCAAAGTGTAAATAAGAGTACTTCCTCTTTGTACTGTGGCAGGACCAGTTTTCTGCAGTCCAACGTCAGCGGTTGAATTTGCCATGATCGTGGTTTGGTCAAACGCTGTCGTTACTCCTGGATGCGAAGTTCCGACGAATACGAAGTTGGTCATTGTAACTCCGTTTGGAACGGTGTTCTTAACTTGTACGTACATAGTTAATGTAACTGTATCTAGAGGATTGAGCGGAATAGCGTGCCACCAGTTAACTTCCGTATTACTTGGAAGCAGAAGCTGTCCGCCGTGGGAAGCGCTTATGAAGTCGACTTCCTGCGGTAGCAGATCAGAAATCCAAAGCTCAGGAATTAGGATGTTCGAGGTGTTGGTTATCGTAATTTCGTAGGTAACTATGTCTCCCGGCCTTGCAGTCGTTAGATTATCAGTCTTCTGTACCGAGATAGTGGGGACTCCGCACTGAACAACCGTGCTTGCATCTTGGCTGACGTTGTTTGTATTGTTGGGATCAGTCGTTGAAGTGGAAATTGTCGCTCTGTTGGTGAGAGTTGAGTTGCATGTGACTGCTTGTGGCACATCGAATGCAACAATTATGTTCTCTCCTGCACCAGCAACTACGGATCCAAAGTTGCAAAGGATATCGTTTCCTTGCTGTACGCAGCGGCTATCAGAAGCGCCTGCATTGAATGTAAGTCCTGTAGGAATCGGATCGGAAATCACAACATCATCAGCAGTTCCGCCTCCGTTGTTGTAGAACCATAGGTTGTATTCCAGAACTCCTCCTTGCTGAACCGTTACCGGGCCGTGCTTGGAAATTTCTACGTCGGCTTCAGAGGTGCTGGAAACAGGTACGGATGATATTGCAATTTGATTAGCAACGGTTGCTGTATTATCGACAGTACCGGTTGCATTGACATTTACAGTTACATCAACGTACAAGTCCTGGGTTAGGCCCTTGTCGAGCTGGCTAATTATCCAGGTAATTGTATGCGTTAGAGAATTATATACGCCTCCATGTGATGCATTAATGAATGCTACGTTTGCTGGAAGAACATCTGTAACTGTGAACTCGATTGCATCGTAGAGAACCGATTCGTTAGTAACTCTTATATCGTATCTAAGAAGGCTTCCAGGAATAACTGTTGTCTGATTGGCAGTCTTTGTAATCGAGAATCCTGGACATCCAACCTGCGTTTGAGCGGTTGAAATGTTGTTAGTCCCATTTGGATCAGTTTCGGTTGCATCGGCTACAGCAATGTTATTTATCCACGAACTGCATGCTACTGCAGATCCTGGAACTTCGAATGATACCGAGAATACCACTTCCTGACTTACTGCAAGAGGATTGGCAGCTGTACATACAATCTCTGTGCCACTTAGCTGCAGTACACACTCGGCGCTGCTGTTTGCAGGAGAGAATATAAGTCCTGCCGGAACGTAATCCGTGACGGTTACATTATTAGCAGTATCAGGTCCGATATTTCTGGCTCTAAGAGTGTAAGTGACTGTATCACCCTTGGAAATTGCGCTAGGACCGGTCTTATCAAGACTTAAGTCAGCCTGTCCTGCTTGTCCGCAATCAACCGTAGTATTTATGATCTGACTTTGGTTGTTTACAGGATTTGGATCGGTAGTTGAAGTTGAAACTGAAGCTGCATTTGGTATGACCGTGCTGCAGGCAACAGTTCCCGGAATATCAAACGTCACAAGGAATGTGCGCGAAGCTCCGTTTATAAGACTTACACTATTGCAAAGTATGTCTGTTCCTTGCTGTACGCAGTCTTGGTCGGAAGCTCCGGCGTTGAACGTCAAGCCAGCCGGAATCGGGTCAGATACAACTACGTTCTGTGCTGTATCTGGTCCGTGGTTTGTTGCAGTTAGAGAGTATGTAACTGTTCCGTTCTGAGGAGCAGTTGCAGGTCCGGTCTTAACAATGCTCAGATCAGCACCTAAGACAGGGCACTGAACGATTGTACTTATAAGTTGGCTTGTATTATTTACAGGATTTAAGTCAGTTGATGAAGTTGATACCGATGCTTGGTTATCAATATTTTGATTGCAGATTGCGGTTTGCTGAACATCGAATACAACGATATACGAGACTGATTGTCCGCTTACAAGGCTTACATTGTTGCAAAGTACGTCTGGTCCCTGAAGCACGCATGCCGGATCAGAAAGTCCTGCGTTAAATATGAGTCCGACAGGAGTTGTATCAGCGACTACAACATTATTTGCAGTGTCAGGACCATGGTTGGTTGCAGTTAGAGTGTAAGTAATTGTTCCACCCTTTTGCGCAGTTGCAGGACCAATCTTAGTTATGGAAAGATCAGATTGATTAACCGGGCAAAGGACGGTTGTATTCACAATCGAGCTTTGGTTATTGGCTGAGTTAGGATCTGTTGTTGAAGTTGATACAGATGCTCCATTTGGAATTACAGAATTACATGCAACTGTTTGAGGAACATCGAATACAACTGTGTATGCACGTGAAGCTCCGTTTGCGAGACTTAAGTTGTCGCAAAGGATATCAGTTCCTTGCTGTACGCATGCTGGATCAGACAAACCTGCGTTGAATACAAGGCCTGCAGGAATAGGATCGGAAACTACAACATTTGTTGCGCTGTCAGGTCCAAGGTTAATTGCAGTCAGAACGTAACTGACAGTGGATCCTTGGTTAACGTTAGCAGGTCCGCTCTTTGTAACTGTCAGATCAGCTTGAGCAACAGGACAATTAACAGTCGTTGTCACAGGTCCACTCTGATTATTGGCAGGAACAGGATCAGTTGAAGATGTTGAAACTGAAGCAGAGTTGTTAATTGTTCCACCACATGTGTAATTACCAGGAACATCAAACACTACTGTGTAACTTCTACTAGCACCGTTAGCAAGTGTCAGGTTATTACAAAGTATGTCTGATCCCTGTTGAATACAATCATTGTCAGAAGCTCCTGAATTGAATGTAAGTCCTGCAGGAATCGAATCTTCTGCAACTACATTATTTGCTGTATCAGGTCCGTTGTTTGTTACAAGAAGTGTGTAGCTTACGGAGCTTCCTGCATTAACAGTTGTAGGACCACTCTTTATTATACTCAAATCAGCCTGAGGCAACGGACATTGAACAGTCGTTGTCACAGGTCCACTCTGATTATTGGCAGGAACAGGATCAGTTGAAGATGTTGAAACTGAAGCAGAGTTGTTAATTGTTCCACCACATGTGTAATTACCAGGAACATCAAATACTACTGTGTAATTTCTACTAGCACCATTAGCAAGAGTCAGATTATTACAGAGAATATCTGTTCCTTGCTGAACACAAGCAGAATCGGAAGCTCCTGAATTGAATGTAAGTCCTGCAGGAATCGAATCTTCTGCAACTACATTATTTGCTGTATCAGGTCCGTTATTTGTAACAAGAAGAGTGTAGCTTACTTGGCTTCCTGCATTAACAGTTGCAGGACCACTCTTTATTATGGAGAGATCAGATGTAGGTTGAGGATTAAATACATTGGTAATCAGAGATGTCTGATTGTTGTTGGCATTAGGATCGACTGATGTTCCGCCTGTATTAGGATTATTAGTGATTGTTATGATCGCATTTGGCGGAATATTCGTGTAGCCGGGCAATTGGAATGTCAAGACTAACGGAATCGATGTTCCGGAAGGCAAAGAACCAACATTGCACACTACGTTTGGTCCTTGGAGTGTACAAGCTGGATTAGAAGAACCTGGGATGAATACCAATGTTTGTGAAACAGGAGCTGCGTACGCTTTGGCAATTAAGAGCTTACCAACTCTGTTGAATATCGTGTCATCGTAAGAGAATGTTCCATCGGATGCTGTGATAACAGGCAAAGGATATGTAATCACCACATTTGAATCTGCATCAGGACCGTTATTTGTAGCGGTTACTGTATAACTGACAGTTGTATCTGTCCTTGGAATGCTCAGTGGTCCTGTCATGCCAATCGAAAGGTCAGAATTAGAGACTGGACATTGAACAGTTGTACTTACAACCTGACTTTGATTGTTTGCAGGAACAGGATCTGTTGCCGAAGTGGATACTGATGCGCTATTTTGAATAACTTGTGCGCACACGGTAGTTGCAAGATCAAATGCAACTGCGAAACTTCTGCTTGCACCGTTAGCAAGAGTCAGATTGTTGCAAAGAATATCGTTGCCTTGCTGAGTACATGCTGGATCGGAACCGGCTGAGTTGAATAAGAGGCCGGCAGGAATTGTGTCGGATGCTACGATATTAGTAGCTGTGTCCGGACCTGAGTTAGTTACATTAAGAGTGTAAGTAATAGTGGATCCGTTGACGGCTGTAACGGGACCGGTCTTTGTGATGCTCAAATCGGCTCCAACAACGGGGCCTGTTTCATTATTATCCTGAGCACTTGAACAATCCGGATCATTCGGGAAGTCGGTCTGGCCATCATTATCATTATCCTGTCCGTCCTGGCACTGTGCCAGAACATCGGACTCATCATTATCAGTTAGGCTTGTACATGCGAAGTCAGCAGGATAGTCGGTTGCTCCATCATTATCATTATCGACTCCATCATCACACTCTGCGCATGTAATTGTGGTTTGAGTCGGTGCAGAGATATTGTTCTGGCTGTCTGGATCTGTAGAAGATGTCGAAACGGTCGCAGTATTCTGGATTACAGAGTTGCAAGCTAGTGTTGCTGAAACATCAAACACAACCTGGTAGGAACGTGATGCTCCGCTTGGGAGGTTTAAGTTGTCGCAAAGTACCTTCAGATTATCAAGTACACAGTCATTGTCCGAGAGAGTTGGATTAAATGTCAGTCCTGCTGGAATCCAGTCTCCGGCTACAACGTTGTAAGCAGTATCAGGACCGTGATTGTTTACAGTTAGAGTGTAGAGAAGATTGCTTCCTCGTGGAATTTGGGTAACTCCGCTCTTAATGATTTCAAGATCGGCGAACATTTGATTGAATTCGTCATTATCTTGATTGGACAAGCATCCTGGATCTGCAGGGAAGTCAACAAGCTGATCTCCATCATTATCCTGTCCGTCCTGACACTGTGCTAGAACATCAGACTCATCGTCATCAGTTAGGCTTGTGCATGCGAAGTCGGCAGGATAGTCGGTTGCTCCGTCGTTATCATTATCAACTCCGTCATCGCATTCGTAACACTGAACCGTGGTATTTGCCTGCGTTTGGTTATTGGCAGGAATCGGATCAGTAGAAGAAGTGGAAACTGATGCAGAGTTTTGGATAGATCCTCCGCATGTGTATGAAGGAGGTACATCGAATGTAACTGTGTAACTTCTGCTTGCTCCATTTACGAGTTGAGTATTGTTGCAAAGTACATCAGATCCCTGGAGTACGCAGTCTGGATCCGAAGCACCTGCATTAAAGGCCAGTCCCGAAGGAATAGGATCTTCTGCAACGATGTTATTTGCAAAATCCGGACCGTTATTTGTAACTGTCAGTGTGTAAGATACAGAGTTACCTCTGTAAATGGTCAAAGGACCGCTCTTAGAAATCTCCAGATCGGACTGAAGTGCATGAGTCTCGTCATTATCTTGGTTGCTCAAACATCCTGGATCTGCAGGGAAGTCGATTAGATTATCTCCATCATTGTCCTGATTGTCCTGGCACTGTGCCAGAGCATCAGATTCGTTATTATCTTGCAGAGAAGTACATGCAAAGTCGGCAGGATAGTCGGTTGCACCGTCATTATCGTTATCAACACCGTCATTGCACTGTGTGCATGTTACAGTTGTTAAGACTGGATTAGTTGTGTTGTTATTGGAGTCTGGATCGGTCGAGGAGGTTGCAACTGATGCAGTATTACTAATGACTCCATTGCATGTATATGAGTTTGGCACATCGAATACCACGAAATAAGTTTTCGAACTACCATTCGCAAGAATTAGAAGGTTATCGCAAAGTATGCGATTACCGTGGAGTACGCATTCAGGATCAGATAATCCAGGATTGAACGTAAGACCGGCAGGAATATTATCTGCTACTACAATATTATGAGCAGCATCCGGACCATGGTTGGTCGTTGTGAGTGTATATAGGAGGGACCCGCCTCTTGCGATTGTCGCGACTCCACTCTTTACAATATCTAGATCAGAGCTGAAGACGTTAAATTCATTGTCATCTTGCGCACTGGAACACCCCGGATCATTTGGGAAGTCTGTGAAGTTGTCGCTGTCGTTGTCAATTCCGTCCTGGCAGTCTGCGAGGACATCCGACTCATCATCATCCTGAAGTGATGTACATGCGAAGTCAGCAGGATAGTCGGTTGCTCCATCATTATCATTATCTACATTATCGGAACACTCAGTATTTCCCGGATCCCATATATCTTCCGTATTATCCTGAGCTGAAGTACAGCTCGGATCATTCGGGTAGTCTATAAATCCATCATTATCATTATCCTGTCCGTCTTGGCATTGGGCCAGAGGAGATCCTTCCGTGTTATCTGTTGCGGATGAACATGAGAAGTCGGCAGGATAGTCGGTTGCTCCGTCGTTATCATTATCAGCTCCGTCGTTACACTCGAAACAGTTCACGACTGTGGATAGTGAAGCTTGGTTGTTGCTGGAATTAGGATCAGTTGAAGAGGCTGATACTGCAGCATCGTTTACAATAGTTCCGCCGCATGTGTAGCTGTTTGACACATCGAATGCTACGTTGAATTGTCTGGATGCTCCGTTGCTTAGGCTAAAGTTGTTGCAAAGGATAGAATTTCCTTGCTGTATGCAGTTAACGTCAGACGCGCCTTGATTAAATGTAAGGTCTGCAGGAATTAGGTCCGTTACCACTACGTTTGTTGCAGCCTCGGGACCGTAGTTTCTTGCAAGAAGTACGTATTGGATTAGACCTCCGCGGTCTATGCTCAAAGGACCGCTCTTTGAAATGTACAGATCAGCCGTTTTTGCCTCGTGGTCATCCTGGGATGATGCGCATCCAGGATCAGCAGGATAGTCGGTATTTCCGTCACCATCGTTATCTTGTCCGTCTTGACACTCAGCCAGTGGAGATCCTTCTGTATTGTCAGTTGCTGAAGAACACGAGAAGTCATCAGGATAGTCGGTTGCATTGTCATTATCGTTATCAACTCCGTCGCTGCATTCGAAACAATCAACGGTTGTAGAGGCACTATCTGTGTTGTTTGAAGAGTTATTGTCAGTTGCAGAAGTTGAGACTGCAGCATCGTTTACAATAGTTCCGCCGCAGGTGTAAGTGGAAGGTACATTGAATACCACCGTGTAGCTTCGACTTGCACCGTTCAATAAAGTCAGATTATTACAAAGTATTGAGCTTCCTTGCTGTATGCAGTCATTATCAGAAGCGCCTGAGTTAAATGTGAGACCTGAAGGAATCGGATCAGAGACAACAATGTTAGTCGCAACATCCGGACCATGGTTTTCTGCTACAAGAGTGTAGGCAACAGTCGTGCCGCGATTTACCGAACCTGGTCCGCTTTTGTCTACAGATAGATCCGCATTTTTTCCTTCGGAGTCGTCCTGAGCCGAAGTGCATCCGGGATCTGCAGGATAGTCGGTGTTTCCATCATTGTCATTATCTTGTCCATCCTGGCACTCGGCTAGAGGAGATCCTTCTGTATTGTCGGTCGCTGAGCTGCAGCTGAAGTCGGCCGGATAGTCGGTTGCATTGTCATTATCGTTATCAACTCCGTCGCTGCATTCGAAGCATACTACGGGCGTAGTTACCTGATCTTGGTTGTTGTTGGAAATTGGATCAGTTGCTGATGTAGATACTGATGCACTGTTATCAATTGCTCCACCACATGTGTAGGAGCCAGGAACATCAAATGAGACTGTGTAAACTCTGCTGGCGCCATTATTTAACGTCAGATTATTACAGAGGATACTTGATCCTTGCTTTATACAATCATTATCAGAGGCGCCTGGATTGAATGTAAGTCCAGAAGGAATAGGATCAGAAACTACAACATTTGTTGCCGTATCTGGACCGTGATTCCTGGCACGCAATGTGTATGAAACAGTGTCGCCTGGTTGAACAGGATGCGAGCTGACATCGGTCTTGGTAACGGAAAGGTCTGATGTCTTAGCTTCGGAATCATCCTGAGCGCTTGAACATCCAGGATCAGCAGGATAGTCGGTATTTCCGTCACCATCGTTATCTTGTCCGTCTTGACACTCAGCCAGTGGAGATCCTTCTGTATTGTCAGTTGCTGAAGAACACGAGAAGTCATCAGGATAGTCGGTTGCATTGTCATTATCGTTATCAACTCCGTCGCTGCATTCGAAACAATCAACGGTTGTAGAGGCACTATCTGTGTTGTTTGAAGAGTTATTGTCAGTTGCAGAAGTTGAGACTGCAGCATCGTTTACAATAGTTCCGCCGCAGGTGTAAGTGGAAGGTACATTGAATACCACCGTGTAGCTTCGACTTGCACCGTTCAATAAAGTCAGATTATTACAAAGTATTGAGCTTCCTTGCTGTATGCAGTCATTATCAGAAGCGCCTGAGTTAAATGTGAGACCTGAAGGAATCGGATCAGAGACAACAATGTTAGTCGCAACATCCGGACCATGGTTTTCTGCTACAAGAGTGTAGGCAACAGTCGTGCCGCGATTTACCGAACCTGGTCCGCTTTTGTCTACAGATAGATCCGCATTTTTTCCTTCGGAGTCGTCCTGAGCCGAAGTGCATCCGGGATCTGCAGGATAGTCGGTGTTTCCATCATTGTCATTATCTTGTCCATCCTGGCACTCGGCTAGAGGAGATCCTTCTGTATTGTCGGTCGCTGAGCTGCAGCTGAAGTCGGCCGGATAGTCGGTTGCATTGTCATTATCGTTATCAACTCCGTCGCTGCATTCGAAGCATACTACGGGCGTAGTTACCTGATCTTGGTTGTTGTTGGAAATTGGATCAGTTGCTGATGTAGATACTGATGCACTGTTATCAATTGCTCCACCACATGTGTAGGAGCCAGGAACATCAAATGAGACTGTGTAAACTCTGCTGGCGCCATTATTTAACGTCAGATTATTACAGAGGATACTTGATCCTTGCTTTATACAATCATTATCAGAGGCGCCTGGATTGAATGTAAGTCCAGAAGGAATAGGATCAGAAACTACAACATTTGTTGCCGTATCTGGACCGTGATTCCTGGCACGCAATGTGTATGAAACAGTGTCGCCTGGTTGAACAGGATGCGAGCTGACATCGGTCTTGGTAACGGAAAGGTCTGATGTCTTAGCTTCGGAATCATCCTGAGCGCTTGAACATCCAGGATCAGCAGGATAGTCGGTATTTCCGTCACCATCGTTATCTAATCCATCGGAACATTCGGGAGTGGTTTCTGAAGTATCAGAAGGACTGGAACAATCAGAATCATCAGGGAAGTCAATGTCTCCATCATTGTCATTATCAACTCCGTCATCGCACTCATTTGTTCCAAGTTCCGATGTGTCATTCGCAGATGAACATCCCGGATCTCTTGGGAAATCAGTCTGTCCGTCACCATCGTTATCTGCTCCGTCGCTACAGGCAGCAGGGGGAGGTGCATCTCCGCAAATTGCGACCGGAGTTGTAGTGTCTTCACAATTGGAGACTGATTCTCCGATACATATGTCGTTGTCGTTTCCTCCATCAATTTCATCATTTCCGGTTCCACCGCTCATTTCGTCATTACCACGATCTCCTTCTAATTCATCATCTCCATCGCCTCCGCATGCGGTGTCATTCCCTCTGCCTCCTTCTATTTCGTCGGAACCTGCTCCGCCGAACATAGTGTCATCGCCGTATTCTCCGTCAATGTCGTCGTTTCCTTCTCCTCCAAAAATTGTGTCGTCATCATTATCTCCATCAATGTTGTCATTTCCACCTAGTCCACAAATTGTATCGTCTCCGTCTCTTCCATATATGTAATCTCGTGCATCTGTTCCAACAATTACATCGTTCTGGTCGGATCCGCGCAGCGTTCCCTGGTATGTATATCCGTCGTAAGGTCCTCCTACAATTATTCCTCCGCCGTTAACGTAAACGGTTGCTGTTAGGCCGTTGCATGTTGGAGCAGGGGAGTCATCTTCTGTGTCATCGGTTGGCCCTGTGCAACCTGAGTCAGCAGGATAGTCGGAATCTCCGTCGTTATCATCGTCCTGTCCGTTATCGCACTGAGGTCCATTAGGATCGCGCTCAGAATTATCAGTTTCGCTGCTGCAACCAGGATCTCTCGGAAAGTCAGTTTGTCCATCGCCATCATTGTCAACTCCGTCGTTGCAAATGAATGCAGCTTCAGAATCGTCTGTTATGTCCGTACAGTTTGAGTCTGCGGGATAGTCAGTATCTCCATCGTTATCATCGTCCTGTCCGTTATCGCACTGAGGTCCGTTTGGATCGCGCTCAGAAGTATCTGTTGCAGAAGAACACCCTGGATCACGAGGGAAGTCGGTTTGTCCGTCGCCGTCGTTGTCAATGCCGTCTTCACATTCAGCAACTACCGGGCAACTTATTGAAGTGCTTTTGTTATCACTGTTGTTCCCTGAATTAGGATCAGTGGATGATGAAGAAACAGTCGCTTGTAGATTTACGCTTCTACCGCAGTAAATATCAGATTCTACTATAAGTCCGATTGTAAACTGCCTGCTTTGTCCATTGTTCAGGTCGAAATTATTACAAAGGACATTGTTTCCGTTTTGAATACAGGCACTGCTGGAGGCTCCAGAGTCGAATGCAACTCCTGTTGGGAGTGCAAGAGAAATTACTACCGTATTGGCTGTGTCCGGGCCGTGGTTTTCTACTTCGGCATAGTAGAGAAGCGTGTCATCTTTATCACCGCTGTTAGGACCTGTAAGACTAACTAATTCAAGATCTGCATAAATACCCTCGGTATCGTCAGTTGGTCCTGTGCAATTTGAATCGTCAGGGTAATCTGTGTCTCCGTCGTTGTCGTCGTCACGATCATTGTCGCATTCAGTCCCGTTTGAATCTCTTTCGCTGTTATCAGTAGGGCTGCTGCATCCCGGGTCTCTTGGGAAGTCAGTTTGTCCATCGCCGTCATCATCATTTCCATTATCGCAAACATCGGTTCCTCGCTCATCGTTGTCACTAGGACCGGTGCATCCCGGATCTCTTGGGAAGTCGGTTTGTCCATCACCGTCATCGTCCTGACCATTGTCACACTCATCGGTTCCTCGCTCGTCGTTGTCATCAGCGCTCGAGCAACCTGGATCTCTTGGATAGTCAGTTTGTCCATCGCCATCATTGTCTACTCCGTCGTTACACGCAGGATTTTCTTCGGTGTCGTCATCCGGACCGCTGCATCCTGGATCATCGGGGTAGTCGGTATCTCCGTCATTATCGTCGTCCTGTCCGTTGTCGCATTGGTCTCCGTTAGGATCTCTTTCGGAGTCATCTTGAGCTGAGGAGCATCCTGGATCTCTTGGATAGTCAGTTTGTCCATCTCCGTCATTATCGCGTCCGTCCTGACATGCGGATTCCGGATCACTTTCATCATCGTCATCCGGATTGGAACATGAAAAATCATTTGGGTGATCCGTTGCGCCATCATTGTCGTTATCGATTCCATCCCGGCACTCCGGTGTGTGCTCTTCGTCGCTGGGGCTGGAACAGTCGGAGTCATGCTCTATTTCACTGAAGTCATTGGCCGACGCACATCCGCTGTCTCTTGGGTAATCGGTTTGACCATCATTGTCATTATCGGCTCCGTCACTACAATCGGGCAGCCTATCAGCGCAAACAACCGTCTCGATACAGTGTGCATTTACGCTACCATAATCTGATAAAGCTTGAATTTCATACCACTTGTTTGACGAAGTGCTCCAATGCAACAACGAATTGTCTTCTGGACTCCAGTAGCAACGCTGTTTGTGTCCGGCATGATGCTTGGTTTTTGAAACTAACCTGCCGTATCCGGAAATTTGGCATACCCTGGTAGCGCTATCGTCATCGAATCGAATAGCGTATGGTTTGGGCCAAATTAAAACGATGTCGTCTCCGGAATTGTTTACTGTGCTAGTAACAGTACCTGACGGAGTTACTGTAGTTTGCCCTCCCTGATGAGGACCTTCTTCAAGAACGTCAATTTGTCCATCGCCGTCGTTGTCACGACCGTCACTACATTCTCCTGTTGAAGGATGGAAACCTGATTCATCGTTATCACTTGCGCTTGCACACCCCTGATCATTCGGATAATCGGTAAACCCATTTCCATCGTTATCTAAACCGTCGTTGCACTCTGGCGCAGGCGTAAGATCTCGACAATAACACGCTGCTGTTATATCCGTTGCGTCGTAATCCCTTTTTTGCCCATCGCGATAACAATATCCTCCAACCGGAGTTAAAGGAACTGTTCTTGGAGATGAACCACATGGAACATTCCAGCAACCAGCTAGATAAATCCCGGCACCTAGCTGTGTATAGGCCTCTTCATTTTGTGCTTCACCAGAAGTGCAGTATGCCCCATACGTTGGAGATGGAGCACTTACCATTCCGGCCGCTGAACAAACTGAGCTACATGTACCAGCCCAAGTTTGAACCCATCTTCCGTTATAAACTTGCGCTTCGGCTTTCGGAATTGAGTAAAGTAATTCAAAAAGTCCACCGGACTGAAATTGAACAGTGAGCATTGCTGTCAGTGTCAGGGCACTCAAGAGGCGTCTTGACGGCATGGGAAATATGGGGATTTGTAAAAAAGGCGAGAATTGTACCGCCGCTCCTTATAATGTCAAAGTAATTTTCCCTTGTTTATCCCAAAAAGAACGTTGCAAGACAGTCAAGTTTGTATTTATGGATATTTTGGCATGAGGAAGGCAAAATATGGCCCTAAACCACTCAGGCTCTTCGTGCCCTCGGATTTAGGGCATGAACCAGAAATAAATATGTTGAGGTTGGCGCAGCCATGAACCCGAGCAAAGCGAGTGGTTCATGGCTGGGGAGGAGGGTCTGCTCCGTAAACTTCGCAGACCATGAATTCAGCCATTCTGAGAAGCTTGCGAAGCAGAATGGCTGGGGAGGAGGGATTCGAACCCCCGAATGCATGGACCAAAACCATGTGCCTTACCACTTGGCGACTCCCCAATAATGAAGATATTAGTCAGAAAGAACGATACCACACTCCTCCCGCCCTCCGAAGCCTTGGCGAAGGAGGGTGGCGACTCCCCAATTTTAATTTATTAAACACATTTTATTGTAACAGAAATACTCAGATATCTAAAGAAACAGAGGATTCAGAGGAATCAGAAGAACCAGAAGAATAATGCGATTAATCCTCTGAAACCTTTGTCTCTTGTGCTTCCTCTGTTTCTTCTCAATTACCAATCCACAACTATCTTCTCCGATCCACCTCCGAGGGAGTATGTTTGGGTCATGGTTTTTGTTGTTATTTACATTCATATATTACTCCAAATTTAAGAAATTGTAAAATATGATCTCAAAATAGGACTTTTAGGCTATTCGAAGCGATAATCTCGTGATTTTTCGTTGAAGATCAAATGTGAGTGATTTGAGGTCAGAAGTTCCAAGATTAAGCCCGCTAAGTGCTCAGGGGAGTGCATGAGCTTTTCCTTTTGCTCCAGGGCTAAACCCGAAATTCCATGCCTTGCCAAAGCAGTATTTGTGGACCCTGGTAGTATAAATTTGAAGTCAAAATCATGAAGTGTCTCTTTTGCCAATAATCCCATGTGATATTGGGCCATTTTTGTGAGTCCGTAGAGTGCCGGATCAGATCGTGGTTTTTGGGAATATCGAGAGGCTATTATTGCAATCTGAGCTCCGGGATTTAAATAGGGGACTGAGCTTTTTATAAGCAGCCAAGAGCCCTTCACATTCACATCGAAAAGTAACTCAAAATCATCTTCAGTTGCGTCCATCAGAGTGCCTCTCCTCATGACTCCTGCATTGCAAATTAGTACGTCAATCGGTGTTTTTAGCTCATTTAAGGCGCCTTCAATATCGCCTAAATCAGTTATATTCACTTTATGAGTTGTCATCCCATCAAGCCCTTGGTCAGGCTCGTCAATATCAAAGTTAGTGATGACTGCGCCGGCACCAATAAGCTCCTCGGCAAGTGCTCTGCCAATCCCGTTTGAGGCTCCGGAGATTAATACGTGTTTGTTTTTAAAATCCACCTTTATATTATACATCAGCCATTTTTACTTGTTAATAGGCCATTACTTCCCTAAACTGCCTCGGACAATGTTCGCAATTGTAGACATAGCAGGCTTTCAGGAGAAGGTCTCGGAAGGTGAAAAAATCAGGGTTCCTTTGCTTAGCGAGGAAGCCGGTAAGAAGGTAACTTTCAAAAATGTATTTTTGGTTTCAAAAAGCGATAGCGATGTAAATATCGGTACACCATTCGTCTCTGGAGCGACAGTTGAGGCAAAGGTTTTGGAGCATGGAAAGGCCAAGAAAATCAGAGTTTTTAAGATGAAAAGAAGAAAAAGATATCGTCGAGTAAAAGGACACAGGCAGGATTTTTCTGATATTGAGATTACGGGAATTAAAGTTGGTGCGGTGAAAAAGGAAGTGAATGCTGGTGAAAAGTAAATAACAGTGTGTAGTGGGTAGTTTGTAGTTGTTTTGAGGTGTTTTTGTGTCTACCCACTACTCACTACTCACTTAAGAGTTCAATTTCATTCCTGAGTCTTTCCATCTCTTTAAGCGTAACACTAATATTCTGCATCTGAGCATAAGTTTCACCCAGTCTTTCGTTAGCTTTAACCAAGTGATGTAAGTAGCTCTTATTTAGCTCGCGACTGAACTTAGAAGGAGAGTCAGAATCAATCGGAGTGTGATCATTTTTAAATTTTGCATTTGTGATTCTCAGATCAGTTCCGTCTGACATCAGAAGTGTCCCGTGCCTTGCTATCCTCATCGGAAGTACGCAGTCGAACATATCGATTCCAAATGCTATGCATTTCTTCATTTGGCTGACGACGCCTACTCCCATCAAATATCTCGGCTTATCCTCAGGCAATAGGGGTGCGATGGCCTCTACAATTCCTAGCATATCCTCCTCAGATTCACCTACAGCAAGTCCTCCGATAGCGTAACCGTCAAAATCAAGAGCTATGAGCTCCTCCGCGCACTTTTTGCGAAGCTTAAGATCAAGTCCTCCTTGTACAATTCCAAATAAAGAAGAAACAGAGGAAACAGAGGAGTCAGAAGAACCAGAAGAATCGCTCCTCTGTTTCTTCTGTTTCTTTAATTCGTTGTGGATTTCTTTACATTGAGCAGCCCATTTCAATGTTCTATCAACTGCCTTTTCAATATCAGGTTTGGCAGATTTAGATGGTGGGCACTCATCAAAACACATAATCAAGTCAGCCCCAAGTTTATGTTGAATGGTGATCGCTTCTTCCGGACCCATAAAAAGGGGAGCTCCATCTAAATGAGAATTGAAGTGGACTCCTTCATCTTTGATCTTGTTATTGCATCTGAGTGAATAAACCTGATAACCGCCGGAATCAGTCAGGATTGGCTTATTCCAGCCTACAAATGAATGAAGTCCTCCAGCTGACTGGACAATATCTTCACCAGGTTGAATGTGCAGATGGTAGGTGTTGCAAAGTAAGATCTGGGCACCAAGATCAGTTAAGTCGGTATGAGTGATACCCTTCATAGCACCAGCTGTACCAACGGGCATGAAGAAAGGAGTCTCTATTATTCCGTGAGGCGTTTCGATTTTTCCTCTTCGGCCAAGGTCAGTGGTTTTTTCTAAAGTAAACATCTACGGCACTTTACAACATTATTTGCTTAGATGTTCTCTAAATCACATTTTTTGGTTTTTGTCCCTTCTTAAGTGACAATCTCTCCTTACAATGTAATGGATTTCTTTCCCCTTATTTTATGAAAAATTGTTGTATTTTCTCGTGTTGCCCAAAGACTCCAGTTGGCATCGCGGGCTTCCTGGTTCGAATTAGCTTCGGGCTATCTCTTCTTTTTGTTGGACTTACTCATTATATGACTTTTGACGGATTCAAGGGTATGGTCGCCGATGGTCTTGGGCCTTTGGAACCCCTGGGGGTTTTGTGGGCCTTGATATTGCCTGCATTGATGATAGTTGGTGGAGCTCTGCTTGTTGCTAACACGTACAAAGAGCTTGCAACATGGGCAGGTGGACTTGCGCTTGCATCGATCCCAGCAGGAATGCTTGCAAAGCCTGTTCTCTCCGGAGCATCTCTTGCAGACATGATGCCAGCCGCTCTAAACGCGATGATATGGCTAATCCTATTCTTGTTTGTCGTAAAATGCTCCTCTTGCTGTTCAGGAGGAAGCTGTGAAAAGTAGAAGAACCAGATGAACCAGAAGAGTCAGAGGAAACAGAGGACTATGTTTAATCAGAATCTGAAGATAATCTCTTCTGGTTCATCTGAAACCTCTGTTTCTTCTGTTTCCTAATTAAGATTTGGCTTTTACAACATGATCGATTAATCCATACTTAAGCGCTTCTGCCGCGCTCATAAAGTTATCTCTTTCTGTGTCATTGGTAACCTTATCAATCTTTTGTCCTGTATGATCTGCAATCATTTTATTAAGAAGGTTCTTAGTTTTGATTATATGGTCAGCGTGAATTGCAATATCAGTTGCTTGTCCTTCAGTTCCTCCAAGAGGTTGGTGAATCATAACTTCTGAGTGCTCTAATGCATAACGCTTTCCTTTAGCTCCGCCAGTTAGGATGATCGCGCCTCCGCTTGCGGCAATACCAAGGCAGACCGTTGAAACATCGGGTTTCACATGCTGCATCGTGTCATACATTGCGAGAGTCGATGTAACCTGTCCGCCGGGTGAGTTTACATACATTGTAATATCTTTCTTTGGATCTTGTTTCTCTAGAAAAAGAAGCTGAGCGATTATTGAGTTTGCAATGTCATCATTAATCGGAGTTCCAAGAAAAATAATTCGCTCTTCCAAAAGGCGTGAATAAATGTCATATGCCCGTTCGCCGAGCTGAGTTTTTTCTATAACTGTTGGAATAATCGTGTTGCTTGGCAGCATGTGACCACGCGGAAGATTCTTAGCTAAAGATATAAGTTGGGAGTGCATATTTTGGAGAAGGGGATTTCGTTTATATCATAGCAAAAAAGGCGTATTCTAGGCAGTAGGCAGTAATCGTTATTTATTGTTATAATTTATAATGTAATGAATACAGGACATATAGCTTTCAACATATGAATACCTCAGCCAAAGCAAAAATATCTGATCTAATAGTAATATTAGGCCCAACGGCGAGTGGCAAAACAAGGTATTCCATCGAAATGGCCAAAGGCTTTGAGTACCAAGTTGAAGTGATAAATGCTGACTCCAGACAGCTATATAAATATTTAGATATCGGAACCGCAAAGGTCAGCCCAAAGGAGATGGATGGCGTGTCTCATCATCTGATCAATGTATTGGATCCAAAAGAAGAAATCAGCGTTGGTTGGTATCAGACTGAAGCAAAAAGAATAATTGCTGAAGTCAAGGAACGAGGGAATATGCCGATGCTTGTAGGAGGATCAATGTTGTATCTGAGTGCAATTACGGATGGGTTGAGCATGGCGCCTACTCCTTCGGCAGAACTCAGGCAAAAATTAATTGATGAGTATGACAAAGATCAGGGTAAATCTCTTTATAAAAGGCTGAGAGATATTGATCCAGAGACTGCTTCTAAAATTCATGTAAATAATAAACCGAGATTGGTTAGGGCTGTAGAAATCTTTGAGTTAACAAATGAGAAAAAAGCTGACGTTGTTCCAAATAGTGAACTGAGACCAAGGGATCGAATACTCGAATATTCGAATATTCGAATGGTCGGTATTAATGTTGATAGAGTTGAGCTTCATAAAAGAATCAATGAGCGAACTCGAATAATGTTTGAGAATGGATGGGTCGAAGAGGTTAGAGAATTAATGGATAAAGGATATGGCCCTGATGATCCGGGAATGAAGAGCTGTGGGTATCGTGAGATTATGGAAGATATTAGGTCAGGCAATCTTGATGAAGAGGAGTTGATCGAAGTAATTTCTGCCAAGACACGACAATATGCTCGCCGTCAGTTAACTTGGTGGCGTGGAGATGAAAGAATCAATTGGATTAATGCTTAAGGTTCGGAAGAAACCTCGGCTGTATCCGAAGATTCGGCAACAGATTCCCTGGTAGCGTCGTCGATCTCTCTTACCATTCCTGTCATTTCTTTTCTAAGTGCTTCCTCATCTTGAGCCCTAATAGCGTCGTTAATTATTGGGGCATGTACTCCCATAGTTTTTAGTGACTTTGGATCTTTTTCCGCATGGTCTTTTGGCAAAGCAATAATATTTTCTAGGGCCGCTTCTGCGTCATCGACTTTGCCAACATCCTTCATACATTCAGCCGAAAGCCTACTCGCGTCATCCCATCTTTTTTTATAAGCCATTTCAAATTCCATTGAAGCCAATTCCTCTCTAGCTTCTTTCTTTTCAGGGCTCTTCTTTTTTGCTTCTACATGAGCCTTCTTGCCATGATCAAGTGCATCTTTATCAGTCTTCTCTTTTTTTCCGCCTTTGAATACTTCGGGATCTGTCATGAGAGTAGTTTAAAACTTAAATACATCATATTCCACTTCAATCTTCTGCTTCGAGTGCCATAGCGCCTCTACCATTGTATCTAATTGGGGAGACTCATCGGGAGTTTCGGTAGATTTCCAAAAATCGACAACCATTCGAATTTCGTCAGCCAAGTTAACCAGAATCAAATCTGTCTTGTCCTGCCATTCCTCGGGCATCGAATCATAAACCTCCTTTTTAACAAAGGTCTGAGGCACCATCGGGTTAATTTCACCGGATTCAATAAGTTTGATTAGATTCAAAATAAACTTCTTGTGCTTATCTTCCATCTTCCCAGAAATCGCTTGGCCAGCTTTCTTCTGATCATCCTCGGTTACGCTGTCCTGGTGAGCTCCCATGGTTTTTTTATAGTCGTCTGGCATCAACAATATTCTATCATTTTTTGCGGCTATATTCTATTTTGCAAGGAAAGGAAGCAGAGGAATCAGAGGAAGCAGAAGAGTCAGAAGATAAAAAACAAGAACCCCTCTGGTTTCTCTGAATCTTCTGTTTCTTCTGCTTCTTGCGGCAGTATTTAGTATATTGAGTAATACTTAGTATGTGGTATAATATACTTAGAAATGCATATATTAAACACACACAAACCACTAAGAGCTTTTGCGCACAGACATGATGATTTGCCTGCATTCCATGCTGGATTCCTGATTTTAACGCTTCTGGCGGCTGCGATGTTCAGTCTGGGAGCATTCGGGCTCCTGATTTTTACTCATATGTGTTTGGACTTGGTTAAATATCGTGAATATCACGGGTATAGCTGGGGGCTGACATTTAAGGGAATCGTGAGAGAGAGTCTGATGGATTTGACGCTATTTATGATCGGTTTGATGTTTGCTGTTTTCCTTCATCATTCCATAGCTTTCCCGGGAATTAGCGGAGTAATGAGAGCTGAGATTGCGGTAGTTAGAATGTTCGGAACCATTATTCCAAAAATGAAAATACTGCATAACTTCCTTAAGATTGTTGCACACGTTAGACATTACCTGGATCACGCTCATCCACATCTTAGGAAGCATTGGAGTTCTGTTGATCGAGTTTGCTTTTGGTCATTGGGTCTAACCACTTTACTTCTCGTATTTTCGGCACCAATTTTGCAGGTGGAATATTCAACGGTTATTGAAATTCTAAGAGAAGAATTGGTTCCTAGATTGATTCATTGACATCAGTGAAATAATATTATTTAAGGTGTGTTCCGCTTCAAGGTGGCCTGCCAGCCGAAGTCGTAGCGACTTCATTCTCTAGTATGGCCCGCCTACGCATTCTGTGCTTCGGCGGACAGCCTACGCTACGCGTAGGCTGGAACGTCTTTTGGAGCTAGCTGAAGATAATAAGTCTTGGTTGGTAAAAGATTTTTTTGAGATGCTATTGACGAGGGTTTTTTAGCGGTCACCATATATAACTACCGCTCCGCCACCCTGAAGCTTAACCCACCCCTGCCTACCGCCTGCCTGCCGGCAGGCAGGGCAGGCAGGCCAGGGGGGAGGGTGCATTTTCAGAGATTTTAGAAAGGCGCAGGTCCATTGAACAACTCCTTCTCCAACTCCTTCGTTTCTTTGTACCACTTTCTGTGGAAGTCAGTTTCTTTTCCATCAGTGTAAATCCTTTTGAAGTATTCAAATCTTTCATCAACAGTTACCCATTCATTGTCTCGGATTCTTTTATCGGCATAGAAAAGAATTTTTTGCTCTGTTGTCATTTCCGGATGGTTTTCTGTTTTAAGGCCATGAATTTCTACAATCGAGGCCATATCCGGAAAACCCTGTTCCCTCAAAAACTCAGCACATGCAGATTCATGTGAATGTCCTTCATATTTATTTATCAGCGTTGCCCAGGTTTCTTCATCTTCCTTGGTAGTAGGAATTGGCGCGTGGTTTCCGTGATGGAATTCAACGAATCTGAACAAGTCATGTAGTTCTGAGCATCTTCTAAGGGTAGTAGGTCTAACCAGTTTTCCGATTTTAATAAGTTCCTCACCAACTCTTTGGGCTATATCTGCTACGGCATCACAATGAGCTATAACATTTGGAGGCAGATGAACTTCCTTTCTCCATTCCTCAATCTCGGATCGAGAGGGGATTGGGACATCTTTGAAAGTACATTCTAGAATTCTCATATCACGATCATCAGGATCTTCCTCTATCTTGATCTCAATATCAGCTTCAAAACCCCCAATGCGATCTGCCCATTCAATGCATCTGATTCCATCATGATCATCGGATGATTCGATTACTGATTCGGCTTCAAAAGGCTCAATTCTGTATAAATCTATATGGAGAAGTTCACCGAATCTATTAGGCTGATAATGTTGTTCAAGTGCATATGTTGGGCTTGTTAAATGCTCAGAAATACCTAATCCTTGGGCAAATCCTTGTAAAAACGTGGTTTTTCCGGCTCCAAGCTCTCCGATTAGGGAAATTGTTAGAGGGGTTTGATAGATTGAATAGGCTAACGATCTTCCAGCTGATGCTGTTTTTTTGTCATTAGAAAGCCGAATAGTGACTTGATCAGGGGTTGTACTAGACATCATATGATGGTATAATATATATGTAAAACAAACTATACAAATGCATCTTAAACATCGTAAGAAATTCGGGTTTAGAGTTAATCCTTTGCACAGAAAGCGCGAACCTCACGCCTTTCATTATCTTAGACAGCAAAAATCTTTCTGGATTGCAGCCCTTTCTCTTGTAGCTTTTGTAACAGGGAATATGCTGGGTCAGCATGGTTGGTATGCGTTCTGGAAATCGGTACTTGGCGGGGTAGATGATAGCTTGATTGTTTACACTGGCACAGTATCTCCTATAGAAATGGTTCCAGACTACAGTAAGTGGTCACAATATGGAGGAAATGTTGATGCTCATACTTATAGGCAAGTTCCACAGGATGTATTTGTATATTTGCCGACTTACAAATCTTCTCTTCAGCGTGAAGTAAATATTCTTCATGGAAGAGGTAATGATGTTTACTCGGTTGGATATTTGGGATCATACGCAACTGGCGCAGAGAATTCTGGAAGCCATCCGGGTGCAGATATTAGAGCGCCTGAAGGCACTCCGGTTAAAAACATCATGAATGGAGTCGTATCAGAAATCAAAGAAGGTGGGGGATTTGGAAATCTTATCGTAATAAGGCACCCGAATGTTCCTGATCCTTCTAATCCAGCAAAACTTACAACTCTTTACTCCTCATATGCTCACTTGAGCGCAATATATGTTGAGAAGGGGGCAATAGTTCATAAGGGCGAGCATATTGGAGATTCGGGAAGTACTGGATACGCATCAGGTCCGCACCTTCATTTCCAGATAGATAGAGAAGATGCACCATGGCATCCTTATTGGCCGTTTACTGCATCCGAAGCTGAGCGGGAGAATATGAGTTTCGCAGATGCTGTGAACGCAGGTTTGTACAAGGCGAGGGGATACCTATATACGGTTAATCCGATGTTGTATGTCCAGGCCAACTATTCGCCTGTTGAAACTACAATTGTCAGGGAAAAGAGAGAAGAAAAACCTGAAATTGCGAAGAAAAAACCAAATGTATTTCTTTCTGTTGCACAAAGGAAGGCACAACGAATAGCTCAACTGCTTTCAAGAAGAGAAGAAAGGTTGCGATTGCGACTCGCCAGAAGGGCTGTAAAAGTGGAACCGGATGTGGCTTTAGTTCAAGAACCTAAAGCAAATGATGATGAAATTATTACAAGTACAGAGGAAGTCGCGGCTTCAACAAACAACCCCGCAATAATTCAAAGAATGACATCCGGAAATGTGGCATCGGTAGAAATTCGACATGATGGTGAATATTCAGGTAGGGGATGGGAGAAGATTGTAATCACGGCTTTGGATGCTGACGGGAATCCTGTTGCCAACCCTACCATGAGCTCGGACATCTATCTTCGAACTGCTTACGGAGATGCAGAGTATCGTCCGTCAATAATTTCACCTCTTGATTTTGAAGAAGGTGAAGTATCTGTAAATATGCTTCCCAGAGGTAGAAGGACTATTGTTATAGAAGTTCAACCGTTTGGGATATTAAGTCGTCCTATGAGATATAATAAATAGAAGCCAGTGATCAGTGGTCAGTGATCAGTTATTAGCTTTAAATTAAATAATAGACTTGTAATCAAGCATCGGAAGAACATGAATAGCAGGTTCATCATAAGGATGTACTTCTTTAACTGCTTTGAGAACTTCTTTAAGTCTTTCTGCTGTCACAACAACTTCAATGCGTTCTTCATCCACTTCTTCAAGTTTGCCTTGTGATCCGATTGCCGGATCTGCACCTTCAAGAGGCCTAAAGCGCCCAGTTCCTCTAGATGAAAACGAGCAACTATCGTAGTTTCCAATATATCCGGCATCTGCATCGGACAGAGCCTGACGGATATTGTCGGCTGAATCCACAGGGGTGTAGATAATTAGATGATAATATTCAGTTTGCATTAGATCGTGAGTAATACCTTATTCCAATCATTATCATTAGAAGAATAACAGCTGATATAAACTTTTCTCGCGTTGAAAGAAATAGTGCCGTTATTCCAAATAGGCCACCAAGAACTGCAGTAAGAAGAATAATTTTTCTGGGACTCCATCCTTTATCCAGCAGTCTGTGATGGATGTGTTCACCACTGACGCTTCCGCTAAATGGAGATTTGGCCTTAGACACTCTCTTTAGAATAACTAAGCCTGAGTCTATAAGAGGGACTCCTAAAACCAGAAATGCGGTAGCCACTTTTCCTCCCGAATAAATTGTTAGGACTCCAAGCATCAAACCGAAGAACATCGCTCCGGTATCTCCCATCAAAACTTTTGGTGGAGGGAAATCGAAGATCAGACAAGCAAAGCTTATTGCACTCAAAACAAAAGCGATCATAGCAAGCTCAGGTTGATTAACTCGCTCACTTAGAGAAAGGAATCCAATAGTAAGAAACCCAATCGTGCTTAGCGTACTTACTTGTCCCGGTATTCCATCAAACCAATTGAGTGCATTTATTGTTAAAAGGAGCCAAAGAAGTGTGAAGATTCCGCTCCATAGAGGAAGAGGTCCGAACCCTGTCGTCATAACATCAAATGTATCCAGTTTAATCAGCTCTCCGAAACCAACTAATCCTTCCAGCGGATTTGTAATGGTATAAATTCTGGAACCAGTTGCGAAGATTATAAATGCAATTAAGACTTGAACAGCCAGACGCATCCAAGATGGCAGGGGAGTGCGGTCATCTGCAAAACTATAAATTCCTAAGATTATTACAGCGAATATCAATCCCAATGATTGCTTGGTTATTGATTCCAAGATTATAAAAAATATCAGAAAAGAAATTATCGCCAGTATTCCGGTGGGGTAGGGGAGCCTTGGGCGATCATGTCCGTATCGCTCCGGGAAGTCTAAGAGTTTGAATTTTGGAAAAAGTTTTTTGGCAGATAAATGTAACGCGAAGCACAGAAGAAATGCCAAAGATATTATTAGTGCTCTATTCACAGTTCCATGATACCTTGATGCCATGACACGTCCTAGAAAATCTCCCGAGCGAGAAATATATGGGATTATCGGCAAGCTGAATAACGCTTCCAAAATCCAGAAAGAATGGAATGCACACTTCAAAAAGAAGGGGATTGATGCGTTCATGGCTAAATATCCGACTAAGCCGGATCAGTTACCCGAGCGGCTTAGTGAGATGTTCCATTTTGACAGGAGGATGTATTTGGTTGGAGAAGATTTGCAGGAATCAGTCGGTCAATTGCTGGATGAATTGGATGAGTCAACTGATGAAGGAAAAGTAAGCACAATTAAGAACGAAGGGGGTATATTCATAGGCTTTTTCCAGAACATAGATACACTCGCCCCCCAGCCTGTCCTTCCGTAGCGCGAAGCGCGAAGGAGGAGGGTGGGTTAAGCTTCAGGGCGGAACATATAAGGAATAATAAAAAAGGACGCAGTATCTAAGCGACTACTGTGTCCAGCACGGATGGTTTACAGACATCCGTAAATCGATTTCAGCAACAATCACGCGAAGTAGTTGCAGAAATCGATATATCCGTTGAAAGCCTCTTTGTGCTTTCCGGACTAGCGCGGTCTGTCCTGTTGGTTGTATCAGAACCAATGGGTACCATACAGGCCGCGCTTGCTTTACAAATAAAAGAGGCACCAGCGAGAAAAAATAATAGCAGGTGCCAATTATGTATCTCCGACCAAACATAAAAAGGTATAGATGTCCCCAAAAAGGGAACTGAAAAAGGACGGAAAACCCGGAAAGTTTATTCGCTTAAGTTGTTATGTCAACAAACATCGACTTTTCATTTAATGAAATCGGTTATAATTCACTCATGACTTATCCACTACTTAAAGACCAAAATTTATCAGGAAAACGCGTGTTACTCAGGGCTGGTTTTGATGTGCCGATTGAGAACGAAGAGGTGCAGGATACTACTCGAATTGAAGCAATTGTGCCGACGATGAAGCATATAATTGATAGGGGAGGGAAATTGATTGTAATGGCGCATCAGGGACGTCCGAAAGCAGAGCGTGTGCCGGAGATGAGTCAAAAACCACTTGTGCCAGTACTTGATAAGTTGCTTAGTGTTTCAGTCAAATTTTGCAGCCAGTGTAGAGGAGATGAGGCGAAGAAAATGGTCGGTGAGCTTTCCGAAGGGGAGGTTTTGCTTCTGGAAAACCTCAGATACGAAAAGGAAGAGAAAAGTAAGGATAAGGCTGAACGCGATTCTTTTGGAAAAGAACTTGCAGAGTTTGGGGATATATATGTAAATGATGCTTTTACAAATTGTCATCGTGATCATGCCAGCATGACAAGTGTTCCAAAGTTTTTGCCAGGATACATAGGATTTGCAGTTCAATCGGAGATTGAAGGGCTTTCCAAGGCTATTGAGGAGCCGAAAAGACCAGTGACACTAATAATTTCCGGTGCGAAAATTGAAACAAAAGTTCCGATCATAAAAAACTTTATGAATCATGGAGATGATGTGCTTGTCGGTGGATGTATTGCAAATACTTTGATCGTTGCACGCGGTTTTAATGTAGGAAAGAGCGAGTATGATGATAAATTTGTTGATTTGGCCAAGGATTTGATACTCGAAGGCGAAAGTGAAGATAATGCAGATATTCATATTCCATTTGACTCGGTTGTTGCTGCCAAAGCCACTGAGGATGTCGAAAAGATAAATGTTCCCAGCGAGAAAATTGCTGAAGACATGGCCATATTTGATGTAGGTGAAAAAACAATTGAAGGATACAAGGAGATAATTGCCGCATCAGGAACCATAGTTTGGAACGGGCCTCTTGGCGTGTATGAAATTGACGGATTTTCTAATGCTACAAAGCGCGTAGCGGATGCAGTAAAGAAGGCTACGGAAAAAGGAGCAGTTTCTATAATCGGAGGAGGGGATACTCTCGATTTTCATGACAGATACGACTATCCAATGGATAAATATACCTTTGTAAGCTCCGCAGGTGGTGCAATGCTTGATTTTGTTGCAGGGAAGAAGCTTCCGGCTCTGGAAGCGCTTAAATAGGGAAATGGTTTATGGTACACTCTAGAGGATTCCCCATTTTATTATGACACAAAGGCGCAAAAGATTTTACTTGGTTCTATCGTTTACACTTTTCATTATTTTCGCGATACATGGATCAGTGACATTGCTCAGGAGTGTCAGGTCTTCTGTAACTGATGTTATTGAAAGCTCATCTGATTATTTCGAGATGGATTGTGGTAATACTTATGATGATGATGGAGATGGGGATGCAGACTGCGCGGATAGCGATTGTAGTGCATTGCCTGAATGTTTAATTATCTTGTCTTCATCTTCGGAAGAATTTCAGGAAGTAGATTGCGCCAATGGAAATGATGATGATGGCGATGGAGATACAGACTGTGCAGATAGCGACTGCTCATCGGATTTGAGTTGCCAGGCTGGCCCTTCTTCAAGCTCAAGTGAGGAATTCACCGAAGTGAATTGCACAAATGGAAATGATGATGATGGAGATGGGGATGCAGACTGCGCGGATAGCGACTGCTCATCGGATTTGAGCTGTCAAGCCGGAGGTTCGAGTTCCAGTTAGGAATTACTGAATAAGAGCGGTATTAGTGTATAAATTGACATATGCTATGTATTCTTTATGATGTTAGTCCTCTTGTAATATATGACTGATAATTTACCAAAATCATGGCATCTAGGTGATACTGAATCTATGATAAGTCTTGCGAGTTCTTATTGCCCGGTGATGATCCCAGTGAAATGCAAAATGCGTTTGCAAGCTCACTAACTGAAGCAAAGTTAGCAATTAAAGCAGCTTCAGATAGTGAAAGAGAAAATGAAGCAGAAATATTAGCGGCCGATGTATTCGAGAGAGTATCCGGTGTAAGTGCAGTATCAAATTATGCCATGCAGCATTTGCTTTTAAATGGAGGATCAAAGTTTGATGATAACTCTTTTATTATTAAAGCTCTACAACCCGGAGGTGGAGGCAGTCTTTATCTTGTTTATCATCATACACACGGAATTTGCGTCAATTAGGAACGCTACATGATAAATATGGAATTACTCATAGAGATATAAAACCTTCTAATTTGATGGTAAGTGTGCAGGGAGATACGAGAATTTTAGATCCGGGGTTAGCTTATCAGGAAGGAATGGCGAGACTTACTCAAACGGGACAGATACTAGGAACACCTGGATATGTAGCACCAGATCAAGCGAGAAGTTCAAAGGATGCGACAACGGCAAAATCTGATTTGTATAGCCTCGGATGTACTTTGCTGGAATTAGCTACAGGTGATCCAATTATGCGCACTAAAAGAGTTGTTGCCCATTTAATTACTATATCTGATAGAAAATCTCTATTGAGACAGTGTAGAAGACAACTTGAACAGGTAGCTGATAGAAATCCACAATTGGCCGAAGCTATCAGGAGCATGCTTTTGGGGAGTAAAGATATAAGTGAGTTAATAGAACTTCTTTACTCAGGCAGCGTTTTTGACGATGGTGGCCATTTTGCTAATGCAGACACCTTTAGAACTGCACCAGCAAGTGATTCTCATCTTAGATTAGAGTTACCAGCAGTAGATGAATCGTCAGCAAATCCAATTGAACCTAATTCGAATAGTCTTCATAGCCATGTGACATCATCAGAGCTTTATAGAGAAACAAAACAGCGAGCCAGAATAATGGGAATGAGAAAAAGAACAGTGGCGATGATTGTAACTGCTTTGGGTATAACAGTAGTTTTTACTTCGCGAATGGCTTAAAGAAGACACAAAACCTACAGATGATCCAAACAGAGCAGTTGCGAAAAAAACTGTAGGAGGAAATGGTACGGACATAGTGGATGATCCACCTGATGATACTCCGTTTGTTTTCGATACTGTTGGAGAAGGGGAGTTGCCGACGAGCATTAACGGAATGAGTTATTTCCATGACGGTGAAAGAGTAGAAATAGGCAAGAAGGATTTGATCAGATACTTAAATGAAGAGGGCGAACTAATTGGTGCAGCGTATCCCGATGAAAACGGAGAACCAGCTTATGTTTTATCTGGAAGGGATGGAAGGAAAGTGATAGTAAGAGGCAAAATTTCGTCTCAGACCGAGCTAGATAACGGCGTCTTTCCTGAGGGAATAACACTATACGATTCAGAAGACGGAACTATTGTTTGGTCAAAAGGTGCTGGAGGCGATGAAGCTGATGCAAATGATGTTCATAATGAAGGCTTCGGAAAACCTCCTTCAGGAAGATATGATTTTAAAAATGCCCAGCCCCAAGGCAATCCATCATGAGCAAACGAAAGAGTATTGAATCCAAGAGGAGCTTTTGTAAACCAAGCTCGTTACTTTAGCGAAATAGACAAGATGCCAGGCAACAGCATGCTCAATAATCTTAATGAAGCCCTTAAAACACCGGCTAAATAGACTGAAGTTTAAATAAATGATAGAGTCCTTCGCACTCGATGGATCTTATACCACTTCGTCCCTCGACAAGCTCGGGGCTACGAGGCACAAGAGGAGATAGTTGTTGTTTTTGTAACCTTTGTGATCACAATATCCAATGGACTTGACTGTACTAATTCCGGAAGAAGGCGAATCTTGGAGCTCTTTCTCTGAGAGAGCTGCTTTAACGGATGGTGAGCTGTTTATAATTCTCCCAGATAATTCTGATTATCTGCCTGAACATGACGAAAAAGCTCTTCAGTCTTTCTTTAAGATGTGCGAAGACAATGCAGGCAGAATAACAATCGCAACTTTAGAAAAGGTCTTTTTATCCATGTCCAGATCTCATGGTATAAAGACTATCGATCGTGTAAGCGATGTTAGATCGGCACTGGAAGGACATCCAATCTCTGCAGCTGCTCTTCAATTATTGTCACCAAGCTTGTGGAAACAGCAACTCAGGTCCCGTTTACAGTCGATAGGTCTTTTGTCTCTTCCTAAACTGCGTGTTTGGGTTCTTATTGCAGTAAGTGCAATTCTTTTGATTTTTGTATTGTTTAAACTCCTTCCATCTGCGGATGTACGAGTTTGGTCACGATCGGAAACGGTAAGTCAAACTGCAAATATATTCCTGGTTCAGTCTGGAGCATTAATTGAACTTCCTCCCAGAGTAAGGGTTCTTCCTATGATCGAACTAGAAGTAACAGTCTCCAAAGATATAACGTTTGATCGAATTTCAAAGAATTTCATTGGAACAAGCTCCAGGGTTCCCATGACAATTGTAAATAAATCAGATGAACCATATTCCATAAGAAAGGGCTCAAGGGTCGTAAATCAAGCAGGGATGGTATTCAGGCTGGATGATCCTGTAATTATTGAAGCGGGGGAGGAAGTAACTGTACGAAGTATTGCGGATGACACTGATTTGTATGGAGAGATAATAGGGGAGAGGGGTAACGTACCTTCCGGGATTAGATGGGATTTCCCGGGTCTTGCAAAAAAAGAACAAATACTTGTTTACGGCGAGAATCGCGCACAGGCGACTGGGGGAACAACCGCGTATTCAACCGTTTTGAAAGAGGAAGATCTGAATATTGCAAAAAAACAATTGGAGAAAGAACTTTTAACTCTTGCAAACCAAATGTTGGATGAAGAGCTTGAGCTAACAAACTCAACAGCATTATCAAGAAAGATCGAAAGGCTTTATTATGACATTTTCACAAGTGCTACGTACTCAGGATTTATTTTACCTACTCAATTCATTGGTCAGGAAGTTGCTTCAATGCCCATAAAAGGATCAATAACCTATAAAGCCTTGGCATACGACAAACAGAAGGCTCTTGGAATGCTGCTTACAGAGCTTAAATCCCATGTAGGAGAGGGGATGAAACTACTTGAAAATACCGTAAGCACGGATCGCTTAATTCATCACGTAATAGATTACGATGATGATAATTCGTGGATAAAGCTGACTGTTGATCTATCGGGCAGGCAAATATATGTTCTTGATCCTCTCACACCTTTCGGTGCTCACTTTGCTATGAATGTAAGGGAACGGATTGCCGGGAAAAAGAAGGATGAAGCACGTAGGATTATCAAGAACATGTTGGAGGTGGAAACGGTAGAGATTGGATTATGGCCTCCATGGTCTAGGAAATTGCCGGAAATACCCTCGCATATAACTGTTACCGAAATTACTGGCTCATGATTCCAGAATTCTTTCATATTCGTTTCATATTACGACTTGGTGGTTTAATAACTGCAATATGCGTAATTATCTACTTAAGCGCAGTTGCAACAGTAATTATGAACTTTGACGGGACTTCACCTAAATATCCGGTGGATTGCGCGATTGTATTTGGTGCGGCTGTGGGGAAGGGGAGTACTCCGGGACCTGGTATAACAAGAAGGGTGCAGACTGCTGCGGAACTTTACAAAAAAAAGTTCGTAAAAAAAATAATTATGAGTGGGGGAAAGGGGGGCGAGTGGGTGAGTAGTGAAGCTGAAGTAATGAGAAAAGTCGGCATGCTTGAAGGGATTAATCCCGAAGATATTGTTCTTGAAGATAAATCGAGATCAACATGGGAGAATTTAAAATTCACTAAGGCACTAATGGAAGGATTAGATTGTGCAGGAGAGGCTTGCCCTGAGGGAGACGAACGAAGTGAGTCGAGTCGAAGGGTGTACGAATGCACAGCCATAGTAGGAGTTTCTGATAGGTATCACCTAGCCAGAATATCTCTACTGGCACAAAAGCAGGGGATAGATGGGTTGGATACACATCCTGCAAATATTAAGGCTCCGTTTGCCTTTGAGCTGATGAGTGTCTTAAGAGAGGCGTTGGGTATTATTTATTACATTATTAACTAGCTTATAACTTTTAGCTTCATTAGCTTCTACTTGTAGACACCAAATGTAGTAATGATGAAAAGCTAATGAGGCTAGGAGCTAATAGCTATAAGCTATAGGTGCCTGTTTTATGTCAATTCATTATTAACATAAAATGCATTATGTTAACAAGGATAGAGTGTGGAAAACATACAGGAATGTATCCAATTCCATACTCCCCTTACGATTTACTCCCTCGCGACTGCCCTGTGAATAAGAGTGCAACAATTACCGACACAAAACTTGCGCAAGCAATTGATCGTTATTTGGTGTTTTTACAAGCTGAAGAAAATAAATCGCCTTTAACGATTTCTACATATCGACAATCATTAAATTTGCTTTTAGAGCTTACAAACGTTACAGATCCACTGCTTTTCGACAAATCATCCATACGTATATATAAGAGTGCACTGCATTCCTTCCGTACAAAAACAGGCTCGGAACTGGCTATACGCACCAAAAATCACCATTTAACGATTTTAAGGGCCTTCCTAAGGTATTTGGTCCAGGAAGAAGAACTAGACGTTTATCCGCCAGACAGAGTCACCCGCTTCAAGGAAGAACAGCGACAGGTCAAAGTACTGTTTACCGACGAACTCGAGAGACTCCTTAATGCTCCTGACCTTGATACAAAAATAGGAAAACGCGACTCAGCTATCCTTCAACTCTTTTTTTCAACAGGACTCAGACTCGCAGAGCTAAGGTCTCTAAATCGTGATGATTTAAACTATAAGACACGCGAGATCTCCGTCCGAGGTAAGCGCGGCAAGATAAGAGTCGTATTTGTCTCGGATAAGGCCAAAGATGCCCTGGAACATTACGTGGATTCCAGAATGGATAACCTAGATCCCCTATTCATTCGCAATCACGATATGGCACGAAACGCCATGCCGCCGGGTGAAGAGTTCAGACTCTCGCGCATTTCAATTTATAACGTTGTAAAAAAATACGCGCGACAAGCCGGCATAATGAGCAACCCGTCACCGCACACGCTCCGCCACTCCTTTGCAACTGACCTTCTACGTAATGGAGCTGACCTAAGGTCAGTACAGGAAATGCTGGGGCACAAAGATCTATCTACAACACAAATTTATACTCATGTCACTAATCCCCAATTGAAGGAGGTTCATAAAAAGTTTCATGGGAAATAAAACAATGACAACCTCATAGAGAGCACGTCTTCGACGTGCGAATATATGCAAAACATCGCGGGCCGAAGACCCGCTCTCAATGTGCGATGTATTACCATGACAATGGTGTTATATCCCATTTACCTGATGCTGAGGACCATTTGTATTTATCCTGGTTTTCACATATTCCAGCTTTAACAGGATTATTGTGAATATAACGCAAAGTTTTTGCCGTATTATTTATAACTTTGTTATAGAACCTTTTTTGCCATAAAGGAGATATTCCAATTTGAAAACTTAGGCCCATTTTGTACATTCTGATAACGGATGAAACTGATCCAGGCTCAGGAACATTTAGCAAGAAATGGCAGTGATCAGGCATAATCACGAATCCATAAAGTATGAATGGCATTCTTTCTTGCACGCGATAAATTTGTTCTATTGCTTCATGTGCATGAGAATCATTCAAGAAAAATGGATTACGTTTGTATGTGTTTGTAGTAACAAACATTGTAAATTCGTTCTGGGTTTCATGTCGTTGTGTCATAAGCAGGACATGGTATCACATCTTGACACCGCACGTCGAAGACGTGCTCTCATTGTAGATGTCGATCAGGAACTTATTTTAATTCACACTCCATCTTCTCCTTCGTAAGCACCTCAAGCCTCGTTTCACACTTACAATACTGCTTAAACATCTCGCTGATCTCAGATAAAGCTTGATCCAAGTCAGTTCGCGTAAATGGTGGGAAACCTTCAATAACAACAATGGCATTCTTTGTATTCTCTGTAGTTCTGGTCCTGTCCCCTTCTCGCCAGTTAAGTTTTCTGCAGATGACGCCTACATCATCTTTGTAAACGAGCTCCCCCTCATCAGGTGGTTCTTCCTCTTCTCCTCCAATCAATTTAAATGTTTCTGACCCGTCTGCATATGCAAGCTGAACATCGCCTTCGCATGCATCAATATCTTCCGCGCCTGCGCAGACTATGTAACGCAGGGAGATCACGTTATAAACGTCGACAAGAGGATTAATTTTAGGTAGTTCACCTCCCTTCAGGATTCTTTTAACAAGTGCCTGCGCGGAAGGTGGAAATTTGTTTGGATTGCTTCCGAATGCTCTGTGTACTTCCTGTAGAGCCGCAAGGTTTGGGTGCTCTTTGAAGGTATCCAGTTCTATGGAGTTTCTGACGTTTTCTTCCTCATTTCTAAGCATTTGGGCTACTTCCGGGAAGTTTTCTGAGTTATCAATATCAGTTGCGACAATGACGCCAATTGCCAGATCAGGATAGTTTTCGAACACCTTTGGAGAAATTGTAAAATTCATAAGTTGGTGATGTTACATCTTCTTCGCCATTCCTTCAATCGCATGCAATGATTCGATTGGGATCATCCAGATTGTTGTATTGCTTTGATCTGAGCTTAAGTCATTAATGCTTTGGAGCGTGCGGAGGTGAAGCGCTCCTGCTTGCTTTGAAAGAGTCTCTGCAGCTGTTGCCATGTTGTCTGCAGCCGCCACTTCTCCTTCAGAATTAATGATGACGGCCTGCTTTTCACGTTCAGCTTCAGCAACCTTAGCAATTGTCCTTTTGAGTGAGTCAGGCAGAACAATATCTTTGAGCTCAACAGCCTGAACATCAATCCCCCATGCATCGGAAGCCTCATCTACTTGCGTTCTGATCCTGTCGGAAATCTCTTGCTTGTTTGCAAGCAATTCATCAAGAGTAACTTCTCCAACTGCATTCCTCATAGTTGTCTGAGCCAATTGGCTTACTGCGAAGAAATAGTTCTCTACTTCAATTACAGCCTTCCTCGCATCCAGAACTTTGTAGTAGATAACGGCATTAATTCTGATGGGGATATTGTCACGCGTAATTGCCTCCTGATCCGGGACATCAACTGCTTTTACTCTGATATCCACTTTTATTAGCTTTTGAAACACTGGAACAACGATTTTCCAACCGGGATTCCATGTGTCTTGGAATTTACCCATTAAAAGAACTACTCCCCTTTCGTATTGATTAATTTGTCTAATGAAAGAGAGGAGGAGAATTACTGCCGGAATGATGTAGAACCAAGACATAGTTGATTGGGGGAAAGCGATAGAAATACTACATATATTGCATTCAGCAAGCAATTCTATTAACCATTTTATCGTATAATCCTTTCCATTATGGAACTTACAACTTTTGCTTACATCATCGGCACGCTTATGTTTTTGGTTTGTCTTCCAATGCTTGTGTCTCCTGCCAAGACTGTAGCATTTTTAAAGAAAGTGATTGAAGACGACACTTCTCTTCGCACCTGGGGCGGAGTTTATGTAATTGTTTCTGTTTTGGTTCTTAAAGAAGGAATCGAGATAGGTACTGATGCTTCAGGACTTTTCAGGCTTCTTGCTTGGGCAATGTTTGTAAAGGGATTGGTGATCGTATGGTCTCCAAAATCTATTAAGCCTATGCAGATGAAAGTGCTTAATAACAAAGGAGCACTCCCCATTCATGCCATTATTGGTATTGTTATCGGTGTGCTTTGTTTTTACGGAGCAGGACTTGTTTAACATTCAACTTTCAACAATCAACAGTCAACTATCAGCATTGCGTTGATGGTTGATTGTTGAGAGTCGGCCTAGGCCGACGTGTTGATTGTTAAAAGGTAATTGTAAATTTGTGCAATAGCAAACACTTGAATATGAAGGTGAACGTATGTACACTATGTCTGTGACAACAACAATCATAAAACCCGGCAAAAATAACCCATCCCGCGTTACAGTTGACTGGTCACAAGAAAAAGAAATAAACATTAATCATCTGGTGGAGTGGTTGAAAGGTTATCCCAGGAAGGGGGATATTCACGTTTACATTCCGCGTCGTTTCAACCACTCCCCTACCGCTTCTTTTCGTACTACTCTGCAAGCGCTTGGTTGTACTGTAACCTCAAAAATTGCATGCAGAGCTTAATTCAAGGTACTTTAGAATGTTGAACAAATAAGGTATCCGATTTTGGTAACAAAATGCTTATTTCTTCGTCTTTATATATGAAGCATGTCATCAGAAACTAAAAGCTTAGGGATAGCATTAATTACGTCACTTGCGATTGTAATTACAGCCGCGAGTGTACCGTCGCTTCTGCTTTTGTGATATAAATACATCATGAAGAGGTATTTTTTAACGATTTTCGCGTCATTATTGCTTGGAAATTGTACATACAATGTACATACAGTCGATAGTGATGAGTTGAATCAGACTGTGGCTTTGGCTCTGTATCCACTTGCCCAGTGGGATAAGCCGATTGATTCTACAAGAACTTTCATTTGGGAGGGACGGGAGGTAACAATTAAAGGACGTGAGATACAGGGAGTACATGATAAAGATTTGGATTCGGATCTACTCAGTGAAGAGACAGATTATGCTGATGATGATTTTTGGCAGTTCATGCTTGGGGGTGAAAAGCTAAAAAACATGGGTTACGAAAAGATTTTGGTGCAGGAGGAAAAAAAAGACAGACAGTTAGTAGGCCTTAGAAGTAATGACGGATACCTTTTACTCCTATCAAGCATCGTAGATTACGAAGATCCGGATAATTTTCTTTGTCCATGCAAATATACGTTTGTAGTTTTTACGGATGATAAACGCGTGATTATGGAATAATTAATCCATATTATATGTTGTCCACCGCGGGTCGAAGACCCGCTCTGGTCTTAACAAAAAATACCTAACTCAGAGCACGTCTTCGACGTGCGGTGGCTAATAATTAAATAATTACTTTCAAAAATTTCCTCTTCCCAACTTTCAAAGTCACCCCCTTCGCCAAAGCTTCGGGGGTCAGGCCCTCTTCTACTTCAGTATCAATTGAGTCCACAGCTTTATCATTCAACTTTACTCCACCCTGTTCAATTACCCTTCTGGCTTCGGATTTTGAGGATACGAGCTTATTCTCAACTATTACATCAATAACCTTGGTCCCTTTTTTTACTTTAATCTCGGTCATGTCGTCCGGAACCTCTTTATCCGTGAATACTTTATCAAAAGCTTTCGAAGCCTCTTCAGCAGCTTTCTCATCGTGATAAAGCGTCACGATTTCTTTCGCTAGTCTGACCTTGGCTGATCTAGGATCTCCTTTAATAATCTTTTTCACTTCATCCATCGGTACATCGGTACAACATTCAAAATAATCACCCATCAGGTTGTCGTTGACTGTCATAATTTGTCCGAACATATCTTTTGGTTCTGTGTCAAGATATATACAATTACCGTAAGTTTTACTCATTTTTCTACCATCTGTGCCAAGAATGATTTTTGTTGTTAATACAGCTTTCTCTCTTTTATTAAATGCTTTCTGTAACTTACGACCACACAGCATATTAAATAGTTGATCGTTACCACCAATTTCGAAATCAACATCTAGCATTACTGAATCATATCCTTGCATTATTGGGTATAAAAATTCGTTTGGTGATATTGGATCTTCATCAACAAGCTCATTTTTCTTAGGTTTAAATTTATGATCACATTCACTGCAATTAACTTCATGTATTTCATCGGCTATATCGTCAAATTTAACATCTGTTGATTTAACTACTGGGAATATATTTTTGCATTTAGGACATATTGCTTTATATGACATGCGTCTTCTGAACATATCACGTTGCAGCATTTGCTGAAGAGTGAAATTTTTTGCTAGATCAAATATTTCAACCGTACTTAATTTATCAAGCCACTTGTGGTTATAAACAATTTCAGCATTTTTAAAATCAAGTATCTTTCCTGCTTGTTTTTTGTATGTTTTAAAGTTTTTTTCCACCTGCTCTCGTGTTAATAGCTGTCGCATTGAATCTTGACCAGTTGGATCTCCAATCATCGCTGTAAAACTACCTACAAGGAAAATTACGTGGTGTCCTGCGTCTTGGAAAGCCCTGAGTTTTCTGAGTGTTACTGAATGTCCAATATGAAATCTTGAACCAGTAGGATCAAAACCAAGATAAATCCTCAGTTTCTTACCTGATTTTATCTTATTTATTGCAAGCTTTTCAGGTACAACTGATTCTACGGCTCTTGTGAGAAGTTCATCGGATTTCATTGACAAAAGGATAGCACATTTTTGGAAATTTAATTTCGTATTTTGGTTTATAGAGGCACAATAGGCGGGATGGGAAAAAGACTTGATGCTGCGTTGGCGGAAAAAGAGATAGTTCTAAGTCGTTCAAAGGCTCAGAAGCTTATAAAAGGCGGAAAAGTAACTGTGAACGGTAAGGTCGTAAAAAAGCCGGCATATGTGATTAAAGAAGGTGATGATATAAATTTCGAAGCGACTGAGGGAAAGGATTTAAATGCACACATCGATCCGGTTGATATGAATCTTGATATTTTATACGAAGATGATTCATGTTTGGTTATCAATAAGCCTTCCGGAATTGCTGTCCATCCATCGCAGACTATGGGGAAAGATGAGAGCACTATTCTTAATGGAATCGCTTTCATCATAGAATCTAAGGGGTTGCTTGTTCATCGTCTGGACAAAGAAACTACGGGCTGTCTTCTTATTGCGAAGTCTGAGGAGTCTCTTGCATTTCTCCAAAAGCAATTTGCGGACAGGACTGTTAAAAAAACATATCTGGCTTTGGTTTCAGCAATCCCCTCGCCTGCATCTGCAACTATTGATGCTCCGATTGGAAGAAATTTGGTAAACAGAACTTTGATGTCCATTTTTAAAACCAGATCAAGCCGTGAAGCGAAGACAACTTATAGAACTCTTGAAGTCCGTGAAAATTCAGCCCTACTCGAGTGCGATTTGCATACGGGAAGGACGCACCAAATCAGAGTTCATCTGAGATCCATAGGGCATCCGATACTCGGAGATCCTTCGTATGGTACTCAAGAGAGCAAGAAAGTTTCAGCTCAGCTTGGTATTGATGGATTATGTCTTCACGCTCTCAGGCTCTCATTCAATTCTCCTCGAGGTAAGAGAGTGGATGTGGAGGCACCATTAACAATCAACAATCAACATGCTCACTTCGTTCGCTTTCAACAATCGACTGATTATTGATAGTTGAATGTTGATTGTCGAGAGTCCGCCAAAGGCGGACGTGTTGATTGTCGCTTAATTGGATCTCGGATCGTACTTAACAGTGTACTCAATCTCATCCAATATTCTGCCTTCAGCATTTCTTGAAGTAATTCTGAATATATTTGTTCCACGATGAAGCGTTCCCATTTTTGTATCGGCTATATAATTCCAGAAGTCCTTTCCGGATTCATATAATCTAAGTTTATAGTCATTCACATATACACTTTCGGTTTTAGAAACAGTTGTTCCCTCCAAAAGGAATGAGCTGCCGGTAGCATTATGAAATGCACCAGGCGTTGGTCCTGTCACATGCAGAGTACCGGGCGCCAGAGGAATGTAGTCTATGATGGATGATTCTTCTGTTGTGTCATCGGAAATTAAAGGTTCCTCTGAATCTTCTGATTCTTCTGTTTCCTCTGTTTCTTCTAGAATCCCATCCTCGCCTTCCCCCAAAATAATGTTGAGTACTGCAGGCTCCGACTTGTATCCTCCTTTATTGATTGCAGTAATGGTAAATATATTTTCACCAAACTCAAAATTGCCAAGCTTGGTACTTGCCAAGTAGTTCCATGAGTCATCGCCTTGCTCGAAAAGCTGAAGCCTGTAGTCATTTACTTCGATACCGACGATGTCCTTCGCAACCTTGCCGACAATTTCTATATCTTCTCTGGAAGTTAAATATGTTTCTCCCCCCTTTGCCGGCGAAGTGAGTACTGGCGGAGCCGGCGGTTCTCTGTCCCTGCGGACTGAGCGCCTTTTTTCAGCTAACACCACTCCGTTTGAATCCAGAGCCTCAATTAGGATGCTTACCTGGTCTTCATCCGGAAGTGAGAGATCTTGTGTAAATGTTCTTTCTCCCTCTTCTAGCACCAAATTGTATCCATTAATTCTAACACTTGATACGTTATGCCCAATAGATCCAGAAACTTTGATTGTACTTGTAGATACAGTTATGCCATCTTGGGGCTGGGATACTTCCAATGGTTCCTTAATTTCGGGTTCAGCTACTTTCTCTCTTTCGTCCGACTTTTTACTGATGATTGAATACTCGCGTTTGCTTTGCTCCAAAAATGGAGACTGAACGACCATAGGATCGAGTGGCGATCTGTATTTGTACGCGTTCCCAGATATAGCTTCTTTGTCTGGCACTACTATCTTTTGCCCTTCTCCTATTATGATGTTTTCTTTTTTACCTGTAAGCCATACAAGAAGTCCCAAATCATCCGAAGAAAATACTGCAAGTGAAATTGGGCTAATCATAGCTTCTGTTCCTGATGGTATCTTTATTTTAATATTAGATGTGGTAATTTCTCTTAAAATACTGCCTGTGAAAGATTCAAGTGTTGGAGAGGCTACCCACAAAGAACCATTAAGCAATTCTAACGAGAATTCAGATGATTTTTCCCCATATGCACTTTTATGTATATAGAGTTCAGTCTGCTCATCCATACGTACGATAGTTCCATCGAAAAATGACAGTACAGCATAGGATCTACCACCTGTTTGCACTCGATCGCGGGGATAAAGTTTTAATTGGTCCTCTGCTCTTTTTGGGTTTTCACCTTCGATTGATACATTAACAACTCCCTGCCCCTCTACAGATAATCTTACGGGGTTTTGTTTTACCGTATTCCCAACTCCGAAAGACGAAAGTATTTTTGTTCCAATCCAGATAAGCAAAATTCCTAATACAATTAGTAGAACAATTCTCTTCATTACAGAAGGCAGTGTAGAAGTCTGAGCCAGCGGGTAGAATCCCCGGCGGTGGCGATGTCTGACCATTAAGGAGGAACATGATATTCGACATGCCCTTTGTTATGCAAGCCTTAAATACTAACCCTCATAACCTCCGATATAGACGTAACCTTATCATTTACAAGCTTCTCACCCCATTGGCTCATTGTCATGTATCCTTCCTTTTGAGCTTGTTCCTTTATAGTAGAAGCCGTTTCGTTCAATAGAATCAACTCTCTTAATTCAGGAGTAATTATCAGCAATTCAGGCAAAGCCATTTGACCGCCGTATGTTTCATGGGACATTGGATCGCAGTCGGCCCCATCTTTCTTGCATTCATCAGTTAGAGTCCTTACAAGCCTTTGAGCCAGTATTGCCCTGAGAGATGGAGCGAATGTGTAGGGGCTCACTCCCATTGAAAGAAGTCTGGGGATTGCTTCGATTGCTGAGTTTGTGTGCAGAGTGGATAAAACTAAGTGACCAGTAAGTGCGGAATCAATAGCAGTTTGGGCAGTTTCCAGATCTCGTATCTCACCTACAAGTATCACATCGGGGTCATGACGGAGTATCGACCTAAGTCCATTTGCAAATGTATAGTCGTGTTCATGATCTATTTGACTTTGAACGATTCCCGGCAATTCATACTCAATCGGATTTTCGAGTGTAATAATATTTCTTTCCTTCCCTGCCATGCATTTAAGAAGAGCATAAAGAGTAGTGGTTTTACCTGATCCTGTAGGCCCTGTGACAAGTATCAATCCATTTGGCAGTTTTACAAGAGAATCCAAACTTTCGTGTATTTCTTTTGGAAAACCGAGCTTTTCGAGAGGAACAATACCTTTATTCGGGTCAAGAAGACGAAGTGTAAGTGTTTCTCCGAACCTGGAGGGAATGGTTGCTACACGAATGTTAACAGTTCTACCAGGAGCTTCGAATGTGTACTGGCCGTCCTGCGGGATATTCGTTATGTTAAGTTTAAGTTTGGATGCGAATTTTACGCGCCTGACCAGCTCTATGTAATTTTTCATTTCCAACTCATCAAGCTTATTCAATACTCCGTGCAAACGAACTTCCAGCCTGACAAATGTTTTTTCAGGTGAAAAGTGAAGGTCAGCAATCCCCTCCTCAACACTATATTGCTGAAGCTTGTCCAGTAAGTCAGAGCCGTCCATAGATTTCCAGTCCATCGGGGTATTATAGCATAATATTTGATTCTTTTGAAGCTTATAATGATACTGTGAGGAAAGAACGAAAGACTGAAAGAAGGAAAGAATTAAAAAAAGAGAGAAAGAGAGAAAGAACGGAAGAAAGACAAAAAGAGAGAAAGAAAGGATAAAAGAACGAAAGGAAGAGGTAAAAGGACGAAAGAAGGAAAGAATTAAAGAAAGGAAGGATAAAGGAAAAAGACTTTAAGTTAAAAAGCTTTTACGCTTTCTACTTTTAAAGCTTCCTTTTTGCTCTTTTGGCCTTTCTTCCGTTCTTTCTCTCTTTTTGTCTTTCTTCCGTTCTTGCAGTCTTTTTATATGATAAGATTCCCCACCGTGTCCCCACATTACAGTCATCCTTCAGAAACCCAGCGAAAACGTTCCTTATCACAGAGAATGCTTGCTATTCATATATTCCTATTTATATGTGTCCTTATTATAGTAGCAAGACTTGCCGAGCTTCAGATAATCAAAGGCAGAGAATATCGCGAGGTGGCACAATCCCAACATTTTGGAGGTGTTGTTCTTCCTGCAAAAAGGGGTGAGATACTTTCTAGAAGCAGTAAGACAGGAGAAACAAGCATACTTGCAACAAATACAACTCTCAATATGGTTTATGTGGATCCGCTGATTACGGACAATCCAACACATGTATCAGAGACGTTATCTGACGTCTTGATCACAGAGCATATTCATAAAGTTTGTTTAGAGGCAAGCAATGATTGTCCGCGTGCGCTGGTTGACTACTATTCCGCAGTATTCGATCCCATATCTAGAATCAAAACATCTTTTACAGGAGCACTTCTGGAACCAAACAGACTTCGAATTGCAGGCGGATCTGCCGAAGATCTTCCTGATATTACAGAGATTAGAAGAAGATTTTCACGAGATACGGAAAGAAGGATAGAAGGAAAAAGAGTAACTTATGTTCCTCTTGTTTATGGGGCAACCAAAATTCAGATGCAAGCAATAGAAGAAATAGGAATACCCGGCATCGAAGTTATAAGGGATCAAAAACTAATATACGCCAACCCCGAAGAAGTTCCTCAACTAAAAGCATCAAAAATTGCCAAACTTTTATCTAATGCTGTTCAAATGGATACGGAACGACTTAAGCGTTCACTTAGAAGCAGGCCTCTGAGATATGTGGCAATCATGCGCAGGCTTTCACCAGAAGTTTCATCCGCAATAAAAGAAACTAAACTCAACTCTATAAAAGCGACCAGAGAGAGAAAGAAAAATGCTTCAAGTTATGAAGCAGCTCAGCAGATATTAGATCCGCTAAGGTCGATTGCTTTGATACCTGAACACTGGCGTATGTATCCGGATGGAAGTATCGCATCTCATGTAGTTGGTTTTTTGAATATTAATCAAGAAGCACAGTACGGAATCGAGAGGACTTTCAATCCACAACTTAGAGGGCAAGAAGGTTTGATAAGTGCAATGAGCGATCCGTCAGGAGGGCAGATTCTTACTTCACAACAGACGATAGTGGATCCGGAGGATGGTGACACGATAATTTTGACAATAGACAGAACAATTCAAAAGTTTGCGGAAGAAGCATTACGTAATGGAGTTGAAAAATATGGAGCGGAAAGCGGACAAGCAATAATTATGGAGCCATTTACCGGAAGAATACTGACGATGGCGAATGCTCCACTCTTTGACAGTAATGTGTATGGAAATGTTTATAGAAGAGAGCCTGTGTATTTGGATGAGAGAAAACAAAAAGAAATTGTTGTAGAAATAATTCATCCCGAAACAAATGCGTTCATACTAAAGGCTTATATTGGAGATGTATTTACCGAGCAAGGGCGCGAAAGCATATCGGAGGAGAAGCAATATAAACTCAAAATTCTTGAGGAGATGTATGATCTGAAAGATGTAACCAGATTCTATATGTATGTTGGTGAAAACCAGAGGGTAGAAATATTCCCCACTGATAACTCCGATATTTGGCTTAAATATGAAAACAACATCGGCGTTGGTTCATATCTAAATAGAAATATTCAATCCATCTACGAGCCGGGGTCAGTTCTAAAAGCAATGACTATGTCTATTGCACTAGATCAAGGTGAAATAACTCCAACTGATATGTATAACGATGATGGGCCGCTAAAAATTGATGAGTATACTATTAGGAACGCACTCAATACATATTATGGTGAAGTCAATATGACTAATTGTCTCGAATTTTCCATTAATACTTGCATGACAAGTGTTTCTGATAAGTTAGGAAGAAAACTGTTCCAAAAAATGCTTGATCGATTTGGATTTGGCAAAGTAACAGGTATTGCATTGGAAGATGAACAACCCGGTGAAGTTCTTCCCTGGAAAGAATGGAGCTCTGCACTTCTTGCGACTGCCGCTTATGGCCAGGGAATATCAGCTACTCCTCTTCAGGTCACAACTGCATTTTCAGCAATTGCTAATGGAGGCAAGCTTATGAAACCAATTATCATAGACGGAATAAAACATAGTGATGGTTCTATAAATAAAGTTAACCCGCGTGTTATTGATCGTGTAATTACCCAGGAAGCCTCTGCGACTATAACTGCAATGCTTACGAGTGCTGTTAGCAATGGCTTTGCTAAACCTGCTAAAGTTTCCGGCTATAGAATTGCTGGTAAGACAGGTACAAGCCAGATAGCAGGACCGGGTGGAAAATATGAAACCGGAACGGGATCAACGATCACCTCATTTGCCGGATACGCGCCTATCGATCATCCAAAATTCGTAATCTTCGTAAAGTTCGACCGTCCTCATAAGGTTGATTACGGATCTGAATCCGCGGCTCCGGTATTCAAAGAAATCGCAGCGTTCCTGTTTAAGTACTATGGGATTCCCCCGGACGAAGAGTAGATCTGACTAAACGATTTAGAAATTCTTCATCTTTATCCCTCGATTCCTGCCTGGCATTGGCAGGATATTTTGGAACTTGCGTTTCGTCATCAAGTGAAAAAATGTATGGTCCTCTTCTGGCAATTCTGCCCATCCAAGGTAAAGATGAACCAACTTCGCCTCTATAAGCGATTGGAAGATTCATGTTTATTGGGACCGGCTTTCCTAATTTTTTTCGTATACCGGGTAATGCTTCTCTACTTTTATCATCAAAAAGAGAAGCTACATCACTTCCTCCACTCAAATCAAAAGTAGTACGATGAACCATCGTGTGCGCTCTTTCAAAATCAACAATGCTTCTGCAAGGATACATACCAACGAATCTTTCAAATACGTTCGGATATTTTCTGACAGGAGATTCATCCGTATGTTGATTGGGCATCCAGATTTCACTATCTCCATTTAATTCACGTTTAATGGCCATCCCATTCACCTCTTCGACCCTTATTGGCAACCGATGCACCCTATACTTATCCAGAGGTGTGGAATGCATTCGTTCGTCAATTTTTTGGCAGAACAATACATATTGAACATCCGATTGTGTATATTGCACTACGCTTTCAAGAGGTGTCTCGTTAGGCTGGAAAACCGGTTGCATGAGAATTCTTACTTCATCGCGGTACAAATCAACCGTCCCATTATCTAGCTCATCATTAATTTCACCAATTCTGGTTCTGTCGAAGCCCTCAATGAGATCTTCTTTAGCTCTTCTGTCCCTAAGAAATTCGGCACCGAGATCGTTTCTCATATGTAAGAATGAAAGGCGGTTAATTTACATTACTCAATGTCTATGTCAATTATTTAACAGTAACACTCTTCGCTAAATTCCTTGGCATATCAGGGTCTTTTCCTCTCTTAACAGCAAGGAAGTATGCAAGAGCCTGAACAGGAATGATGTTTACAAGTGCTTGAGCAGTACCCGATTCCGGAACCTTTATCCATACATCGAATGACTCATTATTCTCGGGAGCTATTCCAATAATAAATCCTCCACGTGTCTTCAGTTCAATTGCATTAGAAATAATATCGTTCTTAACTTCATCATCTCCCATGAGTGCAATGCAAGGAGTCCCCTCTTCTATAAGAGCTATTGGACCGTGCTTAAGCTCTCCTCCAGCAAAACCTTCCGCATGAACATAAGAAACTTCCTGAATTTTGATAGCGCTCTCGAGCGCCATGGGATAGTTCCAGCTTTTACCTATTATAAAGAGGTCTTTTTGATCTTGAATCCTCTCCGCAACGGACTCCACAAAATCCACGTAACGAGGATTAAGCATGTCGTTAATTTCTGATGCAGTTTCCAATAAGACTTTCCTGCCTTCTTTCAGCTTTCCATCAAGTGCGTAAGCAATAAGCATAAGAACTGCCATCTGCCCTGTAAGTGCCTTGGTTGATGCAACTGCGCGTTCCGGTCCTGCATTTATCAGGAGCGAGTAATCGGCTTCACGATCTATGGTTGAGCCTTCCACATTAACAATTGCAAGAACCTTGGATCCATTCGACTTTGCAATCTGCATAGCTTCCAAAACGTCAGCAGTTTCACCGCTTTGACTAACAACTATTAGAAGGCTTTCCGGCTTTAGAAAATGATGATAAAGCTTAAACTCGCTCGCCGGTGCGAAGTTAACATGTTTCTGGGAAATCACAGAGAAGAAGTACTCGGCTGCCATGCAGGCCTTTGCAGCTGTACCGCATCCAACAAGGAAAGTTCCTTTAGCATTTCTAATTGCATCGGCCAAAGTCTCTATTTGTTCTTCGTTCTGATTTACAGCCCGGGCAATCGAATCTTTCTGATCCATAATTTCTTTGAGCATAAAGTGCTCATACTCACCCTTCTGGACTTCCTCAACTGACCAAGTGATCTCAATCTCGCGTTTCTCAATTTCTTCACCTGTCTTGAGGCTCGAAAATAAGATGCTATTTCCGTCAGTCACAACCATCTCTCCATCATCCAGATATTGAACCAAGCGAGAGTGATTCATGAATGCTGGTATATCAGATGCAATAAAGTAGCCATCTTCTCCAACGCCAATAATAAGAGGTGATCCCCTCCTGGCTGCGACCAAAGTATTTGACTCAGTATGAAGTGCTAGGAATGCAAATCTGCCTTCGAATGCTTCACATGATTTTTTGATGGCGGACGTGAAGTCTCCTGTTTCCTTCATATACTCTTCGATCATATGAGGAATAATCTCTGTATCAGTTTCTGACTTAAATTCGTGCCCTTTTGATTCCAAATCTTTTTTGAGCTGCTGATAATTTTCTAGTATTCCATTATGAACAACCGCAATAGTTTCGGTACTGTTCGCGTGAGGGTGAGCATTCTGCCGGGTTACTCCTCCATGAGTTGCCCATCTTGTATGGCCTATTGCCAATGAGCAATCACTAGAAAAGTCCTCGCTCTTAACACCACTGATCTTTCCAATGTCTTTTTCGATAGAAACCTTTGAATTTGTCTTGCATGCAACACCCCACGAATCGTAACCGCGGTATTCCAAATTTTTAAGTCCGTCGATAACCAGAGAACCGGCATCATTCCTTCTGCCTACATATCCGAAGATTCCGCACATAACGGGAGTATTCTATTGAGAATTTCTTTGTAGTCAATTTAATGGCTGAGAAAGAAGGAAAGAAGAAAAGGATAAAAGAATGAAAGGAAGATTAAAAAGAAAAAATGCTTTAATCTTTTAATCTTTTCTCCTTCCTTTTTGCTCTTCCCTTCTTTCTATCTTCCGTTCTTTCTCTCTTATTAATCACTTATTATTTGACTCAGAAACAGCTATCCCTTAGCCTTTCGGCATGCCCATAATCAAATCCGCCATTAAGCGCGCGAAGCAGAACACTGTCCGCAAGGCTCGTCTGCTCCCCTACCGGACAACCATGAAAACAATGATCAAAAAGATCGAGCTTCTTGCAAAAGAAGGAAAGAAAGCAGAAGCCGAAAAGATCCTTCCGGAAGTAATGAGCGCGATTGATGTTGCCTCCAAAAAGAACATAATCCACAGGAAGAACGCAGATAGGAAGAAAGCGAAAGTTTCAAGAATGATTGCTGGATTGTCGAAGTAATCGATGCCGAACCATCAACATTCAACTATCAACCATCAACAAATTGTTGATTGTTGAGAGCGAAGCGTGTTGAATGTTGATTGTATATATATGCACATAATCGCCTTAGATATCGGCATGAAACACACTGGCGTTGCGTATTATTTTGATGAAACCAATATTGCCATGCCTCTAGACACTATCGACCATAAATCTGATAATGAGCTTATTGAAGCTATAAAGGGTATTGCTTCCGAGAGAGACTGCCAAAAGCTTATTATCGGGCTTCCATTGCTCTCTTCAGGAAAAGTAGGAGAACAGGCCGAATATACTAAGTCTATAGCTGATATTCTTAAAAACGATGGATTTGAGGTAAATATGATAGATGAGCGCTATACAACGCCTAAAACCCGAGATTGCGACCCTAATGCTCATTCAGCTGTTAAAATATTGAATATATACCTCGAAATGAGTGAAATAAGCTAAAATGATAAAACATTTGACATATAGCAAAAATTGCCTAAAATATCATCCTTTCGGTCATTAGACAATCCTGTTTTACCAAAACTTAGCAAGCAATATGTAGGCCTAAACGTCTACCCGAATCCAATGCTAATCTATCTCTTCTGTCAAATGTCTGGTATAAAGAGGGTTGTTTCTTACCCCGCCAATCCATGTCTGATGCCGCAACTAGTACTTCTCAAGGCCAGCAGCTTACAATCGATCTAAACGAGCTACTTAAAAACTTATTTCTTGTCTTAACAGAAAAGGAAGCAAAGGTAATAGAGCGACGTTTTGCACTCCAAGGTCAGCCAAGGCAGACGCTTGATAAGATAGGTAAGCACTTTAATGTTACAAGAGAACGCATACGTCAGATTGAAAGTATTGCGCTAGGGAAATTAAGAAGAACTGTGCGCACTACAAAGCTTGATGAGGTTAATCAGATTGCAAGATCTATTATGAATCAGAATGGCGGATTGATGCGCGAAGATGATCTGATAAGCGCTGTTTTAACAAGAATTAAGGGAAGTACAGAGCTTGATGGTGCAGTACTCAGGCTTTCTTTCACAATTGATGGTGAAATGAATGCGGGCACAAGAAGCAATACATTCGTCCCCTTCTGGAGGCTAGAATCACTCTCTATGGAGGATATTATGAAGATAGTTAATAGCATTGTTAAAATTCTTAAGAAGAGAAAGAGTTGTATGGAGTCCGATGAGTTGGTATCTGCAATTCAGAAACTAAATCTATTCGAAGGACGCGTACCAAGCGCCGAGTTAATTCAGGGTTCTTTGAAGATAGACGAGCGTCTAAAGGAAATTACCGAGGGATGGGGTCTTACTGATTGGAGATTTGTCCGCCCAAGGTCTATCCGAGATAAAGTTGAAATAATCCTGAAGAAAGCTGGCGAGCCTCTTCACTTTATGGAGATCGCCAATAGAATCCGCGAGGCTAGTTTTGATCACAAGAACGTAACCGTGCAAGCCGTACATAACGAGCTAATCCGCTATCCGCAGTTCGTTTTGGTAGGAAGAGGGCTATATGCTCTTAAAAATTGGGGATATGAGCCAGGGACCGTGGCTGACGTTATAGAGAGGATCCTTAAGGATAAAGGACCTCTGAGCAAAAAAGAGATCATTGCAGAAGTCGCAAAGCAGAGAACCGTCAAAGTAGGCACTATTTCGCTAAATCTGCAGAAGATGCCCTATTTCAAGCGTGTTGGACGTGCTGTATATGCGTTTGAGTCTACGGAGAAATAGGGGGAAAGAAGAAAAGAAAGAAAGGCTAAAAGAGAAGAAGAAAGATTAAAAGAATAAAAGAACTAAAGAAGAGAAGGAAGATTAAAAAGAAAAAATGCTTTCATATTTAAAATCTTTTTCCTTTACCCTTTCTTTCGATCTTTCTCTCTTTCCTTCTTCCGTTCTTTCTTTCCTCCTTTCCTTCTTTCATTCTTTTACCTATGTTACTGTCAATTATATGAAGAAGCTCCTACTTTTACTCGCAATCATTCCACTGGCATTAATCTCGGCTGGTTGCTCGAATGAGCCTGTCTCTCCTCTTCCCGAAGGTGAACAAACCGTAACCGGAGTATTGGAGCTGACTGAACTCTCGTTCGTAAGGCGCGGGACTCACATGCTCTACATGGATGGGGTGCCCGTATATTATGTCGAGAGTAAAGTGGTAAACCTCAGCGCTCACGAAGGAAAGTCCGTCGAACTCATCGGCACTCTGGAACGCAACACGAACGTAAATGACACACCGGTTTTGGTGGTAACTTCACTTAAATCGAACAAAGAAAAGATGGTTGAGTGGAAAGTTCCTGGAAGCAAAATAAAGTTCGCTGTTCCATCCGAAATACATGGTGTACGATCGTCATCTGAGCTGCATTTCTTTGTCGGAGAATCAAGTAAACCGGTGCTCACTGTTTACTCACAAAAGGATTCTCCCCTCCCAAAAGGCATAGGAATAACAGTGGATGGAGAGCAGGCTGTTAGAGTAATAAACGAAGAGTTAAATGCAGAGTCCGTTTACATAGGCGACAATAAATCGTACGTTGTATTCATGTTTACTCCAAGAGAAGACTCCGACTTACTGGAACTTAGAAGCATATGGTTATCACTGCTTAGAAGTATCGAGTTATCTGGTGTTATAAATAATATTCCTGACCCAGGTTTAACAGGAACTGGTTCCGTAATTCCTTGCGGCGGACTGGCGGGAGTACTTTGTCCTGCTGGATACTATTGTGAAGTGACTGATATCACAGAAGGGTATGGGAGGTGTCGGGTGATGAGATAAAAAGAGAGAAAGAACTGATGGAAGATTGAAAGAACGAAAGAACGAAAGAACTAAAGAAGGAAAGAGTAAAAGAAAGAATAAAAGAGAAAAAGAAGGAAAGAAGGGAAGAATAAATCATTTTTTCTTTTTAATCTTCCTTCCCTTTTTTAGTTCTTTCCTTCTTCCGTTCTTTACGCCCATTTCTAAGCATAATTTGTTACTTATGATCATATATTGCAATTGATCTGATTTGTTACTTTATAGCCTTCCTGACTCTCCACAAAAAACGCTAATAATGATATAATAGTTAGATTCAAACAAACACCAATGTATCCCGACATCAGGAAGCTAATCCGCGGCTTGTTACGAATCACCGGCGCTAATCGCGCGCGACGAGTGCACAATGCTGTCCGAGCCAAACTCGGCAGTTTGTGCCTATCTATGAAAAAAAGGTATGAGGAGTATGAGTTTGAACATCCAGTACGCGGAAGGCTGAAGGGCAGGCCTGCATTTATAGTGATTTCACAAAAATGGATCGCATTCGTTACAGTTTCAGCAATTGTTCTGCAAGTTACACTGATGTCGACGGGAAATATGCCAAATGGATTCTATGGATACGATTTATCAAAGAAGAAAGAAGGAGTTATCGAGACTGATTTTAACAGTGAGGAAGGTAACTTTATTTTCGACGCTAAAATAGACCCGCCATTGGCGATGGCAATAAGCGGTACGGGATCAGTCGCGGCCGAGGAAGAGACTGATTATACAGAAACCGAAGCGCCGAAGATAGAAATGGATGCAAGTGTAGAAGCGAGTCCCCTTTCGACGGGGCTTGGGGTTACTAATCAACCATCAACAAAAGAGAATAAGTCAGATAAAGAATCAAAGAAGCTTAAAAAAGAAAAAGAACCAAAGAGATTAAAGAAAGAGAGAAAAGAAATAAAAGAAGAATCAGCCTCCGTCCGCCCCGGGCGGACTACGGCCGACAAGAAAGTGCAAAAGGGGAAAAAGAAAACCGATGAATCCGAGGATGTTTCTGTAGGGGCACAGCGCGCTGTGCCCGATGAGGAGAAAGCCGAAGAGGGCACAGACGCAAAAGCATCAAATGACCCCGAGCCTGCATCATCAATCATCGAAACAAAAGTTGATACGGGATCTCTGATGACTGAAGACAACGATGAGGAAATGCAGGTGATTGATGAAGATGATTTCTTTGATATGCCTGTAAAAAAGGAAGCAGAGGAAACAGAAGAATCAGAAGAATCAGAGGATTCAGTTGGAACTGGAACTATCATAGATTCAATATCAGAATCAGTAGATGTGCCTGTAGAAAAATCTGGAACCGGTATCACAGTTGAAACCCAAACAGGATCAGGTTCAGAAGTAACTGAAGTTAAAGCGGGAACAGGCACAGAGATCACGATCATGTCCGGATCTCAGATTATTACAATAGATGGATCTACGGACACAGGTTCTCTGCTACTTCCGGTAGAGGAGCCCGATACGAGCATAAAAATATCATCAGGATCCTTGAACATTGTGATTGATGGAAGAATAGATACTGGATCTCTTGTTATTGGATCAGGAGCTTTGATTGGAAGTGGAACAGGAGCCCTGACGGGCTCGGGTGCGGGTGCGGGTTCGGGGGTCCTGACAGAAACTGGAATCGTTCTTGATGTGACGTCAGAGTCAGGGGCCCTTACAGGCTCAGGAGCAACCGGGACAGGAACCACGATTTACGGAATCGAAGAAAATGAAGATGAACCTTTGAGAGAGCTAGAGGGCCTCAGCGGATCTTTGCTTGAAGGCACCGATCTGCCATTCTCCGTAAACACTCATCCAACGTTTGCAGTACCAAAGCACAAAGAGATTACAAATGTCAGAGAATTCCTGGATCGTGTTAAGATCAAAGTGACGGACTCAGAAGGTACCGAAGTGGATGCTCAGGGTACTATCACAGAAGAAAAGACAAGATATCTAGTGACCATCGGTCCGAATGACAACTTCAGACCGGGCATTTATCATGTACAGGTAGTGCTGGAATCTATGAGGGGGCAGACAAGAAAAGTAAAAACCCTGTTTAGAAAGACCGGCGAAGGTACAGAATCTGATATTATCTTGTACGAAGGCGACATATCTTGGGGAACTGTAGCATATAACACGGACAGACCCCAGTACATTCAATGGCAGGGAATGAAAATGGACGTTGCTTTTATGAACGAAGAAGCACAACCGGTTTGTGGTGGAATATTCAGAGCGATGGTGGAAGATCCGGAAGGCAAAAGAAAGTACTACGCAACCGAGCACGAATCTATAGAATCCATTGGAAGATGCGAACTTAGAAAGATTACTCCCCTTCCGGACTACAGCTTTACATCAGGATTAACCTCAGAAGGAAAATACAAAGTAAGAATTGGAGCAGAGAATGGAGTTACGCTGGTTCATAGCCTGGATGTAAAAGAAGATCCTGATCTTTTGGATATAAAGCGTTCATTTGTTACCAGAACATATCCCGGAGCAAAAGAAAAGATGTCTATTACAATAATCCCGACGCATACATTCGTTGGTGAAGTGTCGGATAAAGTGCCAAAGGGATACGAGGTTATTTCAACAGATCCTCCTGCTGTTATTTCGAGCAGCAGATTAACAGGGGCCAGCACAGTTAAGTGGCAAAGAAGATTTATAAGCAATAAACCTCTCGAGCTCTCCTACACAGTCAAAGTACCGGACGAGGAGCCAATGTTTTCGCTCTTTGGGCCGCTAAAAGCTCAAGGGTACGCAGAAGATCTGGATCCCGAGAAGATAACTCTTCCAAGATTCATTCCTGAATCAGACTCTGGTGCGATTGTTGGCACAGGGGCTACGATTGATTCAGAATCCCCATTAACAGGAACAGGAGCAACATCAGGTACCGGATCTGCAGTTGAATCAGGGTCAGGAAGTGGGAATATGGAAGATATAAAAGATATAAAGGATTTAAAGGATATAAATGAATTAAATGAAACAGGAGCAATTCTTGATGCAACTGTAGATACTTCTACAGGATCTGATGTGTTGACTGGTTCCGGCTCATCTGCCGAGGAACCTGAATCTTCTTCAACTGGTTCTACCCGTTCCGGGCCTGAGGGCCCGTCAGGGCCTCGAACGGCTATTTCGCCTGAGACTGAAACTGATACCAGCTCTCCGGAATTAGAAGTCGATGCTTCTGTGGATACGTCAACCGGAACAAGTGTTCCTGAGACAGTCTCGAAACCAAATGCTAGGAGCATTAGACAAGCTGTAGAAGAAACTGAAGAGGAAGAAACAGTCGAAATGGATGCGACAATTGAAGTCCAACAGCCCCCTCAAGAAGAGGCTTCTACAGGATCTTCTCTTGAATCGTTTCATAACGATTTGAATGTTAAATTCAGATTAATCGCAGGAAATAGTCCTCCAACTATTAATTTGGATCGTTTAGCCGCAAATATTCATTATAAATACGATCTGATTCCAAACACTGCGGCAGATAATTCTGTTCAGGCAGATGAAGTAGAGCTAAATACAGATGAACCGGTAGAAACACTTAATCCGCAATCAAGCTTGGCATCGGCACTATCTGCCAGCAGGCATAAGAGGCCGCTTTTGGCTGAGGACATAGTTCCGCTATTTGAGACTCTAAATACTCAGTTCAGTCTAGCTTCAGCCATGTCTGCAGGACGACATGAAAAGCCTTTTGTGATGGCACGGGTTGATTATGATCAGGACGTAAGACTTAAGACGCAGGACGTAGGGCTTTTGACTGAAGCAGTGATTGGTTCATTTGATTTACCTGAGAGGATAGTAAATACAGGATCGAATAATATCTGTAAAGAGATAATTTGCGAAGAAAAAGTATTTGAAGAATTGCCTGAGGAACTGATTAGGACTGGAGGAGAGTATGAAAGAACGAAAGAACGAAAGATCGGAAGAAAGATAGAAAGAACGAAAGAACGAAAGATCGGAAGAAAGATAGAAAGGAATATGTTTAAATGGATATCTTCTGTTTCCTCTGTTTCCTTTGTCTGGATTACAAACAACTATCCCAAACCGTATCACCCCGTTTCAATTCGCTCAATGGAAATCACGTGGGCAATTTCTGAAGTTGCTATGACAAGCAAAGAATCGCAGTTGCTCGCTCTAAGCAATCTTCCTCCGATGATCGTAACAACGGGTTCTTCGGGAGCAAGTCTGACGGGTTCCAGAGGTTCCACGTTCAGTGCTTATGTAAACAAAAAGAGAGAAACTGACGAATCCGAGAGCGCTATTGATCTAAGCAATTTATCACCTAGAAGGCGAAGTGAATTTATTGAAAGAGGAACTTTGCCAAAGAGTCTAAAAAAATCCAAAACCAGAAAATCAGTATCAACCGGATCAGTAGTCAAATTTGGTACGCCTCGACGCAGTTCAATATCTTCTTCAGGATCAGTAATTAACGAAAACAAAAAGAGGCGTGAAATTGATGCGCAGGTAGAAATTACATCGACCGTTGACGAGGTTCGAAGGCGCGATGCAACATCAGTTCTTTGGTTTAACGCAGTAAACAATCAGAACAGATTAAATACTCAGGCGGAAGTAAATGCTATAGATTCATCCAGAATTCTTCGATTCACGGAAAAGCGAAGATGGCAGCTGTTGTCACTCAAGATAGTGAGGAAAGCAATTGATAAAACAGATGTATTTGATGCAGAAATAACACTTAAGAATGAAGGTGGAGACAGCTTTGATGCGAATGCCGCTCCTACATTCAGGCTTCTTGATGTTACATCAATTGATATGTCATCAGGTGCTCTTCTGGATGAAACCGGAAATCTGAAGGAAGAAGTAGCTCTTCGTGAAATTGTGTCTGCGATTGTTTCAGAAGAAGATATTAAACAGGCATTCCTAAAGTCGCTTTTGGAAGAAAGCAAGAAAGAGATTGCTCAAACTATAATGGAAGATTCTACAGGTGTAAGTGCTGTGCAGAATATCGCAATGAAACAGACCGGTAGAAGGAGCACGAGAACGGAAGCTCTGGAAATAATTGTGGAAGATGCGCTTGAGGAAGATGATATTCAAACAGAAGTTGCAGAAGCAATGGCAGAGAATGCGGACTTAAGTCCCCTCTTGGACCAGATAATCACAAAAGAAGTCGAGGATGATGTATTGGATGAGATTGTAGCAATCGCGCAAGGGAGTGGTTCATCAGTAAACAAAGTATTAGAGAATGCAAACGAACAACTTACCGAGTATGCAAAAGATGTGATTGCAGAGGCAGTTAAAACAGAACCAGGTGTTCTGGAGACTGTTGTAGAAGGCGTAACCGACAGTCAACAGTCAACAGTCAACACTCAACTGGACTCAGGAACTGATTCGCAAATAATTTCTATCAAACTAATTGATGGTGACGGTGAGGAAATAAAGGATGCAGACTTCCACTTCGAACCAGGATCGGTACTCCTTACGCTTGAGCCTCATAGAAAATTCAAACCAGGAAAGTACCATATTGTAATGACAATCACTCATCCTGTTACAGGAGAACAGCAAATTCTCGAGCAAGACTTCACATGGGGAGTACTGGCCATTAACCCGGACAAGGATGTATACATGCCCGGCGACAGAGCAAGGCTCGACTTTGGTGTGCTGGATGATGCGGGAGAAATCGTATGCAATGCTCTTCTGAATCTGAATATAGAAACGCCTTCCGGAGAGCTCTTTACGCTAAATACGCAGGATAAGTCGATAAATGTAACCGGAACCTGCGGCCTAAAGAATGCCGGATTTATTGGGTCTGACTATGAGGCGTTCCTTACGTTATCGGAAGAAGGAACGTACAAATTGCGTCTGACAGCCGAAACGTCTGCAGGAACACGCACTATGACCTCAAAAGTCAGAGTAGATCCCCTCCCTCCTTATATGGTACGTAGAGAGGCGGCCACCAGACTATGGCCGTTCGCACCTTCCCCGATGACTGTAGAAGTCGAATTCTTTAATGATTTCGAGGGCTATATTGTAGATACGGCTCCAACTTCGTTTGAGATTGTGGAAGCATCTAGAGATGGAACATGGGAGGCTTCTACTGAAAGTGGAGAATTGCTAATAAAATGGCAAATTAACGCTAAGAAAGGTGAAAAACATGAGTTTAAATACATGTACGATGCGCCGGATGTAAGTCCTGAATTCTATCTAGTTGGTCCTCTTGAGTTAAGGACTGACGATGTAAAGAACGAAAGAGCGGAAGATAGAAGGAAAGAAGGAAAGAAAGAAAGAAGGAAAGAAGGAAAGAAAGAAAGAAGGAAAGAACGGAAGATCGGAAGAAAGAATGAAAGATCGAAAGAACGAAAGATTGAAAGGTCAGTTGGGGTTGATAGGGTTCCAAAAAAGACATCCGGTACCGGCTCTGTAACTACAGAAAAGCCGAGTAGAAGGAAGATTATTGAAGAGAAGAAGGGATCAGGAGGTTCAAGTGCCGTTACGTCTCCCCCGTTTATTAGCGTGATAAATGATGGCGACGGAAAGCATAACCAATCCCATGGTGAAGTAAAAGAGAGCATAAGCGATGTCGAAATCCATGATGATCAACGGGAAAGGAATAAACTGATTATCCAGAATAAAAGTGCAAAAAACAAACCGAATGAAGCCTTAACTGGATCTAAGTCATCTGTAAAAGAACGAAAGAACGAAAGAATCGAAGAAGGAAAGAAAGAATTAAAAGAGATAAATGAGATAAAAGAGGAAAACACTGACAACACAGATTCATCTGCGGAGTCAGTTACTGAAGCAACCGGCTCAAGCGCGAGCATTATTACTTCTGAATACACAATAGCCATGAACTACTCGTCAGCGGGCTCCAGCCTTCGCCAAAAGGGCTACGGCCGGCAAGCGAGTACATGGCAAGCAGGATTGGTTGATGATTGGTCGGATGTTGATTCATTGATGCCCACTCTTCTTCTTGCCAATGACATGAGCAAGATAGATTATAGAAACAGTGAGGGCAACGAGACCCATACAGAAATAGAAGAGCATATAAGCGATGTCGAAGTCCATAGGAGTAGTCATCGGGATAATAATAAAGAAAGAAACCAGAATAACAATGATCAGATGAGGCTTACTAATGCTAAAAATGGTTTGGATGTATCAAATAAAAATGGAACAAATATTCCTGCAAGCAATACCTGGCCAATATCAGACAGTATTGATGAAAGTCTCCCTAATCTTGAATCAGATATCACCGTAGGAGGACTATCGTACACCCTCGATTCATCATCGTCAACATCCGGATTAATGGCATATGTGAAGGCTGGAAGCGGAGCCAAGTCATCAACGAGGTCAATTAAAGCTAAGGGGAAAGTTGAGAAAGAAGAACGAAAGAATGAAAGAATGGAAGAAATAAAGGAAATTCAAAAAGAGAAAAAAGAGATAAAGGAGATAAAAAAACAATCAACTATCAACACTCAACAATCAACTGCCACTGAATCTGTGGGAGTTGAAAGCGAATCCGCCACAGCGGATGAGCGTGTTGATAGTCAGCCGGAGGCTGATGTGTTGACAGTGGAACGTGTTGAAAGCGAGGCACAAAGTGCCGAGCGTGTTGTCAGTTCTCCAAAGGATCAACTAAAGAGAAAACCAGGCACGGTATATGTAGAACAACGCTCATGGCAAATCGCCAACGACGCCGGATCAAACATCAAAACATGGGACGGAGGAGGTGCAGGAGATACAAACTGGAGTACTACTACAAACTGGAACGGAGACACGATCCCAGCAGTCGGTGATGTAGTGTACTTCGATGGCACAAGCGACAATAACGCAGTCTTCGATACAGGATTCACTACTACCCTCGGCGGCCTCAAGATCGGCAACGATTATGATGGAACAATTTCTCTCCAGCAGCCAATGGGAATCTCCGGTTCAGTTGTACTTTCAGGTGGAACTCTAAGCGTTGTAGGATTCGATCTTGCAGTAACAGAAAGCTGGACACAGTACTCCTCAGGAAACTTCAACGCAGGAACAGGAACAGTTATTCTTATGGGAACAGGCTCAACAGGATTAACACTCTCAGGATCAAATGCCTTCAGCAACCTAACTATTGATGATGGGTTGGTTGGATACTGGAAGTTCGATGATGGCTCCGGTTCTACTGTTGCACGTGATAGCTCACGACATGGAAACCATGGAACGCTCACCGGTATGGATGCCGATCAGGATTGGATCCTGAATACCACACCTGCAGGAAATACTGGGACGACGTTCTACAATCCATATAGTTTGGACTTTGATGGAAGTGATGATTATGTGGATTGTGGAACAGACGCGAGTCTGGATATAAGAGATGCAATCACGCTATCAAACTGGATCAACGTGCCTTCAACATCACGACCAACATTTATCAGCTCTGATCCAAGCAGCATTTCAAATGGGTATTGGCTTGGTGGTGATAGAGATATTTCCGGTAACTGGTTGTACCTCTATCTTGATGGCGTATTCGATCTGAATGTCAGTGAACAAATGGTCTACGATCAGTGGTTGCATATCGTAGGCACATGGGATGGATCAACAATGACCATCTACAAAAATGGAGTATCAGTTGGTTCTGCAACAGGAAAAACTGGGAGTATTACGAATTTCCAATCTTGTACCATTGGTAAAGCAACTAATACATATAAAACAGATGGCCTCATCGACGACGTCCGCATCTACAATCGTGCACTCTCCTCTTCCGAAGTAGGTAGCCTCGCAAACGGTAACGCATACACAGGAAGCGGAGTTTACTCGCTAGGGAGTTCCCTTGATATTAATGGTGATTTATCGATGTATACAGGTGGTATCTCGACGAATGGGTTAGGGTTAGGGTTAACAGTTAGTGGAAGCTGGTTGAACTATGGAGGTCAATTTGTTGCTGGTAGTGGCACCATTACCTTCGACGGTACACCGGATCAGGCGAATCAGGAGATAATTTACGAGAATGTTGGGTTTAATAATCTAACTCTTG
>Ga0187833_10000092_pt1 | contig 89803 bp, 117 predicted proteins | sample ETNtaG_37_FD_167968 | JGI IMG/M metagenome (GOLD analysis project Ga0187833, IMG submission 167968) | Marine microbial and viral communities from oxygen minimum zone, Eastern Pacific Ocean - ETNP2014_SV_400_PacBio MetaG (Illumina Assembly) | ecosystem: Environmental > Aquatic > Marine >... | reverse complement strand
AGACGCGTGAACGGTGCAGTGTACAACAAAGAAACTACCAAGCGATTAGTGAATACTCTTTTGCTCCACCCAGAAGCGAGCACCGTCGACGAGTTAACAGCACTCATGGAGTAGCAAACCTTTATAAACTCCCAACTTGTGAGCAGAATCATGGATACAAAGAATGTTCCTGCTAATAACATCAAGGTTGGCAGTTTCATCCTAATCGAGGGTGTGTGTTGCAAAGTAGTAGACACAGCCACGAGCAAGAGTGGCAAACACGGCCATGCAAAATGCAGAATAGTGGCAGTAAGTCTTGTAGGTAACAAGAAAAAAGACATTGTCATGGGTTCACAATCAAGCGTAGAAGTTCCCATCATCGAAAAGAAGAACGCCCAAGTGATGAGCGTCTCTGGCGATACCGCCAACGTGATGGATCAAGAAACATACGAAACCTTAGACTTGCCCATCCCAGAAGAACTCAAGGGCCAAGTCAAAGAAGGCAGCCTAGTCCTCTACTGGGTGATCGGCGATGACAAAGTGATCAAGCAAGTGAGGGAGGGTAACTAATGGCAAAATTTCCAGAAGCTGAGGCAAGACTCAGAATCAACAAGTTCGTCTGCAGACGGTGTAAAACTGTCATGCGCGGACCCAGTATCAAGTTCGTCAAAAAAGAGATCAAGTGCCGCAGTTGTGCGGGCAGAGCTTTCAAGGCGAAACGCAAAAAATGATTAACGACGCTTCACTGACTTTAATCTTTGTAGCGTTGGTATGTCTGCTTTTATGGAGGCACCGACGCAAGATCGAGTTTCAGGGAGCCTTTCCCCTCTTGTATGTTGTCTTAATGCGCACCGGCATCGGCCTCAAAAGCATGAGTCGGATCGCAAATCGATTCCCACGCTTGTTTAATGGTGTCTACACTGCAGGTATTGGCATCGGCTTTGCAGGTATGGCACTTATCTTAGTAGAATTGGTCCGTGTAACCATCAAACTCTTCCAAGGAGGAACCTCAGGTGTCGTTCCCGTACTCCCTATCGAAGCTAAGGGCGTCTTTTACGTTCCCTTCCTGTACTGGATCATCAGTATCTTTGTGATAGCATTAGTTCACGAACTAAGCCACGGCGTGGCTGCAAGAACCTTCAAAGTTCCTGTAAGGAGTTCTGGCATCGCATTCTTATGTGCAGTACTACCCATCATTCCCGCAGCGTTTGTAGAACCAGATGAAGAATACCTACAAAAACAGGGCATGAAGAAGCAGCTAGGCATTTTCGCTGCAGGAGCGCTAGCAAACATCGTGTTCGGCTTCCTGTTCTTAGGATTCGCGTTACTAACAGCTTGGGCAGTCCAAGACATCGTCCACGCGCAAGGAGTCAGCGTGACCAGCGTTGTGGACAACAGCCCAGCAAGCACGGCAGGCCTGCCTGAAGGCATGCGCATCACCGAAGTGAACGGACAAGAGATTACCGACACCCGCGATCTTATGGAAGTCTTAGAAGCATCAAAGCCCAACCAGGAATGGCAACTTACGACTAACGAAACCGCGTATCCTTTTGTGCTTGGAGCACGAGAGGACGATGCAAACAAAGCTTACATGGGGCTGAACCTTCAAGACAGCGTGATGATCACACCAAGAAACGTTATAGATCATGCCGCCATCTGGCTTCTAGGATTGTTTAGATGGTTGTTCGCCTTAAACATTGGCATCGCACTCTTCAATCTACTTCCTATCGGTCCTTTGGACGGCGGAAGAATGTTAAAACTTGTTCTTGACCGCTGGCAAAAACCCAAAGTGTGGAGATTTGTCAGCACTGCAGCATTTTTGCTAGTGATTGGCAACATCGCTGCTGGATTTATTTAAGATCTCTCAGATACTCAAGTTGAGGCGCGACAGAGGGCGGTAGAAGTCGTTCTTCTCCATCTGCAACGATACAAGCAGGATCCAGTAACACCTCATAGGTGTGTCTCCCTCTACCAGGAAGCGTGAAATCAAGGTACGGAGTCGCACCGAAGGCACATATGGTGAAGAGCTTTGCTCCCAACGCCTCCAAGCCTTCATCAGTTACGAGAGTAAGCAGGTTGGCGTAGTGATAATAATACCACTGGAAGCGGGTTTCCCGGTATTGAGACGAGCAAGAAGAAAAGTCAGGGTGTTGTATCTCAACATAGTTGCTAGCGGTCTCCACCAGCGTTTGCAAGGTCTCTTCCTCGGTGTTCTTGAGATAGGTTGCTACCCTATCCCAGGGCATCCCATGCAAATCCACACAATACTGCTCTACATGGTCAAGTTCGTGATGGAACCAGGAAGCCACATCATACTCGTTCTGGGTATTCACATCCGTAAAAAGAAGGGGCAAGAAGTACAGGGTCAGATCGATCTTCTTTCCTAGTTTTGTGTCTCGGTCTTTTTCATGGGTTGCCTCCAGAGTCGCGACAAGTCCTTCTCGAAAAAACCTTTTGGGCATGGTTTGTAGTCTTTCTTTGTTCAAAAACTCCACAGTAACATGGTCAGGAATGTGTACGCGATCGTCAAGGGATGCAAATTCACGCACAAATTGAGCCTGTACTAAAGGATTCTTCCTGGCCTGTTGGTAAAATATGGTACGATCTGCTTTTGGTGGCTTTGCTGGAGCCGCAGCAGAAGATTCGATGAATTTAGGCGCATTAATAGTCGACGGAGTGTGAGAATGTCGAAGTTTTGGGCAGTATTGTAGAAACGCAGCTCCCGCAACGAAAGCAAGAATCCCTGATAACCACCACACACGACCCATAAGGAACATAAGTGGGGAAACCTTTATCAATATTGGGCAAGAATCACGTCTTTCCTAAGGAATAATAACGTTTTTCTACCTTATCTCCCCAGCTGTACCTTCCCTTCTCAGTCTTCACAGAGACCACCTTGAACAGCCCTATCTTGACTCCTTGGCGAAGATGATAGTACACATTCTCCAGCGTAGTTGGAGGAAATTTCTCAAGGTAGAGCTTGTGGATCTGGTAACCATAAGCTTTCTTAACGTTCGTCAGAATAGCAACTATACGTTCTCTCACAATGCTTCCTGGAGGACGACCCCTACCCATGTCCGAAAAACATCCGACAGACATAAAAACCTTCCGAATTTTCTTCTATATAGAAAAGAAATGGATGTTGCGTGGATCTACCAAGACTTCCCGGAGATCGCAAGAGCAGAGATAGAGACGCTCGCAGGGAAAGCAAAAAGAGAGGATGACCTTGTTTTTGTAGATGCTTCCCTGAAGAACTTAGAAAAAAGGCTAGCCTTCACCAAGGCAACCTACAAAATACTGTTTTCTTGCAAAGAAGAAGATCTTGAAAGCACATGTAAGAAACACCCTTGGAAGATTACTAAAGATTTCCGTGTCAGCACAAGCAAGAGTCCGGTAGATGCGGCAAAGATAGGTCATTTCATCAAGACAGCATCAGGAAAACAAGTCAATCTTCACACCCCCACCAACCATTTCATGGTATTTGGTCGGGATCGCTTATACGTTTGCGAGCTCCACGGCGTGAATGACTCACAATTCGAGAAAAGAAGAGGGAAACATCGTCCAGCCCCTCACCCTACCACGATGCATCCCAAACTTGCTAGAGCTTTAGTAAACTTGACAGGCATCAAAAAGGGAAAATTTACCGACCCCATGTGTGGAAGTGGGGGATTGTTGATAGAATCTGCACTGATCGGATTCTCCAGCGAAGGTATAGACCTGGATAGTCGGTTGCTTGCAAAAGCAAAACAAAACCTGCAATATTTTGGCGTCACAGCAACCTTGACAAAGGGTGACAGCACCCAACTCAAGAAGAAACTCAAGCATACAGCCCTAGACCTTCCATACGGTAGAGGCACGACCAAAAAAGATCTTGAAAAAACCTACCAGGCAATGATTGCCATGCTCGGACGCAACCTTACCGGTACTGCAGTCATCATGTACCCGCACTGGGCAGATGTGCCCACACTTGTCAAGAAAGCAGGACTATCCGTTCGCTACACCTTAGAAGCATACTCACATCGATTGCTCACTAGAAAGATAGTAGTTTGCTATGCGTAAATGATCATGCTAGAGGCAATCTCGAAATCATTCATGACAGGGGTGCTTCCTTTAACACGACGATCCTTACGGTTGATCGCACCAACAAATCGAGCCATCTCATCTGCGTCGGTCACTGGACGAATGGCGCCCCACCCATCTTGAAGATGCTCCACAATCTCATCAACCCTCTCAGGGGTCACGGACTCTCCTCGCCCCATCGCCGCGGTAATAGCGACCGACGCCATGCCCATAACATGCGGAAGCGGCATCACTTGGAAGAGGTAGAGCATGCCGTTAGGAGTGTAGTTGCCGCGCGCGCCTAGATTGCCCACTCGCTCGTCAAACACCACATCTACGTACCCATCTCCGAGCCTCACCCCGTTTCGGAATTCATCAAAAAAGGTAGACGCATAATCATCTAGAACGATGAGATCACTTCCTCTCCACACTCGGTTTGTTCGACGGTACATAGCCACTGCTACTCCCAAATCTTTACTTCAGATATAGATATCTACAGTCTTGTCGACGATAACACCATATAAAGTTTGTTTACTACTCCAGAATTGCGACTCACTTTTTGAGGTGCTTGGCTAAGTACATCATTGTTGACACGATAGCATCAGGAGACAAAGAAATGCTGTCAATGCCTAGATTGGTCAACCATACCGCCATCTCAGGATAGGTAGAGGGCATGTCACCACAGATGCCTATCTTCTTGTTTGCCTTCTTGGCGTTGTGGATGGCTAAGGAAAGCATTCTCTTCAATCCCTCTCCGCGCTCATCATACAAGTGCTCGATAAGCTCTGAATCTCTATCCACACCCATGGTGAATTGGGTGAGATCATTACTCCCGATACTGAAGCCATCAAAGATTTTAGCATACTCTTCCCCAAGAATGACATTAACAGGAATCTCACACATCACATACACTTGCAATCCTTTGTGGTGCTGCTTTAATCCGTTTTTTGCCATGATCTTCAACACTTTCTTGCCTTCCTCAGGAGAACGACACATCGGAATCATGCATTTGATGTTGTGGAGACCGAACTCATCTCTAGCTTTTGCCAGCGCTTTACACTCTAGCGCAAACGCAGGGGCGTAGCTTTCAGAATAGTAACGCGCAGCACCCCTCCAACCAATCATAGGGTTTGCTTCCACAGGTTCGAAATTTTTCCCGCCAATAAGATTGGCATACTCATTACTTTTGAAGTCAGAAAAACGAACGATGACATCCTCAGGATAGAATGCCGCACCAATCGTACCGATACCCTCGGCGAGCTTGTCCACGAAGAACTGCGCCTTGTCTTTGTATCCCTTTGTCAAAACAGCTATTTTTTTCTTTGCATCTTCCTCCACCTTCTCCGGACGCAGCAATGCTAAAGGATGTATCTTGATGTATTCATTGATGATGAACTCTTCACGCGCTAACCCAACTCCGTGGTGGGGTAACATGGCAAGATCGAACGCTTCATCAGGGTTGCCAATGTTCATCATGATTTTTACTGGCAATTTTGGTATGCTCTTGAGAGATATGGTTTTGACAGCAAACTTGAGTTGGCCCTTCAAAACTTTGCCCAGCTCTCCTTCAGAGCAACACACAGTGACGTCTTGGCCTTGCTTCAGTTTTTCAGTAGCATCATTCGTTCCCACGATGCATGGGAGGCCTAGCTCTCTTGAAACGATTGCTGCGTGACTCGTTCTTCCACCTCTGTTGGTGACGATGGCCTTTGCCTGACGCATGATAGGCACCCAATCCGGATCGGTCATCTCGGTAACCAATATCTCGCCAGGTTTGAACTTCTCGATATCGTGAGCTTCGCGGATGATGTTCACCTTACCCGAAGAAATCTTCTTACCTACAGCTTTTCCTGAGACGAGCAATTCGCCTTGCTGCTCCAGTTTAAACTCTTCATAGGAATCCCTGTTCCTGTTGGATTGTACTGTTTCCGGTCGCGCCTGTACGATAAATAATTCCTTAGTAAATCCGTCAATAGCCCATTCGATGTCCATGGGCGTCCAGTGACCTCTTTTCTTGGAATAATGATCTTCAATAATGCAGGCCCATGCAGCAAGTTGCAACACTCCTTGGTCATCCAAACAAAACTTTTCACGATGGCTCTCTGGCGTGGGAACAGTCTTGATGGGCTTGCTGCTATCTTTGGAGTAAATAATCTTGGTTGCCTTCTCTCCGAGTCTTCTTTGCACGATGCTGTGGAAGCCTTGTTTGAGTGTGGGCTTGAAAACATACCATTCGTCTGGGTTCACGGCTCCTTGGACGACATTCTCTCCGAGACCGTAACTTCCCGTAATGTAGACAACGTTGGGAAAGCCACTTTCTGTATCTAGAGTAAAAATAACACCTGCGCTGCCTGCGTCACTCCTCACCATGCGCTGACAGCCAATGCTGAGAGCTACCTTGAAATGATCAAATCCTTTTTCTGCACGATAGGCAATCGCCCGATTGGTAAACAAGGAGGCAAAGCAACGCTTGCAAGAATCCATAAGGTCGTGTTCGCCACGAACGTTCAAGAAGGTCTCTTGCTGTCCTGCAAAGCTTGCGTCTGGCAGGTCCTCTGCTGTTGCAGAGCTTCTCACCGCAACATCCACATGCTCGCGTTTGGCTTGTTTGGATAGTTTACGATAAGCAACAATGATCTCTTGCTTCAAATCATGAGGAAAATCACAGTGTGAGATGATGTGGCGGCAGGCTTCTCCTGCTTTTGCGAGCGCCTTGACATCAGTATGGTCTACACCCTTGAGCGCTTTTTTGATCTGCTCATCAGCATTATTTTTTTCCAAAAAGTGACGGTAGGCAGTGGCAGTAACTGCAAATCCATTAGGAATTCGAACTCCTTGCTTGGTAAGGTTTTGATACATCTCACCTAAACTTGCGTTCTTGCCACCTACAAGCCCCACATCTTCGATACCCACCTCATCAAACCAGAGCACCAGGGCATGCTTCTTGTTCATGCTTTAAAAGTGAGCCCACCCCTATATAATGCTTACGACGAGGGCTTACCACTACCCAGAGCGAAAACCATATAAGAATGAACACTTGACCCACACGCATGGACCCGTTTAGCTGGTTGTTCCAGCACGAAGAAGGAACAAGTGTGGAGCACGCACTCTTACACGAACTCTTCCAAGCTAGACGGAGCAAACAGCACGTCATGATGCAAGCTCACGAAAGAAACAATCCTTTCTTGCTTCGCCATCTTCCTGCACTAAATGATCGCGTGCTGCAAGCGTTGGACAACATCCAGCAGGCAGGTACCACACTCCTCATCCAGAAAGTGGTGGACCAGAGTCATGCACAACTCCAAGAAGCCATCCCACAATTGCAAGGAAGGCACAAAAAACGGGCAACCCTTGCCAGACAAGCCCTAGCACAAGTTCAACAATCCAAGAAAAGTATGATCGCGTTTGCCGGAGAGGCTGCAGTAGATTGTTCTCGCCAGATGGCAAGCGTGCACAAGAGTTTTGCACTCCTGGACCGTGCTCTCCATTCCCAGACCCAAAGCGTGGAGGACAAGGACTGGGAAAGCGTGGCACATTATACAGAACAGGAACAGGATGCGCACGCCGCACTCAACACAAGCCTCCAAAATCTCACCCAGCACGTTATCGGATGCGCAGAAGCTAAACATTTTTAAGGCAGAGGGAAACGATCACCTCATGAAAAGAGCATTATTGCTGTTGCTATTGGTGGCCTGCGTACCTAGCTTTGACTTCGTAGGCATAGAAAAACAAGTAGACCAGTTGAGTATCAAACATGGTGGCCCAGGATGGAAATTAGAAGGCATTGATGGCTTGATGAATCCGTTAGACACCATAGACGCACATCTTACCGATCTTAAAGAGTTACAACTACAATTGGAAGGCAAACCGCAAAAAGAAGCGAGCAGTATGTTGATCGAGACCCGTATCAGCATGTTACAAAGCCAACAATACTTCTTAGAATCGCAAGTACTAGACCCAAGACCTCTAGCAGAGATTGTGTTGACAGGAAGTGATACCTTGATCAACGCTAGCATCGAACGATTTAGCTGTGCAAACAGAAACAAAATAATCACGGCCACCATCCTCTTAGAACGCTCTTTAAACAGGGCCCATGACGCCATCAACCAACTAGACCTCTTGTTGCAACAACACGAGTTTGCCCGCCCTATCATTGGCACAGATGACACTCGTCCCAAGTTCTACACCGCAAGATTAGGCAAGGTTTGGACTACTATACGCGTGAATAACGTTCTCGTGAGCCAATGTCGATAGGACAACCTTTTTAAAGGAACCGAGTGTTGATACGGTAATGGAAATCAAGATTCTCGAAGAGAGCAAAGATCGGTTGTTGTTTGATATTGAAGGCGAGACCAGCACGTTAGCAAACGCGCTTAAGCAAGAGCTCACCCAAGACAGCCATGTCAAGAACGCAGGGTACAACGTACCCCACCCATTAATCGAGACACCACGCATTCTGGTAGAGACAGACGGTGCAGATCCTAAGAAGATCGTCGCGGAAGCTTGCAAAAGAATCCGCAAAGAAGTCTCTAAACTGAAAGACCAAGCAAAGGTGTTGAAGTAATGCCCGACTTCTTACAAACATTCTCGATTCCAGAACATGTTGAAGAGATACCTTCAGACGAAGCACCCACCGAAGATACTGCAGGAAGATTAATAGAGGAATTGGACGCAAAATACGAAGTTTTCAAAAGCAAAGACGTTGCGTTTCACCTTCCTAGACCCATAACTGTGATCGGTACAGACGCTGAGGCAGCCGAGATAGTGCAAGAGATAGCTCCCGTGTACTCTCCTGGCCCCATACAGGGAAAAACCTAAAACTATTTATCTTCTAGAGCGTGCCCAAAGCCATGTTCGTACGTGTCAAGAAAATATCTGGGAATGACTATGCCTATCTTGTGGAGAATGCATGGACAAAATACGGCACTAGACAGCGAGTGACTGCCTATCTCGGCAAAGTTATCCGACCAAAAACAGTAGAAGAGTATCCGTATCCTGAACTTAAGAATCATAAGCAAGCTATCCAAGAACTCATCAAAAGAGAGCTACAAAATAAGGGCTTCAAAGAAGAAGACAAGCTGTGGGTGCTGGAAGACTTATCTGTAAACCTAGAAAGCGGCGAAGTAAAGAAGAAAAACAAGGATGTTGCTCTAGGGATGAACGAAGGATTTCTCACCAAAGCAACATACCAACAAGCTTTGCACTTCAAGCTCGGCGAAACTCATGATGAGAGTGCAAAGGCGCTAGCAGCCGCCTGCTTGGAAGCAGGCATCAAACTTTCAGATGCAGCATTTGTGAGATTGTTCGAACTACAACAACCCCAAGAAACCACCACTAAAGTAGAGTATTGAAGGTTTCACAACATTTTTAAAGAACCTCTTGATCCAAAGCCTCATGGTTCCAAAACATATAGGCTTCATTCTCGACGGCAACAGAAGACTTGCTAAGCGATTAATGGTCAAACCATGGAAAGGCCACGAGTGGGGTAAAGACAAAGTATTGAAAGTGCTTGATTGGACCAAAAAACTAGGAGTGGAAGAGATAACCTTCTACGCCTTAAGCATCCAAAACCTAGGAAGACCAAAACAAGAACTCGACCACATCATGAGACTAGCCCAAGAAGGCTTTGAGGAACTCAAAACAAAGGCAGCAGACCTCAAAGAAGAAGGCGTGCGTATCAACATCATCGGACGCACACAATTACTACCCGCATCCTTACAACAGACCATCAAAGAATTGATGGAACTCACGAAAAACAACACCAAAAGAATGGTCAATTTTGCGCTTGCGTATGGTGGCAGGGAAGAAGTCATAGATGCAGTTACCAACATAGCCAAACAAGTAAAGGAAGGCAAGCTAGACATTGACGCCATCAACGAAGAAAGTTTTTCTGAAAACCTCTACAGTAAAGGAGAGCCAGACCTTATCATACGGACGGGCGGAGACAAGAGAACAAGCAATTTCTTACCCTGGCAGTCCATCTACTCAGAATGGTTCTTCCTAGACAAGTTCTGGCCAGAATTCGAAGAGGCAGACCTTCTTGCCGTCGTGGAAGAATACGGACAGCGCGAAAGACGCCACGGAAAGTAGCAAAGCTTATATACTTCTTCGTCCTTATATAATAGTTACAAAAAGGTTCTTATGGCAAAAGTAAAAGATCTAGCAACAGTTCTGACCGTCGGTCTAGGCACTATTGCGTTCGGAGTCACGAGCGTTGTTATCGCCGTTTCAGTAGCCCACGGAATGTGGCAGGAAAACCGAGTATGGTATCGTAACATGAGTAAGGCCAAAGTAGGCATGAGCATACAAGACGGACAACCCGGTCAAAGCGTGGCCGACCAAGCAGACTTCTGCCGCAGAGCAGGAATCGACCCCTGCCACATCAACTATGAAGGCCGTATGGACCTCAGAAAAGTAGACTCTGCTAAACTCGCAAGAGCCGTAGAGAGCTACAAACGCAACTAGCCAGATAAGCAATAACTATTTATACTTCTCTAACTTCTATAATTACATGAATTTAGTACTAGGAGCCAATGCAGGCGTTCTACCTAGTACTACTACAATGAAGCCAACGGCTTAAGCCGTGACACCTTCTCTTCTTCACAAAAACTGAGTTTTTTTGGGCTGGTAACCCTCTACAATTTCTCGGCGGTGAGAAGCAAGATCGTGTTGGATGTTTGGTAACAACGATAGAGAGGAGGCTATCATGATAGTGATAAAAATAGGCGGAAGTGTGCTCGCCAACGAGGCACGATATCAGCAGATGGCCAGGAACATAAAGCAGCTGCAAGATGACGTGTGTGTGGTGGTGAGTGCGAGACAAGGAGAGACGGAAGAAAGAATTAGAGAGATACGAGCAGAAGACGAGGCACAGCTTCGGCTAGCCCTAGCTGGGGACCAGGAGTATGCCACATACAACGTACCTGAGGTAGCCAGACACATGGTGCAAGGAGAGATTGACAGCGCCCATCGTCTGGCACAGTACATTGACGGAGCAGAGATCGTGGTACAGGACGGTAGGTTCCCTATCATCGCCAACCACAGCTATCTCTGTGGACGCGTGGAAGAGGTAAAGGAATGGCAACCCAAAGGAAAGTGCGCGGTGATTGCAGGGTATGGTGCTATCAATGGCGCAAACGAAGTAGTGTTACTAGGAAGGAATTCCAGCGATCTCGTTGCAGCCTGGATGGCACGCATCGTAGACGCACAAAGACTCGTGTACGTCAAAGACGTAGAGGAAGTGTTTGCAGACTTTGGTAGTGATAACCAAAGAATGCTCGACCACATCAGCCTGGCAGAAGCCAGAAAGGCAGGAAAAGTGCTGGACGCGCGTATTTGTGATGTTATAGAAGAACAACGCTTTGACGTGCGCATCGGTCACTTTGAGAACATAGAAGACCTTGCCGAAGGAAGAGGAGGAACGTGCATCCAAACAACAGCTTTATAAACGGAGGGCCAACCTACAACATAACCCGAATACTACCATGCGTCGCATGGCAGGAGGGACTATGAAAGAAGCATTCCTAAAAGCGTGGAAGACTGCAAAAGAAGGCTCACCTAAACGAAAGTTTACACAATCTGGCGAGCTAATCATCACGCTGAAAGATCTTGACATAAAAAAGCAAGACAATCAGATAGATGTGTTCTTACAGCTACCTCACGCTACCGGAAAGAAGATCAAACTCTGCGCCCTTGTAGGCCCAGAATTGGCAGCACAAGCAAAAGAAGCTTGTGACACCGTCATCCTAGCAGAAGAGTTCAAAACCTACAAAGACAAGAAGGTGTTGAAGAAACTAGCAGAAGACCACGATCATTTCATCGCACAAGCAAACATCATGGCAGACGTTGCCAAGACCTTTGGAAAGATTTTCGGACCAAAAGGAAAGATGCCCAACCCAAAAGCAGGATGTGTGGTGCCACCAAACGCAAACATCAAACAAATAACCGACAGACTCAGAAAGCTCACTAGACTTCTTACTAGAAACCAGTTCAACACCAAATCGTTGATTGGTAAGGAAGACCAAGACGATGCAGAAGTGGTAGACAACTGCATTGCCATCTACAACCAAGTGCTCTCAAACTTACCAGGAGAAAAAGCCAACATCAAGAGTGTGCTGCTAAAAACAAGCATGGGCAAGCCCGTGAAGGTGAAAGTATGAGCGAAAAACCTAAAGCTCGCGTGAGCGAATCAAAAAAGAAGCGCGTCAAGGAACTCATCGAGATACTCAAGGCTAACACCGCCATAGGCATTGCAGACCTAGAAAGCCTACCTGCAGGCGCCATGGCAAAGATCAAGAAAAACCTACGAGGCAAAGCCAAGATCATCGTAAGTAAGAAACCACTCATCGAGATAGCCATCAAAGAAGCAGGCATCGACAAGCTCGACCAACTACTAGAACACAAAACCGTGATGCCCGCGTTTGTCGTAGGCAAAGAAGATCCATTCAAGATTTACGCCGCCATCAAAAAGGGCAAGACCAAAGCACCAGCCAAAGAAGGACAAGTAGCTCCCACAGACATCGTCGTTCCAGCAGGACCTACCTCCTTCACACCCGGGCCCATCATCTCAGAACTAGCCCAACTAAAAATCAAAGCAGGCGTAGAAGAAGGCAAGATAGCCATCAAAGAAGACGCACACGTCATAAAGGAAGGAGAGACCTTTAGCCCAGAACTTGCAGGCATGCTCTCACGACTGGGCATCCAACCCATGGAAATCGGACTGAACGTGAAAGCCATGTACGAAAAAGGCATGATCTATGCTAAAGATGTTTTGGGCATTGACGAAGACCAACTCATAGCAGACATCACACTCGCAGCACAACAAAGCATGAACCTGGCAATAGAAGCAGGCGTTGTTAACAGCACGACAAGCGTGATGTTGATAGAGAAAGCCGCTCGCCAAGCGAATGCGTTGCAAAGCGTTGTTGACGAGGCCAAACCTGAAGAGAAAAAAGAGGAAGCCAAAACAGAAGAGGCTAAACCTGAAGAAAAGGCAGCGGAAAAGCCTGAAGAGAAGGCCGAACCCGAGAAGAAAGAAGAACCAGCGAAAGCTGAGAAAACCGATCAAACTAAAGATCAAGGAGGAAAATAGATGGAATATGTATATGCGGCACTGTTGATCCACAAAGCCGGTGGCAAAGTGGAAGAGGCTAGTGTGAAGAAGGTATTGGAAGCCGCGGGCATCCAACCTGACGAAGCCAGATTGAAGGCTTTGTGCGCAGCGCTACAAGACGTCAACATTGACGAAGCTGTAGAAAAAGCAGCAACCGTAGCAGCCCCTGCAGGCGACGCCGCACCCAAAGAGGAAAAGAAGAAAGAAGAGAAAAAAGAAGAAGTGAACGAAGAACAGGCAGCAGCCGGTTTGAGCGCACTCTTCGGATAGACCCACCATGGAGGCAAAGATCAACGCCCTCAAACGTAGTCTGGAAGAGCTAGGCAGCACTATCCGCGACGCGATAGCAAAGAGGAGGGCAACAGGGAAGCAGATCGCTTCAAAGATCAACCAAACCAAGGAGCTCAGAACAGAAAGGAACGAGCTCACGGATGCCGTCAAGGATCTCAAACAACAGCGTAGACAGCAGAATAAAAAACTGAAGAGCGCGCTGGACAAAGTACGCAGCATTCCTCGAGAAAAAACTAACTCTGCCGGTCTCAAGAAAAGAATTGATGATCTAGAGTATGAGCTGGAAACCGAAGCACCATCGTATGCACAAGAGCAAAAGATGATGAAGCAGATCAACACACTACGAAAAGAGTTCAAAGCAGCGCAAGCACAGGAAGCGCTAAACAAAGACCGCGCCGTACTCAAAGATGATCTCACTGCCACTCGCGGAGAGGCAGACGAAACGCACAAGAACATCCAAACTAAAGCGCAAGACAGCCAGGAAAGGCACGAGAAAATTATCACGCTCAACAAAGAAATAGACACGCTAAAAGCAGAAGAAGACAAGATCAAAAAAGAGATTGACGACAATACAACAGAAGAGGCCAAACAAAAAGTTCAGCTTAAGAAACTCATGAAAGAGGCCGGCATCGAAGAAGAACCAGATGCTAAAAGTCTTAAAAAGAAACTGCACGACAAGAAAAAGGTTGCAGAAACCAAACTCGCCAAAGGAGAGAAGCTCACGACTGATGATCTTCTAGCCTTACAAGGATGAAAGTTGCGGGACAGATTGCGGACATCTCAGAAGCAATAAGTGGAGAGACTGAAAAAGCTATTAAGGTGCTTACACCGCTGGTGATTTGTGACCCTGTTAAGAACGTGAGAGACGCAGGAATCTCCGCCCTCCTTGCCCAGCCCTGGATTGGCCCTTGGAAGGTCAGAGGAGGCAGGATGGCAGACGGACAGCTGATGCTCAAACTAAGCGAAGATGACAAAACTTTTGTGTGGGCTATTGTTGATGAGGCTCCAAAAGAGTATCAAAACAAACCTGCAACATACCATCCCTTTGAGGTAGAATAAATCTATTGCGACTTAGCAAACTCTGTGTACTTACAATTGCCACAGTGTTTTCTTTCCTTGTGCACTGCTAAGAAATATCCTGCGCCACATTTGGGGCAGTGTGGGTTGACACGCGTTACCGTGTCTCCTTTAACTTCATACAAGGGCTTTCGCGGCTTCTTCTTTTTTTCTGGCTTCTCACTCTTCTTGTCGTCAGCCATTATTCCTTACTCTCCGCTTTTCCCTCAGGTTTAGCTTCTGGCTTTGCTTCAGGTTTAGCCTCAGCCTTCTCTTCGGGTTTAGCTTCTGCTTTTTCCTCAGGCTTAGCTTCAGCTTTCGCATCTGGCTTGGCTTCTTCTTCGCCTTCCTTCTTTGGCTTTGCCTTTACTTTAGGTTGGAATTTTTTGAGTGCTTCTTCGGTTTCGTACACGCATGCTTTGAATTCCGCGTGTGTCCTTCCATAATCAGATTGAATGGTTCGGATGACTACAACTTTAGCGTCGCACTTGCATTCTTTTGCTAATGCTTCTTGCAACTCTTTGTTTGAGGGTGTTGCCTTATCAAATACTAAACTGCCAGAAAGACAGTGGCGTTTGAGTAGTGGCTGAGCCTCCTTCTTGGTTATTTCGAGTTTCATCCTAATTTAATTGCGTACTCCCCTTCATATGTTATCTCTAACTCTTTAGCTATGTGACTGGTCTTGGAGTCCAAGATGTGTAGTCTTCCTTTGAATCCGTTGGCTAGCTGCTCAGACTTGCAGTTTGGGCATTGTGCCTCGGTGTAGAATAGTTTACATTGCTTGCAGATTTTTCGTTTCATTTTTTGGCCTCTTTTTCTTCTTTCTTCTTTTCTTTCTTTTCTTCCTTCTCTTCACCCGCTTCTTTTGCGGGTGCTTTCTCTGACCATTCTGGTTTTCCTAACCAGGGCTGTCTCATCGTCAACCCAATCTTTGGGTTTGCGATGTCTTTGTAAGAGACTGCGATGACTCGAGCAGTGCATAAGTCGCCCACTCGTAGCGTTCGCTTGGTGTCTCTTCCTAACAACACTTTGTCTTTGCTGAACGACACGAAATCGTCCATGGTCTGTGAAATGTGAATCATACCGTCTACTGGTCCCATCGTGAGGAAGGCACCGAAGTCTGTGATGTCTTTGATGCGGCCAAATACGACCTCTTGTAATTCGGGTCGTAGGGCGAGCACCTCAACAACTGCCTCATAGTAGGCTGCTCCGTCTCCTGCGATGATGGTTCCTTCTCCAACATCCTTCACGCCTAAGACATCTACAACAATACCAAGATGGGGGGCTATCAAACCCTCAAACTTGTTTCGTGCAGCCTTGGTCACTGCTACGTCTAAATCCTCCCCAAAAAATAGGGGTGGAACGCGTACGTGATCCCTTAGTTCGATCTTAAAGAACATTTTGAGCTAAAACGAGAGTAAACAGGCGGTTTATAAAGCTTTTCCCTTGATTCGTTCTAATAATGCTGTGGTGGACCGTCCGGGAGTAAACGGGATCGCGACCAAACTGCCACCATTCTTGGTGACAGTCTCAGATTCAGGCATTTTTTGGACGTCATAATCTCCACCTTTTGCGTGAACATCGGGTTGTATGGCTTCTAAAAGTGCCACAGGAGTGTCCTCATCGAAGACGGTTACGTAGTCCACACACTGCAAAGAAGCCAATAATAGGGCTCTATCCTGCTCGTTGGCGTAAGGACGGTTCTCTCCTTTGTATCTTTGTACAGAAGCGTCGCTGTTCAACCCCACAATAAGCACGTCACCTTGCTTTTTAGCATCCGCAAGGTAGGTTGCATGCCCTACGTGCAGAAGGTCAAAACAGCCATTCGTGGTGACTATCTTTTTCCCTGCTTGTTTCAAGCTTTGTACAACAAGGGCGATCTCTTCTCGTGTCTTAATTTTTTCCTTCATGGAGTTTCACGTACTTTTGCTGTCTAATAATCAGCACAGGGACTTGTTTTTGCCTTAAAAGCTTGCGCAACTCCACGTCCATGGTGGCCACTGCATCCGCAGGTGTGGCGTTCCTAACAAACCAGTCATCCACCTTACCCTCGGATGGAAGCTCTTCCATGTTGTCTAAGAATTTCAGGGCCAATTTTGCGTATCCTGCTCGTGCCGTTCCCCCAACAGACAGCTTGTCTAGCTCTGCACGCACTCCAGAAGGAAAGGATACTTGTTGGGTGGACACGTTAGCCAGCTCGCTAACAAGGTCTACACGCCACTCAGCGCAACAGATCAAAAAGCTCGTGTCCACGTACAGCATACGGCCTATATCGATGTACGCTATAAAAAACTATTTAAAGACGACAAAAGTCAAAAGACCATGACAAAAGCTGTACTCCAAGAAGTGTTGGACCTCATCAAGCCTGATGACAAGCTAGAAAAGGCAACCATGGAGCATGTAGAAGCATTCATCACTCGCCTCAACAAAATATTAGGGGCAAAAGCCAAAGTGAAGTTGGGCGGAAGCTTTGCCAAAGGAACGTGGTTGAAGGGAGACCATGACGTGGATCTTTTTGTCGTTTTCAAAGGAAAGGCAGACAGTGATTGGCTGGAAAAGAAACTCAAAGGATGGAAGGCTCGCAGAGTACACGGTAGTCGCGACTACTTCCACATCAAAGACAAGGTAACCTTCGAACTAGTTCCTGTACAACAAAAACATGTCAACATAACCGATTACAGCTTGGGCCATGTTGCGTGGGTCAACAAGAAAGGGAACAAGGACGACATTCGACTAGCCAAACGCTTTTGCAAAGCAGCAGGCGTGTACGGAGCAGAGAGCTACCTCCACGGCATCAGCGGTCATGTCTTAGACATTCTGGTTATCCATTACAAAGGGTTTACGAAATTTGTCAAGGCGATTAGCTCTTGGAAGCCACAAACCGTGGTAGACGTGAACAACACGTACAAAGGAAAGGCATTGCAGGTTATGAACACCAGCAAAACTTTTGGACCGTTGGTTGTTGTGGATCCATTACAAAAAACAAGAAACGCTGCCGCAGCACTCAACCAAGAGAACTATGACAAGCTCGTAAAGCACTGCAAAGCGTACGGTAAGAAGCCAAACACGAAATTATTCACTGCGCAACCTTTGGATTATGCAAAGTTGGCCAAGCAAGGATGCTTAGTCACCCTAAATGCCAAACTTAAGAGAGACAAGCCGGATGTGGCGCGCACCAAACTCGTGAAAGCCTTTGAATACTTACACAAACGAACCAAAGAGTATGGGATAAAGCAAGCAGGCATTGACTGGATGACCGACACCGTGTGGTTCGTGTACAAAGAAAAAAGCAAACCCACCATAGAAGTTATAGGCGGACCGCCTGTGAAGATGGAAAAGCACGTCAAAGCGTTTAGTAAAGGCAGAAAAACGTTTGTCAAAGCAGGAAGGGTTTGGGCAAAGCAAAAGCGAACCCACACCACACCAGGACAAGCGATCAAGCAACTACTTAAAGACAAGTATATCAAGGAACGCGTGAGTACGATAACATGTGGCAAGCAATCATCCTAAGCGCACTACCCATCTTTGAGGTACGCGGAGGCATACCCCTAGGGATAGCCCAAGGACACCCCATCTGGTTAGTGTATGTAACATGCGTGCTTGCAAACATTTTAGTGGTACCCATCGTGTACTTCTTCTTAGAAGTCATCCATCACAGATTCATGCACTATGGCGCATACCAATCCTTGTTTGACAAGTTCATGGAACGCACACGAAGAAAAGTCCACAATAAAGTAGAAAGGTGGGGAGTGTGGGGTCTCACGTTATTCGTTGCCGTACCTCTACCTGTGACAGGCGCGTATACAGGAACGTTGGCCGCCTGGTTCTTTGGCATGGATAAGAAACACACATTGATCGCCATAACTATAGGAATTTTGATCAGCGGAGCCATCACAACAGCCGTAGCCATCGGCGCCCTAAGCCTAGGTGGCTGGATGTGAAGTTGTTCGAACAAGAACCAGGAAAACAAGCACATCTCAACGGCGCCATACCCTTTGACAAAGAAAACTTTCAAGATCTCAAGCTAGAAGAAAGGAAGATAGCATACATTGACGGAGGGAATGCAGAAATTTCCGGAGGAGCAAACTATTCAGTACAATTACTAAGAACATATGCCACGATATGGGGAAAAGAAAGACTTCATGCAGTAAGAAAAGAAAACCCGCTAGTGGTACAATCCCAAAACAAGGAAGGCATGCAGTGGGTAAGCACCTCAGGAAGCACGTTTGATTTTAACGAAAAAGGATTGATGCAGGGCCAGCACACCCCCACACCCGCAAGCGTGGCAGACCATCTACGAAGGATAGCAGAATTAAAGTTAGCATTAGAGGTGGTGCAGCACGCTCCTGACATCATCGTGCTTGATGGCAATCTAGAAACCAGCACCCCAACAGAAGCCAACGTCATGGACACGCTCAAAAGAGCGTGCCAACAACACAACATACTCCTTATAGGGTTAGCCAAAACAACAAGTTTAGTGACCGACACAGGAATGGGACTGCCGGATGCGCTTATGCAACTCACCCAAAAAAAATCATGGGTCTACCACCCTATAACATCAGGCATGCTTAGCATGGTGAAACTTCATGAAAGAGGTAGCGCGTATCGCATGGACGGCCCTCCTGAAGCAGCGCATGCACTTGCAGCCCATGCCAAGGACGCTGCTTTCCCTGGCTATCCTTACCCGCTAATAGAAGCAGACCAATTAGCTCGCATAACCCAAAACGAAACCTTACGCTACAAACTATTATTAGAAAACACCAAACAAGCCAATGACGCTCATGATGTTTTAAACATTATTACGGGTTGGTAAAAGCCTGGCTTCTCGTCCCAAATCAAGCTGAATAGCACCTTCCAACGGAGCAAGGATACCTGTGCGCTCTGCTTTCTTTTCCTTAGTTTCGACAAAAGCTTTTATAAGATCTTGCTGCCTTGCCCTTGTTATGGTATCTTCAGGAGAAAGAAAACCTTGAGCTGGCTCACTGAACTCACCAATACTCCCACCGGGCGTGAAGACATCGCGCTTGGTCACGTCCTTGGCACGCTTATCGGAGCCTATATCTTTTATCGTATCCTTGCGAGCATCCTGCGGCACAACGCCCTTGAAAGACGCAAGAAGGCCAGCACTAAGAACAGCAGTCCCACCCACAGGAGCTAAATTAATACGTTCTTTCTCAACAAGAGTTGTTCCTATAGGTGCGAACCCAAAAAAGTTAAGTCCTTTCTCCACAATCCCTCTCGGAGCAACAGGACCGGTTCCCGGAACCAATACTGTCTCCCTGCTTTCAACACCCACGATTTCTCCTAGCCTTTCAGCATCAGGGCCTCTACCAAAAAGAACACTTTGAGCAATAACCTGTCGCAAAGCACGATCTCCTGCTGTACTCACCGACTCCTCTCCCTCAGGACTAATCCTTAGCTCTTCACCCTGCCCTCTTTTCTCCAAAACACTCAAGATAGCTTGTTCTCTAGCACGCAAACCAGCAGCAGCAGCTGCAACACCACTTCCTGGCCCAGAAGTAGAACTTTCATCAAGTAAACCCCTTCTTCTGGCTACACGAAGAACTCCCTCATATGCGTTTCGAAAGCGCCAACACTACGGGTAGTGGTCCCCTCTTGAAGGAAAACACCATATTCGACGAGAGGTCCCGCTTGTAGCTAAGGTTTAAAAACCGCCTGGCAGTGAAGATACCGTGGCAAAAGACGCCAAATTGAAGGTGGCAGAGGCCATCCAAGACGATGTCAACAAGGGCATCGTACGGATTGACAGCAATTTTATGCGTACGATAGATGTCAGACCAGGCGACATCGTAGAAATTGAAGGCGAAAGGAAGACCGTGGCCATCGTAGACCGTGCCTATCCTGGAGATATCGGATTAAACATCGTCAGAATGGACGGATTAATCAGAAAAAACGGCAAGACCAGCATTGGCGAAAGTGTCAAAGTACAAAAAGGAAAGGTAGACCAAGCCAAACGCATCGTAATCGCACCAGCCAAAGAAGGCATCGTGGTACGAGCGTCTGCTAACATCTTCAAACAAGGATTACTCGGCCGTGCACTAATGAAAGGAGATATCATCTCTTTAGGTGGCACCGGAAGACGACGCAGCACTATGAGTGATAATCCCATCTTTGACGAAATCTTTCCATTACTCATGGACGAACCCATGCCCGGCTTTGGCTTTGGAGACTTGAAATTCATCGTTGCAGAAACAAACCCTAGCAAGACCGGAGTCATTGTTACTGACCAAACAGAGATTGTCCTAAACCCCGAAGCCATCGAAGTCAAGGAAGAAGCCATCCCTGAGGTAACGTACGAAGATATTGGTGGTTTGCACGGAGAGATCACTAAAGTTAGGGAAATGATTGAACTTCCACTGAAACATCCAGAAATTTTCGAACGTCTCGGCATTGAACCGCCCAAAGGAGTGTTGTTACACGGACCACCCGGAACAGGAAAAACGTTACTCGCAAAAGCTGTAGCAAACGAGACCAACTCACACTTCTTAGTCATCAACGGACCAGAAATCATGAGCAAATACTACGGTATGAGCGAAGAAAATCTTAGGAAAAAGTTTGAAGAAGCAGAAAAGAACGCACCCGCCATCATATTCATAGACGAAATAGATGCTATCGCCACCAAAAGAGAAGAAACAAAAGGCGAGGTAGAACGAAGAGTGGTCGCACAGATGCTTGCCCTCATGGATGGCTTGAAAAGTAGAGGCAAAGTCATCGTCATCGCTGCCACCAACGTACCCAACACCCTCGATCCCGCACTCAGACGACCAGGAAGGTTTGATAGAGAGATCGAAATTGGCATCCCAAACAAGAAAGGACGAAACAACATTCTCAAGATCCACACCAGAAGCATGCCCTTAGCAAAAGAGGTCAAGCTGGAAGATCTAGCCAGCATCACCCACGGCTTTGTGGGAGCAGACCTAGCAAGCCTAACCAAGGAAGCAGCCATGATTTTACTACGCAGAGTACTTCCTGACTTCAAGTACGATGAAGAAGAACAAATACCCAAAGAGATACTCGAAAAGCTCATCATCACAAAAACAGACTTTGAAGACGCACTAAAGGTCGTAAGACCCTCTGCACTCAGAGAAGTCATGGTAGAATCTCCCTCCGTAGAATGGGATGCAGTAGGCGGACTGGAAGAAGTGAAACAAGAGATCAAAGAAGCAGTCGAATGGCCGCTCAAACATCCAGGAGCCTTCAAAAGACTAGGCGTGAGTCCACCAAAAGGCATCCTGTTGTATGGCGCACCCGGAACAGGAAAAACATTACTAGCCCAAGCAGTGGCCACAGAAAGCGAAGCAAACTTCATTTCTGTCAAAGGACCAGAATTGTTAAGCAAATGGGTAGGCGAAAGCGAGAAAGCAGTTAGAGAAATCTTCAAGAAAGCAAGACAGACCGCACCCACCATCATCTTCTTTGATGAGTTAGACTCCCTAGCACCAAAAAGAAGTGCAAGCGAAGACAACAAAGTAGGAGAACGCGTCGTCAACCAGCTATTAACTGAGATGGACGGCTTAGAAGGACTACAAGATATTGTCATTATAGGGGCGACCAACAGACCCGACATGGTAGACACCGCACTACTACGACCAGGAAGGTTTGACCGAATCATACTCACACCTGTTCCCGACAAAAAAACACGCAAAGCCGTCTTCGACGTCCACCTTAAAGGAATGCCACTTGACGATGAAGTGTCTTCCGACGCTCTTAGTCAGAAAACCGAAGGGTTTGTGGGAGCAGACATCGAAGCAATATGTAGAGAAGCAGCCATCATGGCCATGCGCACCGACATCAAGGCAAAAACGATAAGCATGAAGCATTTCGAGGACGCCATGAAAAAAGTAAGACCTTCTGTGACGAAAGAAATCGAAAAAAGCTACCAAGACATCCAAGAAGGCTTCAGAAGCGCTCACGCAAAGCAAATGGGCGAAGACAAACCAAACTACTTTGGATAATGGCAATAACAAAACCCGTCGTAGGACAATACCGAAGGTGGGAACGCCACGATGGAAAATGGACCAATTTTTCCGAAGGATTCTTCTATAGACGCCTTCTGATACAAACTTTTCACCAAAAAGAGGCCCCAGGATTACCTTCCAGCCTCTTGGAGGAAATGAAAGGAGTCCAAGATTGGCACCCGTTTACAGGAAAAGAACAAGAATGCAGACAGTTAGAGAATTGTCTTATCAAGTACGATGCACTGGACGAAAGACCCAGAGACGCATTGTTTGACGCCCTCGCACAGGATAAGGTTTAAGTACTCCTTCTTTACAGTGCGAATATGACAACAGAAGTACACGCACGACACATACTAGTAGAGACAGAGCAGGAAGCTGACGATATTTTGAAAGAGATCGAAGGCGGTAAAGACTTTGGAGAGATAGCACACGCCAAGAGTAAGTGCCCTTCTAAAGAACAAGGCGGCAGTCTTGGCTGGTTTGGAAAGAACGCAATGGTAAAAGAGTTTGAAGACCAAGCATTCTCCATGAAACCCGGCGAGGTAGCCAAGGTCAAGACACAATTCGGCTGGCACGTGATCAAGGTAGAAGAAGTCAAATAACCTTTTAAAGAGCAACCGCTCTAGCACAACCCATGCAGCCAGGTGACCGCGTTTCTGTAGTAACCGAGCAAGAAGAGTTAGAAGGCACGCTCATGCCAGAACAGCAAGGCTTCTTTGTCCTCAAACTAGACACCGGCTACAATCTAGCGTTCAAGAAAAAAAGCGTCAAGAAAGTGGATGTTGTGCAACCAAGACAAGCACAAAAAGATGCCAAGGAAAAGATACAACAACAAAAAGGATTACCTAAGATTAGCATTCTGCATACAGGCGGCACGGTAGCCAGCAAAGTAGACTACAAGTCAGGCGGCGTCATCTCACGCTTCACACCCGAAGAAATACTCTCCATGTTCCCCGATCTTAAAGGAGTGGCGAACATCTCCTCCAGATTGGTAAGAAACATGTGGAGCGGCGACATGCGAGTAACACACCATAACCTGCTCGCAGAAGAGGTAGCCAAAGAACTAAACAAAGCAGACGGCGTCATCATCACCCACGGCACTGACACCCTCCACTACACTGCTGCAGCACTCAGCTTCATACTACAAAAATTGTCCAAACCCGTTATCATCGTTGGCGCACAACGATCCTCAGACAGAGGCAGCACCGACGCAGGATTGAACCTACTAGCAGCAGCTCAAGTCATCACACAAACAAAATGGACCGGCGTGGGCATCTGCATGCACGAAAACGAGAACGACGATGTTTGCGTGTTGTTACCCGGAGCACAAACCAGGAAAATGCACTCCTCCAGACGGGATGCCTTCAAACCTATCAACGCCAAACCCATAGCACGCATCATACCCAAAAACAAAAGCATCACCTTCACCTCAGAATTACAACCAGGAAGCAAAGCAGCACTAGAAGTAAAGGCCATAAAGCCACTCAAGGTAGGCATGATCTACACCTACCCCGGCATTACTGCTAAAGAAATACAAAACTACAAAGGATACGACGGGTTATTGCTAGTAGGCACCGGTCTTGGACACTTTCCTGTAGACAAAATCGATGATCTGACAGAAGAGAACGAAAAAGTATGGCAAGCCATCAAAGACCTGAAAGACACCGTCGTGGGCATGGCCACACAAACCATCTACGGAGAGACCAACATGAACGTCTACCAATATGGAAGAAGGCTACAGGAAGCAGGAGTTGTAGGCGGGATGCACAACATGACGCCAGAAACAGCATGGGTCAAACTCTGCTGGTTACTTTCCCACCATAACAAAGACGAGGTAAAAAAATTATTCACGATAAACCTAGTCGGGGAACTCCCGGAACGACTATGAAGTGCGGCATAGAGATACACCAAGAACTAGAAGGCAAAAAACTATTTTGTCAGTGTCCTACTCAGCTAAACGATGATCCGCCAGAAAGCACGTTTGTGAGAAAATTACGCGCAGTCAAAGGCGAGACAGAAGAAGTAGACGTGGCAGCAGCACACGAACAAAAAAAAGACAAAGAGTTTGTATACGAATTCCTAGAAGACAACGCCTGTCTCGTAGAGATGGACGAAGCGCCACCTAGACAGCTCAATCAAGAAGCGCTAGAAACATCCATCACCATCTCCAGGCTCCTAAACTGCACGATAGTAGACGCAGCACAAGTCATGCGAAAAACAGTCGTGGACGGCAGCAACACCTCAGGCTTTCAGCGCACCTCCTTAATTGGAAGAAACGGCTGGATAGAGGTGGATGGTAAAAAAATAGGCATCCAAACAGTAGTACTAGAGGAAGATGCCGCGAGAATCATTGACACCAAGGACAAGACCACCCACTACCGCCTAGACAGACTAGGCATCCCCCTACTAGAGATAGCCACCGACCCAGACATCACCTCACCCAAACAATGCAAAGCAGTCGCAGAAGCAATAGGCAGTCTTCTACGCAGCGTAAAAGTCAAGAGAGGGATAGGCACGATAAGACAAGACATCAATGTCTCCATACCTGGCGGAGCACGAGTAGAAATCAAAGGAGCACAAGACCTCTCCAAGGTTACCGATCTTTGCAACAACGAAATCAGCAGACAACAAGGACTCATCGAGATACAAAAACAACTCCACGGCAGCTTTGCCTTCAACATGCAAGAAATTCAAGCCTTTGCTAGCACCCAAAGCCAAGTACTCAAAGACAAAAACATTTTTGGCATCAAAGTAGAAGGTGCCAAAGGCATACTAGGAAAAGAACTCCAACCCAAGAAAAGATTCGGCACAGAACTGTCCGACCATGCCAAAATGTACGGAGCAGGAATCATGCATTCTGATGAGCTGCCCAAAGCAGGCATCACCGAGGAAGAGGTCGAAGCAGTACGGCAAGAGCTACAATGCAAGGAAGATGATGCCTTTGTCATCACCGCAGCAGACGAGACAACCGCAGAAACAGCCCTCAAAGCGGTTGTTGAAAGATTGCGCGAGGCAACCAAAGGCGTACCAAAAGAAGTAAGAAAAGCCAACCAAGATGGAACCACCAGCTACCTACGCCCCATGCCAGGAGCGGCAAGAATGTATCCAGAAACAGATGTGCCCATCAACAACATACCCGAAAACTACCTCAAACAAACATTACCCGAAACCGTCCAACAAAAAACCTTCCGCTACCAAAAAATGGGGTTAGGAGAGGACCTAGCAAAAGATATTGCAAAAGAAAACGCAACCCTCTTCGAAGCATGCCTAGACTACGGACTCAAAGAAGCGTACGTGGCAGAAATACTTGTCAGCGCAGCCCCCACCATCAGAAGACAGCACAATGTAGAGATCAATCCTTCAGACGAAGACTATCACGACCTCTTCAAAGCGATAGGGAAAGGAGAAGCTGCAAAAGAAAACGCCTTAGACATTCTCAAAGAAAACAAACCTGTCAAGGACGTGCTCAAAAAGTACAAGAGCATGCCTGATGACGCGCTCAAACAGCATCTAGAACGAATCGTGGCATCAAACAAGGGCGCACCCATGGGTGCACTCATGGGATTGGCCATGAAAGAGCTTCGCGGCAAAGCATCCGGAGAAAAGATTGCCAAGCTGCTAAAGGAATTGGTTTAAATACGCCCGCACCCTTATTCAAGTATTGCGCCCGTAGCTCAGCCTGGATAGAGCGACTGCCTCCTAAGCAGTAGATCCGGGGTTCGAATCCTCGCGGGCGCGTAGCACACTCAAATTTTTAAACCAACACCGCAGCTCCCATATTATGGCAACAGATTGGCTCATGATAGGTTTAGTAGTATTGGTAGCTATCGTCGTGGGCTGGGTACTTGGAACATTCTTTGCCAGGAAAAAAGAGGATGAACGAGTCTCTTACGAAAGAGAAGATGCCATCTCACGCTCAAGAAGCGTGCTCACTGGCCAGATGTCAGAGCAGATAGCTCCGTTCTTGCCAGACTTTCCTTACAAACCCACCGAAGTAAAGTTCTTAGGCAAGCCCATAGACTTTATCGCGTTCAAAGGTTTAGACGACGTGCCTTCTGAGATCGTTTTTGTCGAGGTCAAGACGGGCAAGAGTAAGCTGAATGCTAACCAACAAAAAATAAAACAATTAATCAAAGAAAAAAAGGTGAGCTGGGAAGAATATCGACCCATGCGCAGCCCGCCTAAACCCTTATAAATCGGCAAGCATCCTATTCTTGTATGCCTCCATAGCTCAGCGGCAGAGCGGCTGCTTCGTAAGCAGCAGGCCGAGGGTTCAAATCCCTCTGGAGGCTTTAGGATACACCGGAAATCTTCCGGAACAAAAAGGAAACGCATAAAAAGGGACGCGCCAGCAATAAGGCATGAAGCATTCTGTATGGCACTATATTTTTTTGCTTAGCTGGACGGTACTGGCCATCTGGGTAGTGCTTAAAACGATTGGCGTCATCAACACACCACCATGGCTAGAATTTGGCCTGCCAGCATCGGCAGTAGTGATAGGTGTGTTCGCACTGTACACAGACATTGTTAAGCAGATTCACAAGATCGATCGCGACCTTTTGGAGTTCAAGCACGATACCTCACTGGAGATCCAACAACTCAAGAAGGCGCTAGTATAGGCACCTCGTGATGTTGTAAACATCTCGGCTCGTAGCCTTCCTCCTTATCCCCTACAAGAATCTCAGGACTGTCGTACGGTGCTGGTTCCCCATCAATCAATCGCTGGGTTAAGGGTGCTTCCTTGTTGCATCCTTCCACCTCACATACAGCGGTGTACTTCTGCACCTCGCTTGCAATCCCTATTAGGTGGGGCATATACCCAAACGGCTCACCCCGAAAGTTGGTATCCAAGCCTGCCCCGATGATGTTCAAGCCATCCACAAGCAAACTTTTGACAACACCAACGATCCCTTCCTGAAAGAATTGCAATTCATCAATCACCACCACTCTTTGCTCAGGTGTTAATAGCGTGAGCATCTCTTCAGGAAAACTCACCACAAGAGGATCATAGCTTCTTGACCCAAAGCGAGATTCCACAGTAGGAGAACGATTATCCAGGAAAGGTTTCACAAACACCATGTCCACATCATCCCTATAATTCAATCCTTCCACCCTATGGATAGCGGCTAACGTCTTTCCACTCTTCATAGGCCCCACATATAATTCCAGTACTCCAGGTTTCACGTGCATTTTTTATCACCAAAAGTTTGATGATTTCATCCCAAAAATGCTTCACGCCTCCATGTCCAGTGTCCAGTGGCTAGCTTTTTATAATGCGAATCTGTGCTATCTTCGTGAAGCTACGAATCAGTAAAAAATTGTTAACCACGATACTAATCTGCCTAGCGCTGTTCATCGTGGCGTACGGTGTCAGAGTGTATGATTTGAACGGGACAGGCGCTACCTGGGACGAGTGGGGCTACCACTACCCGAGCATGGTGTACTACAAAGCCATCACTGATGGTAGCGCTTCTGAAGATTTTTGGAAGGTCAACAACGAGCACCCACCCTTGGTCAAGTATCTATACACGTACGCTTATTCCAAAGATCAAAGTTTTTTGGACATGCTTAGCGGCAAGACTCAACGCCACAACTACTTTACTGGCACTCCCTACACTAACGCAAGAAAAGTAAGTGCGCTTCTCAACGCTCTTACCGTACTGCTCTTGTTTGTCTACGCCAGAAGATACTGGGGACTGCCCATTGCCATCGTGGCCAGCAGTATACTAACTTTCTTGCCACACTTCTTAGGACACGGAAAGATCGCAGCGTTAGACAGTCCCACCACGTTCTTCTATGTTTTGGCCGTGTTTGGCTTCCATTATGCAATAGAAAAGGATACCTGGAAGACGTGGGGGCTTGCGTGGCTGCTTTCGGGATTAGCCATCTCCACAAAATACTCCAACTTTACGATCTTCCTGTTGTTTGGCGTTATGTATCTCATATGGCGATGGCCAAAGATCAAAGAAAACCCTAAGCACGCATGGTACTGGAAGACCGCACTATTACCCGTCGTGGCGTTGCTCATCCTTTATCTCATGTGGCCGTGGTTATGGTATCATCCGATTGACAACTTCCAAGCGAGCGTCTCCCACTGGACAGGTTCGCCCCCTAAGGAATTCTTCTTAGGCACACAACGAGAAGCACCTCTGCATTACTTCATCGTGTACTTCTTTGCCACCACACCTTTGCTAGTCCTGCTTCTCATCTTCCCAGGCATATGGCGTTTGGTGAGAAAAAGATCCTTCAAAACATGGTTACTGCTGTTATGGTTCTTGATTCCGTTCTTGTGGAGCTTTAGCACAGGGATACAGGATGGTATCCGATACATCTACGTTATTTTCCCACCTCTAGCGTTGGTTGCTGCGGTAGGATGGAGAAAGCTCCCCAAATGGAGGTGGCAAGTGTTTGCCATCATCATGGCAAGCTTGCTCTTGATTTCTGTGCGAATCCACCCGTACTACATTGATTACTACAATCCTTTGGTGGGCGGTCCGCAGGGCGTCCATGAAGGACAATTATTCGAGTTTGGCTGGTGGGGTGAAGGAAAGAAAGAGATGATTGACTGGATCAATGGAAATGTTCCACCCAACGCCATCGTTGGCACAAAATTCTCTCCTTACATCGACTTGAGTGGGTGGAGGAGTGACGTTCGCTATGTTGATCTAGAATTATTGAACTATTCTGGGCATTTAGATTATGTCGTCACCAACACGTATTGGGAATGGTTCAACGCAGAGGGCGACAAGTATCCTATCTATGAAGCAGATTTAGAAAACTATAAGGTGGTGCACACGATAGACGTTATGGGTGCGCCATTAGTAAAGATCTATAAAACTTGAAGGAGGCCGTCGTCCTCAAATTCGTTTTCCATATCTGAAGGAGTGCTATTGTGCACGGTTACCTCTACACCGTCTAACGTTGCCACAATTCTGTCTCCGGAATCCACTTTCACTGTTCCTGAAGCATAGGCTGCGTCCTTCATCTCAGAAAATACTGGCCAGATTTCGTATCTTCTGTTTGAAACGTTCCCCTGCACGACCACGGATAGAGAAACACCCTCCCCATACGTTACTGTGAGCCGGGAAAGAACATCACCCACCTCTCTTTGTGCGTCTCCCTTCATACCTAGCACATCATATCGAAACTCAGAAGAGTTTAGTGTGATTTCTTGCATTACTAACGGAAATTAGGGTGATTTTTAAACCTGTCCATACCTGCCAAACAAACTGTGCCATCTGATCCTAAAAATGTCTCTGAACATACGTAGCGCGTCCTTGACCGGCTTCACCTTAGAGTCCGGATTGTCAATCCACGTTACAGGAACTTCTTTGATGCTAAAACCTAGTTTTCTTGCCAAAAACAATGCTTCCACGTCAAAACCAAAGCCGTCAATGAAACTTCTAGAAAAGATTTCCTTGGCTGCTCTTTGTGAGAATAACTTAAAGCCACACTGTGTATCCCACACGCCAGGCACGGCTAGTACTTGGACTATTTTGTTGAACGTCTTGCCTAACAATTCTCTATAAAACGGTTGATGTACAGATATGACACTATCTTTCAACGCTCTGCTTCCCACAACCACGTCTGCCTTCACCTTCCGACAGTTTGCGAGCTCTTTTATGGGCGTGCTCATGTCTGCATCCAAGAATAGAATGTGCTGGCCATGAGCCTCTAGCATGCCTCTGCGCACTGCTGCTCCTTTGCCCATGTTTCTTGGCTGGCGAACCCTACGAACACGTTTGTCCTTGAAATCGTCCACTAAAAAGGGAGTTCTGTCGGTGCAGCCATCATCCACCACGATTATTTCTACCGCTTGACGACCAAAATATACAATTATTTCTTCTAGAGCCTTTTGGATGGTGTCTTGCTCATTAAATGCAGGAATCACGACGCTCAGCATGCCACAAACTGCAAAGGAAAGCTTATTAAGCTATCCCTTCTCGGTTGTCACATGAAGAAGTGGATATTTTTGTTGTTGATACTCGTTGTGGCGTGCCAAAAACCCATGCACCTTCCTAACGTAGACCCAGACGTGGTAGCTCCACCAGTAGATGAGGCTCCTGCAGAACCCACGCCCGTAAATACCACACCTACTAACACCACCCTTACCAACGTAACACCCCCACCAGAACCCGTGGTGAAGAATGTTACCCAAAACATTAGCGATCTTATCAAAGGCATAGAGAACACTCTCAACCTTACCATTAATGATACCGAACCAGAAGAACCCTTAGACATTCCCGCAGTTCCCGAAGGAGAGGTACGCCCAGACTTTGAGTTCAAGTATCCTTCAGAAGGGACACGCGTCAAGGGAGAAGTTGTCTCGCTCACGCTACGCATCCTAAACTTTACGCTAGGAAGAATGGGCGAAAATGTTTCCTGGGGAGAAGGGCACTTCCACGTCACGACACAGAACGCCTCCCTCATCGAGATGGAGCGCGCAACCAAAACATTACGCGGATTGCAACCCGGTGAGCAGTTCCTCACCGTAGAGATGGTCATGAACAACCACAGTTCGTATGGTGTGAGGAAGCGCATCACTATCGAAGCACAAACCGTGACATCCAAACGTTAAAGAATACGTTTAAATACGAGCAGACTCTTTTTACACGCATGTACGACATCATCATTGTTGGCGGAGGTTGCGCAGGATATGCAGCAGCCATGTATGCTGGAAGGTTAAACATGAAAACCCTCTTGCTAGAGGGCCAGCGAGGTGGCGTGCTTGCCGTAGCAGGTGCAGTAGAAAACTATCCGGGCTACATCAACATCGATGGCTTTGAACTTGTTGAGGAGATGCGCAAACACGCTCTGGAATACGACATTGACTTGAAAGGAGAGTTTGCCAAAGACATAAAAAAGAAGGGCAAAAATTTCGTGGTTACCGGCAGCAAATCATACGAAGGCAAAACAGTACTCTTTTCCACGGGAAGCGAGTGGAGAAAGTTAGGCGTTGAAGGCGAAGAAAAGTTTGCCGCAAAGGGCGTGCATTATTGCGCCTTGTGCGACGGACCATTGTACAAAGGAAAGACAGTAGCGGTAGTGGGAGGCAGCGACAGCGCAGGTAAGGACGCTTTGGTGCTGTCAGAACATGCCAAACACGTTTTCATGATTTACCGAAGAGAAAAGATACGACCAGAACCAATCAACCTTGCAAGGGTAGAAGAAAAAGTAAAAAAAGGAAAGATCACGATCATCAACAACACAAACGTAAAAGAAATCAAGGGTAAAGACATGCTGACTAGCGTGGTTTTGGACAAAACTTTCAAAGGAAAGAACGACCTCGAGTTGGATGGCTTGTTTATCGCCATCGGCCACATTCCCCTCTCAGATCTTGCAGTAAAGGTAGGGGTTAAAGTCAACAAAGGTAAAGAAATAATCATCAACCGCAAGGCAGAGACCAACGTGGCAGGTGTCTTTGCTGCAGGGGATGTTGCAGACACACACTTCAAACAAGCCATCACCGGTGTTGCAGAGGCCGTGCTCGCAGCGTATGGTGCGTATGAGTATGTGTCAAAGCAAGAAGTTATCGCTACCTAAGCGTGTCTCGCAACTCATCCATGACATCCATCAATCTATCTCTTGATCGATACACGTTGAAATCATCCGCTTTCCACTTGTCCAAGAACTTTCCTAGCCACACATCCCCCACAAACGGGTGGAAGGTGTTCAAAAAGGCGAACACAGGACTTTGGGAGGACTTCCGTATAACCCGACCTCGGTCTGAGTAGGGTTGGGTTATCTTGGTCCATGAATCATCTCTTGACTCCCACAACGACAGAACCTGAGGAGGCGGGGCAAAATAGTCATGCGAAGAACTTTCTTGCATTGTAGGAAGCATATACCCATCCAGATCCTGTTTGTGGATGGCTGGCCCTGAAGTAAGACCTAGGAACGCAAACGTGTCCCACGCCTTAGCCGTGGTGTATTGCACTGCCGCATACGCTTGGGAGAGAAAGCTCTCCACATCCTCATAATGTTGCAGAACAACGGTAGGTCTGCCTGCGATAGGGTGGAGTGCGAGAAAAGCCAAATACTGTAGTTCCTCAACAACATACTGCTTGGCCACCCCCTGTTTTTGGTGCTGGGAAATGTCTGCGAGCGCCACTGCAGCATCAGCTAGCTCGGGAGTTGGATCTGCAGAAAAGGTAAACGTTAGTTGCAATTTGGGAAAATATTCGTCTCGAATCTTAACCAGCGTATGCTCATATCGCTGTTGGACCTTTTGCAGAGTGCTCTCAAGAACTTTGCCTCGCAACCCTATACGGTTGGCGTTGAAAGCCCTCACCCCTACGTACACCTCTGTAGGAATGGCGACCTCAAGTTCTTCACCAATATGCGAAGCGGCGTCCAACATTTTGAACATTTTGGCAACTCTACCAAGGGTGGGTTCCAGTCTGGCACCGCTCACATCCCACTTGGGTCGGGCAAGAAAACTGCTCACGTCCATATCTGCGTATCGCTCTTGCACACTCCATCCACCCCCCTCCATAACCTCTATCGGCGGATCCCAAACATCATAGAGATAGCCCCCTTGATTTACGCTAATCCTTCCTGCACCAACAGGACAGAATCCGCCTTGGAGATGAACTTTTTGCTGCGAGAGTACGTGTTGCAAATTTTCAGAATACATCACTGGTTGGGGGATGGCCCCAGGAAAAATCTCATCTAGCGTGCCAAACTGAACCTTAAGATCTGCCGCTCTAAGAGCAGGACACGAGCGAACGTCTCGACGCCAGTGGTTCTTAGCTCCATGATATAATGCATCCTTGTGCATGGAGAAAAATAACCTTGCTGACCTTATAAGTTTCAGCCTAGAATCGTTGCATGTTCAAGAAACTTTTCACGTTCTCTATCAAATGCGTGGTTTCCTCATCCACTTGGGCTTTCCACCCACTCATGTAGGGTACGAAGACAAACTTGTCAAAAAGCGTCTTAATGAAGAAAAAGGCAGGTTTGCTCTCCCATCTTGCCTCGTAATCAGTCGCTAATACTCCATCAACGATGAAGCTGATGTGCCCGTTGAGGATCTTCTTTTTCTTACTGCCCACCTTGAGAACATTCTCTTTGGCATCCTTAATCTGGATGCGTACGTCCACCTCTGAACGCGCATAATCCGTAATTTTTTTGGTAAAACTGATGATATAGTCATGGAACTGCCCTTCAGGTGTCTTTTTCTCGATATGGCGTTTTTCGATGATCAAATAGTGCTTGTCTGACCCAAACTCTCGGAATAACCCGCTCAACCCTTTGAGGTCAAAGGGTCCGGTGAACTCGACCCTTGCACCATCAATGATGAAATCTCTCTCTGCCATTAGTGGAAGACCTCCATACCCAAGAACTTCTGGAGCTCTCTCTTAAGATTGTCCACCATAATCAGTAAGTTGTCCTCATAGATGTGCTCCAAGTCTTGGTGAATAATAAACTTTCGGAAAAAGAAATCTAGTTGTTGGATCCATTCATGACCGCCCCATCTCTTTTGCCAGTCTGCGACAAACTTCCCAGAAATGTCTACAGAAAGATGTCCTTCAAACCCTTGTACGATGCCATTGGGTGTTTCTATCTCTGTAGGTTTGATGTTTATGAAGCGTATCTCCACATCGATGTAGTAGCGGATATACCCGGTTATTCTTCTGTCAGAGGTTATGAGTATCTCTCGCTCGTCCGTTCTACTCTTGTGCTTGCGTTCGATAAACGTGAATTTTCGGTCAGTCAACCATGCGTACACAAGATTAAGGACTCCGTTCCAGTCTACTTTTCCCTTGTAGTTAATGTTAACTATGGGAATAGACCTGCTTTCCATGAACTTTACGGACACACACCTCTATATAAAAGCTATCCTGGCTTTTGGTTCCAGAACTCCACCTCAGTCTCGGGAAGATATTTGTCCAGTTTGAGGTATTCTTTCATTGCGTCTTGGAATTTTGAGGCTTCCTCAGTAAGCAATCGCTTATACTTGGAGAAGGTCTTTTGGTACAAGTTATTGTACAAGAACTCACTCTGTCCTTTGAAGAAGGGGCTCTTTGCCCAAGACTTGTTGTAGTCAAAGACAAGGTTGGCTCGGCAGTCAAATTCTAACTGACCCTTCTGTGCAGAGACCTTCTTTCCGTCTACCACGATCTCCACGTCCTTCATACCTAGTATGTGGATGTCCACATGGAAGTCAAAACGCCACATGGGATTGTTAAGGGGCGGTAACTTCTTTTCAAATCTCCACGCCACCCAGATTTCTTTTCCTACCTCTGGATTGTCGCGCACGATCATGCTTTTTTCTGGAAACTCGTTATCCACCCTAGTGGCGTAATCATTCTCAATAAACCATTCCCTAGCAATGTAGTAGACATACTGCATGTCAAACACGTCTTTGTAGTCAATCCTAAACCGGTGGATCTCTGTCCTGTGCTCTCCATGCTCTTTCCATCGGTTACGAATGGTAGGAAGGGCCATGCGGAAAACTTCGGGTTTGCAACTTTATAAGTCTTGCCCTAGCTGGTAGATGTTTCCCCATGTCGCAAGAAGCACTTGCTGAGGGATTTGCCGGAAAAAAGGAGGAGGAACATGCTCTACTTTGCCTTCCTTAACTGCGCGTATCACACCCTCTGCAGTAGGTTTTGCGTCTACCCACGTATAAGACTTTCCCACCTGCCATAGTGCGTGCACATCTCCCGTGGCCACGAGAGGTTTGCCATGCTCCTTTGCGGTTATCGCTGCTTGCTTGTTCCAACTTAGGATGTTGGAGAAAAAGTAGGACCATTCAATGGCGTCAAAAACGTCGATATTTTTGTCCAGCTGATCACGCAACGAACAACCCATAGGATAGTACGGGTGTGGCGCGATAACCAAGTTATCTTCCTTTTTCTTCCTTCTCAAATGGTCAAGAGTGAGAATACTATCGCATTCTGCTTTTGAAAAATTAAGGAGTAGCACGTGCGCCCCTTCGATAGTACGCTCTTGGCCAGACAACAACAACACCCCTTTGTCTTTGGCATATTCTGCTAGACTATCTGTGTAGCCATACCCTTCATGCCAGGTGAGCGCGCAAACGTCGTAGTCATGTTGAGCATACATATCAATCAATGCTTCTGCAGAATATTTGAGGTATCCATCGATAGGATCCCCTCGGGAATGTGAGTGGAAATCACATTTCAACATTACGCATACACAACCGGGACGTTTAAAAAGGCGATGAACTTCCTATACCTTATGCCTCCATAGCTCAGCGGCAGAGCGGTGGTTTTGTAAACCACAGGCCGAGGGTTCAAATCCCTCTGGAGGCTTCCTACCTCTAGGTAACCTTTTTAATCACTCCTTTAGAGTTATTTCAATGCTTTACCGACCTGTGGGAGGAGAAAGATTAGAACCTAGATGTTATGTTGATGAAATTAAAGCACACAAACCTCTAGATTTCCACATCGCCAACAGAGACAGAGACATCACCCGTATCCTTCTAGAGACAACACACGGTAAGAAAGCCAATATAGCCATCATAGGCGAGCCGGGCAATGGAAAAAGCATAACTCTGGGCTACCTGCTGGATGTGGTCACCGGGAAAATTAACCTTGATGAAAAGCATCAATGGTACTCGTTGTTCGAAGACCTCAAGGACATGGTACGCCAATTCCAAGCCAAAGACTATATCTTCCTGCCTAATCTTCAGGACCCCTCACGCCCACTCACCTTAGATTTTGAGCCTAGCCAGATTAACAGTGCAGTCAAGGGAGCCAGAAAGTTTTCCCGGGATGTTAGCAGACTCTCTGGAGGCTTGGGGACGAATACCGAAGTATATCCTCGCGCCACGAAAGAACAATATACTGCATTCGTGAGGGGTGAAGTACAAAGAGTGTATGAAACATTGTACCTCAAATTAAATGAGGTCACTTCTTCCAACGCTGATTTTGACATCAAAGCAATACGAAATTGTAGTAGTTTTAGATTCAGCTACAAGTTCTTGGACGAACCCCACTGGGACAACATGTGTCACAATCTTGGCCTAAACAAAACCGTGAAGGTATCTGGAAAGAGAAAGAAGGTTGATCCTGAAATGGTAGAACGCTCTTTGAAGGGCCAACTTCGTAATAGCATCGTACATTCCATGACCGAACTTCTGAACTCACCACACGAATTCAAAGTTGACGGGTGGGGTTCTAAAGACATGGTAAAAGTGGTGGAAGAGACCCTAATCACGGTTGACGCAGAATACCAAAAGATATCTAAAATTCACAAAGAAGGAATTGGCCCTTACTTTCGTGAGATAGCAAAAATGAATTTGGAACCAAAACCTGGCTTCCGCATCTCACCAGAAAGCGTAGATTGGTTCTGTACGCGCATAAAAGACATAGGGAATGAGATTGATGCTCCAGATTCCATCAAAGCATGGATGGCGAGCGTCGCCAGATACTTCGATGAAAATCGAGAGATGACGGAACAAGCTTTGCGTTCCGTCTATACTCGTACTCGACTATTCCACACAGCAGGGAGAAGAGTGAACCCTCGAAAGGTTTGGGAAATGCATCCGCTGTCAGAAACACAGTATGGAACATTCCTTGAAATTGATCATGGCAAGGGGCAATTCTACCTAGATGATGTTCTGGAGCCCGTGCCCGTCTACCTTAGCAAAGGTGGCGAGCTCAGCATAAAATATCCCAAGAGTTTCTCTGACGAAGAGATGTGGGGAACCATCCGCAATCCAAACCTTAAGAGCTATACAGATAATGGTCATCTTCCCCCACATCGATGCTATTCCCCCGGATACCTCATGCAGGCGGGCATCATAGTGCTGCCTGACAACATGGAAGGTTTCTTCAAAGCGTTGCTAGGCAGTGAGGTGAAGGAATCAGCAGCTCGCAGGCAGCAAGTGCTCAATCTGGTCGAGGAACAAGAAATCATGGTAGAACAATTTGGGGTTTCTTTCAACATTCACAGCCCACTCATGATCATCGGTTGTGACAACAAGCTTCCGTTCTACCGCCATCACAGTGAAGAAAAGCATCTCTACGAACCTGACATGGCCATGGGGAGGAGGTTTGTAATGTACGATTGGCAGGACTTCACACCAAACACCCAAGAAGCAAGAAGGGGGAGCATCGATGTCATCCTGCAAGCCGTGGAAGGGTTCAACCAGAAACATCACAGCAACGTTAGCCTGGAAGCGGAAGTCATCAATGTCTTGCTCACCGAAACGATTAGCGCAGATCTAATCCAGCTCAACTATAGTAAAGTCACAGATAGCGTGTTTGAGCTCCTGGGTTTCGGAATCGCCCACAAACAGAAAACAGTTGGCTTGGACGCCTTGGTAGCCCTCAATTTAGAGAAAGAGAAAGCCAATAGATTCAAATTAGTTGCTAGAAACATGGAAAATATCATCTCTCCTCCTAATGCTTACAACGTGGGTCGCGTATGGGCTGTGGCTGCACGAAAGGATGGGCCAGGTGAGGTGGATACGGTTAAATCTGGGCACATCCTCGACCTAGCGAAGGATTCTGATCGTTCGTTCCAGCTGTTTGACAGTGAAGCAGAGCTTGCAGGAGATGATACCGTGAAGGGATACCAAGAGGCAGTAGGTTTTGTAAAAGGACAACTGGGAATTCCAGTGCGATACCTGATGCGGACCACCTTTGATCGGCAGTACGGCGTGCATGGTCCCTCAGGTTCCTTGACCATCGCTACATCACTCATGTCCGCAATCAGCAACACCCCTGTTCGCGGAGACACCGTAATGACGGGAGGAGTGAGTTTCCAGGATGGCACGATTGGCCCTATGGGGTCCCTATACGAAAAGTCACTGGCAATCTGGAGAACAAGCAAATTCTTCAAAGAGAAAGGTATGAAAGGTAATATGCGGTTTGTGTTCCCTGTAGAAAACTACCGAGAACTAAAACAACAACTTGTAACCTGCCCGTACCCCGTGGAGAAGGAAATCGATCTCATTCCTGTTGAAACCTTCGAGGAAGCATTCCATCTTGCCACCACCAAAAGTAAGGTCAATCTCAAGAAAATCCGGAAGAACAGCCAAAAAAGTTACGCAAAAGCGATTAAGAAAGCCAGAAAAAACACCACGACGTGGAACAAAAGAGTTCTGCAAGCCTATGGCGGAGAGCCCATGCCCCCAAATCCTTGACCTCGTAAATGATTACGCAGCTAAACTCGAGACATCAGGTACTTTTGCGACAACTTCGACAAAATCAGTATTGAGCTTCTTTATTTGCTGTCGCATCCTCTCAAGATCTATCTCTGGCGTGTCCGCTTGAATTTGGGAATCTACCGTATCGGTAAGAACATTCCCTATTTTATCAATTTCGATAACTAAGGCACGCATTTCGTTGGAAAAACTGTTCATCCGGTCGCGCAATCCACTACACTCATTCCTAACTTCGGTTACGGTTGGCATAATTAACGCGTATACTGCTAGTATTTAGAGTTTATGGACCTCCAGCGTAAACGTTTATAAATGACCCCGGATTTGCCTCTTCATGGAAGACGAGTACGCACCATTACAAAAAGAGTTTGGGCTGCCAAGTTTTGCCAAACTAGATGAAGAGTTTGACATCAGCACGATAGAAAGCAAGGGCAAACCCTTACAGGATGTTCTCACAAGAATGAAGGACCGCGTAGAACACACCGTACACTTGTTACAAGATCTTATCCATCCAAGCGGAGACACCGTGATGGAATTAGTAGAAAGCAGTTTTTTGACGCAAGAAGACAAGAAAAAGCTCGTCCTCATAGAAAAAGATTTGATGGTTTTGTACAGAGAGTTTCTCGTGGCAAAGTTTGCCAGAGAAAACAAGAAAGACGCCCAGGTCATCAATGACGTGGCAGAAAAATTCCCACCCTTACGTAAGGCGATCCTGCCATACATAGAGAAAATAAAGCAAGGATGGGAAAAAGAAGGCGAAAGCGAAGAAGTTCTTAACTACCTAGGATGAAACTCGTACTACTAGGCCCGCCAGCGAGCGGCAAAGGAACACAAGCCGAAAGACTTAGTAAGAAGCTCAAACTCCCACAAATTTCTGTAGGCGAACTTCTCAGAGAAGAGTACAAAAAAGGAACTAAGGAAGGAAAACAAGCAGAAAAGTACTTTGACAAAGGAACCTTAGCGCCTTATGCGTTGGTCATCAAGATTGTGAACAAACGCTTAGCAAAGAAAGACTGCACGAAAGGATTTATTTTTGATGGATTTCCTCGAGAATTACAGCAAGCCAAGACATTGCTCAAGACGTGCGATGTGGACAAGGTACTCTACTTCAAAGTGTCAGACAAGGAGTTAGTCAAGCGCATGGTGAGTAGAACACAATGCCCAAAGGGGCATACGTACGGGATAGGCCACAGACCTAAGAAGAAGGACGTTTGTGACGTGGACAAGCTACCTCTATCTCGCAGGCATGATGACACTCCTGCCATCCTAAAAAGCCGTATCAATGTCTTCCATAAAAAAACAGAACCTGTGCTGCGCTTTTTCAAGAAGATGGGTATCGTCCAGACAGTATCCGGTGTAGGCACGCCTAACCAGATTTTCAAGAGAATAAAACTATAACTTTTCTACCAATTCTTTGTGCGGTAACTTCTTTTGGCACGCAAAGCACACCACATGGCGTTTGCTGTCCTTCTTCACATACGTGCCTATAATCTTGTTCAGAAACGTTTGTTCGATGGTAGCCTTGCAAATAGCACAGTTCATGGTGCTAAGAGTAAGGGGTGAGCATAAAAAAGTAACGGCTTATTCATCTAAGTCGGATTCGTATTCCCTTCGATCGTCATCTACAATCAGATCATCCATAGAACCCTCTTGGAAGGCCCGGTTGGGAGGTCGCCCGGCAGAATCGTAATCCTCTGTGAACTCCTCGCTTGAACAGGATTGCAACTCCTCGAGGTCATCTTCAATGTCTTCAGCAGCGTAGTCTGAATCATCCACTCCGTGGTCACTATAGAAGCGGTCTGGTGATGGTCTGAAATCGCCCGACTCCCAAGCTCCATCTTGGACTGAAGATATAAGCTCCTCCAGAGCTGCTATATTTCTTTCCGCAGGAAGGTTATCCAAAACGTACAACGCTGCCTCGGCATACCGAGGATACTGTCTAAGAAAATCTACAATAGCTCCTGCCTCTTCGCACAATTCGTGCACTAAAGGCCGATCATACATATCTCCGTTCACTTGTAACCTCTAAGAGGAAACATTTACGGGTGACATATAAACCCGACGGGAGGAGTTAGGCGACGTCAGGACGCTGCTCTTCTGACCATTGCCGGAACCACGCACCCCACTTTTCTACTAGCTCCTTCCGAAGGTCCTCATCTGCTTCGGCAAACTCTTCGGCAAAGCTGTCCATGTCGTCCAGACGATCGTACAGTGCGTCTACATCCCTATCAGGATCCAAATTATTTGCGATGTAACGTCCAGCAGCCACGTATCCTGGCCCTCTCTGCGCCGTCTCCATAACGGCCATTGCTTCTTCTCGCAACACGTCTACAGGCGGTTGGTTTCTTTCATAGTCTCTTTCATTCATTGTTTCTCTCTCCTGTAAAACGTAAGACACGCTAACTATATAAAGTTAGTGTGACATTTTAGTCATAGTTAGACCGAAGGAGAATTTGACACTATCCGCTATTGTACTGCTCATCAGAGTTCTTTTTTATGAGTACAATCTGCCAAAGACGCTGCGTGTTAGCAAGTGCGGTTGCGGGACAGCAGAGAAGGTAGAACTTCCACATGCGATAGAACCGTTCATCATATTTTTGCTTTAGTTTTGGCCAGTGATTATCAAAGTTTTTGTACCATTCCAGCATGGTTGTGTGATAATCTTTGGTGAAATCTTGCCAGTCAACAATACTGAACAGCCCTTCTGTTGCACAAGAGACTTGTTTTGGTGATGGTGTGACCGAGTTGGGAAAGACGTACTTCTCAATCCACCGATCATTTCGGGTAACCGACTCATCTTTCCCATCAAACTGCAATAAGAATAATCCATCAGGCTTTAGGCATTTTTCCACCGCGTTCATGAATGCGCGATGGTTCTTAGGTCCCACATGTTCGAACATCTCAATAGAAACCGCACAATCATACTTACCTGTAAGATCGCGATAATCCGTCATTTCTATTTCTACATCAACATTTTTACAATAGATGCGGGCATAGTCGTATTGCCGTTGGGAGAGCGTTATTCCCTTCACTTTCACGCCATATTTTTCCGCGGCGAATTTTGCAAATCCACCCCAACCACAACCAATGTCCAGAACGGTCATGCCTGGGCGAAGGTTAAGTTTCTTACATACCAACTCAAGCTTTGCCTCTTGAGCCTCATCCAATGTTTTTGCATCTTTCCAGTACCCACAACTGTAGTTCATTCGCTTGTCGAGCATGGCCTCGAAGAGGTCGTTTCCCAAATTGTAATGGTACTGCACGTCCTTGGCTGCTTGCCTTCTTGTCTGTCGATTTGTAAACAGCGGGCTCAACATCCTCAGCGTCTCAAAAAACCGGCCGCCAAAAGCATTCAGGGAGTAAGTCTTTGCGTCAACGACTTTTGCTTTCAGAAGTCGGTAGATGAACTGGTCTATGGCTTCACAGTCCCACCACCCATCCATATATGATTCACCCAGCGCGATAGTACCACGCAAGAATAATCTCCTATAGAAATGTGGATTCTTGATCTGGATATCCCACGGTTGCCCCCGTTAACAGTTATTCCCGCCTTTTTGAATAACGCAACCCCCTTTTTCTCCATATACTCCATACGCATTCTCAAAAAGGACAATTCTTAAAGATTTCTGTACAGAGCACGCTGTAGCAACGGTTTAAATACTACACGAGCTCCAATCAGCCTATGAAACGAATAGCTGTCGTGCACAAAGAAAAGTGCAATCCTGAAGCGTGTGGAGGCTACCTATGTATGCGCGTCAACCCAGAAAACAAGACGGGAAAAGAGTGCATCGTGATAGATGCAGACAAAAAAATCAAGATCAACGAGGACCAGTGCGGAATTGGCGTGCAGATAAGCGCCAACAAATGTCCCTTTAACGCCATCGACATCGTAAAATTACCCGAAGCACTAGAAAAAGATCCGGTCCATAGCTTTGGAGAGAACGCTTTCAGATTATTCGACCTGCCCATTCCCAAACAAGAACATGTTGTAGGCATTATTGGCAGAAACGGCATCGGAAAGAGCACGGCCGTAAAAATTCTGAGCAGCATGATCCAACCCAATCTTGGAAAAGATGAAGGAGCAACCATTGACGATTTAATCCAGTACTACAAAGGCAAGGAAGCACAAACGTTTTTTGAAAAAGTAAAAGAGAACAAGCTTAGCGTCATCTACAAACCACAACAAGTAGATGCAATACCCAAGCTCGTGAAAGGAACCGTCAAAGATGTGCTCACCAAGGCAGACGAACGAGAGATGATGGACGAAGCTATCGCCTCCTTAGACCTCAAACACATTTTAGACACCCAAATAGACAAGATTAGCGGAGGAGAACTGCAAAGAGTGGCCATCGCGGTGGCTGCGCTAAAAAAGGCTGACGTCTACGTGTTTGACGAGCCCACCAGCTACCTCGACATAAAACAACGACTCAAAGTTGTTACTTTCATAAAATCCTTAGCACAACAAACCTCAGTCATTGTCATAGAACACGACCTCATCATCTTAGACGCAGTATCTGACCAAATGCACATCATGTTTGGAAAAGCAGGCGCGTACGGCATCGTGAGCTTGCCAAAAGCAACCAAAGCAGGCATCAACACGTTCTTAGACGGATACATTCGAGAGGAGAACATGCGCTTCCGAGACCACCCCATAAAGTTCTTAGCAAAAAACATCACCAAACGCCCCAACACGCACGTGGTGGCCAGCTGGGAAGGACTAAAAAAACAAGCAGGAAAATTCCATCTTAGCGCACCACAAGGAGAACTCAAAAAAGGAGAGGTAGTGGGCGTGCTAGGAGAGAACGGCATAGGAAAAACAACCTTTGTCAGATTAATTGCAGGAGTGGACAAGCCCGATGAGGGAAACATAGAGACCGCCCCCGTAAGCTACAAACCACAATTCTTAGAAACGGATGATGATAGAACAGTTGCAGAAATAGTCAACCTCGCCAAACACGGGACAAAACTACGCCACCTCAATCTTCACGAGCTGGCCTGGAAAAAACTCAAGCAACTCAGCGGAGGAGAGCTACAAAGAGTTGCCATCGCACAATGTCTAAGCCAGGATGCAGAAGTCTACGTTCTAGACGAACCATCAGCATACCTCGATGTGGAACAAAGAATGATGGTGGCTAAGATGATCAAAGATATTGCCGAAACAAACGAATGCGCCGTCCTTGTCGTAGACCACGACCTGCTCTTCTTAGATTACCTATCAGACAGATTGTGCGTTTTTGTTGGCGAGCCAGCCATCCACGGCGACTGCACCGGCCCCTACCCTATGGAAGAAGGGATGAACCATTTTCTCAAAGAATTAAACATTACCTTTAGACGAGACCCACAGAACAACCGCCCTAGACTCAACAAGCTAGACTCGCAGATGGACCGAGAACAAAAGTCCAGCGGCAGATTGTATTACTAAGCTTTATAACTCCCACGTCGATAAGTATCCCATGGCACGTTTACTCATTTTCAGAGGAATCTCCCACGAAGGAAGGCAACTCCATCCTCCGCAGACCTTCTTTGTGCAAGAAGATAAGGATTTCACCTGCCAGCACGGAACGATAGCAAAAGAAGAGCTAACAAAGCCTGATGGAAGCGTCATCAAGAGCAACATTGACAAAGAATTCATTTTACTAACACCCGACTTTGGGGACCTGCATGGCCGACTCAAGAAGGCCCCTCAAACCATCCCGCACAAGGATCTCGGAAGAATCATCGTCCAAACAGGCATGACTCGAGAAAGTGTTGTCGTGGATGCAGGACTAGGAAGTGGGGCCCTAGCCATCCAGATGGCTAACACGTGCAAAGAAGTTATTGCTTATGAAAAGGAAGAAAAAACCATTAATGTGGCAAAGGACAACCTAACCTTTTGCAACACAAAAAACGTGACGATCAAACACCAAGACATCTACGAAGGTATTGACGAAACAAACGTGGACGTCATCACTCTAGACCTGCCAGAACCCTGGAAAGTTGTGGCACACGCTGCCAAAGCCCTACGTCACGGAGGGTGGTTGGTAGCCTACAACCCAACTATAGGACAGATAGCCAAGTTTAATGATGCACTTGGTGAAGCGTTCATGCACGAAAAGAACTTAGAGATCATCGAGCGTGCATGGGATGCTCACGGAAACATTCTCCGACCTAAGAAAACACCTATTGGTCACTCTGGCTTTTTGAGTTTTGCTCGGAAGGTATAAAGTTCCAGGCTTGCTGGCCATAATGCTGGGTTTGCAAACCCTTCCACACCATTATCTTGGCACCCATGTTTGCTGCCTTTCTGCAAAAATACCAGTCTTCAGAGAACACACGCACTTCACTACCTTGTCCGCCATCCTCAATATGGAAGCGAGGAGCCTGCATGTTCCTTAGCCAATCTCCTGGCTTGATGAGTATGCAACCTGCACCTACCAAATCTGCAGGGAAAACCTCAGAGCAGGCTTCAACCTCTTTCAAAGTGAGACTTGAAGCGTCAAACCCCTCCTTACCCATGGCGATGTTTGTTTGGTCTTTGTTACCCTTTAACATGACAATGCCTGCTAACATATCCGCCTTGCTCTCTTCAAGCTTTGCAATCATTTTTGGCAGCCAGTCAGGTTGGGGAAGTCCCACGTCTGCATCCAACAACAAGATGTAGTCAGGAGATTGCTTTAGGGCATCCACCATCAACGTGTTTCGACTTCTCGTCAACAAACTCCCCGTACGGAAGTTACATCGCACGTCAGCGTGCTGGTACGCGTTGAATATAGCGGCAAAATAAGGAATACTTACGTGGCCATCATACGCAGGTGTTGATACCACCACTACAGGTTTCATATGCGTATGAAGAATGCCTGCCTTTTAAGGTTTCTTTAATCCGAAGAGTCTCGAAATGCTGCCCATGAAGGTATTGTTCACGAACTGCAAAAGCACATCCAAGAATCCTTGGACGTACAACAGGTAGATGATGATGACTATGATGGCCATCAACGGCCAAAGCATTGGCCAAGTGATAAACCAAAAGAACAACCATAGACCATGATCTGTCGTGCTAGGAGCGCGGATAGGAGAGGGTGCGATGGCAGGTGCTGCAGGTATGGCCTCGGCTACGTTCTCCAGTGCCGTGTCAGGAGCGGCAAGCGCAACAGGCGCGCTCACTTCTTGTGGCGGCTCCTCAAAGTTGGGCAGGGTAATAATGGGCAAGAAGCCTTCTTCAGGTGGAAGGATCTCTGGCGTCTCTATCGCACTGGGCGGCAGCGAGCGAAGTACAGGAAGGTCTGCAAGTTCGTCTGCGTCTGGCGTGTCAGTATCTGGATCACTAAATGCTAAGTCGTTGGACGTGTCAGGAACAGCCGCCGGCTCTTCTGCAGGCTGCGTGATCGCAGGTGTCGCAGTCACTTCAGGAGCTGGCTCAGCAGCAGGTTGTGGAGTTACTACAGGAGCAGGTTCTGGCGCTACAGGAGCTGGTTGTGGAGACGGTGCAGGAGCAGGGTCTTGGACCGGCGGAGATGAGACAACAGGATCGGGTACGGGTACAGTTGACTCGGGAACAACTGGTTCAGGATCCACAATAGGCTCTACGAATGGTTCGGGTACTTGGGTTGGAGTTTCAGGAATGACAGGCTCAGCAGGTTCTAAGGTTGCGGAATTGGGAAGGGTTACTGGATTTTCAGGGAGAACCTCTTCTATCTCCTCTGCCAAGTCATCCGCCTCTTCTAGAGGCTCCTCTTCCACAGGCTCAAGCGGTTCGGGTAAGTCGAGAACCGGTTCTTGACTGCTTATCAACACTTGCTCGCCAACAACTTTGGTTTGGATGAATAGGGCAGAGATGGCCTGCTCCATGTTGGTGAGGGCACGTGCCTTGGGTAGTTTGGGGAATCGCTTGAGTTTTTTCTCCAAATCTCGAGCGTCCTTGTCCAAGTTTTTCAAGCGTTTTTCTTGTGCTTTGAATGATTTGTGTCTTTTGACCTCTTTCTTCACTTCTTTCAAGCACTTTTGCAAGCGATCAACATACTTTTCTAGATCTTTTTTTGGTGAGTTGGGTACCTGTCTCACAGTATGCTTGCATCACGGTTACTAAGGCAGGTGGTTGAGGAACGTTGACTATGCTCACGTCGAGATTCACCACTGCTTCTACTGTGGCACGCAAGTCATCATCAAGAGCAAAAATCTCTGCCTCGGACGCGCGAAGAGACATCTCACGTGAACGCTGACGCACTCTTTCAATGCGTTCCCCTAAGAAGTTGAGCTCTCTTTCAAAAGCATCATCCAAGTCGGGAGGCAAGTCTGCTCTCCGTACGCGAGAACGCATGACATTGACGCATGCTTTCGCTTTTTGTGCACGAGTGACGAGAATCTTACCGTCGCCAGGATTGCGGAAAACCAGCGGATCAGGGATGCTACATACGGTATCTTGTTGGTGATTACGACCAAAAGCAGGCGCAAAGCCCGTCATGGACGCATCTGTCATGATGAGCATGGTTGCTACTGCAAGAACCAGCGTCAGATACATGTGGTGCTTGACCATATAAGTCGAGACTAGGGGTGTCCGTTTATATATGTTTACCAAAATTCGCTTATCCAAAGTTTTTTAAAATACGGGCGGTTGCGGACTGCCATGGCAAAAGTTGTCGCAGAAAAATTGGCCACAAAGCACAAAGAAGTCAGTGTTGCTGAATTCTTTGAACGCAACAGACACTTGCTAGGCTTTGACAACAAACGCAAGGCATTGCTGACTGTTGTTAAGGAAGCGGTAGACAACGCTATCGACGCCTGTGAAGAGGCAAAAACCATGCCTGAAGTCAAGGTAGACATCATTGAGATGAGTGAAGATCGCTTCAGGGTCATCGTGGAAGATAACGGTCCAGGCATCGTAAAAAAGCAAATTCCTAACATTTTTGCCAAATTGCTGTACGGAAGCAAGTTCCACACCATGAAACAGAGCCGAGGCCAGCAAGGAATAGGAATTTCCGCAGCAGTGCTGTACTCACAACTCACAACAGGAAGACCTGCCAAGATCGTCTCTAAAATATCTAAAAGCCATGACGCACATTACTACGAATTACACATTGATACACGAACAAACAAGCCAGAAATCGTCAAAGAAGAGGTCATAAAGTGGAAGAAGGATAGAGGTACTAAGATAGAACTGGATATCGAGGCCAGCTACCAAAAAGGGGACCAAAGTGTGGATGCCTACATCAGGAGTACCGCAATAGTGAATCCCCATGTCAGCATAGTCTACACCAACCCTAAAGCTGAACAATTCGTGATGGCAAGAGTGGCAGAAAACCTTCCTAAAGAGGCAAAAGCCATCAAACCCCACCCCTACGGAGTGGAATTAGGCATCTTATTGAAGATGGTCAGAAATTCTGACTCTAGAAGCGCCCAGAGCTTCCTTACCAACGAGTTTTCAAGAGTGGGACCTGGAACAGCCAAAGAGATACTCTTCAAGTCAGGAATAAAACCTGCAACAAAACCTAAAGATCTAGCCCTCCCCCACGTCGAGGCCATGATGAAAGCCATCAAAGACACCAAAATCATAGCTCCACCAACGGATTGCATCGTTCCTATAGGGAGAGAATTGTTAGAAAAAGGACTCAAAAAAGAGGTTAATGCAGAATTCTACTCCAGCGTCAGTCGAAGCCCGCAAGTGTATCGCGGTATTCCTTTTGTTGTAGAAGCAGGCATCGCCTACGGAGGAGAGCAACCCGCAGATAAGAGTGCCAAACTCCTACGATTTGCCAACAGAGTACCATTATTATTCCAACAGAGTGGAGGGGCCAGTTTCAAAAGTGTGGTGCAAACAAATTGGAGAAGCTACGGCATGAACCAAAGTTCAGGCAGTTTGCCTCAAGGACCCATCACGATCGTTATACACATGGCAAGCGTGTGGCCACCTTTTACGTCAGAAGCCAAAGAAGCCCTAGCGCACTATCCAGAAATCATCAAGGAAATGAAGCTAGCCTTGCAAGAAGCAGGTAGACAAGTAGGCATCTACGTGAACAAACAAAAGCGTGCCAAGCAAGAACAAGAACGAGTTAACATTTTCGAGAACTACATTCCCGAAGTCGCAGCATCCCTCAACAGGCTCACCGGCAAAAGCAAGGAAGGGATTGTAAAAAACATGCGCGTGATGTTGAAAAAATCCAAAGAATTCATTGAAGCAAACAAAAAAACACTCAAAGGAGAAGTAGATGAATAAGACAAGAAAAGCGATCGTGGACTTAGGACAAGATCTGGTAAAAAAAATCGAAAAGAAAAAACAACCACAGATCATCGTACCAGTACGCGCGCTATCCAACGTCATCTACAACAGGAAAACAAAACAACTAGAATTAGGTAATAAAAAATCAGAAAGACAGTTCTTTAACGTTGCCCATGCTAAAAAATTCTTGCAAACCTTAGAGATAGCCGCCATCAGCAAAGAGCTCATGGAAGAGACCAAGCACGCGAGCTTGCGAGACGTCTTCTACATGGCCAAACGCACCATCCCGAATACCGACACGAATATCGTCGACGAACAAAGCGAAAGTGACAAGGCCATAGAAGATTTGGAATTGATCACTGGCGGAAGTAGAGAGCAGTTACATGTTAACGCTAACAAGAACGGAAGTGTTGCAGGAAAAGTCACCATTGTTGACAAAGGAGACACCATCCAATGGGATAAGATGGGAAGTGGAGGTTGGAGCATACCCTCCAACGTTGAAGAGATAAAGTTCAAGAAAATGCAAGCAAAATATGTTCTGTACATGGAAAAAGCAGCCGTGTGGGAAAGATTGCATGAGGACAAATTCTGGGAAAAACACAAATGCATCATCATGAGCTCACAAGGACAGACCACCCGAGGAATTAGGAGGTTGTTGCAACGATTGAGCAGCGAACACAAGCTCCCCATCTACGTCCTGGCAGACTTTGACCCGTACGGAGTGTACATCTACTCCGTCATCAAGTACGGAAGCATCAACCTTGCGCACATGAGCGGCAAGATGAGCATTCCAAGTGTAAGATTCCTGGGCATCACAGCAGACGACATCATAAAATACGATCTCAAAAAACATTTTATCAAGCTCAAAGACATCGACATCGCACGCTTGAAGCAAATTGGAAATTATGAATGGTTCAAAGACAACAAACCATGGCAACGCCAGTTCAAGATGATGAAAGACTTCGGCGCCAAAGCAGAAATCCAAGCCCTGAGCAGCAGAGGCATCAGCTTTATTTCTGAAAAATATCTTCCAGAGAAGATCAAAAAGAACGAAGTGATCGACTAAAGACTTAAATATTCTAAGTGTTGATCGAACCGCATGGGTAAGCACGAAACCTCAGTTCTTGCAATCGTCGCCATTGTTACCATAGCAACGATAGGCCTTCAGGTAGACACCCAACTTACCGGGCACAACACCTTCGCTGACTACGCCACCCTTTCAGACTACTGTCCTCAACCCAAACAAATAGATACTGATTGTTTTGATAGCTGCTCAGACTGTGGTGAACCACCCGTGAATACGTGTGAAGAAGAGTTTATGGACTGCTACGAATGCGGAGAGTCACCTTTGAACATGTGCGAGCCAGATATGGGCTGCTACGAGTGTGTCATGGCACCCGAAAACAACTGCATGGACCAATACACGGAGTGCTCAATGTCTTGCCCTGTGGCAGAGTACGAACCGTGCTGGATGAACCCAGATCCAGAAGACATGGATGGTTGCCACGACCGCAACCAACAACGGGCAGAGGCTGCGAATCGCCAGTGTAATAGAATCATGGAAGGTTGCGACAGGGAAAACGAAGCCTGCGAGCAGGCTGCGCAAGAGGCTCAGGATAGACATAACGAACACTGCACGAGGGTTTCTGAAGGCTGCATGCCAGAGGAAGCAGACTGCGAGCTCGCCGCACAGCAAGAACAAGAAGAACACAACCGGCAGTGTCAAGAACAGTCTGATGAATGTCAGCGACAGAAAGACCAGTGCAATCACGATCACAACAGCGCAACTAACGCGTACAACGACCGTTGCACAGCCAAAGCTAGAGAATGCACAGAACAGTGCTGTGGCTGCAATGAAGACACAACCGAATGTGGGATACCTGCTGTGGAAACGGAGAAGTCTGCAATAACGGGGAGTGCGAGCCCGGCTGTCCGAGAACAGACGCAGATGGAAACAGGGTGAAAAAATGTGGTCAAGGATCCGGACTTGCCTGCTGCATACGAAGAGACTCTAATTGTGAGATCGTGTACGGTCAAGGCACCTGCATGGCAAAAAATGGTTGCATGGTTAAGTATGTCAGCGTCCCTAGTACAAATATTCGATCAGCCATTTCTGCGGAAGCAGAAGACGTTGGTGAAGTTACCCGAGGCACACCCGTATACGTTAAAAGTGGCGGTAACAGGTACTGGTTTGAAGTGTTCACCGACCGAAAATGCACAAACTCCGCAGGATTCATGTACTTTACCAAACTCGTTAACGAACCGCCAAGAGATGTAGGCGAACACCCGGCATACGGCGTCGGAATAGAAACCTCAGATCTCGAAACCGGCGGCGCAATTAGAGGATAATTCTAAAAAACGCGCCCGCAGGGATTCGAACCCTGGACCTACTGCTCTCTTCAACGTATTGTAGAAGGCAGTCGCTCTATCCAGGCTGAGCTACGGGCGCACATCTACGTCTAATGTCATCATTTTGTTTAAAAATGTATCCACCAAGTCCTTCTTGGAGGACCAGAGAACCCAAGAACCACTATCACGCCCCTGCCCAAACGTTTTTAAGCAACACGCTTCCTAAGAAGACTATTGCGGAGGTACCCAAGCGGCTAAGGGGAGCGCCTGCAGAGCGTTTATTCGGGGGTTCGAGTCCCTCTCTCCGCTTTTACATCAACTTTTTATAGTATAGACCATCTCGTAACGGCATGATGACTAGCAGACAGCAGATGTTGTTGTTATTGCTAGTTGCACTACTATAAGTGAATCCCAAGGTTGAGGGGTTCACTATAGACAGAATTCTTTAGCCTTGTTTTCACGGGAGAAAAAACAATGGAAAACTATGAAAGCCCAGGAACGATAGACATAACTACAGGAAGAAGAGTGGACGTAGAGGAAATGAGAGCGCGAGCGCCAATCTTCAAGGCAGACAGTTGTGGCATGCCAGACCTGAACAAAGGCAACAGGGTTGCGTACACGGGAAATATTGTTACAGATACGTCAGCCAGTGATTGTACTCCGGATTCCGACCGTGAACAAGATCCATGAACGCCTCACGGAGCTCCTTGGTTACCGGACCGGGCACGTTAGGTAGCTCTTTCCCGTCAAAGGAAGCAATAGTTGCCACCTCTGCAGCAGTACCTGTGAAGAACGCCTCATCCACAGTAGAGAGTTGATCTTGGGTGATCTTCTGCTCCTGCACGGTATGACCTAGGTTTTTGGCAAGAATCATAACGGCTTCGCGCGTGATACCGGGAAGTATCGTGCCTAGCTTTGGTGTGATGATTACTTTATCCTTGACAAGGAAAAGATTTTCGCCAGAACCCTCAGCAACATTACCCTCGTGGTCTAACAATAGCGCTTCATCATATCCTTCTTTCCTCGCTTCGTTGCCTGCTAGCAAACTGTTGAAGTAATGACCAGAGATTTTGGCTTCTTGTATGGTACTTTTTGGGTGGAGTCGGATAAAGGAAGATATCTTTACCTTGGTAGGTTCATCTCCCAAGTATGCACCCCATGGCCACACAGCGATAGCTACTTGAACCGGTGTGTCTTTAGGAGAAACACCTAAGTTACCATAACCATAGAAGCAAAGAGGTCGAATGTATCCTGCAGATAGTTTGTTTTCCTTGACGGTTTGTATGATCGCGTCAGTAAGCTGCTTCTCGTTATACGGAAGTTCCATGCCCACGGTTTTTGCTGAGAACATCAAGCGTTTGACATGCTCTTCTAAGCGAAAGATGGCAGGACCTTTTTCTGTTTCGTAAAATCATATACCTTCAAACACCGCGCTACCGTAATGTAACGAGTGTGCTAGAACGTGAATCTTAGCCTCATCCCAGGGTACAAGCTTGCCGTCAAGCCAGATGAATTTTGTCGCCTTCATACAAAGAAAAAAAGGAAGGCGGTTTAAAAAATTACGCTTTAGGCGTCATGAGCTCGGCAATCTTGCGCATGACTTCAGCGTTGTCATCAGTTCCCAGAACATTAAATGGTTTATACCCAGGCTTATTCTCATCCCTAGTTTCACCATGTCTCTAAACCTTGTCAAGTACGTACGTAACATTGATATACCTCATCACTCGACGGAGAAGTATGTCAAACCACGAACTTACCGTACTCGCAGTAATCGCAGTAGTTGCACTAGGTGTCCTAGGTATGAGTGGCCAGTTTACTGGACTCGCACACCACATTGAAGGACAATCCCCTAATGTAAAAGGTAGCAGCTATATTGGTATTCCGACAGGACCAAACGTTCCTGTAAGAGCCCAAGAGATGCCGTACCTGACGCAGGAAGAATGGAATTTTGTTGACTATTCGACATTACCGAATATCGACATAGACCAAACTCCTCGAAGCCCTGCTGGCGAGTACACGCAAAGAGCAGCTCCTAACCGAGCAAAAACGCTACACAGAGGATAATTCTATCCTTTGAATTTTTATTTTATGATTTTAGTAGAAATTACTCAGATTTAGCTTTTAGAGCCTTTCCTTCTCGAGTCTGCATGTAATCGTGAAGCTCTTGTAGGCCTACCCTGTTGTTGCGGTCTTTGTCAACACGTCTCCAGTCGATGCCAGGAGGTGCCTTTTTCTCAGCAAAGCGGTTGACCTTCATTACGTGGCTGCCGCCCTCATAGACCACAGACCTTATCCACTTGGATTCATAAGTGCGAATCCCAGGACGAGGATCATCAAGAGCAGGACCAACATCCTTCTCACTCACCTTGACACTTCTCTCGTACTGAATGCCGCTGGTTTGGTGGTGAGGCGTGAAGATTACATCATTTGCCTTGCGATAGATGCTTGAACAGCCAGAAACCACAGGTGCAACGAATGCGCCAATAAGCAATGGCACAATAGCATTTTAAAGTCTCATAGCAGTAGTAACATAATGGCAGTTTATAAAGGTGAGGGCAGTTTTATTAAGCAAGCGTAAACAGCACCGACATGACCAAAGCGCTCTATCTTGATGATGCATATCTGAAAGAATTCGACTCTAACGTAACAAAAGTAGAAGGAACGAGCGTTTGGTTGGACGAAACAGCATTCTATCCTACTAGTGGTGGACAGCCACACGATACAGGCATCATAAAGGCAGACAAGGATTACAAGGTAATCGAGGTACGAAAGCAAGATGGAGAGATCCTGCACACCGTAGATGCAGAAGGATTACAACTAGGACCCGTATCGTGCGTTATTGATTGGGAAAGACGATACAAACTCATGAGAATGCACACCTCTGCACACGTTCTTTCCCAAATAATCTTCAACGCAACCGACGCATTGTGCAGCGGAAACGAGTTAGGGGTAGAAAAAAGCAGGATGGACTTCTCTGTACCCATAACCAAAGAGCAATTCTTAGGTTTTGTGGAAGAAGCAAACAAGATCATAGACCAAGACTTACCAATCTCTTGGAAGTTCGTACCCAAAGAAGAAGCTATCAAGATGGGAGAGGCCTTCCGCCTTATGGGGAAGAGTCACCCAGACCTAGATGTTCTTCGTATGGTCAGCATCGGAGACTTTGACATCCAAGCAGATGGCGGAACGCACGTGAAAAGCACCAAACTCGTCGGGCATCTGCAGTTACTCAAGTTCGAAAACAAGGGAAGTAAAAGAAAGCGAATCTACTGGGAACTAACGCAAGCCTAACTTTCTTTGCAGGTTATGCCACCAATGTTTGCACTTCTTGATGCGTAACGTTTGCAGTCTTCTTCTGTTTGCTATCTTCAGCTTTCGCAACTCTTCTTCCTTCTCACGCTGCTTGCGCAGAACGTGCTCTGCCTCAGAGCTAGGACGCACTGCCTCTCGCACCAACCATTGTAAGACGGTAAAGACCACCAAAAACAATCCGGCAGCAGCTATGGTTCTTTGGTCTAACGTCTGCGTGGTCTGGACCAAAATAATCGCCATCACCCCTAACCCATTAATGACTGCAGACTGGGAGAGAAACATGAAAAACTTCTTCGGGCGAGCATGCTCAAGGTTGGCAACAGCCATCAACAAGCCGGTTAACAGCACAAACACCGTTATCCACAGACGGACCATGGCATCCCCAACGTTCAACGCTTCCCACGTTTCGTATGTGGTAAACAGATAGCGTAACAGACTTGCGGACACGAACGCGAATGCCACCGAATTTCCAAAGGCAGAGTTCCATCCTAACTCTTCAGTACGGTTTCTTCCAAAATATATTTGCATGGCTAGTGCAGCCACCATGAACGGGAGTACAGTCCAGAAAATACCTGGCTGGTTTAGGACATCGCTGATAAGCTCTCCGAAGAGGGGAGCGAGTTCACTGTACACATACTCTGTCATGACGTACGCCTAGAGTAGTGTTATAAATTCTTTTCGACAAGCTCTCTCTGAACACGAGCTTTCTTTTGGTTTTCCAACCATCGATAGATATGCGCGTGCGAGCTTCCGCTAATCAATCCTCCCACAGCACGTCTTGCCAGGCTCACCCCTTCATAATCTCCGATGATGGCAACGGTCTTGCCATAAACACTAATGTTTGTATCAGTTAGCTCCTCCATTATGTGACGAGCCTTGCCTCCTTCCCCAATAATGCGCCCGCGTAGGCGTTCTAACTTGTTTTTCTTAGAATGTGGCTCTAAACTTATCACCTCAAGCATAACATCTTGCTTTAACAATTGCGTGGCTATCTCCGGGTTAAACCCTCTTCCTACTGCTTTTACGATCTCCCGGCACTGAAAGAGCTTGAGAGCATCCTCGCCCGTCACCGTAGTAGAACCATCCGTGCCGTCCACCACCAACTTGGTTTTGGTGGCCTTCTCGATCTGACGTTTCATGATACCTTTGCTTCCTATGAGCACAGCTACCCGTTCTCTTGGTATCTTGATATCATACTTGAACTCTTCTGCCATTATCAGTAAAGGGTAGAGGATAATTTAAAGCTTATCCTTAAGCTCTTGAGGAGTGAGTTTCACCCCTATTTTTGTGAAAAACGCGGCCATCACGCGAAGGTCTCGTTCTAAGAGGTCCTCTGCGTTCGGATTCTGGAAGGACGTGGTCTGGCTGACGTCAATGATGTACGGTTTTTCGTTCCAATTCAGTAGATTGAACGGACTCAGGTCACCATGCACCATGCCTGCTTTGTGCATCGCCTTCATTTGAACAATTAATCTCTTCAAAAACTCCTTAGGTTTTTTGGGTTTTTGGCTCACCACTTGTGGTGCTGGACCGTCATCACCGATGAACTGCATCACCACGATATTGTCGCGGTGCGCGATGAGTTTAGGGGTGTGCATTCCCATCTTTCCCAGCTTGGAAAGGTTGCTTGCCTCGCGTTTTGCCCAAGCAAACACCACTTTTCTGCGTTTTCGCTTCAAACCATCAAAGCGAGGGTCAGTACGTAAGTTTTCGAACATGCGATTGAAGTCGCAGGTTTGTAATCTGTAGATTTTTACCAACACTCTCTTCCCTTTGCGTATGGCAGAGAAGGTGTTGGCTTCCTTCCCCACACCTATTGGGCTCTCCAACCCATCAAAATGGCCCTGTCCCATCATGTGAAAAAGGTTTTTTTCTGTATACAGGTCAAAAACGTCCTGGAGTGTCTTAAACTTCTCTTTCATGGTCTTTTGATACCCTCAAGCCTTTTATGCTTTTGGCATGGAACAGAGCACCGTAACCTTTATAAATCAACAACACCTTTTTGTGTCAGGCCAAGGCCCGACACGAGAGTACCCAATCGAGCAAGGTGCATAACCTGCAAGGAACTTGGGGGTTAGTGTCTTGGGCTACATTTATTGGCCTACAAAGGAAGAGTCACTTGTTCACCATTCACCAAAGGCACAGACGGTAACCAGGCAGCTCTTTCTGGGGGAAAATCATGGGAAAAATAGCACCAGTATCATCAAAGTACATCATTCATACGACCATAAAGATTGAAGGCATCGTAGACAAACCAGATGTCATAGGCGCAGTATTTGGGCAAACCGAAGGTTTGCTTGGCGCAGACTTAGAACTAAGAGAGTTACAACGCTCTGGTAGAATCGGCCGCATCGAAGTGGATGTAGACACCAGAAGCGGAAAAACAGAAGGGTCCATAGTCATTCCTTCTAGCTTAGACAAGGCTGAGACAGCCATCGTAGGAGCTAGTTTAGAGATCATACAACGCATTGGACCGTGCAACGCCCAATTACGCGTAAAAAACATAGAAGACGTACGTACGAGCAAGAGAAGCTTTGTGATTGAACGCGCAAAGGAACTCTTGCAAAGCCTACAAAACGAAGTCATGCCAGACTCTTCAGAGCTAGCAGACGAAGTGGGCGAAGCAGTACGTGTTATGGAAATCACCGAGTACGGTAGGGACAGACTCCCTGCAGGACCTGGCATTGCTGAAGCTGATGAAATAATCATCGTGGAAGGCAGAGCCGATGTTCTTTGCCTGTTGAAAAACGGATTCAAGAACGTTATCTCCCTGAACGGAACAAGCGTACCAAAGACCATCATAGAATTGTCACGACAAAAAGACACCGTGGCTTTCGTAGATGGTGACAGAGGCGGCAACCTCATCATAAAAGAGTTGCTCTCTGTTGCTGAACTAGACTTTGTCACGCGAGCTCCAGATGGTAAGGAAGTGGAAGAGTTAGCAAAGAAGGAAATCCATAAAGCGTTGCGCAGCAGATTGACTGCTGAACAAGCAAAATTGGAACTCCAAGCAAACGACACCACCAACAGAATTCGCAAGCCCATAGCAAGAAGTCGCGAATCACGCCCTAGCACAAGACGTGTAGTGTTGAAGGATGATGAAAAGAGCAAGTACGGCAAGATGTTAGAAGGTCTTGTGGGAACACGCGGCGCTTTCATCCTAGACAACAAGATGAACGTCTTAGGCAAGGTACCAACATCAGAGTTGAGCACCACGATAAAAAGCTTGAAGCAAGGCATCCACGCCATCGTGTTTGACGGCACTGCAGACGAAACATTAGTTCGTGTTGCAGAAAACGCCAACATCAAACACGTTGTTGCAATGGACGCAAAAACCTCAGGCAAGCGCGTGAACGTCATAACTGCAACCACGTTATGAAGCTAGCGCACTCTGTCGTAGTGAGCGTGTTTGTCAAAGACGAACCAATAATGCCTGTCAAAAAGGCACTTTCTTCTTTATTTCCTTTTTCTGTAACCAAATTGTTAGATCAAAAAAAAGTCACCGGTTTGGAAAAGCAAGATATCAACGTGCTTACCGTGAAACTCACCAAAGATAGCAACATCAATGCCTTTCTTGTCCATCTTCAAGAACAACTTAGCGACACGGACAAGAAGATGGTGCTGCAGCAAAAACACTCTAGACTAGATGCAGATCTAGCCTTCTATCTGCGTTTGGGAAAATCGCAACTCTTGAAAGAGAAATACAAGATCGTAGAAGGTGGGAACTGCTTCCATATTCGTATACTGCTTGCTTGCTATCCTAAGAGCAGGATACAGGGTCTCAAACTTATCGACGAGATACTAACGAAACCTATATAAAGAAAAAGGTTTGCCTGTAAAGCATGAGTAATCATGAACTTTGGAGCGTAGTCTTGGTAGGCATTGTAGCCCTTGCTGCAGTACTCATCCAGATGAACGTCGAAACGACAGGACAAGTCGTGAGCGACACAGTCTATGGAAGTGGAGCAGACCAAGGATACGCAGACACGGGAATTGGCGACGAAGGAAGGTATTTTGGCAATAGACTAACGCACAACACGGCAGACTATGACCAAGACCCCTATGCCGCAGGCCCCAACTATCAGTAAAGCTTAAGAAGCTCAACTTCTGAAAGCCCACCGTGAATAAGCAGACACTCTCTTTAGTCATTGTCGCGTTGGTAGCACTAAGCCTGATTGGTTTACAATCAAGAAATACAGGCATGGCTCAAGCCTACCAGCATATCATGAAGGACTTTGACCAAACTCCTGAGTTTAATTGCTTGTACTACAACATTCTTAGAGAAATCATGCGAAAGCAAGAGCCCATAGCGCTCAAAAAGCAGATAGCTCGAGGTGAATACGACGCCAGCGTGGATTCTTACCTAGAACGAGGGTATCCTGCCAACGTGCTCATCACCGAACAATGGAAAGACGTGTCCATCCAGCAATTCAGGCTAGAACGCCTAGACTGGGATAGATCAACCTACTGTGCGCTTGCTGCCAAAAAATGTGAAGGTGACGATTGGACAAGAGAAGCCATGATACTGGCTCAAGAATGCTATCAATGGTTCTCCCACTACCGAGCCCGAGTGCCAAGATGCTGTGAGAGAGAGCCAATACTCCCTACTGCGCTGCCACAATCACCCAACCTAGGAATGATAAAGTCCTGGAGCGACTACTATGACCCAGAGTAAGCTCGTGGTGGTAGCTCTGCTAGCCATAGTGGCCATGATGTCACTGCAACAGCCAGGGGCCACAGGAGATTTCTCGTTTGACAAACGATTCAAAAAGTTTGACCAAGAACCTGAATATTTATGCATGGTCAACGAGATACTCGACCTGGCAAGAGGAGAACGCAACAGACTTGCTCTTGAGACACAACGAAACGAACAGCGTTTTAGCGGAAACATCCAACGATACAAAATCACAGGCAGTCCAGGAGAGATCCTGTTGGACAACCAGTGGGGCCAGGTAGCCGTGGTACGCCACCGACAAAGACTCTCCACTTGGGACTTGGGAGTGTACTGTGATACCGCCGTACCTCGATGCACCAGAGACCAAAGAAAGATACGAGACCTCATGCCACAATGCAGAACCTGGTTCCGACACTATCGTACCGCACGACCAGAATGCTGTGATGAACGACCCGATCTTCCACAAGTGGAAAGAAAATACGGCAGGACAATATATCCCGCTCCCTATCGTGTCACAGTCAGAACAGGAGAGGAAGAAGAAGAAAATGAGGTGACCAGCAAAAAGAGCACACCGATAAGTGAATTAGAGTGCGGGAAGAACCCGCAGCAGGACCAACTCTTGTGTGCCCGGGCCAACAAGTGCTGCCAGAACAAGGACACGGTTTAGGATCAGTTATTTATAGGAGGACACCAAAAAACAATCATGGTTTATGAGATCATACTGGGGAGAGGGAAAAAGGATCGAGACAAGTTCGGCACCACAGGGTGTGTGTTCCTCGCGAAGCAGTATGTAAAGATGGCACAGATCACCGCCCTCGCCCAAAAAGTGTTCTTAGACATGAACAACGCACATGTCGTGTTTGTTTGCGGAAAACGCGGATCAGGCAAATCGTATTGTATGGGAGTCATAGCAGAAGGCATCGTAGAATTGCCCGAGCAGTTCAAGAAGAAGTTAAGCGTGATACTCCTAGACACGATGGGGATCTACTGGACGATGAAATACCCCAACCACAAAGATGAGAGCATGCTCAACGAGTGGGATCTCCACGGTAAAGGTTTCAATGACGTGAAAATATACACGCCAGAAGGGTATTACCATGATTACAAGAAGCAAGGCATCCCTACTGATGTGCCATTCAGCATCAAACCCTCAGAACTAACAACCGAAGACTGGTTCATCAGCTTTGAGATAAACTCTACCGACCCCCTAGGCGCGTTCATCGAAAAAGTTATACTCACGATTAAAGAAGAAAAGGAAGACTACGACATTGACGACATCATCGCACAAATAAGGATGGAAGAAGAAGAGCCACACATGAAGTTGGCAGCCACCAACAGATTTTTGGTTGCGAAAAGTTGGGGTCTGTTCAGCAAAGAAGGAACGAGCATCAAAGAACTTGCCACCGGAGGCCAGATTACCGTGCTGGATCTGAGCTGTTATGGAACGATGCCAGGAGGATGGAAGGTCAAGAACCTTGCCATGGGCATAATTTGCAAGCGATTGTTCATCGAGCGCATGATGGTGAGAAAGTTTGAAGAGTTTGACAGCATTGAACAAGCCGTCCACTACTTGGAGAAGCCGGAAGAGAAAGACCACAGTAAAGACATGCCACTCGTCTGGATCATGATAGATGAGGCACACGAGTTCCTACCAAGAACAGGGAAAACCGCAGCGTCGGATGCACTGATCACGTTGTTGCGAGAGGGCCGCCAGCCAGGTTTGGCCATGGTAATGGTGACGCAACAACCCGGCAAGATCCACACAGACGCACTCACCCAGTCAGACATCGTTCTCTCTCATAGACTAACCGCAAAAATAGATACTGACGCGCTAGGAATGTTGATGCAGTCCTACTTGCGAACAGGACTGGACAAACAATTAGAGGTTTTGCCACAAATTACCGGAGCGTGCTTAGCCATCGATGACGTGAACGAAAGAATCTTCCCTATGCAGATACGTCCGAGAAGCTCATGGCACGGCGGCTCTGCCCCCAAGATCATGGAAGATAAGAAAGATCCGTTCGCATTCTAAGAAAAACTTGTCACCAAGCTAGAGATGAACATGAGGATAAAGGCAACAGCGAAAGCAAAGCCAAAACTCATGTTTATCTCCCAAACATACGTAACCGAGATGGTGAATCCAATTATACTCGCGATAAACATCGCAGTAGCCGGACTGTGGATCATCTTGTACTGGTAGGAGCCCATACACTTTTCCCAAAAAGAAGACTATTTATATGTTTCCCCTCGCTAAGACGTATGAAACATCCACTCGGGCCTACAACCAGCCTTGTTGTGCTCTTTATACTTGCCCAAGTGGTAGGACTCTTCATCACGCAAGCATACATCCCTGTAGAGGCAGGCGTTGTGGTGATCAAAGACTTGCCAACAGTTGCAGGTATGGAGATTGAAAGACCTGACGTACCCCCACAACAAGGATTGTGGATAGTTGTGGGCGCTATCGTCGTTGGCACAGTACTCATGTTAGGCATTGTATGGATGGGAGCAGGATGGCTCTGGAAATTATGGTACTTTATGAGTGTATTAGTACTTCTTAACATCGCACTTGCGAGCGTGCTTGAACCCACGCCAAGCTTGGTGTTTGCGCTCATACTTGCCTTCTTGAAAACGTACAAGAAGTCCAGCATCGTCCACAATTTCACCGAAATATTAGTGTATGGTGGGTTAGCCGCCATCTTTGTTCCGCTGCTCAAAGAGCCCTGGATCATGCTTGTCTTATTAGGGTTGATCAGCGTATATGACGTCATTGCAGTGAGAAAGACTCAGCACATGGTCAAGATGGCCAAATTCCAGATGGAACACAAAACCTTTGGGGGGATCATGTTACAATATGGAAAAGAAGGTAAGCCAGGTAAGATCCCAAAGAATACTAAACCCGTAGGAGGGACTGCAATCCTGGGTGGAGGCGATATTGGCTTTCCTCTACTCTTCTTAGGAACGCTCTTGTATACTAGAGGGATGACCGCCAGCTTCATAGCCCTACCCTTTGTGGTAGCTTCCTTGGTGTATCTCTTATGGCAGTCAAAGAAAGACAAGTTCTACCCAGCAATGCCATTTCTTACTGTAGGTTGCTTGGCAGGCTATGCTATCGTGCTTCTTGTTTAGCTATGCACTAGCGGTTTTCTCTGCTAGACCAGAAGCGTATTTCCTTGCGGCAGCCGAGGTTCTTGCTATGCTTAGGGCGTGATCTGCCCAATCACAAACCGCCCCTACGTCTGTGGGAGCGGCAATGTAAGCAGAATGCTCTTCTGGCACGTCAATGCCTGCTTTGTTATCAATCACGTATGGCAAGCCTCTGCGCGCTAGGTCCTCTGCAACAGATTCCCACCCCGGGACATATGTGCTGACCACCGCTAGACTTAAATCGGAGCCCCTCTCATCGAGCAACATAAGTGCACCAACCGTGTCTTCCTTGTGAAAGATAAGCCACCGCGGATGGCGGGCGTGGAGATCGCGCACAGTGCAGGCAGCAGTGCGTTCATGCTCCTCTAATACGAGCACGTCTGCGAATCTTAAATGCTGCCAGATTATTTGTGACATTGTTTACCCAATGCCTGCATAGATTAAATATGTTATGGTTCGGCGGATAGGTTTTTAAGTAGGGAATGACTGCACACTCTTGCGGGCTAGACCGGGAGGGTAGCAGTCTCCTGCCTCGTCAATCTGCTTTAGATGAGGTCGAAGCTTGGAGGGCGGTTTTGTTTGTAAAAGCCGGTCTTGAGTCGGACGTTGAGGTCCTGTCCTGTTGGATGCTTATGCCAGGAATGGGTCAGGCGGGGAACCGAGCAGCCATAACTTTTATGGGTCATGCTTTCAGGGTCGCGGGACTGAGGAAGATTCAAGAGTCACTGGATTTTGCGTTCAAAATCCACCTTCTTGCGTGCCCGCACTTTATTCTACTAAGATAGCAGGCTTGCCGGGTAAGGCTTGCTTTGCCTTGTCATGGCTTGCTTTTTCTTCAGCAACAACCATGACTTCGGTCTCTAGTTGTAGTCCTTCTAAGAATTCCCTTTCCTGCTTTTCATCAAAGATGATAGCAGGGATGCGTTGTGGGCTGCTAACAAGTTTTGGAACCATTTTGGCGATGGCCTGACCGTGCGGCTTGAGTTTTCCACTCATAAGAGATTGCATAATCTTGCCCACGTCTCGAGTATCCTTCATGAGCTCTTTGAGTTCAGCGTACAACGTTCTCTTCCAGGGAGCAGCGACGAATAGCGTTATTTTTTTTGGTTGAATCTTTGTGAGCTCCACAACCTTTGCCACGTCAGCTCCGACAGCATCAATAAGCGCATCTTCCGCATCAAACTCGAGCTTTACAAGCCTTTCGTTGTATCTTGGCCATCGAGCAAGACTGACGAGCGTTTTGTTACCTAAGCCTTCCCACAATTCTTCTGCAAGGTGAGGTGCAAATGGACTGATGATTTGGGAAAAGGTAGCCAAAGAATTGTTTCTTGCTTTTTCGCTGATTCTTGATTTGTGTTGATAGAAGAAATTAGTTATCTCCATGAGTTTTTGGACTGCAAAATTGTGCTCAAAGGTCTCGAGATGGTTGCTCACGGCTTGGAGAGTTTGTTGAAGTTTGGAGGCAAGATGTTTGTCCTTGCTGCCGTCTCCGCTCGCAAGGTCCTTTATGCCTGCCATACGCAAAACGAATTTGTGCATGGCCTCGATACCGTCATCGTTCCAATCCAGTTCTTTTTCTGGTGCTGAAGCAAACAGGATGAACAACCGCATGGTGTCTGGACCGTACTTTTGGAGCATCTCACCCGGGTCTACGACGTTGCCTTTGCTCTTGCTCATTTTTGCTCCTTCCATCACCACCATGCCTTGGCAGAGCAGGCTAGAAAAGGGCTCGTCATGCTTGGTTAGTCCAAGATCACGAATAACCTTGAATATGAATCGCGCGTACAAAAGGTGTAGTACTGCGTGCTCTATGCCTCCTATGTATTGGTCGACAGGCATCCAGTAGTCTGCCTTGTCTTTGGAGAAAATTTCTTTCTTGTTTTTGGGATCAGTAAAGCGGAGGAAGTACCAACTGCTGTCCACGAAAGTATCCATGGTATCTGTCTCTCTTTTTGCGGGGCCTCTACACTTGGGACACTCCGTGTTAATGAAGCTGTCCACGGCCAAAGGATTACCCTCGCCTGTAAACTCAGCCTTATCAGGAAGTTTTACGGGTAGCTTTGCGGGCACGACTCCGCACTTGTCACAGAACACCACAGGAATGGGCGTTCCCCAATAGCGTTGTCTACTGATCAACCAGTCGCGTAGTTTGTAGTTGGTGGTTCTTTTTCCAAATCCCTTTTTTTCTATGTGCTGGATGACTTGTTCTCTGGCAGCATGCCATGCCTTCCCCTTTACTTCTTCAGGCGCTTGTAGTATTCCGTCTGGCTTCCGGTAGAAGACTTCTAAGTTTTGCACTTGTTCTGCATGCTTCTTGTCTTTGGGCAAGAGAACAACTTTTAGCGGAATGTCGTATTTTTTGGCGAACTCAAAGTCTCGCTCGTCATGCGCGCTACAGTTCACGATGCCGGTGCCGTATTCGTAGAGTACGAAGCTCGCCACCCATATTGGGAGGTCTCCGGTTCCAAAAGGATTGTCCACGTATCGTCCTGTGAAAACACCTTCCATATCGGTCTCTATGTTGAACTTGTTTTGGGACTTTTTTTGCTTGACTGTTTCAACAAAATCCAAGACTTCCTTTTCTTGTTTGGTTCCCTTCACCAATTCCTTAACCATAGGGTGTTCGGGGGCTATTATACAAAAGGTCTGGGCCAGGAACGTTTGTGGGATGGAATCGTACACCTCAAACTTGAGGTCTAGATCCTTTACCTTTTGGATAAAATTGATACCTTGACTTTTTCCTATCCAGTTATCTTGCATGGTCCTGACGCGTTCGGGCCACGTCCCAAGCTTGTCCAAATCCCTCAATAGTTCCTCAGCGTACTGGGTGATTTTGAAGAACCATTGCTTGAGTTGCTTGTTCTCTACCACGCTTTCACAGCGCCAGCATTTTCCCGCTTCGACTTGCTCGTTTGCCAGCACCGTGGTACACGAGGGACACCAATTCACGAGACTTTCTTTTTGGTACGCAAGTCCTCTTTCGAGCATTTGCTGGAAGAGCCACTGATTCCATTTGTAGTATTCAGGTTCGGCAGTGGACACCTCTCTATCCCAATCATAAGAAAAGCCGAAGGATTGTAATTGTTCCTTCATTTGTGCGATGCAGTTTTTGGTCCATATCCTTGGATGAGTTTTGTTTTTTATGGCTGCGTTCTCTGCTGGCAGGCCAAAAGCATCCCACCCCATAGGGTAGAGTATGCTTCCTCCAGACATTCTTTTGTACCGAGCGAACGCGTCCCCTATAGAATAATTCCGCACGTGACCCATGTGCATCTTGCCAGAAGGATACGGCCACATCTCTAGGCAGTAGAATTTCTGTTTCTTGACTTCCTTGCTTTTGAAAGCGTTGTCTTTATCCCAGCGAGCCTGCCATTTCTTTGCTACCTTCTGCAAGTCCATGACAAAAAAAACTAGAATGCTGTTTATAAAGGTTTAGTGAGGTTTATATGGTGCGACTACCTCGTTGGCCTATGATCGGAAGTGCAGTCTTGAGAGGCAGTGGTGATACACCAGATCTGGCGGAAGAAGCGTTGCAACAAAGATATCAAAAGTTTTGTGAGACGGATAGACGCGAAGCAACGCCACCCATGGAAGGTCATCTATACCTTATCAACGGTACTGCGCTCGAGGCCAGACTTAATGAAGGCACACCTAACCGATTGAGATCTTTCCAATTGGATGGACCAGAAGGGTTTAAGAATATGCTGTTAACATTGAATAGTTTGGTTGGCGGATTGGAAGGCCAGAAAAATTATCGGCTCGAGTTTGAGATAGCCGCAGACGTACCTATTTCTGAAAACTCAAGCGAATGAATTTTGAGTAAGTCACTCCCAAATATTTTTATAGAATAGATAGAATCTCCTTCCATGAGTCAGCACATTTGGAAAGGCAACATATACGGAGTCGGGAGCACAGCGGTAAACGCTCAGCTGGAGTTGCAAGAAAAGCTTGACAAGCAACAGGAAAAATGTGCTGCAGAGAATTGTGCGGATCCCACACTTGCTTGGGAGTCCGCCACATATCGTTGCATTGGAAGGCAACCGCATGTTGGTGTAGCGAATCTGACCGAGTTTGAGGTTGTATCCAGCAAAGGTTGGGAAGATCTTGAGGTGAGAGCGCAACAGGCGACCATGGGTAAACTCAATGAGTACTTCACGGCGTATACAGTTATCGCTTCGGTGCCACTAACCGGGGAACAGATGGTAGCTACGGCGTCGCTACATGGTGAGCAAAAAGATCAACCTTCGGGATGTCAAGACTAAGCAAACGACATTCCTTTCTGTCTTTTCAACAAATCGCTAATGCCTGGCGTGAGGATGGGCTTTTCGTTCTCTACAAGATAAGAGTTAGGCAGAATGACTGTTTCGCCAGCCACTTCTACGGAAACACCGTTTTTGAACTCTAACTTGTCCACAGGCGTGCCTGCGAGAACTTTCTTAACCGCTAACACCGCAGTGTCGGTTGTTAGCTGCGCAGTTCCTAGATTGCGGTACGGCAATCCTAATTTTTCTGTGAGCATTTGCCGGGTGCGTTGTTGTGGATTGCCATCTCCAAGAATGCCTCCAATGATGAAAGTGTGGAAGTTCTCAGTAGCATCAAGTGGCATGGTAGCATTAGGATCCAGAATGCAAGCGTTCTCAGGGTTGATTTCCAATACACTTGCTTGGTCGATAGGCAAGCCTGCCATCTTCTTAGCATTCTTAGTTATGTTCGTAAAGAGAACACTTTTTGTCATAGATCTGATATGCTTGTACTCAAGTACAGACCAGGACAACAGGTCCTTTTCCAAGTGCTCCACGATAAATGCGGCTTGTTCCATCAGACTTTTTTGAACCTGGCTGCTGTTGACAATAGGTCAATGTGGCCAAGGAACATCGCTCTGCAACAGTATCGGTTCAAGAACAACTGGTCGAGTACTTCTTTCTTGTTCTCGCCTTTGGCTGTCTTGTCTTTGTACTGCTGCCACAAGTGGGCTATGGGTTTTCCGCAACTCCAACATCTTATGGGAATTATCATCGTATCACCTGTAACTCTTCTGCCTTTTTGCGCGTGCCTTTCCGTGTCGGTTGGGCTTGTGCGTTTCTTTTAATCGTACGTCCGCTACTAACAAGTTTCGGTCGTAGTCTAGGAATTCTTGTTGTAAGTTTTTGTCGTATTGTGCTAGCGCTTTTGCGATGGCTAGTCTAGCAGCTTCTGCGCAGCTGCTCACACCACCGCCAGAGGTGCGTACCAAAAGATCTACTTGTTTGGCTACATCTCCTGCTAGGGTGATGGGTTCTTCAATTCGGTCTCGAATAAGGTCTGGCTTGATGGAGTATAACAATTGACTGTTCACGCGCACGATACCCGTACCTAGTCTTAGAGTGCACTTGGCGATCGCTCGTTTTCTGCTTCCAGATGCTTGTATAACTTTCATGCTTTTGCTCCTAGGTTCTTCATCAATTCTGCCACAGTCAATACAGATGGCGCTTGCGACTTGGTGATCGCACACGCCTCTGTTGGTGTTAGTGGATCATTCTTAAACTTTTCTGGAATTCCTAAGAAACAGGAGACTTTAGAAAGTGCGACTCGACCACGGCTTTTCTCCTTGCCGCCGTGGGGTAACATGCCTTTGACAACGCGTCTAAAGAATCGGTCAGGCATTTTATTCCCGTACGGCCCCTTATACGCCTTGGTTCTACCATAAAACTTGTGTTGATAGTGTCCTACGATTGCTTCTTTTTTGCCGGTAAAGTAGAGGCTTTCACAGTTGAAAACACGCACATTGTGGCCAAGCAATGCTTGTTTGGCTACGAAACTAGCTAGTCGCCCTACAATCATTCCTTTTCCGTTGATGTTGATATCCATTATCCGATCACCTTGACTTCTTTACCGTCTGGGTATTTTTCTGATAGTTCTTGTAGTGTGACACATTTTCCTTTGGCTTGTTCGATGGTTGTTTTGGCTTGCGTGCTGAAATTGTACGCCCCTACAGTTATGGGGTGCTTTAGATCTCCTGCACCTAAGACTTTGCCAGAGACAACGATAACATCGTTCTCTTTAGTGTGTCGGTTGATGCGTGAGACGTTGACCGCTCTCTGTCTTCGCGTACTCCTCTCTAGGTCAGAGGCGACGCTGCGCCAGAAGTTGCCTTTCTTTTTCAGGTTCTGAATTAACATTTCTCGTTGCATGTTTTTTTGATGCGGAGGAAGGGATTCGAACCCTCGCATCCACTAAGGAACACGACCCTCAATCGTGCGCATTTGACCAGACTCTGCCACCCCCGCTCATTTGCCCACCTCTTTCTCGAGTACTGCGAGTTTCTTGTCTAGAACCTCGAGAGCAGTGAGAAACATGTCTTTGGGACTTAACTGTCCCCAGGGTTCAACGCGGAATAAGTACGTGTTTGGATCGTAGGTTACCTTGGCTACCTTGTCGTCAACACCATCTACAGCGTCGTACAGGTCTAGGTCTTCGATCTTTTTCTTGCTGAGCTTTCCGTTTTCCATCACTTGCGGCGGAAACCGGTCTTTGTGTTCTTCTAAGCCAGCAGGATCGTTGCCCACTTCTACGCTTGGCTGCTGGGTGAACCAGACAAAGCCGGGTGCGAACTTGGCGTGGCGAGATGCCGTACCAAGGATGGCTGTTGCCACGAAAGCTATTTCTTGTCCTTTAAGGAGTTCAACAATAGGTGTTTCTCCGTGTACTGGCTTAATCTTTGGATCCTTAGACTTGATGTCTTTGGCGAGGACCATGCATGGTCCTTTTGCTTGTAAGGATAGTTGCACTGTGCACTTGTTGCATCCTGCACCTTCACAGGTGCAATCATCCACTTGCGTGTATCCTTTCAGGTCTGTGGAAAGGGGTATGAGCCCTAGTCTGTGAGCGACGATCTCGTCGTACAATGCTGATGTGTTGTTTGCGAATTCTACAGTCTCTATAGCCATGGTGGGTACAGAGTTCATCATTAATCTCCGTAACGCGTTAGCCATGTTTGGGTTGGCTTCCTTTAGCGTAAAGTGCATGCAATCGTTTTCTTTTTCCTTCTTAACAAACTCTAGTTTCATACTCTCCTCCCTCTTTTTCCGCCTTTCTTTCTGCAACCGCCATGTGGTATGGGGGTTACATCTTCGATGATTCCAATCTTTAATCCTACTCGGGATAGTGCTCTGATGGCAGGTTGTGCGCCTGGTCCTGGATTGTTAGGACCGTTGTGACCGCCAGGACCACGCACTTTTACGTGTACGCCATTGATCCCTTTGTCTTTGGCTAGCTCGCCTGCTCTCTTTGCTGCGATCATGCTTGCTGTAGGGCTGCTTTCGAGGCGTGCGGCCTTAACCACCATACCTCCACTTGCTACTGCTACGGTTTCTGAACCGGTCATGTCTGTTATGTGTATGATTGTGTCGTTGTAACTAGCGTAAATGTGACATACTCCCCATCTCATGCTTTAGCCACCTCGGGTTTGGCCTCTGCCGGTGCTTCCTTTGGGGCTTCCTTAGGTGCCTCTTTGGGAGCTTCTTTCGGAGCTTCTTTCGGAGCTTCTTTCGGAGCTTCTTTCGGAGCTTCTTTGGGTGTTTCTGGAGTTGCAGCTTCCTCTGTTGATTCGGCAGGCGCATCCTTTGCTTTGCCCTGTCTTGCAGGGTGTTCTCCATCTGCGAGGACGCTCTTCTCCACAAACTGGAGTCCTTCTTCGTCTTCTCGGGTGAGCATGTAGGAAGGTCGAGATGCTACTCTATCTCCAATAACGATGTGCTTGTGGATAAGGAACTGTCTTGCTTGCTTCATGCTTTTTGCTAGACCTTTTCTTACGATTTGGGTCTGGAGTCTTCGCTCGAGCAAGTTAGTAATAGTGAGTGCGAGTACGTCGTCTAGTTCTGCTTTCTCTGTATCAGTAAGTGCTAGTCGGTACAACTTTTTCAAAAGTTGCTCTTTTTCTTTAAGTCCTTGATCTGATGTGGAGGCGATCAAGTTCTTTGCTTGTGTGGTAAATCCTCTTAACGTGTTGTGCATTCTCCACAATTCTTTCTTGTTGCGTAGTCCGTACTCTGCGGAGAGAACGGATTCTTCCTCAATGCGTGTCTTATCCCATGGGTGGGAGGGACGGTCTATCTTGGACTTCATTCGTCTTGGGTCGCCCATTATGTCTTACCGCCCTTCTTCTTTCCGCCGGTACTAACGCCCAGCTTGATCTTGCCTTTGTTTCTTCGGAAGTTGCTTCTTGTTCTTTGTCCTCGTGTTGGTTGTCCGTGCATGTGTCGCACTCCCTTGTAGGACTTGATTTTCTTCATGGTTTTGATGTCGTTATCGTTTGCTATGATAAGTTCGGTACTTACATTGTGACCGTCCTCTCCGGTTTCAGGATCTCGTCTTCGATTGACCAACCACACAGGAATACCGTTCTTGAGTGGTTCTTTGATGCATTCAGTAATTTTCTTTATTTTTTCGTCAGAAAGAGCACCTATCTGTTGTTTAGGATCTACGGCTGCTCTGTTACACACCGCATGTGCTAACATAGTATTCACGCCCTTGATTTTTCGTAGTGCGTAGAGGGTTTGTTTCTTGCCGTCTAGGTCGGCGTCCGCAATGCGCACCAGTAAGTTTAGTTCTGCCATGGTTGTATGTGCCCAGAAGGTGTCTACCCTCACTCGCCTATATTGACTCGGGCTGTAGTCTAAAAAAACAGTGGTCGCTTTATAAATGTTACTGTAGCGATTCGTTATGAAATATTAATTGCGCCAATAGGCGCGAAAAAAAAGTTTGCGAAAAATTAAGGCAATCTTTTGAAAACTGGTTGATCGCCTATTTATTCGCTAGGTGCGTCGCCGCCTTCTGGGGCTTTGTCGCCGTCGCCGCCGCCCTCAGGGGCGCCGCCTTCTGCGTCGTCGTATTTCATAATTTGCGAAACCAGTCTTTGGTTTATAAAGTTATCGTATGTGCATCGCTACTATGCAGGTATTGCTTGTTTGGTCAGCGTTCGCGTGAACAGTTTATGACCAAAATAAGGCAGGCAGAACATCCAAACGTACATGGCGCTGATCAAGAAAGGGTTGTGTGGCGGCTGTCCCATGCTTATGGCTAACAAATTGGACAGTCTTGTGATGATGTAGATGTTCATCAAGGCAAGAAAGGGTACGAAGAGGGAGGCATAGATGGCTCGTTCTTGCTGGATCTTCTCGATGCTGTTCAACAAGTAACCCAGCATGCCTCCAAAGCTTACACCTAGTAGAGAAATGAAGGCAAACAACCATGTTCCTTCCATGATTAACAAGAAAGGAACGATCGCAACACCCACCACCATGCTTATCACGATGGTGAAGAGCAATCCTCCCCAGTAGATGACCTTGTCAAAACGCTTTGCCCACTTGCTTTTGAGTGCTTCCCCTCTCTTGAGTCCTTGCAGGGCACCAGCTATGTCTTCTTCATCCCATCCCTTGCGTATGAGGGTAGCCTCTAATTCAGTGGTCACTCTAGAGTTCGGGTGACTAACCCTATAAATTCTTTTGTCTTCTCGTAATAGTCCTGAACGATATCTATGGTGATATGGAGACGTTCTCCGTCAACATCTGCAGTCATGCATACATGACGTCTAAACTCTAAGTCTCTTTCGAACTCTGCCTTGTCTATCTTTCTTAGTAATAAGTAGAAATCTACGAAGTCTGAGAATTCTGGGTGGAGTTGGCGTACGGTCTCTACGCGCATTTTGTGTAAGGTGGGTACTTCGTCTATGCGTTTGGCGATCTTGGCTTCCTGTAGTAAGACTTCAAAGCCTGCATCGATGGCTGCTTTAAGCCTTGTTATGATACTCTTGATGACATCTACCGTTCGGGTGTACTTCAAACTAACAAACATGAGATGATCTGCTCTTTTCAGCTCGTCTTGAGCGGTTTCTAAGAATTCATGCTCCATTCAGTTCTAAGATGGCTGCTGCCAGGTCTCCCTCACTCTTTTCTAAAGCCGCTTTTGCCTTGTCCGGGTCCACATTTGCTTGTTCGCTGACTGTTTGTACGTCTTCATCTGTGAATGCAGGACCGGTTTCTTTGGGTTGTTCTACTGGTTCTCCTACCACTTGGAAGGAATCTTGGCCACCCATGCTCACTCTGGCTACTGAAGGGTTCTCAAACACAAGATTACTGTCTGGTGTTTCTATAATCACGCGTATGGCTTCTATGTCTTGCTGTTGGATGCCAAACTTCTTCATAGCCTTCTGTAGTTGTGCTGGATTCATGCGGTAGGGATGGCGGCAAACATGTGAAGCAACACTGCTGCGATGATGACTACCACGCACAGGATGATAACAACCCCGGGGCTGATCTCTATCTTGCTACGAACGTCATCAAAATATCGCGTTAATCCTGCAGTACTGGCAGGCATGCTCACTTTGTCTTGCGCCATGAAATTACTATTGCTAGGAACTTTATAAAGGTACTGTGGAAAGCGTTATATATTACACGAGAATAGCACGCTCATGGCTAAAGTGTATGCACTCGCATGCGATGGACAGGAAATCCCGGCCACGGATGTGGAGTAGGACTGGGTGCTGTTGTGTTGGGCGTAAGTGCTCTTTCTCGAGCTGAGGCAAAACAAGGCCCTGCTACGTATGAGCGAGTTACTAAGATTTTGGACGCGATTGAAGCGAGCCCTTCTCCTGAGACGTTTGCAAAATATGATGCCGCCCCTATGTCGGCCCCTATGATAAGCTCGCCTCAAGGGTACACGCAAAGATTTGTCTCTACGAAAAACAACTTGGAGTTTGTGTGCAAGCAAGCGCAAGGAACTCCTGGCGAATTTACACAAGCTGCGGTGACTTCCACAAGACAGCGGGTGAACGAACACCCCTATCGTAATGGACCTGACGGGCAAGGACTATGTATGCTAACAGGTTTGACCATACTTGCGGTAACGATATGGCATTACTGGCGTGGACAGCCAAGTCCTTCAGTAGCTCGTGGGTCGCCTACTCTCATGCAGCCACAGAGTCCAATCACTCCTCGTAACGAATTAGACCTCTAGATAAAGTAAGGGATTACGTGAAAAAGTCGTATGCTCTCTCTGCAACGTGAGCGAGTCCATACATTCCCCAGTATCCGGCAAGTGATTCTAGCGCCCCTCTTGCAAACCCTTTCGCGCCACCTAACACCGCCCCTCCTGTGCCGCCCATGGCTCCTCCAGTAATAATTCCTTTTCCGATGTCTGCAGGACGATCACTGACTACTGCGCCGGTAACCGCACCACTCATGCCTCCAAAAAACGTGCCTTTAGCTCCTCCCACGCCTGCACCCACCAGGGTACGTACTCCTGTAGGACCGTAGAACAGCATGTTTTCTAGCGCGGGATTTACTGGAAAAGCGAGTGAGTCACACGCTCCGTGGTATCCTGAGGCAACAATCACACATACCGAAAGTTTGGTGTTAGCGGATAATAGACCCATACACCTAAGAAACCACTCAGATATAAAAAAGTACTGGGAGGGAATAAGCTACCTTCTGTCAGCGTTTCCAGCGACGTTGCTTCGCCGTGACTTTCGTACTCGCTGCCGTGGTATTCGACTTAGCGTCCCGAAGACTTGCACCGGCCAGGTTGCCCGTTTCAACGCGCGGTTGGGAACGTCCGAGGAATCTTCCTTGTTGCCAAGGACACTGCCTCATCTTCCTGCCCCAACAGCCGTGCCGTTTCTGTTGCAGAGCCGTCCATTACTGAACCCTGTAGGTGGCCTTTCGCGGTGGGTAGACTTTCCTCAGTGAGTTGCCTCACCGTGAACCACGTACCCTCCCAGTAAGGAAGATAAGGCGTAGAGAGTATTTAAAGGGTTGCTTGGAATGCTTCTTGCAGTTCGCAGAGTTCGTCAAGATCGAGAGTATAGTTACATGCAAAGGCAGCTAACTGGACAGGAGTGAGCGTTGCAAAATCATTCTTATCGCCAGATACGGTTGAAGAAGGAAACCAAACACACCGCACGGTTTCCCCCACTCTAACATGCATGCACAAATTTTCCGGGTTTAATCCTGCCCAGAGTATGCTTGCACGAGCGTGCTGGGCTTCCAGAACCGACGGCATACTATACGGTACCTTCTGCAAAAACTTGTAAGTCATCCCCTATAAAGAAACAAGCAACATTTAAAGATGTGGGACTAGGAATGGGAATGAACAGCGACCACAAAAAGCTAAGAATGAGAATGAGTGGGAAAGGTATTAAAGTGGAGGGATTGTGGTGTGTGTATGTCGGTGTCAGAGTTTGGTAGGGCAGAGATGCTTCAGCTCGCATTGATAGGGATGGCAGGAGCGTATTTTGTAAAGTTTGGTAATCGCCTCCCACGCACATTTGGCGTGGACATGGATGGAAGGATGTATGGAATACAGTTTTCTCCTCATTCTGGAGAAGGCTTTATGGAATTGGACGACAAGGGCCTGGTACGAACCACGATCGTGAGTGGGAAACAAAGGTATCGCACAGGTTGTGACTATGTGGCAGGTATTGCAGAGCGAGATCTTGAAGAAATGGTGCGCGTCATCCGGTCCCAGGAAGATGGAAAGTTCAGCATGATTTGCATGGAAACAGAACTTAGACTGCACCGTATTTTTGAGAAGATCGAGGAGAAGTGCGGTGAAGAGTATGAGTGTATAGTGGTTGAACCGGAGATGTTTGCACTATTTTCTAGCAAAAAACACGACAGGATAGCAGACCATGTTATTACCTATGGGGTGGCAGGTGGAGAAGAAGGACGCCCCCTTATCCAAGAAAACACCAAGAGATTCCTTCTACTTAGGGATCACCGGGTGCAACTTACCTATACCCAGAATGAAGCCACCATTGAAAAAATTTATTCAGGATGATCGCGTTCTGAGGGTCCGGGAACGTCTGGGTCTGAAGGCGGGTTATCAGGCTCAGGAGGAATCTCAGGGACGGCTTCTTCTGGCACTTGGTGGTCAGGTTGTTCTTCCTTGCCGTTTCTTAACACCGTGGCGCTTACTAGCTTATCACCGTCTGCAACACGCATCACTCTGACGCCTTGGGTTGCTCTGCCAATAACGCTGATGTTTTGTAGTTTTGTTCGGATCACTTGACCGCTTTGACTCATGAGGATTAGTTCTTCATCGCCTTCTACGGTTTTTGCAGCGATAACCTTGCCTGTTTTTGGTGTTACCTTGAGGTTTGTGACACCGCTGCTGCCTCGTTTGGTGAATCGGTACTCGCCAACGTCGGTTCTTTTTCCGTATCCTTGCTCGCTTATTGTTAAGAGTTGTTTGTGGGCCTCTCTTGCTGCTCCCACCACAATATCTCCATCTCGTAGGTTGATGCCGATAACACCTTTGCTGCTTCTGCCAGTAGAACGTACGTCTTCTTCTTTGAAGCGTGCGGTAAAGCCATTAGCAGTGGAGACAAGCATGGCTTGGCTGCCATCTGTGGTGATTGCGCTGATTAATTCATCCACTTCATCTAACGTGATAGCAATAATGCCTCCTTTTCTTGGGTTGGCAAAGTCTTTGAGGGGTGTTTTCTTGACGGTGCCTTTTCTTGTCGTCATGAACACGTTGAATGGCTTGGTGAAGTCTTTTACAGATACAAAGGCAGTCACTCTTGCCTCTCGTAACTCTAGCAAATTGGCTAGGGCTACTCCTTTTGCGTATCTTCCTGCTTCTGGAATGTTGTGCACCTTCAACCAGTGCACTTTTCCTTTGTCTGTGAAAAAGAGTAGGTTATCGAGGGTGTTGGCAGTGAAGATGTGTTCTAGGAAGTCTCCTTCGCGTGCTTCTGCACCAATAACACCTTTTCCGCCTCTTCCTTGTGCTTTGTAGGTGTCCAGGGTGAGTCTTTTTGCGTAGCCCGCATTGCTTAACGTGACCACAACTTCTTCTGGTTTGATCAATTCTTCTGCATCAATGTGGAAGCTGCCTTCTACAAGCTCTGTTCTTCGCTCGTCTCCGAAATTTTCCTTGATTTTGGTAAGCTCGTCTTTGATTATCGCGACTATTTTGTCTCTGTTTGCTAGAATATCTTTGAGTTTGGCGATGAGTTCGACCAATTCTGCGTGTTCTGTGCGGATACTCTCTTGTTCTAAAGAAACTAACCTTCCAATACGCAATTCTAGTATGGCTCTTGCTTGTTTGTCGGTTAATTCGTACGTTTTGATGAGTCCTGCTCGAGCCTCTTCTTGGTTTTTGCTAGCACGGATGAGGTCGACAACTGCATCGATGTTCTCCAAGGCGATAATGAGTCCTTCTAGGATGTGTGCTTTTTCTTCTGCTTGCATGAGGTCGAACATGGTTCGTTTTTTGACGACCTCTTCTCGGTGTTTGAGGAATTCGTGCAATAATCCTTTCAGGCTCAACACCTTAGGGGCGTTGTCTACTAGTGCAAGCATGATGATGGAGAATGTTTCTTGTAGTCTGGAGTGGGCAAAGAGCTGGTTCTTCACGACTTCTGGGTTTGCGCCTTGTTTGAGCTCCATGACGATGCGCATGCCTTCTCTTCCTGACTCGTCTCGTAGGTCTCCAATACCTGGAATCTTTTTGGATCGGACTAAGTCGGCTATCTGCTCAATCAACATGCTCTTGTTGACCATGTAGGGGATTTCTGTAACGATTAATTTTGCTTTCTTACCCTCTTCTACTTCCATGCGAGATCGTACAACGATCCTTCCTCTTCCAGATGCGTACGCGTTCGCCAAGTTATTGTCTTGGTGGACTATTCCGCCAGTAGGGAAGTCAGGTCCTTTGACGTTTTCCATGAGATCTTGTACTGTGAGTTCTGGATTTTCTACCAGGCGTATGGCTGCTGAACAAACTTCTGCCATGTTGTGTGGGGGAATGTTGGTGGCCATGCCTACCGCGATGCCCGTGCTTCCGTTTACTAGCAAATTGGGTGCTTTGCTTGGTAAAACATCAGGTTCTTCTAGTGAGCCATCAAAGTTGGGGCTGAAGCTGACTGTTTGCTTGTCCAAATCTTGTAATAGTTCTTCTGCGAGCTTGCGCAATCTTGTTTCGGTGTATCGCATGGCTGCTGCGCGATCCCCATCTATGCTGCCAAAGTTTCCTTGGCCGTTGATTAAGGGATAACGTAAGGAAAAGTCTTGTGCCATGCGCACTAACGCGTCATAGACTGCTTGATCACCATGTGGGTGGAGTTTTCCTAGTACTTCTCCTACCACTCTTGCGCTTTTCTTGAAGGGCTTGCTGGCGAGCATGCCCATGTCTCTCATGGCGTAGAGTATTCTTCGATGTACCGGCTTTAGTCCGTCTCTGGCGTCGGGTAGTGCTCTGCCTACGATGACAGAAAGAGAATAGTCTAGGTAGTACTGTTTCATCTCCTCTTCGATGAGTCTCGGGATTACTTTTTCAGCCATGATAGCGTCGCTTCTCGACGAGAAAACTAAGATAAAATGAGTTTATAAAACTGGCGGTGTTTATTCCTCTTTAGAGGTTTCTTCCTCTTCTTCGTCGGTTTCTTCCTTGACAATACCCATGATATCGTCCACTTTCGAATCTACCTTATCCTTGATTTTTTCAGGCACTTTACCTTCGTACATGCCTTTTCCTGATAATCTTCGCTTTCTTGCCTTGGATCTTGCTTCCTCTACCTCGTCTTTGAGAGTTTTTTCTTGGGCTTTTTCTGCTTCGATCTCTGCTCTGGCTGCTTTTTGCTCTTCGGTCTCTTCACCCTTCCCTGGCTTGGCTTCTGCCTCTTCTGTTTTTGGTTTCTTTCCTCGTTTGTGACCGTAGGATTCTAGTTCATCCCCCAACGCGTCTGCGGATACTTCTTGCGGGCCATGTTTGTCATACACTTCCATCCCTTCTGCTTCGATAGGTTCCAAAGAGGGCATGTCTGGCACTTTGTCAAAGCGTTCTTTGAGGTTGGTGGGATCTATGGAGAAGTATTCAAAGAATTGTGGTGTGAGTTTGATGAGTTTGCTTCTCCCTTTCCTTTCTCGAGTAATGTATCCTAATTCTTCTAGCTCTCGTAGGTGATCGTATGCTTTGTTGGTTCTTATTTTTACCACATCGCTTTGTATGGCCGGTGCTTTGTGTGCCACGATGGCTAGGGTTTCAATAATTGTTTTGGATAGCTCTGTTTTGGTGACTAACTTTTTCACATAAGGAATAAAGTTTTCATGGACTACAACATGATAGTAGCCGTGGTTGTTCATGATGACTAAAGAAGAGCCTCGTGATTCGTGATCTTCCTTCAACTCGTTCACAGACTTTTTTACTAGCTCAAGATCTGATTCTTTGCATAGTTTGCCTAACTCTTCCAACCCTAAGGGTTTGTTGCTGGCAAATAGGACTGCTTCAAGCTTCTTTTTTAGCATCTAAGGAGTAGATGTCGTTCTGCTTCTTAACTTTTCCGCTCTTTTCGAGCCTTTCTATGAAGGGAAGCAACTCTTCTTTCTTCACGCCAACGCCTTCTGCGAGTTTTTCTGCTGTTTTTGGCTCTTGTTCTAGCAGTCGCATGATGAAGTTTTGGAAGATCATCACAGCATTTTGGTCTAAGAGGGTTTTTTCTGCCTTTAATGACTTGACTTGCATGTCTGCGTAATGAATTCTACTTTGTAGGTCATTCAAAAAATCAGTAAGATCGTTGGTCTTGAAGCCGATCTCGTTGGGTTCCATGATCTCCACGCTTGAGGGCATGCTTTCAAAGCAGAAGTCTAGCAAGTGCATCGCACTTTTGAATTTTATCTCTAACTCGAAGAAGCTTGTCCATAAGCGTTCTTTTTCTTCTGCAGGATGGAACACTTCGGTGAGGATTTCGTTGGATTTTTTGATGTCTGCAACGTATTCTTTCAACGATTTTTCCACGTGTTCCTTTGGTGCACCCACTATTTCAAGCACCACTCTTGCCGTTACAGGAACTTTTTCCATGATCACAAAAACAAGACGTTGTTTAAAAGGTTATGCAGCAGGACTTGTGGCCTCTGCCACAACCATGCCTTTTGCGTCGCCAGCGTCTGGCTCGACATAATCAGAGAGGCTTTGGACGTAGGCTAACACGTCTTTATTCGCGTCCACCCGAGCACCACAACCGACCATGTCCAGGTTCAGGAGATGGTCAGTCCAAGGACCAGATTTGAAAACGGGGAATGCGTAGAAAGTAGGTTTGAGGAAGAGGTCTGCATGAGGTTCCCAGCCCACAAGATTTTCCGTGCCTACCGGAGGATCGCAGAACAAACCAGGATGATACGCTTCATCATACGTATCAGGCACATCCACTGCGCGTTCCATGTGTAGCACGAGTTCTTCATCAGGCATCGCCCATACCTTGAACAGGCCTCGCTGTTTCGAGACGACAACTCTGTGGTCCACATATGTCTCACTCCCAAAAATATGCAATCCCGTGTCTGGGCGAGACACAGTCATTAGACTGCGAGTGCCAGCATCGGCAGTGCGGACTAGAATGCCGTAAAGATCGATTTCTTGTGCGAACGCTGCTAACGCGTCTATGCTCTCAACACATCCATGCATGAGAAACCGAAACACGTACGCACTTATAAACATTTGCGTGTAACCATTCCTGAATGGTCCTAAAAGCTTTTTAATGGTGGCAAGCAGTCTTGGGGTATGTTCGGGGGGTTGTTCAAGAAGAAAAAAGGTAGCTTGCCAGAGCCACCGCCGCCACCTAAGATAGCTGGAGACATGCCAGCTATTAGACCTGCGCATGATCCTTCTCCAATGCCTGCCCCACCAAATATTCACGAAGAGCCAAAGGTAGAGAAGCATTCCTTGCCAGAGCCTCCTCCAGTCCCACAGAAGAGACATGAACCAGAACATCACGTACCAGTACACCTAAAACCTACAGTGATTGACCATCCAGAGATGCCTGCACCGCCAGAAATGCATGAACAAGGTGCTTCCCACCCAGAAGAACACCTACCAGAGTTTCCTACCATGCCAGAACCACCCATGCATGAGCCAGTTGCAGCCATAGAACATCCAGAACCAGTACATGCAACACCCGAGCCAGTACACTTTACACCTCCAGAACCGGCAGAACAATTACCCAAAGGACCCAGTCACAGTTTCTTAAGCATGGACGAGTATCAAGAGTTAGCAACCCAAGCGAACGGCATCAAAGATCGCTTGAAAGATAGTGAAAGATTAGTCAAAGAACTAGCAGACTTACGAACCGAAGAAGAAAAAAGCTTTGACAAGTGGAGAACGCTACTAGAGAATTTAGAGAAAAAACTGAGCTACGTGGACACCCTCGTGGCAGAAGGAGAAAAACTATGAGTCAAGTATTTGTCAAAATCGAAAACTATGAGGACATTAAAGATATCATGGAGCTAGCTAAAGATAGACTAAAGCAAGCCATCCAATTGTTAGAACAGATTGCTGAGTTGAAACAAAAAGAAGATGCAGAGCTAGCAGCCTGGACTGACAATCTGAACGAAATCAGCGCCAACGTTGAAGACATCGATCGAGCGCTGAAAGAACAATGAGCTTTTACGTCCCCATAGACCATCCCGCGGAAAAACAAAAGCAAGTATTGCTTGCGAGCAAGAAACTATTGGGAACGCTAAAATCTTACGAAAAATACCGAACCACAAGAAGCGAGAAATTAGACAAGATACTACAATTCAAAACTATTCTAGATAAGCTAGGCGTTGCCACCAAGAAGTTGATGGCAAAAATGCCAAAAAGTTCTTTGCCCAAAGCAAAAGCAGCACCCAAAGTGAAGGCAAACACGAAAGGTATCTCTGCTTTAGAGAAAGAGATGATAGACATCGAAAAAAGACTGAAAAGTCTTGCTTAATCAGAAATGTGCAGGAGTTCTGGTGGTTGTGCCCTTAGTTGAGCACTGGCTCGAACACATCGTAAGACTTCACACCATCATGATCTGCTTGCACGATCACCTGAGGCGCATCTGTCCCAAAACGATCGTTAATGTTTCCTAAGAAGCGAATTTTGTAGGTAGCACCGTCAGCATGGTCAAGCTTGCCAATCGTGTACCACCTAGCGTGCACCCTGTCCTCAACCTGGACCCGGCCATCAATCACCCTCGTAGGATCGGCCCTTCCATCCTTGTTGAAATCTAAATCATGCGCCCTTTCCCAATCTTCGGGAACCGAGCCTTTGCGTTCAAACATGTAGAGATCAAACACCGTCCAGTGGCCGTGTTTGCACAAATAAGCCCCAGACTCGTGCTCCGGGATGTTGAAGGGTGGACCGTCTCTTGAGACAGGTGCGATTTTCGCGCCCTCCTTCGATGCAGCATCCAAGAGTTCTGCTTTCCGACGCGCGATATCGGATTGTATCCTTTCGTTTTTGGAGTCTACCCGTGCTATTTTGGCATGTGTTTTTTGGATGTATTGCTGAGTTCTGTGGAGTGTCCAGACTCCATAACTCAGAACGCCCAGTGTAGCAAGCGCGCCACACCCCATCATAATCTTGGTCAAGGTGGGATGGTTCCCACCAAACCGGTAAAGGCGGCTTTCTTGATTCATACGTTCGTAAGTTACGTAAAGCATATAAATACGGCCCTCACAATCCACCTTGGTCCAGGAACAATCTTTATAAGACACCCACCACCCTTACCATGTGCGCGCCGGTAGCAAAGCGGTCAAATGTGATGGTTTCAAGCACCATTGGCTTAGTGCCTTCGCAGGTTCGAATCCTGCCCGGCGCATAAAGACCCATAAACATATAAACGAAGATTGTTGAGTTCTAAATAATGAGTGTAGAAATACGAGCACTAGGAGGCTTTGGCGAGGTAGGCAAGAACATGGTCGCCATCAAGGTGGACGATGAAGTGATCATCTGCGACATGGGATTACACCTACCTAACTACATAACGTACACAGAAGAAGCATTAGGAGAGTTGATCAAGATACGAGATAAAGACCTTATCCGCGTGGGAGCTTGTGCGGATGATGGAATCCTCAAAGACTGGAAAGACAAGGTTACAGGCATCGTGATCTCACACGGACACTTAGACCATGTAGGTGCAGTACCATACCTTGCACCGCATTATCCAAAAGCTCCGGTGATTAGCACGAAATTCACGATAGAATTCATCAAAGGAACACTAAAGGGGGAGCGCATCCACCTACCAAACAAGCTGATAGGTGTGCTACCCAACGGCATTGTCAAGGTGGGAAGTTTGGATGTGGAGTTCATCCACATCACGCACTCCATCCCACACACTGCCGTGGTGTGCATCCACACCAAATACGGAAGGATTCTTTACGGACCAGACTACAAGTTAGATGACGGACCACTACTAGGCAAGCCACCCAACTACGCGGCTTTAGAAAAAGCAGGCCATGAAGGTGTCTTAGTAAGCATCTGTGATAGTTTGAACGCTAACTTCCAGGGCCACACCCAAAGTGAGCAAGACGCCAAGAAAATGCTCAGCGAAATATTAGTAGACACGCCCTCAGAAGGGAAGGCAGTTATCGTGACCACGTTCTCCAGCCATATGGCCAGACTAAAAACAATCACAGACCTGGCAAGGAAGATGCACCGAAGAGTGGTCTTCCTTGGAAGAAGTCTTTCCAAGTACGTTGATGCGGCACGAGCAAGCCATATCGCAGACTTTAGGGATGTAGACATCGTCAAGTATGGTGGAAAAGTAGGCAGCAAACTCAAACAATTACAAAAGAAAGGTATGGAAAAGTTCTTGATCGTGTGCACCGGCCACCAAGGGGAGCCAAAGAGCGTGCTGAGCAAGATAGCCTCAAACACGTACGGATTCCAACTCAAACAAGGAGATCATGTTGTCTTTTCAAGCAACATCATCCCTGCAAAGATCAACCAAGACCAAAGAGCAGAGCTAGAAGCCAAGCTCATCGGAAGAGGAGTGAGATTGTTCCCTGGCGTGCACGTCTCTGGACACTCTAGCTTGGCAGACATGCATCGCTTCCTAAGAATGATCAAGCCACAATATGTGCTGCCAATCCACTCAGAACCAGAAGTGACCAAAATGTTCTGTCAGATGGCACAAGGTTTGGGATACATCAACGGTGAGACGTGTATAACGCTCAAAAACGGTCAAACCCTCAAGCTCGAATCGTGAGTACTGGAGAATAGCAAATTTTATAAAGATCTTACCCTGCATACAAACATGAAAGTAGTCCTTGCAGATGCCACACCTCTCCGAGACAGTATCTCTCTAATCAGCGATCTAGTCACAGAAGCAACTATCAAGATCAGCAAGGAAGGCATAGAATTGGCAGCCATGGACCCTGCCAACGTTGCCATGGTCGTTTTCAAACTTTTAGGCTCCACATTTGTGGAGAGCGACATCCCTGAAGAACAAAAGATCGCGGTAAACCTTGCCAACCTCAAACAAGTGCTCAAACGAGCCACCCCTTCTGACATGCTCACGTTAGAAGTGGAAGAAGGAAAACTCTCTTTGAAGCTCAAAGGACAGACCACAAGAACCTTCTCCACGCCCTTATTGGACTTGGACGATAAAGAGCAAAAAATCCCTAGCCTGACGTTCCCTATCAAAGCAAGCATGCCTTCCTCAGTGCTGGCAGATGCTGTGGATGATGCAGGCGTGGTGGGAGAGAGCGTCACCTTAGGTATTGAACCTGACACGTTCTTCATCAGCTCGGAAGGAGACCTGAGCAAGGCACACGTTGAGGTAAAGAAAAGCGAAGAGGTAATCGTAGAAACAAACAGCGAGGCCAACATCAAAAGCAAGTACTCCTTAGAATATCTCAAAAAAATGGTGCAAGCAGGCAAACTAGCAGACAATGTTACCTTACAATTCAACCAGGACTATCCCTTAAAGGTGGACTACACAGTACAAGACAAGTTACAATTAAGCTTTATTCTCGCACCAAGAGTGGACAACGATTAACGATAAATCTTAGCCAAAGCGTTATGAGTATCTCTTAACACTATCTTGTACACGATAAAGACAGGTATGGCGAAGATCATCCCTGCTATACCTAAGACTTTTGCTCCCACCAGGATGAGAACGATACTGAGTAGAGCATTCATCCGTACCTTGCTTGAGATCATAAAGGGTAGTAAGTAGAAATTGTCCACTATCTGGGCTGCTACTAACGTTATGAGCACGTACAACGCCACGGTTGGCCCGTCAAGGATGGCAAACAACAATGCAGGAATAGCGCCAAGGATAGGTCCTAGGTAAGGTATCAAGTTAAAGAATCCAGCAAGAATGCCTAACAACAACCATCCTTTCACGCCTGCAACAAAAAAACCAAAGCAGCATAGGCTTCCCACGATTACGCTTTCCGTGATTTTTGCGCGAAGGAAGTCGTGAAGCTCGGAGGTCATAGCGTGCATCGCTTTGTGCATGCTTGCGTGGAACTTTTTGGGAACACTATTCACCACTTCGTGCATGATCGCTTTTCGCTTCTTAAAGTAGGTAAAGAACATGAGCGGGATGATGAGGATGCCGTTGAAAACAATGCTAGACATGCTACTAAGCACGGTGCGTATCATTGCCAGGAAGCGAGTCTCTGCGGTTTTAACTAAATTCTCCCAAGGTACCCAGTCCACGAACACAGTAGGCACTTGTGCTCTTAGCTGTTGGAAGTATGCAAGAGCTACACTTTGATCCACGCTTAGGCTAGTAATTGCTATGCGCATCTGGGCTACGCTGTTGCTGAAGAGCACGATAAACACGATTATCCAGAATGCAGCTAACAATCCGCCATACAATCGCCTTCTTGCTTTGGAGAGCTGGTACTTTGACATGCGTTTGCTGTAATCATTTTTCAATTTTTGGACCAGAATGATCAACGCAACGCCGATCATGAACGTGACAAAGAGTGTGCTGAAGTAATAGCACAGCGCAAACAATATGGTGAGCACAACGAAGATGCCACTTAGGATTTGCCAAACTTTAGGATGGGGAGATAGCGCCATCAGTCAGTGCCTCCTGCGAGACGGTAGATACCTGCAACAAGCATTAAGGCCACAACACCCATGAACGTTTCGTACAACAATCCGTACAGTAAAGCACCGGTGAGCATGCTTGTTTGCATGGCATTAAAAGAGATAAACATAACGAGGTTGAGAACATGACCCACGATTAAGGAGCAGGCGACGATAGGGGAGGGTAGTTTTCCTCGAAGATGGCCTGCAATCCCTCCCATGATGCCGTGAGGGATGATGGCTAGCCACTCAAACACAGAACCAGCAGGGGTGAGTGCGGTGAGGAACGTGCCTAGCACCCCAACAAGGATGCCTGCTCGCATTCCAAACAGCACGCCTGCGAGTACCGGAACGAACATGTTTACTGCGATGTTTGCTCCAGGAATGAACGGATTGGGCTGGATAGAACGCGCGTTGCCTAAGAGAACATAGGCAAGAACCAGGACGCCAATGCGGATGACCTGCTTTCGATCCATACTGTTACGCCGGAGAATCCGCTTATAATGCTTTGTTTATTTTTCTTTGAACTCAACGAATTTCTTGAGAAGCGCAGGAAGAATGCCATTCAACACCCGTCCTCCTTTAGCACAGATACCTCGCCAATCCCCCAAACTAATGGCCATGATGCGTGGTTTACTCGTGTAGGATTTCATTTGCTTTTGTTCTGCCAACGCCAAAAGATTATGGGCAATAACGTCTGCGTGGAGGTGCGCATTTTGTGCAGTTTTTTCTTCTTGCACGCCTGCGATGTCTCCTCCAACAAACACGTTGGGTAACGAGCTTTGTAGGAACTCATTCACAACGATGTATCCTTTCTTATCTTTATCTCCAGAAAAGAAAGGAACGTCTGCTTTGATGCCTGCGCACCAAAAGGTTAGGTCGGATTCAATCTTTGTACCTTTGTCTGTGATAAAGGTGTTTTTTTCGCGGTCCACCACTTTCTCTCCAAAAATAATCCGGGCGTGATGTTTTTCTAGGAAGTCTTTGGCGTAGTTGCCTGCTTTGGAAGGGTTTCGCTCCATGAGCTTGTCTCGGGGATGTACGATGGTGAGTTTTGCCTGCGTGCTCTCGGCTATCTCTGCAGCCACCTCGACCCCGATCAATCCTCCGCCAATCACAAGAACTTTTTTGGCCTGTGCGAGTACTGGAGCGAGTTGTTGTATTTGGTGTCCATTGGTGACGGTGTAGACATCTGTGGTGTCTTTGAGAAAAATAGGATAGCTGATGCCAGTACATACGATGGCATAGTCAAACACGACATTATGATTTTGGCTTGTTGCTCTACTGTTGGTCAAGGACTGAACAGGTTCTGTGATCACTGTTGTTTTTTTGAGTAACTCAGCCCAGGGTCGTTGGATTTTTTGGGCGTAGTCTGCGTTGGTGAGCAGTTTGTGTATGCTGGGGGTGTACTCAAAATAGTCCTTAGTGTCAAAGAGCGTTACGGTATGCTTGCTCTCAAGTTTTTTGGCACAGTGCAACCCACAGAATCCTCCACCGATAATTGCTACGCGCATTTACTTGTTACCAAAGTAGAACATCTTTTCTATGGCTACGTCCTCTGGACGATAGCCGCCTGAACGAGGGTGGTCTTTTTCCTCCTTTTCTGTAGGTTCAGGAGTTTCAGGCTGCGCTGGCTCAGGCATAGGTTCGGGTACGGGTTCTGGTGTGTCAGGAGCAGGCTCTGGTGCGTCCGGCTCGGGAGCAGGCTCGGGATCTGGAAGGGGTTCTGGATCAGGTGTGGGTACAGATTGCGTAGGAGTTTGGATTTTCAATCGTTCTATCTCTCCTCGCATATTCACTACTTCTGCTGAGAGGTTTGCCACGTCATTCCTCAACGTGTTGATTTCACTAAAATAACGATTGTCGTCTAGCGCTCCTTGCACTGCAGGGTTGGCCGCAGCATCTTCGTCTGTTGCTACAGGAACGTGTGGCTGTTGTGGATGAAGCATTGGCGGTTCATTAAACACCGCTCTTGCTTGTTTGAAGGCCTCATCATTGGTGAGGTCGAATCCTTGCTGTAGTTCTTTAGCAAGATTGTTCACTTTTTTTGCTTTCTCAATATCCATCATTTTCTCGAGACCTTGTCACATAAAAACCTACCTATCAATGAACGGTTCCGCTAAAGTTTTCTTTGATAAATTGTACCATCATCTCGTTTCCTGCAAGCTGGTACGCTTTGAGCGCGGTGGTGAAGAGTCCTTGTTTCATGCACGTGTCTCCTAACGTGGAGAGCATCTCTTTATCATTTGCTAGCTCAAAGGCCTTTGCAGCGTAGCCTAGCTGTCCGTCTTCCAAACAGTGCTTGCCTACTTCGATAAGTTTTTCGCGATTGTTAATGCTAGAAAACACCTCTATGGCGTAATCCCATTTGCTCTTAGTTACGCACTGTTCTCCTACACGCACTAACTCTTCAGTATTGTTCAAAGCTCTAAACGCTTTGATGGCATCTTGCAGTTTTCCATCCTCCAAGCACTTGTTTCCTGCCTCGGTGAGCTTTTCTGTACTGTTTGCGAGTCGGTAGGCGTCTATGGCGTTGGCAAACATGCCCACGACTTCATAGTCTTCGCCAATCTTGATGAGCTTGTCTCGATTGCCAGATAGAACAAATGCTTTCATGGCCTCGGAGAGCTTTCCTCGTCGAGCATACTCATCCCCTAAGAGCGTGAGTACGGTTTTTTTGGTCTCCTCATTGAACATGCTCAGGTTGATGTTGTCTAGTCCTTTGTCTAGCAAACTAGGCATAATTTTCTTAAAGTTAGAAACATCTTGTTCGTATTGCTGATTGGTCGCATCGCTCATTGTTCTTACCCGACAATGGAGAATTTAGTCTCCAAGTATATAAGTATTTCTGTGATGCAGCCTAGAGCAGTAAAACGCTAGCGAGCACGCCAAGAAAGAGTCCCACGACGATATCTTTCCACGAATGTCGGCCGTGAAACGCCTTGATATCATGCACAACCACCAAGAGAACGGCCACGCTCACCCAGAATACGGACGTCATCCCTTCAGTGATGTAGACGGCAGAACAAAGGCCTGCCAGGAACGCAGTGTGGGAGCTGGGAAAGCCTCCGCTGTCCCAAAACTTGTGTCCGTTAGCCAACTTGAACAGTTGGCTGGCAAGCCACGCGGCCAATCCAGGAAGTAAGACAAACATCCGCGTAGGAGAGCGAAACACTTATTTAAGCGTTGTCTTAGGCAGTATGTGAAAGAACTTCCTGCTGACGTATTAGCCACAAAAGAAGACAAGCGATTTGCCACCACTGAGATAGTGGCAGACTATCGAGCACAACGGTTAGCGTGCGACACGCTTTTGGAGATAGGATGTGGGGTGGGCATGCAAACAAGGAGTTTTGCGGAAACGTGCAAAAAAGTTATTGCGGTTGATACTGACAAACGAAAAGTTATCTTTGCTAGAAAGAATTGTAAGGCTAGTAATGTCGACTTCCATGTGGGAGATGGCTTAAAAGTGTTAGAATCCACAGAAGCAGATGTTGTTTTTTGTGATCCTGAACGGCCAGCAAGCGAAGGTCAAAGAAAATTAAGCAGCCTCCAGCCAGACCCTACCAAGCTTTTGGAGATGTGTGAAGAGAAGGGTGCAGCGTTGGCCATAGAACTTCCCCCACAAATACAGCAAGTTTCCTTTCCTGCAGAACTAGAATATCTTGATGTGGGAGGCAAGTTAAACCGGTTGACTGCCTACACAGGAAGGTTAGCAAGAAGTTCTGCAAGCGTTGTAGCGTTGCCTAGCAGGTATCGCATCGAAGGGAACAAAGGGGAAGGTAAGGAAGGCCACGTAGGAGAGTGGCTCTCAGAACTCAGCCCCGCAGTGGTCAAAGCAGGATTGGTGGGCCAGTTTGGAGAAGGGGTGAGTGATGGAAAGGCATGGTATGTCACCAACAAACTCCAAAACCCTTTCGTGGTCAACACCTACAAAGTGCTAGGGGAGGCAGAAAATGTTGAGGAAGCTGTAGTCTTACTCAAAAAACACGGTTTTGGAAAGGTACTTCTACGCCTTAGAGTGAAACCAGAAGAATACTGGCGTGTTCGCAAGCAAGTAGAGGCAGATTTAGAGGGAGAAAAACAAGCCGCACTCTTAGAAATTCACCAAAAACTGTACGTCGTGAGTAAGGTATAAGCTACAACATTTATATATGCCAACAGGTGGGAAGGCGCTATGACACTGAACTGGTGGCTCGTTACGCTAACTACACCCCTGGAGTTGTACAGCAGCGCTCCGTGGATCATCGATCTCATCATACTTTGTGCGTTTCTCATGGCTGCCTTCCATTACGCAGCAGGTCTTGTGTTCCGAACGCGCGGAGAGGCACCAGGCGATCAGGGAGCAGAAAACACCCACCCAATGGCAAGACGCATCGCAGTTGTGATCGGTCTGGCTACAGGTTTCTTGATAGAAGTACAACTCTTACGAACAGGAAATCCTCCACCGCAAACCTTACTTGACTATATCGGCTTTCTCATCTTCTTCCTTGTCATCATCATCGCTATTGCCTTCTGGCAGTTCATGCGCGAGTTCACGGCAGATGGCAGCGGAGGGTATAATCATTTCCTAGCAATAGGTTTGCCAGTATTGTTCGGTCTGATGTTGATGACCATGATCGTAGACACGTTAGTAACATATAGTCCTGTAGCAGAGGACATGCTAGTACAAGCATTCATGTGGACGGTCCTCATC